>Ga0224557_1002888_pt1 | contig 14037 bp, 16 predicted proteins | sample 714S31014metaG_FD_180677 | JGI IMG/M metagenome (GOLD analysis project Ga0224557, IMG submission 180677) | Peat soil microbial communities from Stordalen Mire, Sweden - 717 S3 10-14 | ecosystem: Environmental > Terrestrial > Soil > Wetlands > Peat | place: Sweden: Norrbotten County, Stordalen...
GACCGCGCTTCTTTTACATCGTAGGCGGCGTCAACAAACCAAAATCACCCTAAATCGCCTACCGGGACACCGGCGGTCAAACCGCGCCTTTCCCCGGAATCACGCGGATTTAGATCCCCATCCACACCGGGATTTTGAGCAGATAAAGAATCGAGAGAGGTTTGACGAAGCTTGTGTAATAACGAGGGCAAATTTCGAGGACCTAATCGGCGATTACGGTTTCGATCGCGATGTTAAATGCCAGGTTGAGCGCAAGGATACGAAGGATATTTTGTGCGGTCACGATCACAAAAACGGTTTCGTTGGTCGACGAGCGGGCGGCGCGGAAGGGCTCATAGGCCGCGACTGTGCTGACTTGTACTTTAAGGATCATAAAGCATTCGCTGCCAAGCGCAGTTTTGTGACGCGTGAATTGGCAATCGATGATTTGATAATCCGACTTCAGCGCATGCAGCACGACGACACTTTTTTGTCGAACGTCAATCTAATGGGTAACCGAGTTCGTGCGTTGCGGGAGGAATCGAAAGCGCTATTGGACGATTTGCCGCAAGAAATCCATAAGCGATTACGTGACATGGCCAAAGCCCGTAGCCCAGCTCTCACGATCGCTGTTAGGTACATGGAGAAAGTCGAGGACGAGCGAACGGGAAAAATCAGCGAAAAGCCTAAGTGGGTTGCTCAATCCGCGGGGACGGTCGTGGGAATCGAGATTGTCGAGCGTACCGAGATCATCGATTTGGGAAAAACTCTGAGCTCGATCGGCGAGACGTTCGATTCGCTGAATACGCGGCGAGAGCTGGGAAAAACTAAACTGCTAGCCCAGCTAAAGGTGCTGGAATCTGTCCCGCGCTGTGAATCTCAGCTTGCGCGGCTTGAACTCCAATATCAATCGTTTAAGAAGCCAGAAAATATCGCCAATCTGTGGTTGCTCTCCCGAAACCAAGCTAATCAAATTGAATGTCTGCGACTCGCGGCTCGCGCGGACGGGACGCAAGACGTAAAAGAAGCGGTGTTGAAGACTCGTCTGCAGCATTTCATAAAGGCGATGATGCACGCAAACTCGGGATTGGATGTTCGCCCCGATGTCTAAGGAGGCCGCTTACATGATGATTGTTTCGCCGGCTTCCAACGCACGGTTGTATTCGTCTTCCCATATCAAACCGGTTGCTTCGATTTCATCCACGTTGAGACATGATAGGCACTTTTCGCCGGGTTTAAGGGCCTGACACAAGCACGGACCCCATTTGAGCAGAGCGCGCCAGGTGTCGGGTAGCTCGTCGAATGAAAGTTGAATGTGAACGCGGCGTAGTGATTGCGTCTTAGCTGTTGGCATCTTCGTTCCTTGTTGGGCCGGTCGGTCTTAAATTAGACGTAAGTGCCAAAGATTTGGTATCAGTGAATCTGTCCAGTATGGCGAGATTTGAAAGTGTTCCGGGAAACCAGCCCCTTGGGAATGTTTCGGCGATACCGCTTCGTCGGAAGAGCGATAGACTCACGGTTCCCTATCTCACCTTTGTTCTCTCGTATGGGAACGAGGCGTTCCAAATTTTTCTTCCAAGCCCGGAGCGAATGTCGCCATCTCCGGGCAGAAGATCGCACTCCACTTTTTCCCTATACCTTACGGACTCGATCGCGGTCTTGTACCGGTGGCCCCAACAGAACGTAGACCTATCGACCTCACCAATTGCTTTCTGGTTAAAGGAGAAATGATTCAAACGATCATGAGCTACGACCGTGGCACGCATACTGGCTCCCGGCATTGACCGACGGGGACACAGGCCAGGGCAGGGCGCCTAAGGATAGAAGGCGCTGACGGGTGTTGCCGGTCCGACCGTCTCTGAATGAAGGGGATCGATAAACGGGTGCAAATTTCCTCGGATCGCCTGGAAGATGGTGTGACTGGGAAAGGCACGGGCCACATCGGCCGGCGTGAGATAGCCCATGCTGGTTTCCGTGCTGTATTCGATCGGCAGGTGGCAGAACACGCCGCGGACTTCGTAATCGAGCACACAAAGTTCGTTGTATCGGTCGGGCCATCGATCATCAATGGCGTGTGCAATGCCATCAATGGAAAGACTGACACGGGAATGCGATCGTCGGCGGGGATTGGTGGGATCGATTTGTGTCCCGCCATCCCTGAAGCATGCATACGTGATCGAGTCAGGTTGCCTGGGAAGTAAAACCAGACCGACCTTTCCTGTGTAGTTGGACCAGAAAACGTCACCCGGCCTGATGGTTGAGCAGCTGAGTTCGAAATCTTCTGTCGACGCCTTTTGCAGACGTTCTAAATAGCCATAAGAATTGGTCAAGACATTGCCGACGCCCTTGGCAAAACCCGCGCAGTGGCCGACAAACGCATTGCGGCTTACAAGCAGAGCATGGAGTTCATCGCGCGTGAAGGTGTTCCGATCCATGCCTCGTTCCGACCGTTCCTGCAATAGACACGGAAACCGGCGGTTAATGCGAGGCAGCGGGCAGTGGCAGGGCGGTGGTGCGCTTGATCCTCTCTAGCACCACGCTTGAATGCACCTTGGCTATGTCGCCGTGACCGAGCAGTTCCTGGTTGATGAAGGCGGAGAAGCTGCGTAAATCGTGCGCCACGACGCGCAGTAAGTAATCGGCGTCACCCGTCGTGGCGCAGCAGTCCACCACTTGATCGAGGGCGGACATCCTATGTTGGAAGCCTGTCACGACCTCGGGTGCGTAGGAGGTCATTGCTACGGTGACGAAAGCCTCGACCTGAAGACCCAGGCCTTCCTCATCCAGCAGGGCAACATGCTGGCGGATGATGCCGTCCTGCTCCAACTTGGCGATGCGCCGAGACACCTGCGACGACGACAGGTGGATGGCGTCGGCCAGCTCGGCATGAGAACGCGATGAATCGGCTTGGAGTTGCGCCAGGATGCGCAGGTCAATTTTGTCCATGCGTCAAACATGCGCCGTCCGAGGGTTATATGCAATAGTGACGTGTGTTTTCGCGAAAATTGGCTACACTTTGCGCTGATAGGGCGAGGGGTCTTCAGTATTGTGTATTCCGATGCGCCGCGAAGCGCAGCACGGAGTAAAGCTGTGAACGATGACACCGGCAGGGTCGATCTTTTCGACAATCCCCTAGGCCTCGACGGATTCGAGTTCGTCGAGTTCACCGCGCCCCAACCGGGCGTGCTGGAACCCGTTTTCGCCGCCATGGGCTTCACGCACATCGCCAATCACCGTTCCAAGCAGGTCCATCTGTGGCGACAAGGGCACATCAACCTTATCGCCAATTACGCGCCTAGCAGTCCAGCCGCTTATTTCGCGGCGGAGCACGGCCCATCGGCTTGCGGCATGGGCTGGCGTGTGCGCGATGCCGCGAAGTCGTATGCGGCGGCGATCAAGCGCGGCGCCGAGCCGGTCGATGTGGAGACCAGGCCGATGGAACTGCGCCTGCCGGCAATTCGCGGCATCGGTGGCTCGATCATCTATCTGATCGACCGCTATGCAGGTCACACCGGTGATGACGATCTGTCGATTTACGACGTCGATTTCGTCTATCTGCCGGGCATCGACAAGAATCCCGCGGGCGCCGGTCTCAAGATCATCGATCATCTAACTCACAACGTCTACGGCGGCCGTATGGCGCATTGGGCGGATTTCTACGAACGCATCTTCGGTTTCCGCGAAATCCGCTATTTCGACATCAAGGGCGAATATACGGGCCTGACCAGCAAAGCGATGACCGCGCCCGATGGCAAGATCCGCATTCCACTCAACGAGGAAGGCAAGGCCGGTGGAGGTCAGATCCAAGAATTCCTGCGCGCCTACAACGGCGAGGGCATCCAGCATATCGCCTTTGCCTGCGACGATCTGATCGCCGGCTGGGACAAGCTGAAGGCCACCGGTACGCCGTTCATGATGCCTCCGCCGGCTACCTATTACGAAATGCTGGAAGAACGACTCCCCGACCATGGCGAACCGGTCGCCGAGCTGCAGGCGCGCGGCATCTTGTTGGATGGGGCAACGGCAGACGGCGATCGGCGTTTGTTGCTGCAGATCTTTTCCGAAACCCAGATCGGTCCGCTGTTCTTCGAATTCATTCAGAGGAAACGAGACGAGGGCTTCGGCGAGGGCAACTTCACCGCCCTGTTCAAAAGCATAGAAAGCGACCAGATCCGGCGGGGTGCCCTGCGGCGGGAAGGGGAGGCACAATGACTGCTCCTGTACTCCAGCGCATTCATCATGTCGCCTATCGCTGCCGCGACGCAGCCGCGACGGTGGCGTGGTATGAACGGGTTCTGGGCATGACCTACACCACCGCGTTCGCCGAGGACCACGTGCCGTCAACTGGGGCTAACGACCCCTACATGCATGTGTTTCTCGATTGCGGCGGAGACAACGTGCTTGCCTTTTTCGAGCTGCCCAACCAGCCCGAGATGGGCCGCGACCTCAACACGCCCTCGTGGGTGCAGCATCTGGCATTCGAGGTCGCCGATGAGGCTGCGCTGATGGCGGCCAAGGCGCATGTCGAGGCTCAAGGCATCGAGGTATTGGGGCCAACCTATCACGGCATCTTCAAATCGATCTATTTCTTCGACCCCAACGGCCATCGACTCGAACTAGCCTGCAATATCGGCAAACCCGAACAATATGCCGAGTTGCGGACCCTGGCGCCGATGATGCTTGAAGAATGGAGCCGGACGAAGCGGGCGCCGCGCCATGCCGACTGGTTACATCGAGAGCCCGGCAAAGCATGACGATCGACCACACGCATGACGCCGAAGCGCGAAGCTGGGTGGCGTCGGCCGACGGTCATACTGATTTTCCGGTGCAGAATCTTCCGCTTGGCGTGTTTTCACTGAATGGCGCTGCGCGCCGTATCGGAACGATCATCGGCGATTGGATTCTGGACTTGCATGCGCTGGCGTCGGCCGAAACGCTGTCCCTAGAGGTCAGCGCGGCGTTGCGGCGCGAGACGCTCAATGATCTGTTCGCCCGTCCGCAGGCTGATCGCATGGCTCTGCGTTACGCGCTGTTCGGCCTGCTGACTTCGGGAGATCGTCGTTCGATGATAGAACCGCATCTACATCGGGCGAGCGATGCCACGCTACATCTCCCCTTTGCCATCGGCGACTACACCGATTTCTATGTGGGTATCCATCACGCTACCAACATCGGCAAGCTGTTCCGTCCCGACAACCCGCTACTACCTAATTACAAGCACATACCGATCGGCTATCACGGCCGAGCCAGTTCGGTCCGGGTATCCGGCACTCCTGTGCTGCGTCCCGTCGGCCAGATCAAGGCGCCCGACGCCCATGCGCCCCGATTCGCGCCTTGCGGTCGCCTCGATTACGAGCTGGAGCTTGGCGTGTGGATCTCCGGGCACAACGATCTTGGCCAGTCGGTACCCATCGCCGAAGCATGGGACCGGGTGGGTGGCATGGCCTTGCTGAACGACTGGTCGGCGCGCGACTTGCAAGCTTGGGAATACCAGCCGTTGGGGCCGTTCCTGGCGAAGAATTTCCTCACCACCGTATCGCCCTGGGTCGTCACAGCGGAGGCACTGTCGCCATTCCGTGTGGCGCCGGCGCCCCGGCTGCAAGGCGATCCGGCGCCTTTGCCCTATCTGACCGACGCAGTCGATCAGGTCGCCGGCGCTTTGTCGATCAATCTGGAGGTGATGCTGTCCAGCGCCGGCATGCGCTCGTCCGGCATGCCTCCATTTCGGCTCAGCCGCGGCAACGCCGCCGGGGCGATGTATTGGACCGTCGCGCAGATGGTGACGCATCACGCCAGCAATGGGTGTGATCTGCATTCGGGCGATCTGCTCGGTACCGGCACGCTTTCTGGCCCTACACCGGAGAGCTTCGGCAGTCTGATGGAATTATCGCAAGGGGGAAAGGCGCCGATCACCTTGCCGAGCGGCGAAACCCGCGCCTTTCTGGCCGATGGCGACCAGCTGACGCTCTCCGCCCGCGCCGTGTGCGAAGGCTTTTGCACCATCGGGTTCGGTTCGTGCTCAGGAATTGTGGAGCCGGTTCGATGCCCCTGACGCTGCATGGATATTGGCGTTCCGGTGCGGCTTGGCGGGTGCGGATCGCCTTGGCGCTGAAGGGGGTCGGCTACGCGCAAGTCACGCATGATCTGCGGACCGGCGCCCAGAAAGATCCGGGCTTCCTCACGCGGAGCCCACAAGGTTTGGTGCCCGCACTGGATATCGGCGAGGCGGTGCTTATCCAGTCGCTGGCGATTCTCGAATGGCTGGATGAGCGGTATCCGGAGCCGTCGCTGTTGCCCACAGGGCTTACGGCACGAGCACAGGTACGGGCGATGGCCGCCGCTATCGCTTGCGACATCCATCCGCTCAATAACCTGCGCGTGCTGCAAAGCCTACGCAGCGATTTCAAGGCCGATGCGAACCAGGTTAACGAATGGATTGCTCGCTGGGTCATGCCCGGTTTTACCGCGTTGGAGGCAATGATCACTCGCCATGGGGGGACATTCGCATTCGGCGATACCCCGACGATTGCCGATTGCTGCCTGATCCCTCAGGTCTATTCGGCTCGCCGCTTCGGTGTCGACCTTGGTGCGTTCTCGCGCATTCGCGGCGTTGATACCCATTGTGCCGGTCTGGCCGCCTTTTTTCAGGCACAGGCGGACGGTCAGCCGGACGCAGATCAGAAATCTATCATCCGTTGCCCGGTGGATCTCGCCAGCACTCTCCCATTGTCTACTGAAATAGATGAGGCACTCCGTCGATGAATTTTGCAAACCGATCTCAGGACGGTTCGGGGATCCTGTTCTCATGATGCAAATATCTCCCGAGTCCCCCAACGGCGCTGCCGTCGACGGGACAATCCCACAAAATTGGGAGGCCTATACTCCAGCGGAACACGCGATGTGGGACTATCTGTTCGAGCGCCAAGCCGGCATGCTTCCCGCACGCGTCGTCCCTGAATTCATCGACGGACTGAAGGTCCTGCGAATGGACAAACCAGGGATTCCCGATTTCGACGCGCTGTCGGAGCGCTTGATGAAGGCGACCGGATGGCAAGTCGTTGCGGTGCCTGGGCTAGTGCCTGACAGGATGTTCTTCGAGCATCTCGCCAATCGCCGCTTTGTCGCAGGACGGTTCATCCGCACCCCAGAGCAGATCGACTATCTGCGGGAACCGGACATCTTCCACGATGTGTTCGGTCACGTGCCCTTATTGGCGCACCCAGTCTTCGCCGATTATATGCAAGCTTACGGCGAAGGCGGCCTGCGCGCCGACGGTTTCGGCGCCATCGATCATCTGGCGCGGCTTTATTGGTACACAGTCGAATTCGGCCTGATCCAACAACGGGATTCGCTGAAGCTCTATGGCGCTGGCATCGTATCGTCCTTCAGCGAATCGATGTTTGCTCTGGATGACGCGTCGCCCAACCGCCTGCGCTTCGATATCGAGCGCGTCATGCGCACCCGATACCGTATCGACGATTATCAGCAGACCTATTTCGTCGTCGACAGTTTCGAAGATCTACTCAAGCAAACCTTGGAGACGGATTTCGCGCCGCTCTATGTCGCTCTGGAGCGAAAGTCGGATATCGAGGTCGACGTGGTTCTCGACACCGATGGCATTTGTTCTCGCGGCACCCAAGCCTATGCTCGCGCCAAAGCGGGCCGGCCATGAGCAGCTTGGTGCCGCAGCCGCCAGACGCGCTGCTCGGGCTGATCGCCTTGTTTAAGGCTGATCCGCGGCCCGACAAGATTGATTTGGGCGTCGGCGTCTTCCGCGATGCCACCGGCGCCACGCCCGTGATGCGTGCGGTGAAGTCGGCCGAGGCCTTGCTTCTGAGCAACCAGTCGAGCAAATCCTATCTCGGCGCGGAAGGTGACGAGATCTATACCGGGCTGCTGGGTAGGCTAGTCCTGGGGAGCGAACGCGCGGCCTCCGACCGCATCGCCGGCATACAGACACCGGGCGGGACCGGGGCGCTGAGACTTGGCGCGGAATTGATCGGCCGTGCCTGGCCGGATGCGACGGTTTGGATCGGAACGCCAACATGGCCCAATCATGGGCCGATCTTCTCGGCAGCAGGGCTCGCCATCAGGTCTCATCGCTTCTACGACGTGGCATCGGCGACGATCGATTTCGATGGCATGATGAGCGACCTCGCCGCCGCGAAAGCCGATGACATCCTCCTGCTGCATGGCTGCGGCCACAATCCGACCGGCGCCTGGTTCGCCCCATCACAATGGGCGCAGATCGCCGAGCTCTGTGTGCGGAAAGGTCTCATTCCTTTTGTCGACCTGGCCTATCAAGGGCTGGATGATGGGCTCGAAGAGGACGCCGTCCTCGCCCGTGCTGTCCTGGAACGGGTACCTAGTGCATTCCTCGCCTATAGCTGCGACAAGAATTTCGGCCTCTATCGGGACCGCGTCGGGGGGCTTTGGGTGCAATGGGAATCCCTGCGCGAGGTTCCGCTGGTGCGGGGCAATCTGCTCGCGCTGGCGCGCAGCCTCTGGTCGATGCCGCCCGACCATGGCGCGGCGATCGTCCGTACCATTCTGCAATCGCCCGAGTTGACGGCCGACTGGACAACCGAGTTGACCGCGATGCGCGAGCGGATCAACGGGCTGCGAAGGATGCTCGCCTCGGTCCATCCTCGCCTGTCGCCGATCGCGGCACAGCGGGGCATGTTCGCCATGTTGCCGATTACGCCGGCCGACGTGGTCGGCCTGCGAGAGGCGCACGGCGTCTATATGACGGACAACGGGCGCATAAACATCGCCGGCCTGACAACGAAGAGCGTTCCAGCTTTCGTCGCCGGACTCGCGCCGCGCCTGGCAGAGTCGAAACAAATAAGATAGTGAGAGGAAACACGTCGATGAGAGTGATTGTGACGGGCGCCGCCGGCGTCCTGGGGAGCGCGGTCGTTGATGCCTTCGCCGCGCGCGGAGACAGCGTCGCGGCCCTCGTCCGGTTGGCGAACCCGGCTGCGCGAGCCGGAGTTAGACACATCGTCAGCAGCGACCTTGCCAAACCCGCGGCTGCGGTCGCCGCTGTCGGCGAGGCAGTCGGAGCTCTCGGCGGAGTCGAAGCGCTGGTCCATCTGGTCGGCGCGTTCGCCTGGGTTCCAGTGGAGCAATCGAGCCTTGACACGTGGCGCGACCTCTATACCACCAACGTGGAAACCACCCTCAATGTGGTCCGGGCCTGCCTGCCCCTGATCGCGGATCAGGGCAACATCGTCTGCATCGGCGCCGCCTCGGCGCAGCCGGCGGCTGCGGGCATGGCGCCCTATGCTGCGGCGAAATCCGGCGTAGCGCGTCTGGTAGAAGCACTATCAGCGGAACTCAGGCCGCGTGGGATCCGGGTCAATGCCGTTCTACCCGCAATCATCGACACGCCCCGCAACCGAGCCGATATGCCGCAGGCGAACCCGAAGGATTGGACGAGCCCAGCGGCTATCGCCGAGGTCATTCTGTTTTTGACCGACGAACGGGCGAGGGCCATCAATGGCGCGTCGATCCCCGTCACCAACAATGCGTGACGCGACAATGGTCGCCCCCCTCACGGCCGAGCGACGAGCCGCCGCTCTCTCGGAACTGAAATCCTGGCACTACGACGCGGAGCGCAAGGCCTTCCTGCGAACCATCACGCTGCGGAACTTTTCCGAAGCGTTCGGGCTGATGACCCGTATCGCGCTGGCGGCGGAAAAGGAGGATCATCATCCGGACTGGAGCAACGTCTATAGTCGCCTGGAGATTTGCCTGACGACCCATGATGCGGGCGATGTCAGTGACCGCGACATCCGACTGGCCAAAGTTATCGATGAGTTGGTATCTAGGGACGAGCGCTGACGTCCAGTTCGGAGATCTGTCGGCGGACGACAGTACCCACAACCCCATTCCCGCAACTGCTACGGCAGTTACGAATGCGCGAGTCTCTGGGCATCATTGTCATTCTGCTTCGACGATTAGTGTTTTCAGGGATGACCGGAAAGTCAATTTGCTCGAGCGGTAGCCTTCATGTGGAGTCAACTAAATTGGCGCGGGTATCTTCCGCGGCTCGATTGCGTTTGCGAGGGCTGCTGTCAGTCTTGCGTGTTGCCTCCGCCAGAACAGTTTTCCGGCGCGAGGCTGGTGTGCAGGGCCTATCTAGGCGGTTGCGAGCGGTATCAGCTTGCACACGCTGCGCAGCAAGGTCAGCACGCGCCAACTCACGAGCGATAAGCTTAACCAGCTCAACCAGAGCGGGTGATACCTTCTGCATTGACACTACTCCATTTGGCTTTGGCAACGGATCATTCAGCTGAATTTAAAGTCATACTCTAGATTGCACCGACATCGCGCAATCTCTTCAAGAACTGCGCAAACTCTCTGAGAAAAGTGCCGTCAACTGGGTCCAGTCCATCGGGATCGAAGTGCATGACGTCATTTCGGATTTCGCGCACTCGATTGAGCCGTGCTACAAACTCAGCGCGATCAATTTCAAGATCTAGCTTTTTCCAGTGCTTTTGCTGCTCTATAAGACGAACGTATTCGCCGAAGGTGAGGTCCGCGGGTGATTCAATTGTTCGATCGTCGACTCCGGGCGCTTTTGCCTCCTTTAGTTCATTTGCAGTGAACTTGCTGTGGAGCATTCTCCTGACTCCGTTCTCAATTTCTCCAACGAGGAGGAATGGCTCGGCCAATATTCCGAATTGAACATTGAAGTCGCTTGCCGTTACGATCCCACTTATTGATCTATCGCTGGCTTGAACCAACACGTAGTCATGCGAGGAAATTGTTGCGATTGCGGAAAAGAGTGACTCGTCGATTGAGATAACATGAGCCGGCTCCATGCACTGCCGAACATTTATGCAAGGGCGCTTTAGCGAAAGACAACTTCCGATCGTTTTCCAACTGATCACGCCTTTAACATCTCGCGGACCGGTCATTACGGGCAACTGAGAAAAATCGTCTGCAAGCATCAGAGTGATGGCTTCTTGCAGCGTCGAATCGGGCTTTACGCTTATTGGTGTCTTGTTCGCTGACTCCAGACGACCGATCCTATAAGTTGGATCGGCGATGGCGGTACCAGACTCCACTTCAACGGTCTCGGCATCCGGGGGTGCCTTCACGAAGGATATAAAACCATCGATGTAGGCATACTCGAAATCCGGTGACGTAACGAGTTTATGTCGTTTCAATGAAGTTCGGATACGATGCACGACGCGATAGCCACGCCGTTCTGATTCGAACCACAGCAGGAAAGATCGTACTGTTTCCCGCTGTGGTGCGACTCCTTTCTTTATCTCCGCCTCGATTGCAGATAACTTTTCTTCTGACTGTGACACGTTGGTAATCTCGCTAGGACTAGTTATAAATTTGATCTGCACGACGGGACATCGTCGCGAAATGCACATGATGGAAAAAAAGGGTCATGCAAGTCATATGGAATACCTTATGGGACTTGACTCACTTCAGTAGCCATGTCCATTTCTATCATGCCCTCGGAGTGCATTAGCTGCATCGCCAACGTCACAGTTTCAATGTCGCGCGCCGTGCGCATCGGGCACGTCTAGCTTCAGCATCGAAGGTCCTGCCACCGTAATCTACTTTAGCAAACGAAGCCCAATTAAGTCTTCGTCTTTGGGCTTTCGGTTACCACCACCCCATGTGTTTTCGATTGCCTTTTCGTGTGCTAGCGCGACGCAAATGTCTTTCACATTGGTCACCCTAAGAACAAAATGCTCCAACAACGCAGCCCAGGCATCTGCGAAGGTTTTAGGCCCACCCTTCAACATTTCCAAGAGAAAGCCCGTCGCCAAAGCCATTTGCTTACCGACAAAATCGTCGATTCGCTCGCTCTCGACCGCTGAATCCAAGACCGCAAACATATCAACGGAGCCGGATTCTTCTTCACGTTTTCGCATCTTCGCGGCGGATCTATCGGCTGCCTGCTGACGAAGCGCCCTATATTCGGTCTCGCGGAACGTGCTTAGTCCCGCGTCATATTTTGTTCCATATGTTAGGAAGAAATTCGGTCGGTCAATTGTTGGCCGATAGACCTTGGTAGATACAACGAACTTAAATTGCCCGGTATTGGCAAGCGTTTGGCGAAAGAGTTTTTCAACGGCCATGCCCCGATCACTCGCGGCCAGCTCAGGGTCGAGTCTGTCTTTCCAGCCTGGTCCGCCGAGTATCCCGTCGAACGATCTTACGGTAGTGGCATCAGGCATCGAGACAGCGCGATTGATGAAGTCGTACATGTAGTTGATGAGTACTTCGGTTTTACGGGGTGCCAAAAGTGGTTTAATGAGGTCAAAGTTGTAGCCAGTCCAACCGGTCGGATCAATGAAGATCAAAGCAAACGAGTTTTGTATGAATGCAGAAATTCTAGGAATTGCATCTGTGAAGGCGCCGCCGTGTGTGTCAATCTCGAAACCCTGCTCAGGTCGGTGATGTGGCGCGACAGCCGCTGCTAGCTTTTCGTATGCCTCGGGATTTCGCTCGCAAAGAAAACATCCTATTCGACGACGTTTTCCCATAGCGGCAAGTCGTTTTTGCGCGTCTTTTAGGACATCGATGGCAATCATGAACGAGGAGTCCGCGAAATCGTCCTGACGCGTCTCCCACGGGCCCGAGAAGCCATCGACGTAGGTCACATCAGAAAAATGAAGAACCTTAAATGCGAGCGCCTGCAGATATCTTTTCAGAATAAAGTGCTTGGCCTTGGTCTGCTCGCGACCAAAATATAGCTCTGCATTGGTCATACGTCTCCCTGTCGACATCGCAGCTATTGCGCATGCGGATATCCATTCCACGTCTTTCCGTCGAGTACTCGTCCGCTCAATTTCTTTGGGCGCCAGGAGAGGCGCTCGGACCTGCCCGTTTCATCACTTAGGTCTATGATCTTGTTAGTGGGCTCACCTTGCGCTTCTGGGCTCCAGTGACCCCATTGTTTGAAGTGAAATGGCACGCGGTACGATTCGCACTGGTCGCGTAGGGTTCGGATCCAGTTCGGGTGAGTGGGGCGTGCGTGGCTACCACTTTCGCCGCCGGCGATCACCCAGCTGATCTGTTCCTTTTTCAACCAACGTGTAAGGTCAATTGCAGAAAGTAGTGGCTCGCACGAGAGAAAGCGAACGTTGGCGTCCACGCTGATCAATCGTTCGATGCGCCGATCTGCCCAACGCTGATTTTCGGCGGTGGTGCCAAGCCATACGTTTTCTCGTGGAGCGGTTGCCCATGGATAAACGTGCTTGATGTGTCCGGGCCGCTTCGTCAGCAATAGCCAATCAAGTTGAGGGGTTTTTTCGATAATGCCCCACAGCCTTTCTCGCCACGGGTCCAAATCAGAACGTGGCTCAAATACATCGGCCATGGATGCGCAGAAAACGCGAGCACGCGTGCCCAAGCGCAGAGCCTCGGCATTCCAGCGCATGGGCTCTCGCCAGTGGTTTTCACCGAAGAATCGCCGTTCGACATCGCCGCCCCAGAGCTGCATGCCGACCCGCCGCGCCCAAGTCTCCGCGTAACAGTGCGCACAGGCAGGAGACAATTTCACGCAGCCCCACCATGGATTAAAGGTGTGATGCGTCCATTCGATTGCAGATGCCTTTGCCATGGCTGTATAAGCATACAGTATAATTTGATGCTCCAGCAACGGCGATCGAGCGCATTCAACAGCGGAGCTGCGTAGGCCGGATCTATCGTTGCACTGCCAGCGCGAGGCGCATCAACTTCTCAAGTGAGTAACCGTAGAGGTATTCGCCGGAGGCAGTGGGTCTAGTGCATGCCCGGGACAGGTTCAATCGCGAGCTGTATAGTTTGCGTGTCGCTGAGGATCACAGGCAGATCAACGATATCCTCTGTGCCCAGATTGTGTCTAGGTCAGATTGGGTGTGCCCAAATTGTGCCTTAAATAGGCGGGATAATGGGGTGGCAAACGCTGTAAGTGACTGATTCTACTGGCCCCCATCATCCCGTCATGTGCCTCATAACCCGAAGGTCGTAGGTTCAAATCCTACCCCCGCTACCAATTAAAACAAAAACTTACGACGAAAATCTCCAAACCGGGTTCGCTAG
>Ga0224557_1002891_pt1 | contig 14028 bp, 14 predicted proteins | sample 714S31014metaG_FD_180677 | JGI IMG/M metagenome (GOLD analysis project Ga0224557, IMG submission 180677) | Peat soil microbial communities from Stordalen Mire, Sweden - 717 S3 10-14 | ecosystem: Environmental > Terrestrial > Soil > Wetlands > Peat | place: Sweden: Norrbotten County, Stordalen...
TCGGTGGAATTGTGCCCGCGCGCGATTATCCTGGACCGCGGGGAAATCGTGGCTGACGGTGCAACGGTCAAATTGCTGGACGATGAAAAGCTGATGCTCGCCCACGGTCTGGAATGCCCGCACATTTTGCGGCACATTCATCCGCATTAAATTTTTCTTGCCAAAGCTGCCGGTCGGCAGGCATTTTCTGACATGGCAGCGACGCGCAATTCAACCTTTGACGATCCGTTCTACCAGCCGGCGGATGAGTTTTTCCCCGCGAATAACAAGATTGGCCTGACGTTTGACGACATCACGCTGGCCACGCTGTATTCCGAGGTTCTCCCGCGCGACACGCATCTGGACACGCAACTCGCGGAAAACCTGCATCTGCACATCCCGGTCATCTCCGCCGACATGGATACCGTTACCGAATCGCGCATGGCCATCGCCATGGCGCTCAACGGTGGCCTCGGCCTCATCCATTACAACATGCCGGAACGCCAGCAGTTGTCCGAGGTCAGCCGCGTGAAAAACCACGTCCACGGCCTGATCCAGGAACCGATCCAGGTTTCGCCGGAACAACATATCAGCGATGTGCTCGAGCTCATCGAGCATAAGAAATTCGGCTTCAGCACGTTTCCGGTCGTGGATGGAAAAGGAAAATTGGTCGGGCTGCTTTCCGGCCACGTCGTCAAGCCGCGTTACGCCGGCAAAAAAGTTTCCGAGGCGCTCACGCCGCGCACGCAGGTTCACACCATCAAGAAAAAGGAGCTGGGCCGGGACCCGATTGCCCGCGCCGATAAATTTTTCACCGAGCACATCGGCATCCACAAATTGCTGGTGGTGGACGACGACGACCATTTGCACGGCCTTATCACGATGAGCGACGTGGAGCGCATTACGCAGGAGCGCAAGGCGCAGTTCAAGCCGGCGCGCGACGCGCACTTCCACCTGATTTGCGGCGCGGCGTTGAGCACGACGCGCAACGCCTTCGGCGAGTTGGACCGCGAACGGATATTGAACCACGTCGGCGCGCTCGTGGAACGCGGCGTGAATGTCGTGGCCGTTTCCACCGCGCACGGCCACAGCAAGGGCGTCGGCGACACGGTGAAAGTGCTGCGCGATGCGTTTCCGAAATTGCCCATCATCGCCGGCAACGTCACCAGCGCGGCGGGCGTTGAATATCTTGCCGACTGCGGTGCGAACGCCATCAAAGTCGGCCAGGGGCCGGGTTCGATTTGCACCACGCGCATCGTCGCGGGCGTGGGCATTCCGCAAATGACGGCGCTTTACGTCTGCTCGCGCGCGGCGGCGAAGAAAAAAGTTTCCCTCCTCGCCGACGGCGGCATCACGAAATCCGGCGACATCGTGAAGGCGTTGACGCTGTCGCAGGCGGTGATCTGCGGCGGCATTTTTGCCGGCTGCAACGAAGCGCCGGGCGAAGTCGTGGAAATCAGCGGCAAACTTTACAAGCAATACCGCGGCATGGGCAGCCTGGCGGCGATGAAGGCCGGCTCGGCGGCGCGTTACGGCCACGAAAAAAATCCGGCGCAGAAAGTCGCGCCCGAAGGTGTCGAGGCGCTCAAGGAGGCGTGCGGTTCGGTGGACCGCGTGCTGGCGCAGCTTATCGGCGGAATTCAAAGCGGCATGGGGTATCTTGGCGCGGCGAATCTCACGCAACTCTATGGCAAGGCGCGTTACATCCGCGTCAGCCCCGCCGGCCAGCGCGAAGCCGCGCCGCATGATGTTGTTGAGTTAAAGACGGGAAATTGAACCGCTAATCTGCGCTAATTTTCGCTGATGGCATTAGAGTTTATCAGCGAAGATTAGCGGTTTAGAATTCAATCGGCTCGTTCAATTTGCCGCATTGCGAACAGCGCGAGCGGTCCACGTCCGGGTCGTCGGTGTAAATAAATCCGCATTTCGTGCAGCGGAAAATCCGGTCCTCGGAGTGCGTCGGCCCGAAGCGGCGGCGGCGCATCTCGGAATAAATCCCCAGAACGCACAGCGCGCCGAGCAGCACAACCACATAAATTGCGATCAAAGAGGAAATGCTCATGCTACGGATTGGCCGGCGAATTGGTCGCGGTCGGCGGCACGGTGCGCCAGTTGAAAATCATCTGGCCGACGGTCAGGCCCGACGACGGCGCGAACCGCGTGGCACGGGCGAGTTCGAGCGCACGCCGGTCAGCGGGATCATATTGGGCGGCGGCTCCCGCGCGATTGTCGGGCGGGAGCAAAACCCATGAAACCACCTCGCCCGTCGCATCCACGAGCACCTGCACTTTGCTCGGCGCAATCACGTCCGCGCCGGGCCACGATGGCAGGTCCTCCGATGCGAGCGATTTGCGTTGCGCCAAATCGCCTTCAATTTGAAGCGTCGAAGAATCGGCGAAAAACGGCGGGAGCGGCAAAACCGGTTCGCTCAATTTCGCTGGCGGCTTGAAATCGGATGCAGACTGGACGAACTGATTTGTCTGCATGAACCGGTCGAACACCGCGCCGAGATTTTCTGCGGCCAGCGGCAGTTCGCCCGATGGTTCCGTCCAGCGAAAAGACGGCTGCGGCGCAACGGGCGTTTTCCGCCAGACGGCGGACGCGAAATCGTTTGCGTGCGGCAGGACAAAAAGCGTCGGGTCATTGAGGGCGAGCAGTTCGCTGGAACTGTCGGCCAGCGTCAGTTGCGGGACATTTACCACGGCGCGCGGCGGTGCGAAGTGGCGTTCGCCGAGGGCAAAAATGAATCCAACTTGCGCGGCAAAGAGGAGCGCGATGAGCGTCAGCCAGCGGCGGCGCGACCAGCCTTCGCTGCGCTTCGGCTCGGCAGGCCAGTTTTCGCCGGGCGGTTTTGGGCCCGGCAATTCGGGTGCGGGCGAATGTGCGTGGGCGCCATTCATGGCCGGACGGAGGCATTGGGGACGCGCGGGAGCGTGGCGAGCAGCGCATTCGTGATGCCGGCAGCGCGCGCCAGCAACGCCAGATGAATCAACTGGTCTTCCGTCACGGATTGGTCGGCGTGAATGACGAGTGTGAGCGGCGCGCGGGAAATTTTCACCGCGTTGCTCAAGCTGGAATTCAATTGCGCTTCGCTGACAATGGAGTTCGTAAAATAAAACCGGCCGCCGGAATCAACGGCCATGTCCACGGTCGGCTGGCCGGTGCCGGGCAAATCGCCGGCCGCCGGCGGCTGCAATCGGAAGGGAATTCCCGGCGTCGGCAAAAGCGCGCCCAGCATCAAAAAAATCACGAGCAAAAAAAGGACGGCCGCGAATGGCGCCACCTCAAACGGGCTGCGCAAAATTTTGGCGTTGCGCGGAAATTTCATGGAGATTTCGTGTCGCCGCTTTCGGTGACGATGTTGACGATTTCGCCGGCGGCGCTTTCCATGTCGAGGGCGATTTTGTTGATGCGGCTGACGAGATAATTGTAGCCGGCGTGGACCGGGATGGCCACGGCGATGCCCGCCGCCGCGCAGATGAGCGCGTGCCAGATCCCCTCCGCCAGCGAATGGTCGCCGCTGATGTGCGCGTAAAGGCCGTATGCTTGCAGTCCCTGGAAAGTGGTTATGAAACCGAGGATGGTGCCGAGCAGGCCGAGCAGGGGCGCGATTTGCGCGATGGTGGCGAGCAGGTTCAGCCGCTCTTCGAGCCGGGGCACCTCGATCAGGCCGGCTTCCTCGACCGCTTCGCGGACGCGCTCGCGGCCCTTGTCGCGGTTCAGAATGGCGGTCTTGACGATGCGCGCGACCGGGCCGGGCGTGGCGTCGCAGATGGAAACAGCCTCGACGACATTGTTGCGCTTGAGCACGTTGCGCACGCCGTTGAGGAACTCGGCGGAGTTAATTTGCGAGCGGTGGCAATGCAGGGCGCGCTCGACAAACACGGCGAGGGCAACGGCCGCGGCGAGCAAAATCAGCCAGATCACCGGGCCGCCGTAGGCAAGAAGCGTAGGCATGGGATTTTTATAGGCGTTTGCGCGCCAAGTTCAAAGCGCAAATTTCGGAAGAATTCGGAATACAGGAGCCAGAATCCAGAAAATTTGGAGCCGGTGGAATTTTCTTTGACTGCTAAATTCTCGCTTCTGAATTCCGGATTTTGTATTCTCAACCAATTATGGCTGTCGCAGACGAAAATGTTCTTGTTTTTCCACGCTCGCTTTTTGAGCGGCTTGGTGTTTTTCAAGGTTTCAGCGCCGAGGTTGATCGCTATCTGCCTACGATCCTTGACCAGAAGAACAACAGTTTTCAGCCCCGTGCCCGGGCAGAAACTGATCCAGCCTACAAACAGATCATCCCATATGTCGTGGTCACGGATGGGAAAAGCGTGTTGCATTATGTTCGTGGCAAGAAGGCCGGCGAACAGCGATTGGTTGCCAAAGGATCCATTGGCATCGGTGGCCACATCAATGACGAAGATCACTCGCTTTTTACAGTCGGCTTGCAGGCGTTTCAAGAGGCTGTCAAGCGTGAGGTGTGTGAAGAGCTTGCCGTTCAAGGTTCATTCGATGCAAAACCCGTCGGCCTGATCAATGATGATTCCACCGAAGTCGGCCGGGTTCATTTCGGAATTGTGCATGTGTTGTTTCGCACGCCGGAGGAGGTGAGGAAAAACGAACAAGTCATCACGCAGGTCGAGTTTATTCCAGTTGAGGAACTGAAGGCGAGACGTGAGCAGATGGAAACTTGGTCGCAGCTTTGCCTTGATAATCTTGATGCTTTGCTGAAGCAAACCTGACCGGCCCGTCCGGGAAATGATCAAAGCTCTGGGATGAGTATAAAAAACGGGCGCAATTGTAATTGCGTTGCCGGAGCGGGCTGGGAAAAATGCGCGCAAAAATGCGCGCAAAAAACAGACTCCAACCATGAGCAACCCGCCAGTTGATTCAGAAAACAGGAATCCATCCGGCAAATCCAGCGGCATTTCGGCGACGATTTTTTTGATTTTGTTCGCCACGCCGTTCGCCGGCTTCGGTTTGTTTGCCCTTGTCCAAGGCGTCAGAAAACTCATCGCCGGGCAAACCAAGGATGGCTTGATGCTCTGCCTGTTCGGATTGATTTTTTCAGCCGTCGGTTTTGGCCTCATGTTCGGCGCGGTTTGGGGCCGGAAGAAATCAAAGCAAACGGCGGAGTTGCAGGCGCGGTTCCCGGACAAGCCGTGGCTGGCCCGCGCCGATTGGGCGGCGGGTAAAATCAAATCCACATCCACCGCGCCGGTCGGCTTCTTTTTGCTCTGGTCGTTTCTCGCTTTGGCTATGTCCGCGCCCGCTGTCCACGCCATCCCGGTTGAATGGCGGAAGGGCAATCATGCCATTCTGTTCGCGCTCCTGTTTCCCGCCGTCGCGTTTTACCTGCTCGGCTACTCGTTTGTGAAATGGCGCTCGCGCCGCCGATTTGGCGATTGTTTTTTTGAACCCGCGCAAATTCCCGTGCCGCTCGGCGGCACACTTGAAGGCATGATTGTGACCGGCGCGCCGCTGAAACTGGAACAGGGATTGCATCTGAAAATTTCCTGCATACGGCGCACTGTTTCCGGCTCCGGCAAAAACCGGAGCGTAAATGAAAACGTCCTCTGGCAGGACGAAAAGATTTTGAAGGCCGAGGCCAGCCTGCCCGACCCCGAACCCGGCCACAGCGGAATCCCCGTTTTTTTCAAACTGCCCGCTGACCAGTCGGAATGTTTCACGGGCGGAGATGTATCGGTATTCTGGCGGCTCGAGGCAAAGTCAAAAATGCGCGGGCCGGATTTTTCCGTGGCGTTCGATTTGCCGGTGTTCAAAGTTGCCGGCGCAATCGCTGAAGCTGCCGATGAAGCCGACCCGACCGCCGCGCTGCAGGAACCGGTTGAAGAAATCCGCCGCGACGAACATTCCAAAATCCGCGTGAGCGACGGCCCGGGCGGGCGCGAATTTTATTTCCCGGCGGCGCGAAATCCCGTTGCCGCCGTCATTACCACGGTTTTTATGCTGGCGTTTTGTGGCGGGTTGATTTTGGTTTTATTCGTCGCGCCCGATCGCGACACCGGAATGTTGAAAGGATCAGCGGGCCAAATTATCGGAGCATTGGTGCTGGGTTTGTTCATCGTCATTCTGGGCTGGGTGAGTTTCAATCTCTGGTTCAAGTCCAGCCGCGTGACGATTGATTCCACCGGCGTGCGCGTGACAAACCGCTGGCTGCTGTTTTCGCGCTCGCGGAATTTTGCGGCGAACGACATTGAACGGTTAGAAACCAAAGTCGGCATGACGAATGGCAACAACGCGTTTCAAGACCTCAAACTCATCACCAGGGATTCCGAACGCAGTTTTGCCGCCAGCCGGGAAAAGTTCCAGCAAACCGGGCAGAGGCCGCCGCTGAAATTCAACATCAGCAGTCCCGGCGGTTTTGCCCTTGCCAGCGGCATCGCCAGCAAGCCGGAAGCCGACTGGCTTGTCGCCGAAATGACCAAGGCGCTCGGACGCAAATCGTGACATTTTCCGGCGGCATTTTCAAAGCAAACTGGCGGCAGCCGTCGGTCATTGCGCTGGTGCTCGCCAATCTGGTCCCGCTTTTCGGCGTCTTGATATTTCATTGGTCAATATTTCCGCTGATGTTTTTGTTCTGGTTTGAAAACTTGATCATCGGTTTGTTCAATGAATTGCGAATGATTGTGGCCGTGCCTTTCGTCAATGGCGTGCTTCCGGGCATTCCATTCTTCTGCATCCATTACGGAATTTTTCTCGTCGCTCATGGTGTAATCATCGTTGACCTGTTTGGCGGAGGAATTAAGCAATATCCGCTTCTCGCCGATCCGATGCTGAATTTTTCGTGGTATGCCGTCGCAATTTTTTTGTGGCAGATCATCCATGAAAATCATTTGGAGCTTGCCGTGCTTGGATTGACCATCAGCCGCGGAATTTCATTTGTTACGGATTACTTTCGCCGCCGCGAATACCGGCGCACCACGGCACAGCGGTTGTTTTGGCAACCTTACGGGCGCATCATTGTCCTGCAAATTGCGCTCATTGGCGGCGGAATTTTAATTAAAGCTTCGCACTCGCCGTTGGCGGGATTGATTCTGCTGGTCGTGCTCAAAATTGCGCTGGATTTGGCCGGCCATTTTTGGGAGCAAAGGAAAATGGCGGCAAAGCCTTCGTAAAAATTTCTCGGCAATTTCTGCACATCGGCTACGCTTGGCGCAAATTGGTGAACGCCAAACTCAAAACCCAAAACCCAAAACCCAAAACTTCCGCGAACTGGCGCAAGGAAGTCGAGCGCGTTTTGATCACGGAAGAACAAATCGCGCGGCGCATCAAAATTCTGGCGCGCGAAATCGAGCGCGATTTTCGCGGGCGCGAAATGGTCGTCGTCTCGCTGCTCAACGGCACGGTGATGTTTCTCGCGGACTTGATCCGGCATCTCAACCTGCCGTTGCGGCTGGATTTCATCGGTGTTTCCAGCTACGGACTCGGCACGGAATCCGGCGATTTAGTCTTCACGAAGGAACTGCGCCTCGACGTGCGCGGCCGTGACGTGCTGCTGGTGGACGACATTCTCGACACCGGCAGGACCATGAGCCGCGTCCTGCCCAAAATCCGCGCGCTCCAGCCGCGCCGGATCAAAATCTGCGTGCTGCTCGACAAACCGAGTCGCCGCGTTGAAAAAGTGAAGGCGGATTACGTCGGCTTCGAGATTCCCGACCTTTTTGTTGTCGGCTACGGGCTTGATTTTGCCGAGCGTTACCGCAACCTGCCGTTCGTCGGCGTGCTGCATCCGCACATTTACAAGGAAGTCTGCAAACAAGTTTGCCGGAAATGACGGAACTCAAACTCATCAGCCTGCTCGGCTGGCTCACCATGATCGCAGTCGCGTGGGCGATTTCCTACAACCGGAAACTGTTTCCGTGGCGGACGGTCGTCTGGGGCGTCGGCCTGCAATTCACGCTCGCGCTTTTGATTTTGAAAACCCCGTGGGGCGCGGATTTTTTTGTGTTCGCCGGCAAGGTGGTTCAGAAGCTCATCCAGTTTTCCAACGAAGGCTGCAAATTCGTTTTCGGGCCGCTGGCGGATTCGGATTTGCTCGCGGAAAAATTCGGCCCCGGCAACTCGGTCATTTTCGCCATCCTCGTCACGGGCACCATCATCATTGTCGCGAGCATTTCGTCGCTGCTCTATCACTGGGGCATTTTGCAAAAAGTCGTCCAGGCCGCCGCGTGGGTGATGCGCAAAATCATGCGCACGAGCGGCAGCGAAACGCTTTCCGCCTGCGCCAACATTTTCATGGGCCAGACCGAGGCGCCGCTGATGATCCGGCCCTACGTCCCGCGCCTGACGCACAGCGAGCTCATGACCATCATGGTCTGCGGCATGGCGCACATTGCCGGCGGCGTCGCGGCGGTTTATGCCGCGCTCGGCGCCCAGGCCGGCTATCCAAACACCGCCGGACATCTGCTCACCGCGTCGGTGTTGAATTGTCCCGCCGCGCTGATGATTGCGAAAATTCTCCTGCCGGAAACCCAAAAGAGCGAAACCGCCGCCAGCGCGCCCGCCACCGTGCCGCGCACGACAGCCAATTCCATTGACGCCATCTGCCGCGGCGCGGGCGACGGCTTCCAGCTTTCGCTGAACGTCATCGCCATGCTCATTGCGTTCATCGCCATGATTGCGCTGGCGAATTACCTCGTCACCTGGCCGCAATCGCATTTCGGCGTCAGCCATCCGGCCACGCTGCAAACGATTTTCGGATGGGTCAATGCGCCGTTCGCCTGGCTCATGGGCGTGCCGGCGCAGGACTGCTTGAGCGTCGGGCAAATCCTCGGCGAACGCGTCGTGCTGAATGAATTTGTCGCTTACCTCGACCTCACGACCAACGCGAAGCAGCTCGCGCTCGACCCGCGCAGCTTCACGATTGCCACCTACGCGCTGTGCGGCTTCGCGAACTTCGCGAGCATTGCGATTCAGGTGGGCGGCATCGGCTCGCTCGCGCCGGAACGCCGCAGCGAAATGGCCAAAATCGGTTTTCGCGCGATGCTCGGCGGCCTGCTCGCCGCCTACATGACCGCCTCACTCGCCGGATTTTTGCTTTAATCTTAAGCCCAATCGTAATCCGGCTCATAATCTTTTTCGTTCGATTGCGATTACGATTACGATTACGATTGAGAAAACATGGCTCAACTCAACGACAATTTTTTGAAGCTCAAGGCCGGCTACCTTTTTCCCGAAATTGGCCGGCGCGTGAAAGCGTTTTGCGACGCGAATCCTGAAGCCGCCAAACGGCTCATCCGCTGCGGCATCGGCGACGTGACCGAACCGCTGCCGCAAGCCGCCATCGTTGCCATGCACAAAGCCGTGGACGAAATGGCCGCGCGCGAGACGTTCAAAGGCTATGGCCCGGAGCAGGGCTATGACTGGCTGCGCGCCGCGATTGCAAAAAATGATTTCCGCGACCGTGGCTGCGACGTGGCGGATGACGAGATTTTTGTCAGCGACGGAACAAAATGTGACACCGGCAACATCCTCGACATCCTCGGTGCGAAAAACAAAATCGCCATCAGCGATCCGGTTTATCCGGTTTATGTGGATACGAATGTCATGGCCGGCCACACCGGCGAGGCGAACGAAGCCGGCGCTTACGCCAGGCTCGTTTATCTGCCGTGCAAACCAAGCAACGGCTTCATTCCCGAACCGCCGAAGAAACACGTGGACGTGATTTATCTTTGCTCGCCGAACAATCCGACCGGCGCGGCGGCAAACCGTCCGCAACTCGAAGCGTGGGTGAAATACGCGCTCGAACACAAAGCCGTGATTTTGTTCGACGCGGCTTACGAGGCTTACATTACCGATAGACCCGACGATGATTCTTCAGGTGCAACCGGCTTGAAAAAGCTTTTTCAACTTGTGCAAAAGCAAGGTCATTTAACTTACAGTGACATCAACGATGCCTTTTTCCCGGAAACTATTTCTCCAGAAGAACTCGACAAGATTTTCACAAAACTCCGAGAAAGAAATATTGAAATAACTGACACGGCAGAAGTAGGCGTTGCGAAAAATAAATTGCCGCACTCGATCTACGAAATTCCCGGCGCGAGAGAATGCGCCATCGAATTCCGCAGTTGCTCGAAGAACGGCGGCTTCACCGGCGTCCGCTGCGCTTACACCGTCGTTCCGAAATCGCTCAACGCGCAGACGAAATCCGGCGAATTCAAACCGCTGCATCCGCTCTGGGCGCGGCGGCAGACCACGAAATTCAACGGCGTCAGCTACATCGTCCAGCGCGGCGCGGAGGCGCTTAACTCGCCGGAAGGCAAAGCACAGGTGCGCGGGCTGATTGAGCATTATCTCGGCAACGCGAAAGTGCTGCGCGACGGCGCGAGGAGGGCCGGGCTGAAAGTGTTTGGCGGCGTGAACGCGCCGTATATTTGGGTGCGCGCGCCAAAAAGCGTCACGAGCTGGCAGGCATTCGACAAAATTCTGGGCGAGGCGAACGTGGTCATCACGCCCGGCAGCGGTTTCGGCTCGAAAGGCGAGGGCTATTTCCGCATCAGCGCGTTCAACCGCCGGGCCAACGCCGAAGAAGTCGCGCGCCGGTTGCAGGAATTGAAGTGGTAAATGCGACGTAGTGGCGACTCGGCAGTCACAAGAAAGAGCAAAGGCGGTCAGCCTACGTTGCCTCACCTGAATCGAACGGGGATTCGCAACCTCCGCAGCGTCATGCAGCGACTTGACTCTTTCTACCGGCGGCTCGCGGGGACGCTCGCCCCACCAGAACAGATCCGCGCAATCCGCGTAATCTGCGGATTAAAGTTTTCGCGTGGTTCGTGTATTTCGCGGTCAAAAGCTGTTCGCGCATGATTTTCCTTTTTCCCGCCTCCGTTTGCCGTTTCAATTGCGCGCCAGAAAAGGGTCCCAAGTTTTTTCAAATTTGAATTCAGCTTCTGTCGGGCGGAATTTGGGTTCTTCTCCAGAATGGCGGGCCGGGCAATGGCCGGATTGCGCCCAATGCAGTCAGGATTTCGGGACCGGGAGGTTTGTCTGATCGGGCCAATGAATCTAACTGCGCGACACTGGCGAATCCTCTGATATGATGATGACATGATGATTCGCGCTCAAAACCTGACCAAGATTTTCGGCACGGTTGCCGCCGTGCGGGACATTTCCTTTGAAATCAAGGAAGGCGAGATCGTCGCGTTTCTGGGGCCGAACGGCGCCGGCAAAACGACCACCATCAAGATGCTCACCACCCTGTTGAAACCGACGAGCGGCAAAATGGAATTGGACGGGCTGGACCCGGCCAGCCAGCCGAATGAAGTTCGAAAACGCTTTGGCATTGTATTTCAAGACCCGAGTCTGGACGACGAATTGACCGCGCTTGAGAACATGGACATTCACGGGGCGCTCTACAAGGTGCCCCGGCAGGTTCGCGCCGGGCGCATTGAAAAACTTCTCAAACTGTTTGAGCTGTGGGACCGGCGGCGGGAACCCGCGAAACGCTTTTCCGGCGGCATGCGCCGGCGGCTCGAAATCGCCCGCAGCCTGCTGCACACGCCCCGGATACTGTTTCTGGATGAACCCACCCTGGGACTTGATCCGCAAACCCGCAATCAGCTCTGGCTGCAGGTCAAGCGGCTCAACGAAGAGGAGCGCGTCACGGTGTTCCTCACGACGCATTACATGGAGGAGGCTGAACGGGTGGCTCATCGGGTCTTCATCATTGATGGCGGCCGCATAGTCGCCCAGGGATCGCCGCAGGAACTGAAACAGCAGACCGGCTCGGAAACATTGGAACAGGCTTTTCTCGCATTGACCGGCTCAACCATCCGTGAGGAGGAGGCCAGTTCCGCTGACCGGATGCGCCAGATGGCGAAGGCTTGGAGGCGGTAACCGTCATTTTATGAATGTCATTTACATCCTATGGCTGCGGCAAATGAAGCGTTACGTGCGCTCGCGGGCGCGCGTCGTGGCCTCTCTTGCCCAACCCCTGTTATACCTGCTGGCGATGGGCTACGGCCTCGGCCCGATCTTTCAACGGGCAGGCATGGGCAGTTATGTCCAATTTATTGCGCCCGGTTTGATCGCGATGACCATCCTGTTCACCTCCGTGTTTTCGGGCATCGAACTGATCTTTGACCGGCAGTTCGGATTTCTAAAAGAAACCTTTGTGGCGCCGGTGCCACGGCATTGGATCATCCTTGGCCGGATTTTGGGCGGCGCGACGATTGCCTTTTTGCAAGGATTGCTTTTCTTTTCGGTTTGCCTGATTGCGGGTTTTCGCTGGCACGACATCGGCGCTCTTCCCGTGGCCTTCCTTTTCATGATCTTGATTGGGATCGTGTTCTCCGCGGTCGGGTCCGCCATTGGTTCGGCATTGACTGATGCGCAGGGTTTTCAATTCATAATCGGTTTCCTGATCATGCCGGTCTTCTTTCTCTCGGGCGCCATGTTTCCGCTGGACAACCTGCCAAAGGCGCTGACGATCCTCACCCGGCTTGATCCCCTTTCGTATGGCGTGGACGGCCTTCGCGATGCGCTCAATGGCGTGGTTCACTTCGGATACGCAACTGATTTCATGGTGCTTTCCGTCGTCGCGGTGCTATTACTTGCCTTGAGCAGTTACCTGTTCTCGAAGATACAGCTTTGAATAATCGAATCGCAATTTCAAGTTTGTCGCTCATTTTTGCGAACCCGACCGGATGGCTGGCTGCAAATAGAGATCAATGCTCCGGCCCAATTGCCCGCCGACTTTGAGGTATCCGTCTTGCGTGCTGGCGGAAATGTTCCAAGGAATTTCCATGGTGAACGAGATTGCGTGAGGCTGGCATTGAACGGCGGTCCAAGTATCAACGCTTTTGTCCACCGCCGGATCATAAGTTTTTCCATCCGGCCCGATTCTTCCGTTGAACTTGATTGCTCCGGTCATTTGTTCCTGCACAATCTTGAGAAAATTGTCATCGTTCGCCACCCGCTCCGGGAACAAGAGCGGCCCAGCCGGAAGATAGAAATCTATGTCGCGGGCGCTGTAGCCGGGATTGTGCAAATCCAAAAACAAATCCAGCCGGTCAGCCTTGGCCAGGGCGGTTAAACTTTTCATTCCCGCCGCCACCTCCGGAAAATAGGGCGCGCCGACCCAATCTTCGTCCTGGTCGTGCGGTAGCTGTTCTTTGCCACCCTGTCCCGTCTCAACACTGTCCACATCCATGATGGGAATGATCACGATGTCGGCTTTCTCGCGGAGCGATTCGGCGGCGGGATCATTTGACACGAGCCATTCAGCGAATCCACGGGCGACCCAACTGGAACCGCTTTCCCATGCGTGCTGGCGGGCCTGAATCCAGACGCTGAAGCGCGGGCCATCGGTTGCGCCGGGTTGCGAGATGCGCACGCCGGGAACTGGCCGGTCACCGCGCGTGTGTGCCAGCACAAAACTTTTGGCGTAAGGACAAAGGTCGCAGGTCTTCCGAATCAACTGGTCGGCATCCTTCAAGGTAAATGGCGGCCCCCAAGCGAGCCACAACGTGGATGTGGAGGCATTGATGCGATAAATGCTGCGGTCGCCCTGCCTTTCGCTTCGCGCGGTGTGTTCCCAATTCGTTCCATCGGTCGAGAATGCCGCATACTCCGGCAGGGAATAATCGGCGGGAAGCTTTCTGGTTTTACCGGGGTCCCCGGTCTGCACGATCCCCTGATTGGCGGTGACTTCGAGAACGAGCGGCTTGCCCGTATCCACACCGTCGAGCCGGAAATACCACCAACATGGCCAGCCGCGCTTTGGATCGCCGGCGGGTGTGATGTGAACCGTGTTGCTGGCTGGGTCAATGCTCAAGACCTTGGCCGAGCCGCCGGGAAAATCAGAGCTGACCTGCAATTGCATGTCGGCACCCAATGCGATTGAGGAACAGCCAAGTAAAATACCGCTCAAAACAAGCGCGAGGCAGAGGATGAGTTTGGGTTTCATATAGTATTTAACAATAACATAGGCAGGTTGTGCCGACAAGCAGGGCTGGGTTGGCGGTGGTGGGCAGGCCCTGGCGGAGGCGGGTTTTGACGGCGGCCCACAAGTGTTCGATGGGATTGAGGTCC
>Ga0224557_1002896_pt1 | contig 14009 bp, 14 predicted proteins | sample 714S31014metaG_FD_180677 | JGI IMG/M metagenome (GOLD analysis project Ga0224557, IMG submission 180677) | Peat soil microbial communities from Stordalen Mire, Sweden - 717 S3 10-14 | ecosystem: Environmental > Terrestrial > Soil > Wetlands > Peat | place: Sweden: Norrbotten County, Stordalen...
GCTCGCTTGTACTCGTGGGATCTCACAAACTACGAGGAACGCTATCGGCAAGAGATAGCGGGCAGACCTGAGGCACAAGCAGAGCTTCACCGCATTTTAGCTAGGGCTCGGCGAGGATTCACTATCTATAGCCGCGAGAAGGATTGGCCTTGCCATCGGTTTGTGCTATTGGACATTCTTAGAGCAATGGCTGAACAGCGGGAAGGGCTAGCTGAAGTGCTGCGAATGGCACAATAGACGGCAAGGCTAGACTCGCAACCCTCTTCAGACTCCTCCTCGCCCGCGTGGGTGCAGAACAGTAGGCGTGGGAGCCCGAATAGGATTTGTGAATGTCCAACACGTGCAGGGTGGATCCCAGACATAGTCAGGCGTCCGGAAATCAAAGCACTATTGAGAAGCGGGTCGTAATCAGAGGGACGGTTGCTTTTTGTAAAAGGCTATTCGCCAAAAAGGAATAGTAGACACTGGGAGTGAAACTAAATTCACCAAAAAAAGCCAAAACTAGGCGAACTACACATGAACGAACTGGAAGACAAATTGCTTACGTACCTGTACATTATCGTGTTCACCAAACTACTTCGCGAGGCGATAGAGGCTTTGCCGTGCATCTTCTATGTGAAAGATGCGCGCTACGAACCCGCCTTCTTTGAGTCTCTTAACTGCGTATCTCACCGTTCTATATGGCAAGTATGTCTCCTTTTCGATATCGCTCAAAGTCATTGTTCCGTTGTTCTCAAGCGTCTTAAAGACCAATTTCACACTTGGAGGATACTCTCTGAGCCTCTTTGTGAAGGGCTCGTTGTTCGAAATTGCTTCAGCAATCACACCGTTCATGGTATTCACCAAATAAATTAACGGCGTTAATACTATAAAACTATTTCTTGATTTGGGGCTTTGTAGAACAAGTATTAGTCAAGCAAACTTTTTCTACCGGAGCGACTTCTTCTGCACGCGCCCAACTTTTTCTACAGAACTCCCTGAGAGAAGCAAAAAGGATCGAATAAGATACTGAAGAGGTAAGAAAGCTAGGCGCTAAAATCTACGAAATCGGGTTCAGGGACAAGCAAAAATTGCTGTCCGGACGGCGGGAGCTTCTTGAGTCCTTACCTTACCGATGTGCGCGTGCCTATGAAGAGTGCAATTTGGTTCTCGGGGGCCGATTTGGCGCCCCCCAATAGCCCTCGTGTTGCGACATACCAAGGTTGAGGAGAACAACGTTTTCCGACTATGGAAACTCGCGAATTAGAGCTTAATAAGATACTTTAGGGTCTATTGGGTCATAGAGGATGCCGTGATCTTCTTCATACGGCGTCGTGTGGAGGACCGTATTCGAAAGAAGGTCTTCAGGGATCTGGCGCTTTGGATCAGGGAAAGCGTCGCAGTTGTACAATCTTTCAGCCGGGTAGGCGTCACATTTGTCCCCCGTATAGAAATGTTTGCAATTGAAACACTGCGGAAGCATTTGTGTTATTTTCTCACCTCCGTGCTGCGTGCGTACCGTCTCTTTCACGCATATAGGTTTTGATGATGACAGTTGACTGCCAGCACCGCAGACGAAACGCCGCCGCTTCGATAAGGCCGGAACGCAAGAAAAGCTGAGAAAGAGTTATCGTTCCAGAATGTTATTCTTCTAGCGATGCTCTCATCAAAAACCGATGGCGTAAGCTATTCCGAACATCGAAGGGGTTTTTTAAATCGAGAGCGACGCGCTCAACGAGGAGCGTGTTGAATTCAACTACGTAAAGGAAGTGGAGAAATGCTATTCGTTTTATGGTATAAATTCGATCCCGAACATACTGAACGGGTTCGCGAGCTGTGGAAGCACTTTAAGTTTCCAGAAAGCGTCAAGGTGATAGGCCGTTACGTTCTCATAGGCAGACATATGTCCGTGGCAATCTTCGATGCACCAGATGAAGCATCATTGCTGAAGATTACCGGCCCGTTCAGCAGCTTTGGCGTGGCCCACATCGCGCCGGCTATGCCGCTCGAAGAGGCGAACCAAGTAACGTGGTGAGGAAAGAAGAGCAGACGAGCACAAACCGATTCCTCGATTTATCCGTTTGAAGAACGGAGGCGCCGAGAAGCGTCTCGCATAAGTCAGCCGATAGAAAAGCTACATCCTACAACCAAGTCGAAAGGACGGGAAGGCGTCTTTGCCCAACCTGTGGGGGGTACAGAAACAATAGTTCAGCTGCTTATCGTTCGCACTTCAGATTTTCAAATACAAACGCATGCCCCGCAACAAATGAACGCATTTTTCGAGAGACTGTCGCTGCCCTTTTCTCACTGTGCTATGGCAACGCACTGAAAATCCACTCCGTTTTATTGGTGCGTGAAAAAAAAGAAAAGGCGGGTGTGCGCCCGCCTGCGATGTTGCAAGCGCTAGACAGCGCTGGGACCGCGGTCGCCTGTTCTGATGCGGATCACGTCGTCTACCGGGGCGATGAATATTTTCCCATCTCCTATGTTGCCGGTTTTCGCAGTTTCCAAGATCGTGCGGACAATACGCTCCACGTCTTCTGTCTGGACGACCATGTCAATCTGCGATTTGGGCAAGAGATCGAGGCAGTACTCGCTGCCTCGGTAGACCTCCATAATGCCCTTCTGCCTGCCCTGGCCTTTGACGTCCGTAACCGTCATCCCAGGGCCGAGCTCTCGCATCGCGTGCTTTACTGCGTCGAGTTTTTCCCGTCTTATAATGGCCGTGATTCTTTTCATACGCTCACCTCCACGCTGTTTGTTAAACTCCCCGCCCACGCGGACGTGGTGCGGGGACACACTTTCGGCCTGAGACACGGCGAGCAACTTCTTTTTCGAGGTTGCCTGTCCAGCTCAGAGCCCGTAGCCACCATCGTACCCTCCTACCCCCATTTCTGGGACGTCTAGGCCGTCTACTTCGGTTTGCGATTCGACCCTCAGTCCGACAACTTTGTCTATGAACGCGAAGATCGCAAGTGAGATCGCCGCTGTATAGACGAAGCATGTCGCCACTCCGATGCACTGTGCAGCCAACTGACTGGGATTTCCGTAGAGAAGACCGGTTACCGCGCCGGAAACGCCGTTCCAGCCTGCGCCGTACGTGCCATCCGCGAGGAGTCCTAGACTGAGACATCCCCACGCACCGCACACGCCGTGCACGGCCACCGCTCCGACCGGGTCATCAACTTTTAGCCTTTTATCAATGAAAAGCGCGGCTTCAACTACGAGAACCCCAGCGACCAATCCGATGAGGACCGCGCTTTGCGAGTTAACGAACGCACAAGGGCCGGTTATTGCAACGAGTCCGGCAAGCATCCCGTTGCACATGAAGCTTACATCAGGTTTGTTGCCGCGCACGCGCCAAACCCAGATTGTTGCCATCACCATGCCAGCGCACGATGCAAGCATCGTGTTAACGGCGATGACGCTGATACGGAGGTCGGTCCCCGCGAGCGTGGAGCCCGGATTAAACCCGAACCATCCGAATGCGAGGATGAGCGTTCCGAGCACAGCCATAGGGATGCTGTGCGGCGGAATGGCGCGGACCTTCCCGTTGACGTACTTACCGATACGAGGGCCGAGCATCCAAGCGCCGACAAAGCCGATAGTACCACCTACCATGTGCACGACCGTGGAACCTGCAAAGTCGACGTATCCGTTGCCTAAGCCAAAGTTCGTGCCGAGCTGCGAAAGCCATCCACCGCCCCAAACCCAGTTGCCAAAGAGCGGGTAAATGATTGTCCCTATGAATAGACCGTAGATGCAGAATGCCAGGAATTTCCATCGTTCGGCCATGGCCCCGGTCGGAATCGTGGCAGCGGTATCCATGAAGACAACTTCGAAGAGGAACAGCGCAAACACGCCAACGTCATAGGCACCGGTCAGCGCAAAACCGTGAGCACCGAGCAGTCCGAACGGATGTCCCAGTAAATTGACCGTCACCTCGCTGCCAAGTCCGGTAAACCCGCCCAAGGTACCAAGCGACTTCAATCCGCCGAACATGATGGCGAATCCGCAGAAATACCACCCGAGCACGCCAAGCCCGTAGATCAATATGTTCATGCCCATCGTGTGAGCCACGTTCTTTGAGCGCGTGAAGCCGGTTTCAACCAGTGCAAACCCCGCCTGCATAAAGAAGACGAGGAAGCCGGCCATGAGCGTCCATACGAAGTTAATGGCCACTATATTGTGGCCGACAGCATTGGCGAGCTCAGTTAACGTCGGTTGGCCAGTTACATTTGCCGGAACGTTAGCCGAGCCGATGCTGCTGCCCGTTGGATCGGGTTGACTTCTGTCAGGCAGCGCCTGCGTAGAGGCAATTGGCGTTGAGGCGTTTAGCGCTGAGTTTGTAGGCTGTTGGGCCATTCCTGTGATGTACCCCGATTTTGCCATCATCAAACTCACGAATACGAGTATCAAAAGGCAATTTATTACCAATTTTTTACTTGGTTTCCATGTCATTTTGAAACCTCACGTTTTGCGGAATGTGGGCCGTTTTTTAGCCTGTTTGACGTAGGTGGGGGGGAGCGCACATGGAGGATCGAGGCGCCCCCCAGCGCAGTTCCGCAACTGCGTTTGTCAGTAGGAAGCTATATCTATAGGAAGTAGGTTTCTGACTTCCTACTAACAAAATGGCTAAAGCTATTATCTTATTTAAATTTTACGAAGCAAAAAAAAAATCAAACAACATTGCCAACTGGTTGGTAGCGTAACCAAACTGTCATGCCATATTCAAGCTGATCGGCCTGTCTTCGTGACAGCTGGAGAAACAGCAGCTTGGCGATTACTACTTATTGTTCCAGTTCAAAGTGTTCGATATTAAGCTAAATCCGACGGAGACTAGCCTGTTGAAGTCTGACGAAATCGATATGCGCGGGAAGATTGCGGTCGCTCTGGATCTCGTGGAGGAATGCAAAGAGTTTGCAGCCTTGGTTCCCGAGGTCAGGACCAACCTCGTTTTCGCTCGGCTCAATTCTAGAAGCAGAGGTGATGTTTTAGGAATAGACGGACGCATAACCGTCGTGAAGGGCTTACCTCACGCTGCAGGCAAGCCCAGATTCGGCGCGTCAAGCCACATGGCCCGACTAATAGTAGAGCTGGGCAAAGCCGATTCGACGTTTAGGGCAGGGGTGAACTTCGCCAACAATCCATCTCTGACGAAATGGCTCAAGGAGTATTGCGACGCAAAAAGATGGGTTTTCAGCGTGATCGACCGCAGTAAAGAACCGGAAGAAATCAAGGAAGCGGAAGGCGCATCGATGCCTTGGAAAGTTCAGCAAGCGATAGATGCCGCCGGTGGCCGGGTTCCCAAAGTCTTCTACGAAACCGGCGCCATCGGTAAAGAACCTGTGTCGGTTCTTGTCGGGCGGGATCCTATAGAAGTCGCAGAGCAGATCTGTGAAATCGCGAGACGCTACCATGAGCGATAAGATCGGAAAGATAGACCTCGACGCCTTCACCTCCTTTCTGCTTCCGCGGCTCGGCAAAAAAGATGACTCGGTAATCGTGCCACCGAGAACGGGTATCGATGCCGGAGTTATCGACATCGGCAACGACAGGGTGCTCATAATAGCGGAGGATCCAATCTTCGCTATCCCGCACCAGCCCTTGGAGATGTTTGGATGGTATACCGTCCACATCGGCGCGAGCGACGTGGCGGTCATGGGCGTCAAGCCCAGATACATGACCTATTCACTGTTGATGCCTCCCGAGACAAATGAAGAGGACTTCCACACTATTGTGGATGCCATTCACAGAGCTGCTGTGGAGCTTGACATAGCGATCGTCGGCGGGCATACGGGGTACTATCCAGGGTTTGTATCACCGACCATAGGCGGAGTCACCGTCTTTGCCATCGCAGACAAGCACGGTTATGTTACGTCAGCCGGAGCGAAGGCGGACGACGATGTGATTCTAACTAAAGGGCCGGCAATAGAGACGGCGGGAATCCTCTCTGTGATCAGAGAAGAGGAGCTCTTAGAGAAATATCCATCGCCTCTGGTCGAGAAAGCTAAAGCCCTCTGCATGCAAATGACCGTGGTAAAAGACGCCTTGTTAGCTATGGAATCCGGAGGCGTAACTGCCATGCACGACGCGACCGAGGGTGGCGTTATCGGCGGGCTCTTCGAGATAGCGAGCGCTAGCGGAGTGGGGATGGAGATAGATGAGGAGGAGTTTGTCTATCCAGAAGAGGTAAGGATGGTCTGCGAGGCATTTGGCATCGATCCCTTGGCAGCGATCGCCGAGGGCTCACTGTTGATTACCGCAAGGCCGAAAAATTCGCAGAATATAGTAAACGCGCTTCGCGCTGGAGGCATAGCAGCTTCCGTTATCGGCAGGGTAACAAGCGACCCAAGAACAAGAACAATTCACCGGCGCGACGGGACAATCGCGCCTCTAGCGATCCCAAGCCAGGACCCTTTTTGGCCATTGTTTTTTAACTCACTGTGACTGCCGAGCGGGGGTCGTAACGATGGCCGACACGAATGCTGCCGTGCTTAGAGTCGCTTTGCCGGTTGAGGCGCGGCACGCCTACTCTCGCACTAATATATGAGGAGCAGCCCATACGAGTTCAGATCGGTGTGGGTTATCTTCCCGTAAGCATTGTTCTCGCACGGAATTACCTCGATCGGCAAGTTGAGCTTCCGCACCGTTGCAAATACGTCGACCCCGACGGCTTCCATTGAAGTTCGCACCTTCTCCGCGTGCCTGCAGTTCCTTTTTAGCGAGAGATCTACGACTCCTTCTGATTGCTCAGCCACGCACTCCTCGCAGTAAATGCACGGGTACGCTGCAAATGCGAGAGATTTATAATAGCCTCGGTAAAACGCGTGCTGCTCGAGCTCATACACTGTATCTCCTATCCAGCGGATGAGCCTTTCAAGAAACGGATGCCAGTCTTCAGGTATGCTCGTAGGGTCGATATCTTCCATTCCGGGTATTCCTTTGAAGTGCACGATATATGCTTTTGAATACTCTTTGAGGAGGGCTCTCGTCTCCGAAGGGCCTGGGACATACGGGGGACAGCTGAGGTGCTTTGCGAAGCCCTTGCAGCCAAACACGCACCGCCATCTCACCCATTCGCGGACCACAATTTCATGCGGGTCAATCTCGTAAATCTGAGCATTTTTTCTCTCAGCCAATGCTTTGAGCTCACTTTCTAAGGTGTTGTCGTCCATCTGCATCGCCTTAAAATATGAAAAGATCTCGCAATTAGACCGTTAGATTGCAGGAACAATTCTTATGAGTACGTTCGTTGTTTTTCGTGTTTATTGCGCAACTGTGAGCTGCTACTATATCTGCAGGCTCCTAGACGTCTCGATGGGGCATGAGATCGCAGCCTGTGCACGCAGCGCACATCGTCTCAGCCACGTCAGCTCGCAGGCCGTACTGGTCGAGGAGTGCGCGTTCCTTTCGTGCTAGTCGCAAAAGCCGTTCGGCACTAGGTCGCCGCATTCTTGTTTGTGACCGCAAGGGATGTTCGACAACTGCTCTCAGTATAGGGATCACGCCCATTTTGATTAAATCTTGCATGCCGTTTATAACCGACTGATCGTCCTCTCCCAGACCGACGAGGATGTTGGAAAAAACCTTGTTTCGACCGAAAATCTCTACTGCGTCTTTGAGGGCCTCCAAAACAAAATCCAGTGACAGTCCCGGACACATCGTTTCAAAAAGCTGACGGTCCATCGTTTCGACGTTGTACTTTATTTCGTCAGCGCCTGCCTCCTTTAAGAGTTTCGTTGAATTCTGTGTCGGATACACAGCAACCCCGATCGGAAGATCATACTTCGCTCGCAATATGCGAATTATAGCTGCAACTCGCTCAACTTCGCGCTGTGGTGACTCTTCGACACCGGAAGTCAACGCTATGGATCTTAATTTACGAGCGAGCTTCGGATCGGCGAGAATTCTTGAAATCGCCGTTTCAACATCGCTCTGGTCCTTTACCGAACCGCCCAAGAGTGGCACCGGGCAGTACTGGCAGTCGAATATGCACACCTCGCTTACCGTGATATAAGCTTGTTCAGGGCAATGGGCAATGGCATCTTCAAGATACCCACGGACGATTTCTTTTTCGTGGTCGCGAATAACCACTTCATCTCCTTCAAGCGATGCCTTGAGACGGGAACTGTGTTTTATTCCCAGGCGCACCCGATGACCGTTAAATCGTAAGAAAAAAGACGTTAGTCCGGCCCCAGGCCCGGACGCAGGAGTCGTAATGCGCCCAAGTATGCGTTCATCAATGTCCACCCCTCCTTCTGCAATAAGAAAAGCTTTCGTCTCCGCACTCTTATCCATCGTTTGTGCCCTCATTTATGCCTTTGACCAGCCGCCCGCTGCAATGATGCGTGCAAGTTGCCCCTGTTCAATTGCCTCTTCGTTGTGGCGCCGTGGGTCGAGGAGCCATCGGCTTACGCGTAGGCTGATGCAGTTGCCTGTCACAGTGATTAGCCGTCATCGCCACGGCGAGGATGTTTGCTGGCCTTCGACCTCACGTCCGCGCAACTCGTAAAAAGGTACTCGTGCATTGGAATACATATATCCTAAGTTCTTTACAAGAATTGTTATCGTCTGTAGCATTATATCAAAATCATGTCGAGTGCAACCAGACAATGTCGATCCGACTCACCAAAGAAACAGCTGGAAACTACTGCCCTCAAGATATTGAACTTGAAAGGGTGTTAGCACATATGCGCTCGCATAGCAGTGCAGTGATAGCCTTTTCAGGTGGAGCTGACAGCTCGGTCGTTGCTGCGCTTGCCAAACGGGCTTTTGGGGATGCAACAGTGGCTGTAACGGTAGATAACGGTGCACTTCATCACGGCGAGGTCGAACACGCGGCTGCGATCGCCAACGAGATCGGCATTCACCACATTGTGATTACCCTCAATCCGTTGACTGTTCTCGAAGTGAAGCAGAACGATCCTGAACGATGTTACTACTGCAAGAAGTTGGTCTTTGGCGCGCTGCGCGACCTGGCTGACGAACTGCACTTCACTGCGGTCATGGACGGCACAAACGCCTCTGATCTTAATGGCTACAGACCAGGTCTGAAAGCTCTGCGAGAACTCGGCGTCGTGTCGCCGTTGCTTGATCTCACCAAAGATGAAGTAAGAATGGTCGCGCGCAGACTCGGCTTATCGAACGCTGATGCGCCGTCCGCCGCTTGTCTCTTCACCTCATTTCCTTACGGCACGATCATAACCGGCGAGAGAATTGAAAGGCTTAGAGAAGCTGAACGTGCGTTAAAGGCGATCGGCATCGCGCAAGTGAAAATCAGAGATCATAATCACTTCGCTCGCATTGAAGTCGACAGGGAGGAGGCCGGAAAGGTCCTTACGCATTCTTCTGCTATAACTGATAAGCTCTTGGAGCTTGGGTTTACCTACGTTACTTTGGATCTCCAGTGGTTGCGATCAGGCAGCATGGATATTGCGTTGATTTCCGCAAGACAAGAGCCTACAAATGAGCGTTGACAGGTGCTTGTTGAGTGTCGGATTCGCTATTACAAAATCCGTATGTTCTCTAATCGGGCGGTTTCAAGGCATTAGGAAGAAGGAATACCGTTGGGCAGGGACAAGAATCACAGGAATTCGAGTATCCTCTTCCAGATAATCTGTATTCGCGACCTGCACGCGGTCTGCGGAAGAAAATCTGGATTGCTCACTCGCTAAGATGCCGAGTTTCGCTAACCATTATCATGGATGAGATGCCATTGATTCGCTTGGCTTCACCCGCATTTTTCACGGAGACTAGAGTGAGATCTGTTGTCTCTAAAAAATGATGCTTAAAGCGGACGATACGATATTCAAAGCACCGAAGAGCCCATTCTTCGTAAATCAGTTCGCGGGTAACTTGGTCGTCGCTCATACTACGGTTTGGTATCCAATGCTTTCCTTATTGCTCGACGCTACAATTTCGTAATTGTACCGCTGATCGCCCAATAATTGTGACCAAAGGCGTAAATGTGAGCAAGAACGTCTTTGAAAATGCGATGAAGTCAAAGACGAGACGGGGTTGATGAAGGAAGTTAATCATCTCCCACTAAGAATCGGGCATCTTCCCACTCTATACCATACTTCGTTCCTCCTCATGGGTACAGCCCTTCTGAAGAATAATGACGTTGAGGCCGAGTGGACACTTTTCCCATCGGGCCCCGATCTTGTGAACGCCATACGCGATGGACACCTCGACATCGGCTACGTAGGGCTTCCACCGGCGATCATTGCCGTTGACAAAGGTACTGGGCTCATATGCATAGCTGGAGGGCACATTGAAGGAACTTTGATGGTCGCGGGAGAAGATGTAAGGACGGTTGATCAGTCCAGGAGCATGCAAGCGTTCCTCAGCCAGTTTTCGGGGACATCCATAGGCTGTCCACCACGGGGCTCGATTCACGATGTTATTGTCAACGAATTGCTGAAAGAGTATCATATCGAGGATGTCCATGTAAGCAATTATGCTTGGGCAGATTTTCTCCCTGAAGCGATCGTGGAAGCTGAAATAGCAGCGGCTGCAGGCACGCCTGCCCTCGCCGTAGCAGCTCGGAGGTACTATGGGGCACACACGATAATACCCCCCGCACGATTGTGGCCCTTTAACCCAAGCTACGGAATTGTGACAATGAGAGACGATTTGGTTCGTCATGAGGATGTTCTCCGGAGGTTTCTCGTCGCTCACGAGATGGCGTGTGAGATGATCAGACATCACCCGGGCAAATGCGCGCGCATCGTTGCTCGAACGACGGGGGTTGTGGATGCAGCCTTTGTGGCGGAAGCGTATCAGATCTCTCCAAAGTATTGCGCCTCTTTGCCTCCGGAATACGTTTCATCGACGATGAAGTTCGTGAACGCGCTTGAAGCCCTTGGCTACATCTCGAGACGAATGGGCGAGACGGACATATTCGACGTATCGCTAATTAATGAGGTGCATACGGCGCCGCCACACTACGAGTGCGGGGTACACGAGGCTTTGTAGTAAGTCCGGAAAATGCGAAATGCGCAAATCGGAGTGGGGCTCTTCGGCACGTAGAGGAATCGCTACCTGGCAACGTATCGAGCGTAGATGCTCTTGGCAGCCTCTGGGTCACGCGTGCCCTTGATTATTGCGCGGCCGTCACGAAAGAGGGTCATCTCAAAGTCGGTATGAGGGTCTTTGAACAGCAGAGTGTACTCGTTATGCTTAACCTGCCCGATCCGGTCGAGAATGCCGGCGAGCTCCGCCAATTTGATCGTGCCGTCTCGGGCCGGAGTAATCTGAACGGCATCGCGACCACATAGTGTTGTGATTTTGTCGCCCTTTTTAGCGTCCAAGAACTCAAACTGCGACTGGGCGCAGCATCGACAGGAGGGGTTCTTTATAACGCTCATCTTTTGCAAAGTTTGCTCCCAGACGTCATATATGATAAGTTTTGTATCGGTCGCGTGTTTGGCCAGCAAGATTCTAATGGCTTCCGTGGTGGCAATTGATGCTACGATGGTGGGTATAGTATTGAGCACCCCGGCCAGATCGCACGTTTGGAGAACTCCTTGGGGCGGAATGTTTGGGATGAAACACCGTAGGCAAGGGGTTGCGCGAGGGATAATCGGCATAACCATCCCGTGAGTTCCAACCGCTCCGCAGTATACCCACGGGATCTCATGCTTGATGCAGACATCATTCACCAAAAAGCGCGTCTCCATATTGTCGGAGCCGTCAACGATCAGATCCGGATGTCCGAGGATGTCTTCCGCATTGTTGGGGTTGAGATCTTTAATGATGTCGTGGACAATGATGTCTGAGTTTGCGCGCCTCACCTTCTCAGAAGCCACGAGCGCTTTAGGCAAGTCGAGGTCTCCCTCGTTAAACAAGACCTGTCGCTGCAGGTTCGTCAACTCGACGAAGTCCCTGTCAATGACGGTCAGCTCTCCGACGCCTGCCCGCGCCAATAAGTTAAGGACTGTTGAGCCTGTGGCCCCGCATCCCACTATCGAAACGCTGCTGTTCAGCAGTGCGGACTGGCCGTCAGTCCCGATCTCGGGGAGAATCAGTTGTCTTGAATAGCGCGCATACTCGTGCCTGGCATTCACTGCGGAGAAGTTAGCGTTGACGAGCTTATGGCAATCGTTAGGTGCCATTTTTGTCCGAAACGCAAGGACTAAGTCCAATGCTTTGCTGCGTGAGCTAGGCCGAGGTTGGTTGGAAATGCCTTGCCTGCGCAGCGGGTCTGGTAGCCCGCATCGAACGGTAATTATGGGCTTGCGAGCTGCGTTCTTTATTGTGAGGCGTTGAGACCTTTGCAATGCTTTCCACTGGATCGTCTTCTGTCAATACGGGTATCACGAAGTCTTCTACCCCAGCACAGAATATGCCGCAGCGAGTCCGATCATTTCAATCTGTGGGGGTGCAACCCTTTCTACTTCAGTCGAAGCAGAGTCGTACCCCAATCTTGCTATCCGTTCAATAGTCCTACGCACGAGTGAGTGCTGAAATATTTGAAGCCCCTTGCAACTGTGAACAAACGAATATGAGCGCCTCGGACCACTCAATTAACAACCTTTTAATACGATCCTCATTTTCTTACGTTGTTTGATATTCAGGGGTCTTTAATGAGGATTGAAACATCTCAGATCGTGATTACGACCGAAGAGCGACTCGATGGTGACAAAGCGCGCGCCGTTCGGGGTTTTTTCGGCACGTTATTCAAAACGGTCCCTGCCCTCCGCGGGCACGATGGAAGGGGGCTCGTCTACCTGATCCCGCTCCTGATATTAAATCTGATCGTGGCGGTCGGCAAGGCGGGCTTCGTTGTTGAGTATTTGAGCAAGGTCCGGCCCGATCTTCTTGTACAATGAAAACTCCACCAAGCTTAAACGCGGCGATCAATCACTTCAGAAACTTTCTGGTATCTGGAGGGGGACTCACTCTCGCGCTTTTTATTCTGATTCACGGTTTTATTTTTGGGTTCTTATTTCACCTTTATTTGACCACGAACACAGATATTGGCGTATATTTTGCGGACGCCTCAAAACTCGCAAGCGGTTTGTTGCCTTACCGTGATTTTACCCTCGAATATCCTCCATTGTCTCTGATCTTTTTTGGTTTACCCAGAATAATAACTTCTTCTGATGCGCTCTATACCAAGATTTTCCAGTTCGAACTCCTGGTTTTCGATATTATCGGACTTCTTCTGATATTTGATATCGCCCGTCGGTTAGAAGAGGCCCCTTGGAAAGCACTGTCAATTTATACCCTGGCCGTGTTGGCGGTTGGGCCGATCATCATTCAAACGTTTGACATCATCCCGGCCGTCATGACGCTCGCAGCTATCTATCTCTTCTGGCTTGGGAAGCATAATGCCAGCTGGGCCGTGTTAGCCTTGGGTACATTGACTAAGATATACCCGATAGCGATTGCACCTATCTTTTTGCTCATCTATTTCAAAAACCGTCAACTCAAACAAATCCGCGATGGGGTGGTCACCTTCCTCGCCGTTTGCATGATCACCATCCTGCCTTTTATTATTCTGGGATCTGGCAGCATCCTGAATTTGGTAAGCTATCATAGCCAGAGAGGAGTTCAGATAGAAAGCACGTATAGCGCAATTGTACTCGTTCTGGCTAAGTTGGGCTTCACCACAGTTAGCGCAGAGTACTCGTTCGGTTCGCTGAATATCGTAAACCCGGCGGCCACGGTTCTTGCTAAATTCTCACCCTATATTATGGTGGTCAGTTTGCTGATAGTTTACTGGTTTATCTACCGACAAGTGAAACCGGGGAAAAGCCAATTTACCCATCTCGGTGCTTATGCCTTACTGACACTAGCGACCACGATGGCCACCAGCAAAATCCTTTCGCCGCAGTATTTCGTTTGGCTAATACCCATTTTTCCGCTAATATGCGGCCGATGGCGCGCACCGATTTTAGCGACTTTTGTTCTCATCGGTGGACTCACCTACGATATTTTTCCCTTGCATTACTCTGAGCTGCAGAATTTTCAAGCCACCGCGGTGGCTATCCTCGTGGCCCGCGACATCCTGTTAGTCCTGC
>Ga0224557_1002904_pt1 | contig 13987 bp, 15 predicted proteins | sample 714S31014metaG_FD_180677 | JGI IMG/M metagenome (GOLD analysis project Ga0224557, IMG submission 180677) | Peat soil microbial communities from Stordalen Mire, Sweden - 717 S3 10-14 | ecosystem: Environmental > Terrestrial > Soil > Wetlands > Peat | place: Sweden: Norrbotten County, Stordalen...
TATGCTAAGTCAACACCATTTTGAGATTGAGGCAAAGCCGTCATTTAATGAGCATGGCGTCGCCGTATGAAAAGAGCCTGTATTTTTCATGAATGGCGGTTTCATAGGCTTTTTTTATGTTGTCATATCCGCCAAAGGCGCTTACAAGAACGAGCAGAGACGTTCTGGGAAGGTGAAAGTTCGTAAGTAGTATGTCAACGGCCCTGAATTTAAAGCCGGGATAAATATAAATTCCGGTCGAGCCGCCGCCGCTTTTTATCATGCCGTCCTGCCCGCATACGGATTCAAGTACCCGCATGGAGGTCGTGCCCACGGCTGCGATTTTTTTTCCTTCGCGTTTGGCCGAATTTATTTTTTCGGCGGATTCTTCGCAGACGTCAAAGATTTCTGAATGCATTGTGTGGTCCCTTATGTCGTCGTTTTCTATTGAGGCGAAGGTGCCTATGCCCACATGCAGGGTTACAGGCGCGATAACCACCCCTTTTTTTTCAAGCTCTGAAATTATAGCGGGGGTAAAATGGAGCCCGGCTGTGGGCGCCGCTTTTGCTCCGTCCTTTGAGGCGTATACAGTCTGATACCTGTCGCGGTGCATGATGTTTTTGACGTCATTTTTTATATAGGGGGGAAGCGGCATAAATCCGGTAATTTTGAGTTTCTCGATAAGTTCGTCCCTGCCCATGTTAAATTTTACAACCACGCTCCTGCCGATTTTTTCGATTACTTCAAGGCTTATTCCTCCGGGGAATATCACGCTGTCACCAGGTTCGACACGGCGCGAGTTTTTCATGAGAACCTCCCAGTTGCCGCCGGAAAGATGCTCCAGAACAAGTATGGAAATCCTTGAGTTGTTTTTTGCGGAGCGCCCTTCAATATTGGCGGGCAAAACGCGGGTGTCGTTTATCACCACGCAGTCGCCCGGGGAAAAATGATCCACCACGGCGCCAAATTGCGAATGGGTTATGGCGCCGCTTTTTTTGTCGACGACCATCATGCGCGACGTGCCCCTTTTTTCCACGGGGGCCTGCGCAATAAGTTCTCTTGGGAATTCATAGTCATAATCTTTCAGGCTGAAATTTTCCATGAACAGGATTCTATCAGCATTGAAACTTCAGGGCAAGCGCAATATTTTCGGGCCGCAAGCGGCGCCTTAAAATATCTTGAAGTCGGCCGGCTAACATGCAATAATCTGGTCATGAGCGAGCGAGAATTGTTCGACAGGTATTTGAGAGAGGCGGGGCTCGGATTTTGCGGGCCTGATTGCGCCGGAAAATTTGTTGTCTATTCCGGTCAGCTTGCTGATTGGAACAGGAAATTCAACCTTACCGCGCTTGCCGGAGGGCGCGAAATAATAATAAGGCACTTTGTGGATTCATTAATGTTAGTTAAGGCATATAATAGTATTGAAAACCTAACAATTGCCGATATAGGCTCCGGTGCGGGATTCCCCGGGGTTCCGGCGGCAATTTCCACACCGTCATCAAGGGTTACCCTGTTCGAATCCAATTCAAAAAAAATATCGTTCTTAAACCACATAAAAGAAACTTTATCACTTGATAATCTTGAAGTGGTCGAAGCCAGAAGCGAGGAAATCAGCCGCAATAAAAATTACAGGGAATATTTTGACATTGTCGCAATGCGCGCCCTGGCAGCCTATCCTGTTGCCATGGAAATTTCAGCAGCCCTGGCAAAAAAAGGCGGTTCACTTGCCTATTTTGCCAGTTCAAAACAAATGGATGAAATTAAAAATGACAGCATGTGGCTGAAAGAACTTGGATGTTCAACGGACGGATTTTTTAACTATGACCTTCCGGAAAATTCGGGAAATTTTTATATTGTTAAGGCAAAAAAAGACGGCCCGACTCCGGCCAAATATCCAAGGCTTTATTCTATGATAAAAAAGAAACCGCTGCAAAGCAAACCGGCAAAATGAAAATGTTCCACGTGGAACATTCTCAGGGTTTTGCCGGCGGCCTTATTGCGGCTTGCGGCCCGGAACAGATTGTTCCACGTGGAACAAATCAAATTTACAGGGGATCAAATGTATCTAAAATCAGTTGAACTGGCAAATTTCAGGAACTATGAGAGCCTTAAGATTAAATTAATGCCTGGAATAAATGTTTTTTACGGGGAAAACGGGACCGGAAAGACAAACATAATCGAATCCATATACTGTACCGCCATGGGAAGGTCATTCCGCTCGTCAGAGGAAGCTATACTTGTGAAACAGGGCAGGACCGCCTTTTCAATAGCCTTAAACGCCGTGGAAAACGGAATTGAGAGGGACTTTACCGTGGATTACGACTCGTCAATAAGAAAAAAGAGGGTCGCCATCAACGGAAACAGGGCCGCAAGGCTCTCACAGGTAGTCGGCAAACTGCCGGTTGTGCTCTTTTCACCGGAAAATATCATGATGATAAAGGGAGAACCGTCCCAGAGGCGCAGGTTCCTTGATGATATGCTTTCACAGTTCGAGGAGGAGTATTTTGAGACGCTGGGAAAATACCTGAAGGAAGTGGCGCACAGGAATTATCTGTTAAAGGGAATAAGGGAAGGCAGGGTAAAAAGGGAAAACCTTCCGGTCTGGAACGAACAGGTGATGAACAACGGGGTTAAAATTATTTTATCAAGGGTAAAAGCCGTTGAAGAACTTAATCTGATGCTGGAAAAAGAACTTGCTTCGGAAAAATTCAGGGTGCATATCGCGTATTCATCAAAACATTATTCCAACTATGACGAAAAAGCCCTGAAAGAAAATTTTAGGTCCCATTTTCTTTCCAGAACGGAAGATGAAATCACAAGGGCAGCCACGCTCATAGGCCCGCACAGGGATGACCTTGAAATATTTTATAACGGACTTGACGCGAAAAATTTCGCCTCCGAGGGGCAGCAGAGGATAACTTCCATACTTATAAAGCTTGCTGAAGGGCTGCTGATGAAAAAAAAGAAAGGAAGCTTTCCCGTGGTGCTTCTTGATGATTTTTCATCGGAACTTGACGAGCCCAACAGGGGCTTTATCGGGAAAAAATTTTCATTGTTCAAACAGATATTAATAACGACAACATACAGGGAAAATCTCAGGGGCTTTGACCCGGCCGGTGAGTTTGAGGTGGCCGGAGGAGTTGTTAAGACAAAATAGTTAGCTGATGTTAACAAAGTTATACAGATTATTAAAAATAGGCTCCTCACCGGCCATGGCGCGCAAAAACACATGACAACCCTCAATACCCACGGTCAATTGGTTCGTTGACCTGCATATAACTATGTGCTAATATTAAAAAAACAGCAATAGAATAGGCGGAGGGATAGTTGAAGATAAAAACACAGTTTTTGCTTTCGATTATTTTCGTCACGGCAATCGCGATTGCGTCCGCCGTTTATGTGTCCGTGAACGATATGCGCCGGGTATTGAGGCATGAAATAGATTCAAGGATGAATTACATGGTAAATTCCGCCAGGGACGCGGCCGGGGAGGATATGGCAAAAAATGACATCCCTTCCCTTGAAAGTTATATAACAAAAGAATCCTCCCGCGCGGGCGCGCCGGCATATTTGTTCGTTGCCGACAGGTACGGCAATATTATCGCCGGCGGAAACCAGAAAGAGAGGGGCGCCGATATAGCCTCTCTTTATCCGGCAATAATGAAACCCGGCGAGACCGGCGAAATAAGAATCAACGGAACGGCCGGGGATATAATTAGCTACATAGCGCCGGTTTTTATAAAAGAAAACGGCAAAGATTTTGAAACGGGAAAAGTTTACGCCGGATATGATAAAAGCCGGGATGAAGGCCCTATGGAAAACATGCTCATAAAAATTGGATCGGTTGCCGGAGGATTAATCATCGTAAGTATTTGTCTGACCGTGATAATCACGGGAAGGATAACAACCCCGCTTAACAGGCTTCTTGAAGGGACCCAGAGGATAGCCGCGGGGGACTTGAAATTCAAGATCAAGGTAAGGGAAAAAAATGAATTTCAGGCGCTGGCGAATTCCTTCAACCAGATGACCGGGAAACTCAACGATTACTATGAGGGAATATTAAACGCGTTTATGATAGCCGTGGATACAAAAAACAAGTATTCACCGAGCCACTCTATGAGGGTGGCGCGTACGGCCGTAAAAATAGGAAAAGCGATGAATCTCGGCGAAAGGCAGCTTGAAAATCTCAGGATAGCCGCCATACTTATGGACATAGGAAATATCGGCGTGCAGGATAACATATTTGAAAAAAAGGAACTGCTGACCGCGGAGGATTTTATACAGATCCAGCGCCATCCGGAGATAGGAGCAAAAATTATAAGGAATATTCCGGACCTGAACGGGGTGGTTCCGATAATAATGGAGCATCACGAACGTTATGACGGGATGGGTTATCCCGGCGGCCTTAAGGGCCCGGATATTATGACCGAGAGCAGGGTGCTTGCCATCGCCGACGCATATGACGCCATGATAACCGAACACGGCAACAGGAAAGTGTTAACCGCGCAGGAAGCCATTAATGAATTGAGGGAAAACAGGGGAAAACAGTTTGACCCCGCGATAACGGAAATTTTTATAGGAATACTATCCGGGGAAGGAGAGGCTTAAGCCATGGCAGTAAAAAAGAAAAAAGGATTAAGGATTTCACTTTCAGTAAAGTTCAGTTTTTTTACCGCCCTTCTTCTGACAATTATAATGGCGGCTCTGACCGTATTCATATATAACCAGGAAAGGCAGGCGCTCTCCAATGAGGTGGAAAAACGCGGGACGGCCATAGCCAAAAACCTTGCCAATAACGCGGCCGAGGCCATGACAACAAACGAGGAGCTCACCCTTTTTGTGCTTGCCAAACAGGCCGTCCAGGACCCAATGACCGGGCATGAAGGCGGTGAAAATTTCTGGGGCGGCATAATAGACGACATAAAAGATGAAATAAACGGCGCCGTGAAAAACAGCAGCACAATAAAAAATGAGGGAATACTGGACGCCATAGTGGTAAACAGGGGTATAATAGTTTCCGCCAGCGATGTCAGGAAAAAGGGTGAAAATTATATCCTTCCGGCGGGTATTAAGCCGCTTTCATCCGGGGAAGACGTGCTCGTACAGGAATATACGGAAAACGCGAAAAAATATTTTGATATCGGCGTTCCTATCAGATCAATCGGGAACAGCGTGCTCGGCGAGGTACATTTAAAGGTCTCGCAGTACATAATCACAAAAGTCGTGGCCGCGGCAACTGTAAAGGTGCTGTTCATAACGCTTGCCGCGCTTATAATAGGCATTATAATTTCGATTATAGTAGTCACAATAATGATAAGCCCGATCAGGTACCTGGTGACGGGCGTGCGCGCAATCGGAGAAGGCAATTATGACGTTCAGATAAAAATGAAAAGCCGCGACGAACTCGGGGAACTCACCGAGGCTTTCAATTCAACGGCAAAGAGCCTCAAGGAAAAGGAACTTTTAAAAGGAGCTTTTTCAACATATGTTTCGACGAGCATTATGGAGGAAATATTAAAGGACCCGACGCGGCTGTCGCTGCACGGGAAAAAAGTCAGGGCCACGATACTCTTCACCGACATCAGGGGATTTACCTCAATGTCCGAGGAGATGGACCCCGCCGAAGTTGTTTCCATCATAAACGAATACCTTTCACAGCAGACAGATAAGGTAATCAAATGGCAGGGGGTTATAGACAAATTTATAGGCGACAGCATGATGGCGGTTTACGGGGTTCCATTCCCGAAAGAGGACGATTCATACCGCGCCGTGCGAACAGCCATGGATATCAGGGACGGACTTGAAAAGCTTAACGCCATACGCGGGAGGCGCGGCCAGAAAACTGTCGGCGTGGGCATAGGCATAGACACCGGAGAGGTTGTTTCAGGCAACATGGGGTCGCCGCAGAAGATGGATTATACAGTTATCGGAGACCATGTAAACCTGGCGGCAAGGCTGGAAGCCAATGCGCCGGGCGGGATGATATATGTAAGTGAAACAACATATAATGAAACAAAAGCCATGATAGAATACAGGGAGCTTGAATCCATCATGGTTAAGGGCAAAAAAGAGCCTGTTAAAATATTTGAACCTGTCAGGGTTATCGAATGACAAAAGCGGGGATATAAATTATGGAAGATAAAAAGGATATTTTAAAGACGGTCACAAGGCTTGCGCAGGCCGGCGAATGGGCCAGGGTTATAAAAGAGTATGAAAAACTCATGGCCATGGACCCGGGAGATATAAACCTGCATAATTCCATGGGCGAGGCGCTTGCTAAGCTGGGTGAATGCAGGAAAGCGTTCGAACATTTCCAGATCGTTCTTAATGATTACCAGGCAAAGGGAAATTCGTCAAAAATAATGTTCATGTACAAAAAAATAGCCCGGCTTGACCCGCGGAAATTCGACCTTGACGGCAAGGCGCTTTATGAAAAAATATCAAAAATAGTGAACGCCATAACCTGCTATGACTCGGGAGACGCGGATGCCGCTATAACAGCCCTTAAGGAAGCCGAAAAATATGACAAATATAATTCCGAGATACTTATAAAGCTCGGCGAGATGTGCGAAAAAAAGAACCTCATCGGCGAATCAATAGAAGCGTACACAAAGGCAATAAGGGTCCTTGTTGAAAAGAACAAAAAAGACGAGGCCATAATCATAGCACGCAAGGTTCTGGAAATGGACAAGGAAAATACCGACGCTATGGCAATGATAGCCGACGACCTTATTAGCGGCGGGCACAAGGACAAAGCCGAGGAGATATTCAAGGACCTTCTGATAACACTCGCGGAAAAGGAAAAAATAGCCGAAGGCAGGGAAATAGCAAAACGCGCGATGGACCTTGATATCGAATACGGGAAGCAATTTTACGCATATTTTCTTTTCAAGGAAAACAAGATGGACGAGGCGAAAAAAGTCCTTGAATCGGCCTATGAACTCACCACCGAGGAAAAAGTCCTGCTGGGGAAGATACATTTCAAGCTTTATGAATACGACAGGGCCAAGGCGGTGCTCATGTCCATGGACCCCGAGGTGGTAAATCAGAATGTGGAGATACTGGAACTCATAGGAGATTCCCTTTTGAAAATGCGCGAGTATAAACAGGCGGCGGAGTATTACCTGAAGGCGCTGAAGATTGAAAAGCACGAGGGGCGTTATGACGAGGCCATTATAATGGCAAACAAGGTCATGAACGTCGAGACCGAGAACGTGGAACTTCACGAGATAATGGCGGAGATATACACAAGAAAGTCGATGAAAGCCAAGGTCATTGATGAATATACAAAGCTGTCAAATCTTTACGAAAAACACGGCAGGATAGAGGACGCCATAAAGATCCGGCAGGTCCTGTCAAAAATCAAGATGATATGAAACCGTTCGAATGCGATATATGCGGTAAAAAAACCGGCCCGCTGGATACGCTTGTGCGCTGGCACTATGAAAAAGAAAAAAAATCCGCCTCAAATTTTCAGATAGTCTGCGATAAAAAACCGTGCAATCATAAGCTTGAGGGGGATTTTTTCAACAGGTCTCTCGGGCTTGATTACGTCTTTAAAAACATGCCGGAGTTCATTTATTACATAAAGCGGCTGAAAATAAATGAAAAAGAGCTGAAAAAATTTGTAGGCCGCATCGAAAAGGACAGGTCATATATAAGAAGGTTCAATGTGGAAAAAAAAGAGGTAAAAAAACTGATAATAAGGCTCGAAGGCGGGGTATGATAAGGGAAAGCCTGAATAATATCTTGAAATAAAATATTTTAAAGGCGGTCAAAATGGACCATAAGCAGGCAAGGGCAAAGCTGAAGGAGTACGCGCTCGGTGAGATAGCGGATAAGCAGCAAGAAAATGAGATGACCCTGCATATAGAAAAATGTGAAATATGCAAAAGGGAGCTGCTTCTCTGGCAGGAGCTCATCGACAAGCAGATGGTCAATGAAAGGCTCGCGTCATATATTCCCAAGGAATTCAGGGATCGGGTATCATACAGGATGAACAAGATAAATTCCGACAGGGACCTTCCGCCGATAGTGCGCCGGATACACGCCATGCAGAGGGCAATGTCAAGCGTAACTGGAAGGCTTGTTGTGCAGGTATTAATTCTGCTGGCGGCCCTGATATACCTTATTATGTTAAAGCGCCACGGACTGAATATTATCGCTTTTGTTTTCATGGCACTAGGGTTCATTGTTATCTTTATCGTATTGTTGCGTAAAAAAAAGTAAAAGTACGGCTTGTAAATATATATTTGCAAAATTATACAATAAAACAAAAATACCGCCAAGTAAAACACTCAAAAATAAGCCTTTCAGCATAAATTTGAAAAAAAACCTTTATTTTTTGTAAATTTTTTGGTAAATTTATAAAAAGAGGGATAATTGAAGGAAAGAGGCGTAGACTTTGAAAAAATCATTATTCATTGCGGCGCTTATGGCGGTTATTTTTACAGGCGCGGTTTACGGCGCGCTTTCGCACAACAAACAGGCCGTTAAATATTATCTTACGGGAGTATCGCTCTATAAAAATAATGATTTCAGCGGCGCTTTAAAATATTACAATGCCGCTGTGAAAAACGACCCGAAATTCTGGCAGGCATGGCAGGAGATAGGAATGTGTTACTATTCGATGAATAATTACCCTTCCGCGCGAAAGGTATTCGGCTATGTCCTGAAGTTGAAACCAAACGAGCCGGTTTCAAAAAAATTTTATTTTTTGCTTGCTTACAATATGAAAAAAAAGGCTCCGGCTCCGGCATCCATGCCAAAAGGCGATATGATGTGGCGCTGCGCCATTATGCCGGGGTTCGGGCAGTTCTATAACGGCGAAACCGCCAAGGGGTACATTTATTCGGCGGCGTACCTCGCGAGCCTTGCGGCCCTGATAACTTATACCCTGAATCAAAGAAGCGCAGTTGCGGATTACAGCAACACAAATTTTGATTTTTCCGGCAAGTACAGCGCGGCGCAGGAGGCGCAAAAAAAGGTTCTTATCCCCGCAGCGGTTGCAGTCTGCGTCTGGTCGGTATCCATGCTGGACGCATATTTAAGCGGCAGCGATGGTAAACCGGCTTATGCCGGAAATACGGTTGAAATAAAATTTGATAAAGGAGTCACCGTCGCGTGGAATATCGCGAGGGTTGATTTTTAACGCCATGAAAAAAATAATACCTCTCATCCTGCTGGCCGCCATTGTTATTTCATCATGCTCGGAGCTAAAAAGGAACAATCCTTACGACCCGGGCGGCAGCGCCTACAGGGGCGTGACGTATAAAGGCGATATAAGCTACCCGGATTCAACGTCCATCACAGCCATGATATATAATGAGGGAGGGCTATGTTTTGGCGCGTATGATTCCATTAAGGGGGACTGCGTCATAAAAATGGCCGGGGGCGTACCGGATTATATTGGTTCAACCGGCGATGCGCCTGGACAGTTCAGGTCAATCCAGGATATATGCGCGGATGCTTCAGGGAATATTTTTGTAGTGGACGACAAAAACATGGTGCAGGTGATATCAGTTTCAAATTCAATATCTTCATGGAACCTCACCAATGTGACCGTGCCGGCTAACAAACTTTTTATTGCCAGTTACGGCGGAAAAATATATGTCACAAGCAGTGTCGATAAAAAAATATTTGAATATACCGAAGCCGGGATATTCATTGATTCACTTGATTTGAGCTCAACAGCATACGGCCCTTTTACACCGGGAAGGGAATTTGTCTCGGCGGGTCACGTGTATGTTGTTAATGCGGAGTCGCAGGACCAGATAGTAAGGTTGACGGGAGGCCTGGTGCAGGACGGACTTTTTGACGAGGGCGATTACATTTACGACGCTTCATTTAACGGCGCTCAGGACGAATTAATCTCATCCGGAGCGGTTTATAATGTTGACGAAAGCATGGTTTTAAGTTTAAAATGGGGTAATTTTGGCGTCGGGCCGGGAATTGTGCTCGATGGAAAGCTTATCGCGTGCGACCCGGCGTCGGGCGATACGTATGTCCTGGACGGAAGGACAATCAAACGATTCGGGGAATGAAATGGAAAAAAATTTTTTGACGGCAGGTTTAATCGTTTTATTTACGTCTGCGGTTTTTGGATTTGGGGGACCCGACCAGGATTTTAACGTTCCGCATACCGTCATAGACGTGTCAAAAAAACAGGCTGTTGACCAGACCGTAAAACCCGCGACAAAAATAGACGCCTATATATACGCGGGAGATAAATATTTTAAAGCCGGAAATTTCAACGCGGCCCTGAAATATTATTTTTATGTGACAAAGATAGCCCCTACAAATGTAAAAGCATGGAAAAAAACGGCTTTCTGCTATTATCAGCTGAAAAAACACAATTACGCCTATTATTGTTTCCAGAAGGTCCTGAAATACGATCCTGCCGACAAGGATGCCGCGGATTTTATGGATTTTTACAAAACTATCATGAGCAATTCCGCGAGTGTCAGGGAAAAAAGGGAAATGTTCGACCCGTTGTGGCGCTCCGCGATATGCCCCGGCTTCGGCCAGTTTTATAACAAGCAGTACCTAAAAGGGGTGCTTTACGGCGCGGCTTTTTTCGGCGCCCTCGGGCTGACTTTTTATGAAGCCTCCGATGAAAAGGCGAAATATTCCAAATATGTCACCGCCAATGAAAACCAGGAAATAGCCTTTGATGAGGCGCAGAGTTCATGGAATAGCGCGCTTATCTGGGGTATAATAGCCGGTGTGGCTTACGGTGTAAATGTATATGACGCGTGTGCAAATTATAACTCTGACGAGGCGCGCGGCCTTTCCGTCGAGATACGCGGCAAATCGGTATATCTCGCCGCGTCAATGGGGTGGTAAAATGAAAAAGTATATCGCATTTTTAGCGGCAATTATCCTTATAACCGGATGCACGGCATTAAACAGGGTAAACCCCACCGACCCGAAGGCGGGAAATTACGAGGGACTCCACTATACAGGGTCCATAGGAAGTTTTACGGCGCTTTCCGATATCAAGGCACAGGAACCAAATACGGTATGGTGCACAGATTCGGCGGCAAATAAGATTTATAGTTTTATGCAGGATGGCGACCAAAATTTCGCGTTATACGGCATTTTTACCGGACCGACAGGCATATGCGCTGATGCATCTTATTTTTACGTGGTTGACATGGATACAGCATATCATAACCTGAAAAGGTTTAATCCGGCAAATCCTACAGACACATCGGTCCTGCAGCCGCCGCTTTTTGCTTCCATAGCGTTGAAAAAATGCGCCCTTTATGGCACCAGCATTTATCTCACAGACAGCAACACGGTATATGTGTTTGATACAACAACCAACGCAATGACAGGCGTTAGCTGGCAGGTTTCGCCGGCGCCGGGCACATCAATTACGGACATTAAAACAGACGCCGGAGGAAATGTCATAGTCGCCGATTCGAATTCGAACGATATATTAGTATATTCGCCGACTGGAATTTTGACTTCTTCTTTCCAGTATTCGTTTAACATCCAGGGATTCGCTCTGTGCGGCAGTTACCTGTATATCCCGGGCAGCGGCGGGCTGCATAAAATAAATTATCCGGCGCTGACAGAGGCGCAGGTGCTTGCAAATTACGGACAGGGAAACGGCAAGGTGGACGCGCCGGGTCCCTGCGACGCATTTGCAGACGGAACAATTCTTGTCGGCGATGTGACAACAATAAAAGTTTTTGCCCCCTAAAAGAACAGGAGCCGGATAAATGTCAGGCCGCAGATTTTTTGTAAATAAGATATCGGAAAATAAAGCCGAAATAACCGGCGGTGACTATAACCATGCCGTAAATGTTTTGAGGCTCAAGGCGGGCGATGAAGTCGTCGTTTTCAATTATGAATACGGGGAATACGAGTCGGCTGTTGAGTCAATAGATGAAAAAAACGGCCGTATGACAGTTGTCCTTGGAAAAAAAATCAGGGAGCGCGAAGGCAAAAGGTCTATTATCACATCATATATTTCACTTGTAAAAAAGGAAAATTTTGAGTTTATGCTTGAGAAGTTAACCGAGACGGGCGTGGATGTCATAGTCCCTGTGGCGGCAAACCGCAGCGTAGTTAAGGTCAAAGACGAGGCAAAGAAAGAAAAAAGGTGGGAATCAATAATATATTCCGCCGTGAAACAGAGCGGAAGGATGACAACTCCGGCGCTGATGCCGGTTGTACCAGGCGTTGAAAACATACCCGATGCCGGTTTCGGCGCGTCATTTTTTATTTATGAAAAAGCGCACGGCACATACCTTATAAATGAGGCTGTAAAATTAAATCCCGGAGATGACGCCTCATTTATCATAGGGCCGGAAGGCGGTTTTGACGACAACGAAGCGGAAATAATCATTGGAAAAGGTTTTAAAGAGGTCTCCATAGGGGACACGATCTTACGCGCTGAAACGGCGGCTATTGCGTCCGCCACCGTGCTTGCGCAGGCATTAAGGAGAAGCGATTGGAAAAATTCATAGAAAAATTCAAGTCAACTGCCGCCGCCGCGGGACTTACAGCGGATATTTACGCTGAGAAGCTGTACAAAAGCGAGGTTGCCGCGAATGACGGTGAAATTGACAGGGTGCAGGAATCCGACACCTTCGGCGCCGCGGTGAGGGTTTTTAAGGACGGAAAAATGGGGTTCGCGTACACATCCTCCCCGGACCCGGATGCGGTTGTACCGATAATTGAAAAGGCGCGCGCCTCCATGTTCGTTGACGGATACAGCGGCCTTGATTTTAGGCCGTTCAGCGGCGAAAACAGTATAAAAATGAAGGACCCGGGTTTTGAAGAAGCAACCCTTGAAAAAAAGAAAGCCAGGGCGCTTTCAGTCGAAGGCGCCGCAAAAGCTGAGTCGACGAAAGTAAAATATGTGCGCGACACGACGTGTGTTGATATGCTCTCAAGGACGGCTTATTTTAACACCGCGGGCGCGCGTTACGATTATGAAAAAACATATTCATATATGTTCACATCAGCCGTAGCCTCGGACGGGACGTCCGATGAGGCCGCAGATGTCATGGACGGCGGCGCAATCTGGTCAAAGCTTGACCCGGTTGAACTCGGCAGGCAGGCTGGAGGCCGCGCTGCGTCTCTTTTATCCGGCGGCCCGGTTAAAACCGGCGAGTATTCCCTTATTATACCCTCGTACGCCGCTGTTGAATTTTTGCAGGTGATATCGCCGATGTTTTCCGCGGCTAATTTAAGGAAAGGCAAGACGCTTCTTGCGGCAATAAAAGAGGGTGAAACGATCGCGTCGGCTGCAGTCAACCTTATCGACGATCCGTGCATGGATTACGGGGCGGGAAGCTATCCGGCTGACGCCGAAGGGTTTGAGGGTAAAACAAAAAAACTTATAGACGCGGGAAAATTTACGGGATTTATTTATGATATGAAGGAGACGGCTTTTTACAAAAAAAGCGCGTCCGGAAATTCAGCCAGGATTTCGTACAAATCCCTGCCGGAACCCGGCGTTTCAAATTTTTACATGGCGCCGGGAGCGGAAAAAACAACCGAAATATTAAAAAAAGAAAAGGGCATCTTTGTAAATTCAATGATGGGACTGCATATGACAGACACTGTTTCCGGGAATTTTTCCCTCGGCATCAACGGCTGGGTATTCGAATCGGGTGAAAAAAAGGGGGCCGTGAAAGAGGTGCTCATTACCGGAAACATAAGGGATTTTTTGAAAAACATCAGCGCGGCCGGAGATGACATGAAATTTTATATGAATTTCGGATCCCCGACGCTTTTTGTAAAAGGCATAACAGTCGCCGGAAAATAACCCGGTAAAAAGAAGGGATCAATGGAAAAAAATATAACAGGAATAATTGGCTTCCCGCTGTCGCATACCATGTCGCCTGCCATGCATAATAGTTCATTCGGCCATTTTAAAATGGACTGGGAATATGACGTCTTTGAAATGGAGGCGGATAAGGTGGGCGGATTTATCGCCCGCATGCGGCGCGAGAATATAAAAGGAATCAATGTGACCATTCCGCACAAG
>Ga0224557_1002906_pt1 | contig 13983 bp, 11 predicted proteins | sample 714S31014metaG_FD_180677 | JGI IMG/M metagenome (GOLD analysis project Ga0224557, IMG submission 180677) | Peat soil microbial communities from Stordalen Mire, Sweden - 717 S3 10-14 | ecosystem: Environmental > Terrestrial > Soil > Wetlands > Peat | place: Sweden: Norrbotten County, Stordalen...
TGATGAGCCCTTGTTCATGTTCAACTCGTTTGAAAAGTGGCTAGAACGACAAAAAATCCCCCTTCCACGTGTGCGTGATCCAGCCAAGGCGCATTTGTGGTTAAGCGACTTCCGCAAGTTTGCTGAACAATTTGGAGATATAATCGGCTGGGATGCGACAAACCGCAAGTATGTCCTAGCGCATGGGATGACTGGCGTTGACTGGGAACATTATAAGCACCCCCTTCCCGAGGATGTTTACGATACCTACATGCGATTTTGGTGGGATGTCGAAATTGGCTGTTGAATTGGTGCGCTCAAGGCAGGTTGAAGGCGGCTGCGTACACAGCAGCACCCTTAGCCACGATAAGCACGGCCAACGGTGGGGCAGCTCGAGGAAGCTGTGAGATAAGCAAACTTAGAACTCGCAAGAGCTCTGGTCAAGTCGAAGCCATCCTGTGACTAATTGCCGCAGGCAGCGCCGCCATGCATTAGGACCAATCTCTATGCACTTACGACGTGCCTCGTTACTGCGAATCCGTGATTTGCTTTAGGACCCTCAAATACTTGAGGATCAAATATGATCTGTCTAAGATGCATGATCTCGAAAAAGTGTTTGTAAGTTCAACTATTGACGACTTGAAAGAAGAGCGCAAGAAGATTAAGGAACTCATCGAAAAGCCCCCCACAAGGTACAAATACGTAGGCGCGGAGGATTTCGGAAGCCAACCGGAACGCCCAAAGACCGTTTCGCTTGTTGAATTAGTAGATTGTAGCGCTTACGTAGGGATACTTGCGAATCGTTATGGAAGCATCCTGGAAGGCGACGATGTTTCTATCACAGAACTAGAGTATCGCAAAGCCAAAGAAATTGACATTCCGTGCTTGATCTACTTTAAGCGGGAGCTAGCACCTGGACAGACAAAAAGTGATTACGAAACGGAAGATCCGACAGCCACGAAGAAACTGAGAGAGCTGAAAGAAGAGATTAAGCGAGACAATACCATTTCGTGGTTCACTGACCCCAGCGATCTTGCTGGGGGGGTTCTAACTGATCTGCGGCATTTGGACGAACGGCAAACCATCCAAAATACAAATGCTTGGTATCGTTTGACTTTAAAAAATAGCGACATTAAAGGAAAAATAATTGCGCGCAAAGAAACCGAAACTATTGTATCTCAACTTCTCTCGTTTGACGCTCGCTACGACATATTGCTCACAGGCGTGGGAGGGGTCGGCAAGAGCGGCATTATCCTTCAAGTCATCGAGGCGTTAACTTCGCGCGGTTTTCCTTTTTTAGTTTTTCGGATAGATAGCTTGCCGCCGCCAACAAGAGAATTTGGCGGGCGGCTTGGCTTATGTGATTTTCCAGTGCGGATTCTGGCGGAAGCTGCGCAAGACAAGCGCTGTGTGGTTATTCTCGATCAGCTAGACGCGCTGAGCGAGGGTTCCATGCAACAGCCAGAACTAGAGAGCTGCATTGATGAGATAATCAAAAGCGTGCGCGCTCATCCGAACATGCGGCTGCTTGTAGCTTGCAAACAATTTGATTTGGAGAATGATGACCAACTGCTAAATTTGATTTCAAGAAACAAACTCACTGATAAGATAGTCGCGGATTCTTTGTCACAAGAGACCATCGTACGGGTTATGAAAGACAATGGGATCCATATCACTCTGTCTGACGAACAGCTTGAGTTGTTTTCCTTACCTCTGCATTTGAAGCTACTTGTAGAGGGCGCGGAAACGACTGCTGACGTACTCCATTTGACCACTCCCACTATCTTGTTCGAGAAGCTATGGGAATATAAGAACAAAACACTCCGCAAATATGGGTGCGCTGATGGAACGTTTATCGCCATTATTGATCGAATTATTGACCATTTTCAACACAGCCAAGCTTTATTTGTCCCTACTGAAAAATTGGACGATTTCCGGCGTTGTGCTGACAAAATGGTTTCAGAAAATGTTTTGATTTTTAGCGGAACCTGCTACGCTTTTTTTCACGAGAATTTCTTTAACTATGCTTTTGCGCGCCGTCTGATTGGCAAGTCCGGTGATGATTTAGTTAACTATCTCGTCGAATCGGGACAGAATATATTTCAATATTCTCTTGTTCAAAGCCTCCTGCTGTACGAGCGAGATAAGTACTTCCGCGACCAATATCTTAACGACGTAGCCATATTACTCAGCAGCCCCGATATTCGATTTCACCTCAAACTTGCAGTGTTGGCGACACTCGCATCATTGGAGAAGCCACAAAAGGAAGAATGGCGGCTTATTTCAACTCTAGTACACAATCATGGCGATCCACTTTCAGAAAGAGCGTGGCGCGTATTATACCATTCATCAAGCTGGTTCGAATTACTAGATTCTAATCATGTGATAGAAAAGTGGCTGGAATCACAAGATGACATCTTAGTCGATCGCGCAGTAATCTTGCTTTCATATATGCAGCAGCTTCACGCAAGGCGTGTCGCGGAATTATTGGCACCATACGTTGGAATATCAGAACCTTGGAATGAGAGATTGGCGCGCGTTGCGATATATGCCGATCTTGGAGCTGACCGCGCGTTTTTTGACATATTTCTTAAGATGATTGATATCGGCTCTTTTGATAATGACATAAGAGCACAAAGTGAAACTTTCTGGTACATTCTTGACAAGTCCGTAAAAGCTCGCCCAGATTGGGGATGCGAAGCCATTGGTGGTTATCTAAACCGCATGCTAGCCTTGAGCGTAAACGCTGGCGAATTGAATCCTTTTGATTACGGACAGAGCATAGCGGCACACGGCAGTGACGCAAGGCAAATGTTGGTTCAATGTGCGAAGAATGCTCCCACTCGATTTACAGGTGAAGTACTGCCTTTCATGCTCGCCGTCATGCAAAGAACCCTGCAAGAAGTTGACAATTTACTTGGGTATGATTCTGTGTGGGGATTCCGAAATTACGGTGGGAATTACTACATCAAAGATCAGATCCTGCACGCGATGGAAATCGCTTTCAGACGCCTTGCGGTGTGCAAACCTGATGAATTTGCGGGCTTAGTAGCCAGACTTGAGCCGTATAGATTTAACACGGTGTATTACCTCATAATCCGCGGGTATGCAGCAAATGCAAAGCGTTTTGCCGACGAGTCCATCGATTATCTCTGCGCTGATTCAGCGCGATTAGACGTCGGATACATCGAGAAAGATCATTGGGTAACCCGTGAACTTCTAGAAGCCATCAGCCCTTATGGTTCCGATATTCAACTCATCCGACTAGAGAATGAGGTATTAACTTATTATCCGAGATTCGAGCGTGGTATCAAAGGCTTTCGGGATAACGGTCGTGCACAACTTATTTTGTTTGACGGTATAGTACCAGCCCGTCGCTCAAATACTACTAGGCTACGATTGGACGTCTTAACGAAAAAATTTGGTCCCCACGCGCTGGATCCGCCCAAGGAAATAGAAGTTGAGTATACTAGGCCTCCAATTTCTGAAGAAGAAGCAGCCGTAATGACGAACGACGACTGGCTTGCTGCAATGAACAGATACGATTCTGAATACACACCGTTTTCATTGAGTAATGGTTTCACTGGGGGAGCACTCGAATTATCACGTTTACTTGAGACTGAGGTACGAAAGGATCCTACGCGTTTCGCCGATTTAGCGTCTACATTTCCGGACGAAGTCCACCATTCTTACATTGATGCAGTCCTACGAGGTATTTCTAATTCTGACGTAGAGATCGATGCGCGTGCAGTTTTCAAAGTGTGTGAGCATTACCACCAATATGCTGGGCAGCCATTTGGGCGTTCGATCCCCAACGCTCTTGCCAACTGCAAGGATGCGATTCTTCCAAAAAGGATACGAGACATCATCATTTACTACGCCCTCAATGACCCTGATCCTCCCAAAACGTGGGATTCAAAAGCACATAAAAGCAGCGAAGAGATTTTGACAATCGGTATTAACTCGGTGCGAGGGGCTAGCGCATTAGCGATAGAAAAACGCATCTCGTACGACGAGTCTCGTCCAGTGCGCAACGCGTGCTACCGATATTTCCTGCCAGCGATAAAACAGATCGCTCTGGATCACTCTGCTGCAGTAAGATCGTGTGCGGCTGCGATATTAACATCTATGCTCGGCAATGATCCGAAAAACGCTTTTGCCTATTTTTCTTTACTCGTCGAAATAGATGAGGATGCACTGCTTAACACTTATTACGTGACGCAGTTTTTAAACAATGCAATAACGACGGATCTACATGAAATTGAACGCATTTTAGAAAGAATGGTGAGCTCGCATGTTGACGAAGTGGCAACGAGAGGAGCCGAGTACGCTTCTCTAGCCGCACTTTATGTGGACGAAAACCACCCTTTAGTCCAGCAATGCATATCGGGCACCGTACCGCAACGTCTCGGGGTTGCGGCGATTTTTTCCCGGCATTTGCGACAAGCACATTCTAAGCGATTTTGCGAACGAGTACTTGTTCGGCTACTTAGGGACACCAGCGAAGAGGTCCGCTCTCGATCTTCTTTTTGCTTTATGTCGTTCGAGAGCGAAGATTTTCTTCAACGGACCGAACTAATTCATGCATTTATCAACAGCCCCGCATTTTCGGCGAATTCTCAAACTGTAATTTACGCACTGGAACAACTCTCCGATCCGCTCCCTGATATCGCAATCGACATATGTGAACGTTTCTTAGATACTGCCGGCGATGACATTAGCGATTTCCAGAAGAGTGCGTTTGCGGAGGGCATCACAACAGGAGAATTAGCCATTCGAGGATACAAAGAAAATCGGACTAATCAAACTGTGCAGCGTCGATATGGCGATCTTATTGAGCGGATGCTCAAGTTACGCGTTTACGGACTAGAAGAAAAAATAAAAGAGCTAAGTGAATTTAAACGAAAAAGCGAGGAAGGTTAGCGCTTGAACATGCTCTGCTTTCCGATCGATGGTAATGAGGCATCTTACAACGATCAGCTGAATGATCGCCCGGCTCATTTATTAACGCGCAATTGAAAGTGACCGTGCATTTTTCATTTCTTTGCTTTTTTAGCGATCTGTGGTCCACAACAAGCTGCTGATGCGGGCTCTCTCCGCTTTCTTCGTTGCTTACGGGCAAGCCCCCTTGCGCCTAGAGAGCTGTAGTGCAGACGCCGCAGTTCGATACTAAAGGCGTGCCAGCTATGACATTGGAGGCAACCTGAAAATTTCTCTGCGACTCCCCATTATGGCGGCAAACTTCGAGCTGTGCCGGAAAAAAGGCCAGCCGGGGGGGCGGTCGGTGGCCCCGGTGTCTGCGTGTCCGAAGTTCCCGGTCCGGAGCGCCTGCAAAACCCCCTAGTGGTCCCGGCCAGGCGTCCAGAAGCTTTACGTTATGAAAACGAAGTGAGTTCGACTGTCCTCTCCATCTATAAGGTATATCACCTCATCTCGTGTTGCCTTTTCAAGCGTGACGCCTTCGAATCTGTAGTCGCAAACGTCGTCGGTTGCTTTATAATCCCACGGCATCTCTGAATGATCCACTAAAGTGTAAACTGGGGGCGTCCCAAATCTGAAATGGATGCTGTACCAGTGAAAGATCACCTTTACCGGCTGGGGAACGACCCACCCTTTTCGCGCCTTTTCTGTCGCAGCTATCTACGTAGTCATTAGGTTGTGCATCACGTCATCGTCAACGAGTTTCATCGTCACCTCGTCGATATTAAGTCCCGCGGCAATATCCGGAGGCGCGCCGTCTTCATCACCTTCTAGTGGAGGACTTTGGAAGGATCTCCGCAATTTATAAACAGCGGTAGGATACTGATAGACGCGACCGACCGCGCGCTTCACCTCTTGAATACGCTTTCTTGATGGAAGTGCTTTTGGGACACTGTTTTTTCGAATGGCCCAGACTGCGCACACCTCTTCAACAGCCCGCGTAGGTGCGAGCATTAGTACGCCAACAGTTGTTTAAAAGTTCACTGTCAGAGAGCCCGAAGACAAAAAGGTCTGCTCGTCATAGACAATCTTCATTGGAGTATTTCCCGCGGGCATCTCGAAAACGATAACTCCTGCCGTCTTGTCTCTTGACTATTTGTTACAGTCGGAAAAAGAAGAGCATAACTGGCCCAAATCGAAAAAAGAGATGATATACGCTAGAAGCTAAGGAGTGGTCGAAAGGAACACGCTGCGTTTATCATAGCATAGGCATGTTCAAAAATTACACGGTGATTTGATGTCTTCTTTGTTGGCCCTCTTATGGCACTAATGATGTAAAAAATATGGTATAATCTGCGGCCAGAACGGTATTGTTGGTATTGAAGCAGTTAATATCGGCGCCCACAATTCTCGATATAATCTGGCTACCTTTACATCGTGAGTTTTGACCAGAATCTCTCTTTCGGTAGACTCTAGAAAATCTCGCTTGAGAATTATATTAATTGTATGAGTTCCCGAATTCGGGAAATAGCAGTTCCATCGATAATGTATTTTCGATTCACGCTCTAGCGGCTTTTTCTGGCACAAGTCGCCGTTCACCACTAAACCAGCTGCTTGGAGTTCGACTGTCAGATACTTAGGAGGTGCATCGTCGTCAAGTACTGGCTCAAGGTCAACGTAGATATTGTGCGTATTGCCGCGGCGAATCCTTTTCGGTAGTTTCAGAACGCCTTTTTTGATACACTTTCTTAGTTCTGGCATATCGACTTCTTCAACCCTGCTCAGCTCGAATGCGAGACGTGTCGCTAAGAGAAAGGAGGAGATCGCCAGACACGCACTAATCGTGAACGTGATACTCTCCACATAATAGCCGCCATAAAAAAGGCTAATCGAGTAGGATAGCGCTATAAAAATAAAGACGTATGACGTGAGCCAGCGCTTCTTAATAATTCCACCCCAAGTAGAACGCGACGGCTTCACCATATCCTAAGCTAGGATTCCTAAGCTATGCTGAGCGTGCAGAACTTTAATTTGTGAATTCGATGCCTCGCCAATATCGCATGTAGGTATCATAAACGTCTTCGGGTAGAGGAGCTTGCAGTCATGCCGTGCGCTAAGACATACTTGCGGTTTGTCGTATCCCAGCCGATAACATCTCCAAACTGTTCAGCAAACTTGCGGAAGTCGCTTAGCCACAGACGCCTTGCTTGGATCGCGAACGCGCGCAAGCGGGATTTTCTGTCGTTCTATCCAGTTTTGAAACGAACTAAATGAGTGCTATGACACTATTTAGAAAAGAACTTGAAACGACGTAATGATGCTCTATACTGCTCTATTTCTTGATCATATTCTTGTTTTACACCTCTACCGGCGCCCGCGTTATGACCACACAACCTATTTTACGTAGGCACTTAGATGCTAAGTACAGCCCTCAGCGCGAGCTCTTTACTTGCTGGGGTGTTTCAGCCCCCACGGGATCCAGATTGCGGCCTCTAATATTGCCACAACTGCAAGAGAGATGACGGACGTCCCTATGTTTTGCAGTATGCTAAAATTACTGGCATAGAAAAACAACCAGAGCCCCACGAACAGCAGCCACGCAAATGCGACAGCGATGCCGGCAAACAGCAACAGCGAGGGTGGCGGGGCTTCCTGACCTTGCATCTTGGGTCTTTGTGTTGTCCTAGAAGCTCTTGCGCTGCCTCCGCCGCCAGCCCCAAGGACGATAAGGCCAATAACGTATCCGAGGTTATACCAAAATCCATTATTGTTGAGCTGGTAAAGCACGATATTGTTGTCAAACCAACTGGCTATGAATGATAAGAAAACAATAAGACCTTGCCACAGGCCAAGCCAAAAGTTCGCTGGCGCCCCTGACAAATCTCGGGTCGGCATCCCGACATGGTACACTATTACGTAAATTGCGACGGCTACTATAGCCAGCCCTATCAGGACAAAAAGTGGAATAAACTTCCTGATTCTTTCGTCCATAATTCCTCCCTTTCTTTAGTAGCTGCTTTGTGCAGCGTTAAGTTTTTGCCCTTTTATCGTGGATTCATACCCGGTGAGGCGTGCAAACGTGCAGTTTTGAAACGCTCAGACTTGCCGCGAGCCCGCTTTTAGGACTCTCCGCGCTGCCAGGCCTGAGTAACACTTATCTTTAAGGAGAATAAACCAAACGGTCGTGGTTTATTATGCCAACTGAAGGAGAAAATCTTATGAGCGAGGAGAAGAGCTTTCTGCGATTCGGCGGCATTGCCGGTATTCTGGCCGGCATCTTCTTCATTTTCACCATCGTCACACTAATTAGTTTCGGGAATCCGACGACTGCCAACGCAACGGAGTTGGTCAGGGGGTTCCCCGATCACAGAACGGGCCTTGCGGTGGGGAATGCCTTCTACTTTTTGGTCAGCGTCTCGTTAGTTGGTCTCCTCCTTGGCCTGTATCAGGGTCTCCGCAGGGAGAGCCCGGTACTCGCCTCTTTCGGGAGTCTCCTATACGTTCTAGGTCTAGGAGTGACCTTTGTTGAAGACGCAACACAGGTCGCTTTCGATCCGATCTCCAACCTCTATCATGCTGCCGGGGCGACCGCTGCGGACCAGGCTACACTCACCCTCTTGTGGCAGGCGACCCAGGGCATGTTCAATCAGTTTGACGTTGCAGCGACACTCCTCCTGTCGACGGGTTTAATCGTTCTCGGAGTGGCCATGTTCAGGGTATCATCTTTTGGCAAGGTCTTCGGCGGGTTGAGCTTGGCGATCGGGGCAGTTCAGATCGTGGGGATATCTTTCCTTTCGACCAATTCTGCCGCGTACGCCCCTGTCGCCCTTCTCGCCTTCTTAGTCTTCCCTGTCGTCTTCGGATGGAAGCTCTACAGCCTGTCAAGGGCCGCATAAGGAATCTTAAGGATCGGTGCAGGGGTGACCCCGCCTTTATGGGGTCTTCCAACACAATAGACTTTGTTGGAACCCCTGCGACCGCCCAACAACCCAAGTTATCACGCGGAGATTCTCCGGACTGCACAATAAGTTGCGGTTAAACTGCCGCTGTATTGCCTGATGATGATCTCGCTGTGAGAGTTCAAGTCCTTCCGATATTTCATTTAAACACTGTAGAAGTGCTTAGGCAGCGGATGCCGATAACTGTCCACTCGATGCCGCGGACTCCATGAGTCAGGATATAAGCACGATTAGATTCATTCCGTCCTACGACATCGCCATGTTGCTCCGCAAACTTCCGCAGGTCGGAGGTGACGAAGTGGCTGCTGCATCTTGCTAAAGGGATCCTTAAATTCTGCAACCATTTGCGAAGCTCTCGAGCATAAACACCAGTTCGCTTCCACCCCTGCCGTGACAGAGAAGATCCTTCATGAGTGCAAGCTGTGGATGCAGCGGCACGTAATGCTCCATCCCGATCTTGTCCTGTGAGATTCAACGTAAGCGACAGGCTTGTCAAGCTTGAGTGCTGCCCTAAACTGTTCAACCCTGAGTGTTTTATCGTACTGTAAGGGCGTTGACCCGTAAATGCCCCAAACATTACAATCCCAACAAACTGCCGAGCACTTGCTTCGTCGATCGAACCGTATAACATCTGCTGCTTGATAATTGCCAGCACGTGTTCAATATCGTCTTTTTTGACCACTCGCCCTGTCAAATTGATCTTTTTATCTCTCATTTGAGGGAAAAATCACAACGATTAAGCTCGAGTGCATACTACGGGCAGTCTAACCTTTTATTCGTGAATCACAGAAGCAAGACATTTTTTTGAGATAACATTCATTTTGGGTTCGTTTATACATTCCAACGCTTCCTAGTCGCGCGCGGCTAATCACAACAATTAAGTGTCCAGCCCGAACCTCAGCATCATTATGTCAGCCGCTGAATATTGCTCAGGGTTTTTTCCTGCACTTGGACTTCCAAAACACGAGCTGTTCGAGATTCACCGTAGCAAGATCTCGCTCCACCACGCAAAAAATGGCTATAGCTATCCAACAGTGCGATTGCCGCACACATTCTCGCAACTTGCAGGATTGCCAACCAAAATCTATCAGACAGTCCACGAAGGAGCTTTGGCCTTTCTCGTAGTTATTGCGCGCTCTAACTTAGCATCAGAAAATGCCAAAACAAGCGCAAAATCGCCCGCCTTGACATGGCGGAGATCGCCGGTTCGAATCCGGCCGAGCCCACTGCTCTTTTTTCAATCGGTGGCGAGAATATGGCTGACGACGAACTTGACACAGACAAGAAATTGCACAATCAGTTGCACAACATCGACAAAGAAGCGCCAGCACACAACCGAGACGATGATGTCGAGCCTTCGAGCTTTCTGGAGATGTCTTTGCGCGACTACGAACAACGCACAGGCAAGAGACGTCCGGAATGTTCCGGTGGGAGGTTGCCGATACTATCTCCAAACCCGACGCGTCAGCTACAAGCGCCGACGGGCTTGAGCACAGTAGCGAGGAATCCGAAGACTTGGAAGGCGCTTCCGCCGATTTTCAGATCACGCAAACCTATCTAGAATATTTGGGCGACAGTTATGAAAAGCGCCAAGCAGAACCTTTATCTTCCCGATTAGAGAGAATTAGCCTTCCAGAAAGAGCTGTCCACACGACACGCCGGCGCAAACATTCGGAGTTAAGCTTCTCCAAATCTGAACTAGATGGCTACGTGGTGTGGAAGAAGGAACGACTTGCTCCAAAATCTAAAGATTGGATAAACCGCGCTTCACAAGTGCTGTGGGATTGCACGCACGGCGATGTCTCTGAAGAGACCATGACGAGGTTGCGGACTTTTATCCTAGACAAATATTCTTCGGAATATTCACACCGGAAGGCAGTCGGGTTTGCTGTTGCGTTTCTTAAGAGATTATCAAAAACAAGAGCTGAACCGCTCTTCAATTCGTTCACGGTCTGCCCAAGAACGTGAAGGTCAGAAAGACGACTACGGGACGAATTGTCACGCGAGAGGATATTGTTGAAACACTTGAGCGAATAGATGCAGCCGAGAGCGAAGTCTTAGATCAGCTTTCTAGTTTCCCCACCCATGAGGGCGCCAGTTTGCGGCCGGATCTCTAAAAACAAAGGATATTGCGACGTTATCTTGCCCACTGCTATGCATTGATGTTTTTCTAGATACTGCAACGAATTGGACAAAACGGGACTAACGCAGGCCCCTAGGCTATCGGATCCGCAGGCCCAGGTGATTATACAATAAGGCAAATGCGTTAAATGTCACGATACGGGTTGTAGTTCAGCCCTTCAAGGGTTGAGATCGGAGCAGCTTTATTTTTTACATCCGGCCAGTATCTTTCGCCGGTAATGGCATCGATTATCTCAGGAGGATCGCCACTTCGGTCGCGGTTTCGGACGTTCAGCGTGCGCTGTTTGCCCATGTTGTCCTTAATATTTGAAACGTAATATATCGCCCCGCCGAGATAGTCCCAATTGGCATTGCTAAAATCGTCAGCTGGTAACGCTTGTTTGGCACATTCTTTAAGTTCGTCCTCTGTGTAAAGTGTCATTCAATACACCTCTACTTAGTGCCACTCACATCATCCATTAAGTAGTTTTATCGATTGAGGATCACCCGCCGGAGAGTCAGTGCAGTTGCTCTTTTGCGTTGCCCTATGAACGGAGCGCGTCAGTCAAAGGAAATCGAAAAAAGAAACTATTGGCTAGGAGATGAGTAGAGGGTTAAGGGAACACGCCACTCTACTCTAGTTCGACCTACCCAAAGATACTTGTTAATGCCAAGGTAGGCCCATGACTAGGATAGCATAGCGTGTTCCTTCTGACCTTTCCTTATCTCCTAGCTCATTTCAATGCCTGAGAGCGATAAATACGGCTTTTCGGTGTTAGTATCAGACCGCAGCCTTTAAATGGCTTCATCAGGGTACTACACGTGGGGCAGGCTAAAACCCGCCCAAAAAAGAAAGAGGTGCAGATATGTCATTCGTTATACAAGTTTCGCCAGAAATGGAAGGGCCGCCCAAAAAGAAAGGGGGCACAGCTACAAGGAAAATGGCAGTAAGGAAAATGGCTGCCGTTCTAGTAGTAGCGGCGGTTGCTTTTTCAGTTTTCGGCGTAGTGGGCGCAGTCGCACAAATGTCGTCAAGCTCAACGGCGACGGCAACGCCGATGGCAACGACTACGACTGCTTCGGTGGCGCAAGGTTGCTCCGCAAAAGCTCCCACGACATCGTCGACCACGACACCAACAACAGGATGCTCCGCAACGACGACACCAACAACAGGATGCTCCGCAACGACGACACCAACAACAGGATGCTCCGCAACGACGACACCAACAACAGGATGCTCCGCAACGACGACACCAACAACAGGGTGTTCGGCAACGACGACACCAACAACAGGGTGTTCGGCAACGACGACACCAACAACAGGGTGTTCCGCAACATAAAGGCGTAACTGGATACGTTATTTCCGGAATGAAGAGTTCTGGAAAGGCGACGAACCACGCAGAATACGCGCAGATGTTTCCCCTTTGTGCCGAAAAGAGGCTCAGCGCTGAGCGGGCGATTGTTATTAACGTGCCAGCAGCCGGTCGTCGGCTGCGCATCGTGCGCAAAAATCGGACGGGGCAACCAGGGAATAACCTGGCTTTTTCTTTTTCTGTGTGTGTTGCAGTTCAGGGCTCATAAATCAAAGGCAATCGAAAAAGAAAGAACGATGGAGGCTCTAGTGCTCTCCAACCTCTCTTTCTTTACACGCAGTGGCGTGCTAAAACGCTTGGGAACTGCACGGGCGCGCCTAGCTCAGATTTTTAAGCTCACGCCGCTCCAGTACTTCATATAAATGTCGTAAACTGAATCAGGGAGCGGGTGTTTGTAGTGTTTCCAGTCGATGCCACCCACGCCGTGGGTTAGCACGTACGCCCGGTTCGATGAATCCCACCCGATCACGCCTCCGTGCTGCTCCGTGAACTTGCGAAGATCACTGAGTACAAAATACCCACTACAGCGACTGAGCGGTATTTCGTTCCCTGCTTGCCGCGACTTCCAGAGCCATTGGTTGAGCGCAGAGAGTGGAAACATAATCTCGTTACCTTTTTTCCGTCGAGAAGCGGTTCGACGGCTTCGATAACGCGCAGGTGCAGCGGTACATAGTGAGCCATGCGGATCTTGTCCTGATCTGCCGATACGTAGTGTGGGCTCTCTCGATCTGAATTTCAATGCCTTCTCAAACTGCCCTGCTGTAATTCTGCCGATCGTTGCATATGGGCGCTGGCCTGTAAAAGCCCCAAATATGATTAAAGCGTTATACGCGACGTAGTGTCGCTCGTCGAGTTCGCCTCGCGTAAATCTCACTTTGAGAAATGCAAGAACGTTCTGCACGTCTTCAATGGTCACGATGCGTACTATCACCAGCTTACGCGTTTTTACAGCTTTTGGCAACTCTAGGAACAGTCTAAAGGATTCATAACGGGCGTCAAGCCTCTTCAGCGTAATATCTATTAAAATAAGGATTATAGAGGTACTGCTATGTCTCAACTCGAAAAACAAAAGACGATGCGAACGATCACGCTTGAAGAGCACTACGCGACCCCGGCATTCCTAGAAGGGCCAGGCCGCCAACTCAAGGACGCAGCACACGCGGCTCACGCTCATCCCCCAGAGGCGTGGGACATTGCTCAGGTTATCGATCAATTATCCGATCTCGACGGCCGCCGAATAGCGGACATGGATGCTGCCGGGATCGACGTGCAGGTCCTCTCGCTGACCTCTCCCGGCCTAGAGCAACTCGATGCGGCCGAAGCCGTGGCCCTCGCCCGTGACACGAACGACCGTCTCGCGGAGGCGGTGCGGCGACATCCAAGCCGTCTCGCCGGGTTCGCCGCGCTACCGACCGCGGCTCCGGACACCGCCGCTGACGAACTGGAACGCACGGTCCGTGAACACAGCTTCAAAGGAGCATGTATTAACGGCCACGTCCGGGGCCGATACCTCGACGACCCGTTCTTCTGGCCGATCCTTGAGCGCGCGGAATCCCTCCAGGTCCCGCTCACCCTCCATCCGACGTTCCCTCCGCAGGCGGTGATCGCGGCCTCCTACACAGGGAACTTCG
>Ga0224557_1002907_pt1 | contig 13980 bp, 13 predicted proteins | sample 714S31014metaG_FD_180677 | JGI IMG/M metagenome (GOLD analysis project Ga0224557, IMG submission 180677) | Peat soil microbial communities from Stordalen Mire, Sweden - 717 S3 10-14 | ecosystem: Environmental > Terrestrial > Soil > Wetlands > Peat | place: Sweden: Norrbotten County, Stordalen...
TGGCCTTGTTCCTGCTGTGGGGAGCGCTGCGCAAGGAGTGGCGTTTTACCGGGGTGTTTGCAGCGACAGCTAGTCTCATCGGGCTGTGCTCGCTGGCCCACTTCGGCGTGCAGAATAACCTCGATTACTTCTCCGTCCTCAGCTACCTGAGCCGTCATGGGGAAGCGCTGTGGGCCAACCAGAGCGTCAATGGCATCCTGAATCGCCTGCTTCGCAACGGCGACCCGATGTCGTGGAATCCGACCGTCTATCCGCCGTATCGAGCGAGCATCTACGTGATCAGTACGGCATTCTCCGTAGCGGGAATCCTCGCCGGACTGCTGCTTCCCTGGCGCAACGGATGGGCAGCCACGACCGCCGACTTTCTCTTTTTCGGCTGCATCTCCGTGGTGATCTCGCCGATCGCATGGGAACATCACTACGGCTATTTCTTCTTCCTGCTGGTCTATCTGTTTGCCCGGGCGAAGCGCCTGAGCAGGTTGCGCTGGACGGTCCTCGCAGCCTGCACGCTGGCGATGGCGAATCGACTGCCGCCGCTCGACCACAGGCTGCAGGGGCCGGCAAGCCTGGTAGGCGGATACCTGTTCTACGCGGGGCTGGCGGTGCTGGCGCTGTTGGCGATGGAAAAGCGTGACCAGCGCGGCCATCGCGACCCCAATCCGCGTTGATCGCTCACTCCGGCTGTGCGTTGGCGGCAATCCGGGTTGCTTCCGCGGTAGCCGCCGGACTCTGCTCGGACGGCGGGACGGGGACGATCCGGTAGAGCGTCTGCTCCTGGAATGCGTTGCCGGTGTAGGCGAAGGCGTTCCTCCATGCGATGGGATCGGCGGCCACGGTGTGGATGGGGACCAGCCTCAGCGCAGGATTGTGCAGCAGATGGAGGAGGTCGCCGAAGTGGGTTTCGCTGCCGGTATGCGGGAGGATGACGTACTCCACGCCGCGCTCTTGGAGGTAGTCGGGCACGCGGCCGGCGATCAGGTAGGGCAGATAGTTCCGGTCTACCAGTCCGCCCAGGTCGACCACTTGGACGTTAGCGAAGTAGCCGATGGCGCCGATATCGAAGACGGCCATCCGGGTATTCGGCGGATAGTTGTCGCTGATCCACAGGGCGAGCCTTTCGTGGGTGGTGTCGATGACGGCGGTGCCGTCGCGCAGGACCGCCTCCCAGCGCGGCAGCGTGGCTGCGGTAAGGACCGCGATCAGGCCGACGGACACCCATTGCAGGGCGATGCCGGCGCACGGCGCACCGATGCGCCGCGCCAGACGGCGGGAGAGATCGACCAGCGCAATCGCCAGCAGGGGCGGAAAGAGGAGCAGCACAAACGGCTGGTAGCGTCCGCCGTGTCCGGGTTCGGGCAGCGTGACGCAGTAGGCCACATAGTCCAGTGTCGCCCACAGACACAGCATTGCGGCGCGGCTGGTGAACCGCCGCAACAGCACCAGCAACCCATAAAACGCGAGTGCAACCAAAGCCGTGACCAGCCACCCGGTGTGGGTGTGAAAGAAGTTGTGGGCGAGGACGTCCTTGTAAGTATTCAGGATGAGGCCGCGAAAGCTGGATCGCCCCACGTGCAGCTTGTCGCTGCCGGAGTACATGAAGCGCCGGCCGCGCAGCGTGACCGGCAGCAGAGCGCCGGAAGTCTTCAGGTTGAGCAGAAACGATGGAACCAGGAACATCGCCGCGACTACGCCGGCGCGGACCACATCGGCGAAGCTGCGGCCGCACTGCCGGTAGAAGACGAAGAGGAGGCCGCAGAGGGCAAGTCCTTCGGGACGAGTGGCGCCCAGCGCTCCCAGCGCCAACCCGGCCAACGCAGACGGCCAGATGGTCCCGTCGCGGCGAAACCAAAGCGCGATCGCGGCCAGGGAGAAAGTGAGGAACATAATGTGTTCCATGCCGGTGAAGGCCAGCCAGATGAGATTGCCGGAGAGGCCGGGAAGCAGCGCCAGCGCCAGCGCCTCCGCCCGCGGCAGGCCGTCCGCGATGGCCATATGCCAGAGCAGCAGGCCGCAGGCGATCAGCATCAGCGAGTTCAGGGCGAGCGGAAAATAGACGGGAGACGCGTGGGGAAAGAGCAGATAGTTCAAGGCGAGGACGAGCGACCACAGGGTGCTGGAGGAACCGGACGAGGCGACTCCCGGGGTGAACCCGAAGGTGTGGAACTCCACCAGGTTGCGCGCGATTACCTGGTGAATCCAGGAGTCGTCCAGCGGGAAGCCGAGGTTGTTGCGCAAGGCAACTCCCAGGCTGGCCAGGCCGAAGATGTAGACGGAAGCCACGAGCAGGACCCAGCGCCAGCAGGATTTCGAGTCGGGACGCACGGTCATTCCGGTGACCTCTTGCGGCATTCTGAGTGCATCAACCGCCCCTGCAGACATAACCATCGATTACGTGACCTTCTTGAGCACGTAGATTCGGTAGGCGAGCACGTTTCCACTAAAACTGCCAAAGCTGCGCGACACGTCAAGGGTATATGCGGAGTTCAGGTAATCGCGAAACTGCGGCCAGGCGTTGAGTTTGTCGAAGGAGTACGTTACTCCGAACCACTCGGAGCTGAGAACGATGACCTGGGGCGGGTTGTTGTGCATGTCGTCCCAGAACAGCCGGCGGGAATAAGGAACGACGTTGCCGTCGTCGGGCGCAAAGAGCGCAAGGTCGCCCATGAACCCCGTACTTTGCACCAGGCCGAGGCGGTAGAGCGCGCGGTAGCAACCCGAGACCATGTCCAGGCATTGCACGCGGTTCTGCAGGCTGCTGCCACCCAGACGCTGGAGGTCGACCTGGAGTTGGTCGGCGAGCGGATTGGCGTTGTGGCGCTCGTGACGCAGGCGGTTGACTCTGGGCGGCAACACCACCAGCACCGCGACGGCGATGCCCAGCACGCCGAGGTTGCGGAGCCATCCCTTCGCCTTGATGGCGATGGCACATTCAAGGCTGAACCATAGCAGGGCGAAGGCCAGGAAGGGGTAACGATGGTAGGTGTACCCCTTGCGCTGGACGAAGTATGAGAGCGCGCCCAGCACCACGCCGGCGCGAATCGCCCAGATCTCCCAGTTCGCGCGGCCCCGGTTTGCGACGGCGAGCAGGACCGCGGCGGGCAGGAAGAAGAGGAAGGGCGCGGGCAGGCTGTGCTTCAGCAGGTAGCCCCACGTGGCAGGCGCAGAGCTCGAGTAGTACGGGAGGGCCTGGCGCTCAATGGAAAGAAAAGGGCCCAGCGATTGGGGCAGAAGGAAGCTGAGCAGGACAGCGAAGACGATGGCGAAACCGGCAACACTGAAGAGAAGATAAGGGGCAGGCGACTGGGCGCGCCGCTTCAGCACAAAAAACGTGAACAGGAGCAGCGCTACGGCGAACAGCGCAGCCGTCGGCTTGATGAGCACGGCCATGCCCACAGACAAGGCAAAGGGAAGCATCAGGATGGGGCGGCTTTTGCGGACGGCGAGAAACTGGAAGGCGTAGCCGACCAGCAGCAGCACGGTGATCACTTCTTCGCGTTCGGTGGCCATCGCACCGCCATCGATGCCGTGGAAGATTATGAAGAGCACTCCGGCGACCAGCCCCGCCAGCCAGTCGTAGGGCAGTGCGATGACGCAGGCGGCGAGCGTCATCGAGCCAAGCAGGGTGAACTCATAGAAGCGCCAACCCAAATCGCCACCGCCGAAGATGTCGATTGCCCACCGCTCCATAAGGTAGCAGCCGGGCATGTTCATGTCGTAGATGTCCTTGTAGGCGATCTTGCCATGTTGGAGCAGGAAGACGCCGTAATGGAAGACCTGGTCATCGTGCATCCACGGCCAGTGGATGGTGAAGATCCCATAGCATCCGGCAGCGACAAACAGGATCGCGATGCAGACAAGACGGAAGCGGGAGACCTGGCGGTCCGACAAGGTCATCTGCATGGCTGCCTGCATTATAAGGTGCAGCGGCGTCTCAGGATCGAGGTTCGGCGGCCAGGCGCGGCGCCCACTGCACGTGCTTTGCCTGCGCTAGAGCGAGGATCATCAGACCGGCGATGGAGCTGGCCGCCGCGGCCACCTGCGCATTGCTCAGGGTGCCGTGGAAGTAAATCTTCGGGTTGATGCGCACGAACTCGACGAGGAAGCGTCCGATGCCGCTCACCACCAGGTAGAAGCCAGTGAGCCAGCCCACCGGAAGCGACTTCCTGCCCAACTGCCAGAGCAGCCAGAAGAGGGCCAGCGAGAACAGCAATTCATAGATGGGCGTCGGCTGCACCAGCGCGGTGGGAGGAGTCGGCGGCACCAGGGCATTCTTCGCCATGTGCACCCCCCAGGGCAGAGTGGTGTTGATGCCGTAATCGCCATCGCCGGCGAGCAGGCAGCCGATACGGCCAATGCCGTAGCCGATGGCCGCGGCGGGAGCGGCCAGGTCGAGCATGCGCACCGCGCCCACGCGCGCGCCGGGCACAGGACCGGGGTCCAGGGGCGACTTCCAGCTGGGCCCCTTGAAGCGCGCGCCATGACCCTGACTCATCAGTACCGTAATGCCGGCAGCCAACCCGCCAAACCATGCAAAGCCGTCGCGGAACCAGCCCAGGAACGCCATGGTCACGTCGAGGGGATGATGCCACCCGGGACGGCCAATCACGCGCAGCGCATACTGCAACTCGCGCAGATTCTCGAACTCGTGCCACACCTTCGCGCCCACGATGCCCGCCACCACTACCAGCGCGACTATGTTCAGGGCGTCCGCGTCCACGCGGTTGCGGCCAAAGTTCTTGTGCAGCGCAAAGGTCGCTGCCACCGCCGCCAGCCATAACAGCAGCCCAAACGTGCCAAGATGCACGGGGCCAAGATTCAAATAGGGGAACATAAACCTCGCTTCTGCTAGAAGTATATCTGCCGATACGGCTTAACCAGGAATTGCCGGGCCTCCGGGTTGTGCGTACTCGACCTCTCGCCCCGCATACGCTACCCTAGTTGCCATGCCGACCAGCACCTTTGCGTTTCCGCCGCCCGCCTTTCCGTCCGCCGACCAGATGGAGATCCTGGTCTCCCAAACGCAGATCGCCGAACGCGTGGCGGAGATCGGCCGCCAGATCACCGCCGACTACGGGGGCCAGAGCACCGGCTACCCGCTGGTGCTGATCGGCGTGCTGAAAGGCGCGGCCATCTTCCTGTCCGACCTGGCGCGCGCAATCCACATGGACAACACCTTCGACTTTGTAGCCGTCTCCAGTTACGGGCGGGCGCGCGTCTCCTCGGGCGCGGTGAAGCTGATCAAGGATATCGACAACCCCATTGAAGGGCGCCACGTGATCCTCGTGGAGGATATTCTCGATACCGGCCTGACCCTGAGCTACCTGCGCGGCCTGATGCTGCAACACAAGCCCGCGTCGCTGAAGATCGCGACCTGTCTGGATAAGCCGAGCCGGCGCCTGGTTCCCATCGAGGCCGACTACGTCGGATTCAAGATTCCCAACCACTTCGTCATCGGCTACGGGATGGACTATTCCGAGGTCTATCGCAACATTCCCGACATCCGCATCTTTCCCAACGACGCAGGCCAATAAGCTCACCGTGCTGTTTCTGCCCGCTCGCGCCGATAAAACGCGACCGCTGCTGGCGCCGAAGGCACCGATCAAGCAGTGCGTGGGCTGCGCTCCGCGCGAATCCAACCCAAGGCAGCCTGCCGCATGCGATACGCATCGCCGCCGCACTATATTCAGCGCGGCGCCCCGTTAAAAGAACACCTCTGGCGAGACGTTGAACCGTGCGCTCAGCCGGCGGATTTGTTCCTTGTTCAGCTCACGCTTGCCGTTCAGCACTTCAGAGACGACGCTGGCAGTGGCGAACACGTCCGTCAGGTCTTTCTGCTTCAGCCCATGCTGCTCCATCAGAAATGCGATCACCTGGAGCGGCGAGGCTTTTGGCAGGCGGTAATTCTTCTCCTCGAAGTCTTCGATCAGCAGCGTCAGAAGGTCGGCCAATTCCGACTCGGCCTTGGTCCACCGCTTGTGCCGCTGTTCGAGTTCGTACAAGACCGCGATGTATTCCTCGTTCTGCTCCTCGGTCCGAACTACGCGCGGAGGGATCCTGGCCAGCAGCGCCGTATATGCCGGGCTTACCGCGAGTATGCTCATCGTTTCCACCCTCCTCTGTCGTATGCAGCGTGGGTCAAAACGTGCCGGATAAAAAGCCGTCCCGTTTTGTGGTTGATCTCCACAATCAGCCGAAACGCATTTCCTTTGATGTTGAAGACCGTGAACTTGCCTACCCCATCCGCCGCGGGAAGAACAGCGCGCACGTCCTCAAGCGATCGCCACTCTGCCTTCTTCGCAATGCGATACCACGCGTCCAGCGGAGCATAGAGACCGGCGTGCTCCTCGGCTGCCGCCAGCAACATCTTTCGGCTTATGACGTGCACGAGACTCCTCTCGCTATGAGATTCGCAAATTGCGAATTTGTCAAGAACTGTCAACCGAGAATTGACCGGCGCCACCCACGGGCGACCGGCGCCCTATAACAGGCATCGCGCTCTGCGAACTTGCAGGATGACGCTTCCTGTTGAGCCAGCCGTAACGCGCCTATGATAGAAAGTAGCGGGCGGTCCGCGGGCCCGGCAGGAGCATCCATAAGACCGAGATGAACACCACGACCACGCTTTCCATCGCTGACCCCACCGCCTTCGACGCCGCTTCCTTCGCAACCCACGCCCTCTCCTCCGCCGCCGCACTTGCGGCCGTGATGGACCACACCCTGCTGAAGCCCGAGGCCACGCGCGCGCAGGTGATCCGCCTGTGCCACGAGGCGGCCGAGCATCGCTTTGCCTGCGCCGTAGTGAATCCCACCTGGACGAGCTGCGCGGTCGAGACGCTGGCCGGGACCGGCGTTCCGGTCGGCGTAGTCATCGGGTTTCCACTGGGCGCCACGCTCGCCGCCTCTAAGCGCGACGAAACCGCGCGGGTGCTGAAGCTCGGCGCACACGACATCGACATGGTGATGAACATCGGCCTGCTGAAGTCGGGCACGAAGGAAGATTTCGAGGCGGTCAAGCAGGACATTCGCGGCGTGGCCGAGCTCGCCCATGCAGCGGGAGGGATTATCAAGGTCAAGCTGGAGACGTGTCTGCTCACCTTCGAGGAAAAGCTGCGCGCGTCCGAGCTGGCAATGACGGCCGGCGCCGATTTTATTCAGACCAGCACCGGCTTCTCGACCGGCGGCGCCACGGCGGACGACATCGCGCTGATCCGCGGCGTGGTGGGTACGCGTGCGGGAGTGAAAGCCTCCGGCGGCATCCGCTCGCTGGCCGACGCCAGCGCGATGCTGCATGCGGGAGCGACCCGCATCGGCGCCAGCGCCAGCGTGAAGATCGTGGCGGAACTGGCGGGTAAGGCGCCAGCGTCATAGCACGCGTAGCACCACCAGGGTTTCGTCGTCGAAGTGCGCGGTGCCGGCCTGGAATTCATTCACTGCGGCGAGGATTGCATCCACCGTTGCCTGCGCCGAGTTGCAGGCTGACGGGTGCGCATGCAGCACCGCGGACAAGCGTTCCGTGCCGAACATTTCGCCCTCGGCGTTTTCCGCATCGACGATGCCGTCCGAGAAAAAGACCACCACGTCGCCGGACTTGGTTTCCAGCGTTCGTTCTTCGTACTGCGCGTTGGGAAACAGGCCGAGCGGGAAGCCTTCCACGTTGATGGTCTCGATGGAGAGGCCGTCTTCCATGCCGGAGCAGCCGCCGCGACCCCCGCGCTTGCCTGCGGAGCCTGCCTTGGCGCGGGCCGCCTTGACATAGAGCGGCTGCACCGAGCCGGCGTTGGCCAACTGCAACGTGCGCGCCTGGTCGTTCCATACCGCCATCAGCATGGTCACGTACTGCGCGTCCAGCTTGCGCTCCTGCAACTGGCTGTTGAGCTCGGCCAGCAGATCCGCCGGAGGCAGGTGGCGCGCGGCCAGCGAGCGCAGGATGCCCGACACCAGCGCGGCATATAGCGCCGCCGGAGCGGCCTTGCCGGAGACATCGCCGAGGACAATGGCGATGCGCGCGGGTTGCGACGTCTTGTAGAGCGCATTGCCCGCCCCGCCGTAGTCGATGAAGTCGTAAATATCGCCGCCGATGGAACGCGCGGGCAGGAATGCGGTGGCAATCTCCGCGTGGCGCGGTTGCGGAGACGCGCTGGGCAGCAGGCGAAGCTGCACCTCGCGTGCCATGCCCAGGTCGCGCTCCAGCCGCTGCTCCTCCTCGTGGATACGCTGGTAGAGCCGCGCGTTGGCGATCGAGATGGCCACCTGCGCGGCCAGCGTCGACAGCGTGGTCTGATGGTCCTCGTTGTAGTAGTTCACGCGCGTATGCTCGAGGTCGATCACCCCGATTACCTTGCCCTTGTAGATGAGCGGTACGGACAGTTCCGAGCGCACCTCCGGGTTGGCCACGACGTAGCGCGGATCCTTGCGCACATCGGGCACCAGCAGCGGCATCCGCATCTGCGCCGCGTGGCCGATGATGCCTTCGCCCAGCTGAACGTTGTGCTCGCGGGTGATGCGTTCGCCAAAACGCGAGCTGAACCGGTGCTCCAGTCGTTCGGTGCGGTCGTTCCACAGCAGGATGGTAAACATCTGGAAGTCGATGACGCGCTTCATCAACTGGCCGATGCGTTCCAGCAGGTCGTCCAGATCGAGAATGCTGGTGAACTCCCGCGAAATCTCATTCAGAACAGTCAAGGTCTGTGCCTGCCGGTAGACCCGCGTATACAGCCGCGCATTCTCCACCGCGATCGCCACCCGCGAGGCCGTCAGTTCCAGCAGCCGCTGGTGCTCCTCGGTGAAAAACGCGGGGACCTCAGACTGAAGATCGATCACGCCGATCACGCGGTTCTTGTGCACTAATGGCACCGCGAGCTCCGACTTCACGTTAGGGTTGGCGGAGATGTAGTTGTCCACTTTGCGCACATCTTCCACCAGGATCGATCGCCGTTCCGCGGCCGCCTGGCCCACGATGCCGCGCCCCGGTTTGATGCGCATCCGCTCGACCTCCGGCGTGTGCCCGGTCTGGAAGCGCATGCGCAGATCTCCGGTGCGATCGTTGACCAGCAGAATCGCGAAGATGCGATAGTCGATGACAGCGCGGACCAGGTCGGCCACTCGATGCATCAGCGTGTTCAGGTCGAGGGTGGTGTTCAGCGCGTCCGCCAGCCGCATCAGGAAATCGACCTGCAACGATTCGAGGCGGATGTTGCGCGCGCCGGGGACCTCCGGGCCGAGCGTAGCGACGCCGGCCCCCGCGCCGGGCAACTTGACCTGCGCCGGCCGGTAGTCGCCCTCGAAGGTCTCGGTCGAGGGGCCGGCGGCAGGATCGGATTGGCGCGCGGAAGTCATGGCAATAGCTCGATTTTACGCGCCAATCCGCTGTGGAGCGTTGAGGAGGGTGGACGCGCCCGCGATGTCGCAGGTACCGCGGCACAAGCTACGCGGCTACCGGGTTCCTCCGCTCACGCGTGGTGAGCTATGATGGCGGCCATGTCCTCTACCCGGTTTACTCGTCGCCACTTGATTAAGGCCGCACTCGCCGCTGCGCCCGCCGCCGCCTTCGCGCCGCGGCTGCTTGCCCAGGCGCCCTCGGATATCCATATCGCGCCCGGCCCATTCCAACCGACTTGGGAGTCGCTGAAGGCCGGCTACAAGACGCCCGATTGGTTCCGCGACGCAAAATTCGGCATATGGAACCACTGGACCGCGCAGTGCGTCCCGGAGCAGGGTGACTGGTACGCCCGCCGCATGTACCTGCAGGGCGAGCCGCAGTACAAGCATCATCTGGACACCTACGGCCATCCGTCCAAAGTGGGCTGGATGGAGATCGACAACCTGTGGAAGGCGGAGAACTGGAAGCCGGAAGAGCTGATGGACCTGTACGTCGCCGCCGGCGCAAAGTATTTCACCGCGCTGGCCAACCACCACGACAACTTCGACAACTACAACTCGCGCTTCCACAACTGGAACTCGGTGAAGATCGGGCCGAAGAAGGACATCGTCGGCACGTACACCAAAATCGCGCGGTCGCACGGCCTGCGCGTTGCGGTGACCAACCACTCCTCGCACGCCTGGCACTGGTTGCAGGCCGCTTACGCCTACGACCCCGAGGGGCCGATGCAGGGCATCCGCTACGATGCGTACAACCTGACCAGGGCCGACGGCAAGGGCAAGTGGTGGGAGGGCTTCGATCCGCAGGAGCTTTACACCGGCCGCAACCTGGTCATGCCCGACGGCATCAAGACCATCACCGACGCCAATGCCTGGCACAAGCTCAACGACGCCAAGTGGCACGAAGAGATCCCGGCCATGAACCCCGAGTTCGCGCGCACCTGGTATCTGCGTTGCCAGGACCTGATGGACACGTATAAGCCGGACCTCGTCTACTACGACGACACCGAGCTTCCCTTCGAGCAATACGGCCTCTCGACCGCCGCGCACTTCTACAACTCTTCGATCCGCGACAAAGGCCATCTGGATGTGGTGATGACGGGCAAAGGCCTGCGACCCGATCACGTCGGCGCAATCACGCTGGACATCGAACGCGGCAAGGCCCAGGGCATCCTGGCCGACCCGTGGCAGACGGACACCTGCATCGGCAACTGGCACTACGACATCGCGCTGTTCGAAAACCACAAGTACAAGACGCCGATCTCAGTGATCCACTCGCTGATCGACATTGTCAGCAAGAACGGCAACCTGATGCTGAACATCCCGCTGAAGGGCGACGGCACCATCGATTCGGACGAGCGGGCCTTTCTGGAAGCGATCGCCACCTGGATTCCCAGGCACGGCGAGGCGATCTACGGCACGCGGCCGTTCTCGGTCTTCGGCGAAGGGCCGCCGGACGTCACCAACAATTCGAACTTCAACGAGCGCAACCAGCGCGCTTATACGGCGGAAGACATCCGCTTCACGCAAAAGGGCGAGACCGTGTACGCCTTCGCGTTTGTGTGGCCGGCCAATGGCAAGCTGTTGATCAAGACGCTGGCCCGCGGTTCGGCGGCGCTGCCCAGGCCCATCCAGCGCGTCGAGATGATTGGCGCGGGGCCGGTCGAGTTCGCGCAGGAGACCGGCGGCCTGACCCTGACGCTGCCGGAGAAGCCTCCCAACCCATACGCCTACGCGTTCATCATTCGCACGTAAACCAGCGCACGTAAACCGGCGCACGCAAGCGGCTTGATCCACGGCCGAGCGCACTGCCTGAGCAAGGCTCAGGCGGTGCGGCGGCGGCCGGCGGCAAGTTCGCGGACGTGGTTCAGGAAGATGGAACGCTGCACCGCATCCAACTGCGAGGTGTAGGCGGCGATCTCGGCCAGGAACGGATCGGCCGTAAGCACGGCGGTCTCGTCGCGATGGCGGGTGTTGGCGTCGCGCAGCAGCGAGGCGATGTCCACCTTCAGGGCACGGGCGAGGCGATCGAGCGAGGACAGCGTCGGCATGGCCTTGCCGTTCTCGATCTTGGAGATGTAGGTGCGCGGCACGCCCATGCGGGCGGCGAGCTGGCGCTGAGACAGATTGCGGACGTGGCGAAGATCGCGGACCGCAGTGGCGACTTGAATGCCACCTTCCTGCTCGGATGGTGCGGGGACGAGCTCGAGCGCCGGTTCGGGCGCGGGCAGCTCTACCTCAAGGCACTTGTGACAACGCCGGCACAATGCGTTGGCGGTGCGGAATTGCACCAGACTGCAGTGGTCGCAACGGAGTACCTCCCGTTGTTCGACAGACGCCATCATGGTTGCCATCAGTTGTAATTGCGGGCGGACCCAGAGCAAGGACCGCATCCCACGTCCGATAACTTGAAACGAGAGGTGTGCCTAGAGTGACACCGGGTAGCCAGACAGTCAAGGGGTAATTGCCAAGAATTCCCAAAGAAAAAGGTAAGAGTGCCAAAGTGGAATCTGAATGGTTAACAGGCAAGTTGTCAGTTCTCAGTTCTCGGTTGCCAGAGGTGGCGAGATGTAATCTGGCAGGAACGGGGGGATTCTGATGATTGCAGAGCATTCGCGGCAACGGGCATTGCAGGTGCTGGAGGAGTGGATCGGCGGCGAGAGCCTGCGCAAGCATGCGCTGGCCGTCTCCGTGTGCACCGAGGCGTATGGCGTAAAGGAAGTTGCGCGGCTGGGTCTGACCGGGGACGCAGCGGCGGAGTTCGTCGCCCTATACGCCTGCGCAGGACTGCTCCACGACATGGATTACGAGCGCCACCCAACCCAGCAGGAGCATCCGTTCGTGGGCGTCGTTGCGCTGCGCGAGCAGGGCTGGCCGGAGCCGGTGCTGCACGCGATCCTGGCGCACGCGGAGTACTCCGGCGTGGCGCCGGAGTCGCACCTGGACAAGGCGCTGTTTGCGTGCGATGAGTTGGCCGGCTTTCTGGTGGCGTGCGCGTTGGTGAAGCCGACCAAGTCGATCCTCGACGTCGAAGCCAAGGGCGTGCTGAAGAAGATGAAGGACAAAGCGTTCGCCCGCGCCGTCAAGCGCGAGGACATCACCGCCGGCGCCGCCCTGCTGGGGCTCAGCGTCGAAGAGCACGTCGGCAACTGTGTCGCCGCAATGCAGGCGCGCGCCGCGGAGTTGGGACTCGCAGGAACCGCAACGGAAGCCGGCGCTTAGCGGCAACCATGCATAAGGACGAACCATAGGAGGGAGAGGACGAAGGAGCCGAAGATGCCAATGGCGATCGGCAGGCCTCGCGCGCCGTGGGCTGCGCTGGATGCGTCGTGGGAGGTCTGGTGGGGGGCGTCGGGGTTGTAGCGGATGGGGAAGAGTGTGCCTTGGGGGATTGCCTTGGCGGACCTGAACTCGCCGGTGTGTAGTTTATTGTCGGCGAAGTAGTTGTACGAGATGCGGAAGTGCCTGATGGTGGGGATGCCGAAGGCGAAGGCACGGCCGGCGCCGGCCTCGTACCTGCAGGCGGTTACGGTGGCCAGAACCTCGTGCCATGCGCCTTCGTCGGACGTGGATTCCGGATTCATTTTGTGACTATCGCCGTCGATGCGATGCGCTGGATGCCAGCTTCTTCGAACGCCTGGTCGGTGGCCTCGACGCTGCCGGGCAGGTTGACAGCGCGGGTGGCGTCTTCGATCACCAGGCACTCGAAGTCGAGCGCGGTGCCGTCGATGGCGGAGTGGCGCACGCAGAAGTCGTAGGCCAGGCCGCAGAGAAAGAGGCGCCGCAGGCCACGTTCGCGAAGATAGCCGGCTAGGCCGGTGGGTGTGAAGTGGTCGTTCTCCAGAAAGGCCGAGTACGAATCGATGTCCGCGCGGAAACCCTTGCGCAGGATCAACTCGGCGTGCGGGACGGCGAGCGCGGGATGAAATGCCGCGCCCGCAGTGTTCTGGACGCAATGATCGGGCCAAAGGGCCTGCGGTCCGTACGGCGCGTCGATGGCGCTGTATGGCTCCGCGCCAGGGTGCGCGCTGGCGAAGGAGATGTGGCCCGCCGGGTGCCAGTCCTGGGTGAGGATTACAGCATCGAAGCGTGCGGCGAGCGCGTTCACGGTGGGGACGATCTCGTCGCCGCCCGCAATGGCCAGGCTGCCGCCGGGGCAGAAGTCGTTTTGCAGATCGATGACCAGCAGCGCGTCGGTGGGTTGGAGTTGCATCACTCCAGTTTGGCACGCTTTCCGGTCGTCGGCGTGTTTGTAGAGGGACCCTTCGGGGAATCTGGTCGCGGAAGCGCCGGGCGTCCGGTAGACTCATCCGCATGAGCAAACATGCAGCGGTGCAGGCGGGGTCCCCGGCGAACGGTCTTTGCTCGCTGGGGTGTAAGCAGGCCGTCGGCCAGGCACGGGTACGCGTGCGTTATGCGGAGACTGACCAGATGGGCGTGGTGTATCACGCGAACTACCTGGTGTGGTTCGAGGTGGGCCGGGTGGAACTGATGCGGCAGCGTGGGCTCGACTACAGCCGGCTGGAGGCGGAGGAGGGTTGCGGGATTGCCGTGGTCGAGGCCACGGTACGCTACAAGGCGCCAGCCCGGTACGACGATGAG
>Ga0224557_1002910_pt1 | contig 13974 bp, 18 predicted proteins | sample 714S31014metaG_FD_180677 | JGI IMG/M metagenome (GOLD analysis project Ga0224557, IMG submission 180677) | Peat soil microbial communities from Stordalen Mire, Sweden - 717 S3 10-14 | ecosystem: Environmental > Terrestrial > Soil > Wetlands > Peat | place: Sweden: Norrbotten County, Stordalen...
AAACCTGTCCGTGTTGCGCGGCTCCGCAGAGCGTCTGTCTGGTGGCGGCACAGCTTCAGGCCCTCTCAGCTTCATGAAGGGGTTCGACGCTTTCGCCGGCGCCATCAAGTCGGGCGGCAAAACACGTCGCGCTGCCAAGATGGTAATTCTGGACGCCGATCATCCCGACATCGAGGACTTCATCGCGGCGAAGGGGAAGGAAGAGTTAAAGGCAGCGGCTCTTGTGCGCGAAGGCTACGACGGCAGCGGTCCCGATTCAGAGGCCTATGCTTCGGTTGCATATCAGAACGCCAACAACTCCGTCCGCGTCACCGACGAGTTCATGGAAGCGGCCATCAATGGGCGTGACTGGGACCTCAAGGCGCGCAAGGATGGTTCCACGACAAAGACGATCAAAGCGGCTGACCTGCTTCACCAGGTGGCCACTGAGACACACCTGTCCGGTGACCCCGGCATGCAGTTCGACACCACCATCAATTCATGGCACACGGCCAAGGTCTCTGGACGCATCAACGCCTCCAACCCTTGCTCCGAGTACATGTTTCTCGATGACTCCGCCTGCAACCTTGCCAGCTTCAACCTGGTCAAGTTTCTTGGCGAGAATGGCGAGTTCGACTCCACCGGCTTTACCGCGGCGGTCCGTCTGCTTGTCATCGCAATGGATGTCCTCGTTGACATGGCAGGCTACCCCACGGAGAAGATCACGCAGACCTCGCATGACTTTCGCCCACTGGGTATTGGTTATGCCAACCTCGGCGCGCTTCTGATGAATCTGGGGCTTCCCTACGATTCAGAAGACGCACGTTCGATGGCAGGGGCCGTCACATCGCTCATGGGCGGTGCGGCAACTATGGCGTCGGCTGAAATCGCTTCGAAGATGGGCAAGCTCGCGCCGGCTACGAGCATTGAGAACGATTCAACGACTGGCTCCTTTCCGGGCTATGCGATGAACTCGGTTTCGATGTTGGAAGTCGTCTCCAAGCACCTAGCAGCAAGCGAAGTACTCGTCCAGGACGCTACAACGGACGAATCCCGCTCGCTGGCGGCCGTGGCAAAGTGCCTGTGGCATGACGCTCTGCAATCTGGGACCGTAAACGGTTTCCGGAATGCGCAGCTCACTGTCCTCGCACCAACTGGCACAATCGGGTTCATGATGGATTGTTCCACCACTGGCATCGAGCCAATGATGGGCCTGGTCATCTATAAGAAGCTCGTCGGTGGAGGGTACATGACCCTCGTCAGCGACGTAGTACCTGCGGCTCTCACACGCCTCGGCTACAACGAAGCTGAGATCGCGGCTATCGTTGCGCACGTTGAAGCAGTAGGCACGATCGAAGGGGCTCCTGGCCTCCGCGATGCCGACGTCGCTGTATTCGATGGAGCGTTCGTTCCCACCAGCGGAGTTCGTTCAATTCGTTGGGAAGGGCACGTTGACATGATGGCTGCAGCCCAGCCGTTCTTGTCTGGCGCGATTTCGAAGACGGTGAACCTGCCAAGCAGCGCAACCGTCAACGACATTGCCGATGCGTACATCAAGGCATGGCGCAGTGGCCTGAAGGCAATCGCAATCTACCGCGACGGCTCTAAGTCCGGCCAGCCCGTTAGCGTGACCAAGGAAACAACCAAGTCCTTGGTTCTTGCTGATGTCGCGGAGGAAGACCCTAACGGTCCTCCCGCTGCTCGGCGTCATCGTCTCAACGACGACCGCACAGCAGTCACGCATAAATTCTCCATCGGAGGACACGAGGGTTACCTCACCGTGGGCCTCTACCCGAATGGCAAGCCTGGCGAAATCTTCATCAGGATGTCCAAGCAGGGATCCACTATCAACGGATTGATGGAGATGTTCGCAACGATGTTCTCAGTGTCGCTGCAACATGGCGTGCCCATGGAAGTGCTGTGCGGCAAAATGGCCCACACCAGCTTTGAGCCATCGGGCTGGACCGGCAACGAGAAGATGGGTTACGCCAAGTCCATTGGAGATTACCTCGGGCGCTGGCTGCAGCACCGTTTTCTCGAAGGCGAACAGCTCGCGCTCTTCGCGCCCAGCATGTCGGAGATGGCAGTCGCCGGCCCCAAGCCGGAAGCTGCCGTCTCCCATTCACATGCTGGGAATGCTCCGTTCTGCGGCACCTGCGGCTCTCAATGCGTTGTGACCGGCACATGCTTTATGTGTCCCTCATGCGCAACGAGCGTCGGCGGGTGCTCGTAGTCGTTTAGATACAAACACTTAGTAGGATAAGGAGACGTTATTATTGCAACTCCCATTCACTCTAACGCAGGTATCTTTTTCTTCAACCCTAACCCCACATAACCCGAATGATTCACCGAGGGGCTGCGCAGACGATGCGTAGCCCTTCGCTTTCTTTAACTCACCTTAGCTCGAGTCTTACCAGCTTGTGCCAGATCGCGTTGTTTATCGTCGATTCCTCGTCGGCGTAGGTTTCTTCTAAGGTTTGATCGTATCTCCCGTGTAAATTTCCAACACTCTATCATCGAAGCCCAATCGGGCTTCAATTTGTCATCACCTCCGCGCTGCTTAGCAAATCCTCGATTCTCCTCCATCCAATGAATGAGCCCCTCGACCGCAGCAGCCTTACGGATTGGTTTCTGTTCGGCAATTGGAGAGCGCGCCTCGCCCTCTGCGAAGGACAAGCCAAAGTCGTATGCCAGCTCTTTACGGGCAGCGTCGCTCAGACTATTGAGGGGAATACGACTATTGAAAATATCGCCCTCCGCTACCCACCATTGCACCCGTCCGGAATGGACGATAGTGCTCCGGTAAAGGGCGGAGCCGCGCGCCGCCGTGAGATCGAACACATACGGGCCATCCGCAGTCATAATCCCCGCGAACCGTCTCCCCTCATAGGTTTTCTCGAAGAAGCGAGGGCGTTTTGCGGGCATAGCAATCTCCTGTCAGGCAGCGCCAGGCAACGTAGATAAGATAGCGCGTCCCTACGGCTCAATTCAAGCCGGCCCACAAAACGAAAATGATCGCGCAAGCGAGGAAAGCTCCCCCAATGAACCTCGACAGCCTGCGCACCGCAGCAGACCTCTCGGCCACCAAACCGCACGGCACCCGGCTGAAATACATGGGCGGATGTAAGTGCATGCTCTGTCGCGCGGCAAACTCGCGCTACGAAACAGAGCGAGCAGTTGCGCGGAAGAATGGCGACTGGAATGGGATTGTCGACGCCCGTGCCGCACGGCGCCACATCTTGAAACTCTCAAAGGCCGGCGTCGGCTACAAGTCGGTTGCAGATGCTGCCAGCGTGGCCCACACCGTCGTCGCGGAGATCCGGGCAGGCAGGAAGCTCTGCATCCGGCAGAGGACCGAGCGCAGCATCCTCGCAGTCACCAAGACGGCTTATGCAGGCGGAGCATTGATCGACGCTGATCCTACCTGGAAGCAAATCAACACACTTCTGGACGAAGGCTTCACCAAGTCAGAATTGGCCCGGCGTCTCGGGTCGAAGACACCAGCCATCCAGTTCAGTCACTTCGAGGTGACGGCGATGACGGCCGCACGCGTCGACCGGTTCTACCGCGCGATCATGCTCGGCGGAGACGTGCCCGTGATGAAGGCAGCGTGATCCCAGGTGTGCAGTAACTGCGACAAACCGCTTCAAGGAGAGGAAGAGAAGTGAAATACGACGTACTGCTCTTTGTTGCGATCGCATTTGCTTTAGCTGTAGATCCCGCATTGGACCTGCTCATTGTCCGTCGAAAACGAGATAAGTAAATCACAAGAAAACGCACAGAGGTCTCATGCAACTCACACTGGCATTGAATCAGCGATGGTGCGATGGCCGGGCCAGCTACAGACCCCCCGCGGAACCCATCAGAACGGCAGAGTACGATGTCGCAGAGATCCCCGACGACACCACGGCTCGCCAATTCATCATGCAGCACCATTACGCCCACACATACCCCGCCGCGCGCTTCCGCGTTGGCCTTTACCGTCATGACGAGCTCGCCGGTGTTGCTGTCTTCTCGCACCCATGTTCGAACGCGGTCCTCACCAACGTCTTTAAGGCGCCGGTGCTGACAACCGTTGAGCTTGGCCGGTTCGTTCTTCTCGATTCCGTTGCCGGAAACGGTGAAACGTGGTTCCTAGCGCGTGCTTTCGAGTTGATTCGCAAGAAGGGCATCGTTGGGGTGGTCAGCTTCAGTGACCCCCTTCAGCGGAGAACTGCATCGGGCGACGTCATCCACATGGGCCACGTGGGAACGATTTATCAGGCCCACAACGGCATTTACCTTGGCCGTGGGACCGCTCGCTCGCTGTATCTTCTGCCAGACGGCCGAGTCTTCTCAGATCGAGCAGCCCAGAAGATTCGCAACAGTGAGCGGGGCTGGAAGTATGCCGCGGCGCAGCTCGAGGCCTTCGGTGCCACGGCCGTCCCCACGGATGCGTCAGAGCGCACGGAATGGCTCAACACGTCCCTGCAATCGTTGGCGACGCGAGTTCGACACAAGGGAAATCACAAGTATGCCTGGCCTCTCAATGTCGCGATCCGGCGTCAACTGCCGGCGAGCCTTCCTTATCCGAAGTCGCTGAACCCCATTTACACCGCTCTGTAAGAAAAGGACAACCTCACAGCCGCTAATCGCGGACTTTGCTTTAGGAAGAAGGGCATCATGGCAGATTGGAGTGGAACGGCGCGCAGCAACTACTTCGAGGTGAAAGACCTCGCTGCATTCAAAACGTGGCTTGAGTCTCACAGCCTCAGCTTACTTGAGGACGATGCAGATCCGTGTAAACCTTCAACTAAGGTCGGTTTCACCGCCGCGAATACCGATCACGGAGCATGGCCATCGTCGATTTGGAACGAAGAGAGTGACGAGTATGAGGAGTTTGACCTTGTTTCTGAGCTATGGCAACACCTGGTCGAAGGACAGGTCGCGGTTTTGATGGAAGTCGGGTCGGAAAAATATAGGTATGTGACCGGACAGACGATAGCAGTTCGTTGGGACGGCAGGGTTGTTCACCTCAGCCTGAACGACATCTATGAGAAGGCTGCCCGGGAATTTGGGGTTGACGTGAAGAGCATCACCCCGGCTGAGTATTGACGCTCAGCCGAGGGGAGGAATGTGACTATGAAGCACCGCGAAGCAACACCAATGGATATCAAGGACTTCGAACGCATCGCCGCCGAACCCAAGACCTCCGAGGTCATGGAGAGTCTTGGACAGCAGCTCTGTACTAACTTTGAGAGGCCATCGAGAGTTTTTCTCGAAATCGCAGCCAACAAGCTCGGTTTGCCGTACGGCCTGATGGATGCGTTTCATGAATGGTTCCGGTTTGATCGCGTCGCGCAACCTGCCACGGTAGAGGTGGCCCACCCATACCCCAATCGCCAGCCGGGGCATAAACCGGCAAAGTGAGATCAGCAATGGCTTGTGCATGCGTCAAAAAGTGCGTTGACTGCGGAACTGCACAGGATTCGAACAGTCGCCAAGAAACGGCGATCGCCCTGGCATTGAACCCTCTGGCAGAGGTCAAGGACTTCATCCAGCGTCATGGGGACGATCAGACCGCGCCCGAGTGGCTTCAACAGATCGATGCGGAGGCGCCCGAGACGAGCTTCCAGAATGTGACAATCACTATTCAGGCACTAACCTCCCGCGAAGCCTACGACAAACTCTGTACTGCCCTCGCGTCGATTGATGCAGAGTGGACGACCGACACTTTTTGCGTCAACGGCGGCGAGGACCGTTGCACATCCGAACTATGGCCGGACGCGGATGCCGTGACCTATTCCCCAGCCGATTGAGTAGTTTGCTGAATACAATCAATTCCGCCACCCAGTACAATGCTATCCCGCCACCGAATGCAACGTTATTCCGGCGATGACTTGATCGAAGGCCTGACAGTCCAGAGTCTCATCCGCCGAAGGCGTGGGCGGGCAATTCGAACTTGCCGAAACCCCGTTTTTTGGGAACTTCGTTTCTCATTTCACGCTGTTAACCGACAGTTGAGATCCCGGCCTTCGGCCACATTCCTGAATACTGGCCGATTTGAACGACTTTTCATTACTTATGTTGTCCGAAGCGCCGCTTGATTGCCGATGTGGTTGATTCGACGGATCATCTTTCGCATCTTCATCAAAGGAGATCCAAATGGTGAATACAAAGGCCACGCCACAACTGCGCGAAACCATAGCGTATGTTTAGCAATAAGCCTTTTGATCGGCCTCCGCCGCGTGAATAATCAAAACTGGCGATATGCGCTTGACAGCATATGCGCCGAGGAGCATAATAAATGAAGTGGACGGTAAAGTTTTTAGACGAGTTCGAGCCGGAGTTTTACGATCTCCCCCAAGAAGTGAAGGACGAAATGCTGGCGGAAGCAAGCTTCGTTGAAATGTTAGGACCGGAGACAGGTCGGCCTCATGTAGACAAACTGCACGGCTCCGACCACGCGAACATGAAGGAACTGCGGTTCGAGGCAGCGAATGGAGAGTGGCGCGTAGCGTTTGCGTTCGATCCGAAGCGCCAAGCGATTTTGCTAGTAGCCGGCGACAAGACGGGTGTGAGCGACAAGAAGTTTTATAAGCGTCTGATCGAGAAGGCCGATGAACGATATTCGCGGCACGTCGAGAAGTTGAAGGCCGAGGAAAAGACCGCTAAGGCACCCGCTAAAAAAGGTGGGAAGAAAGGGAAGAAGTGATGAAGACCCTAAAGGAAATGATTCAGACGCAGCCAGCCAGTTCGCGCCGGAAAATTGCGAAGCGTATCGACCAGCTCATCTCCGAAGAGATGACGATGCGCGAGCTTCGCACGGCCCGCAAGATCACCCAGGCGGAGCTGGCTAAGACCCTAGGAGTGAAGCAGGAGCAAGTTTCGCGCTCCGAGAAACGGGCGGACATTCATCTGTCGACGTTGAAGCGTTCTGTCGAAGCCATGGGGGGCTCTCTTACGCTAGTGGCAGAATTTCCCAATAGCGCCCCCGTGAAATTGTCGGGCTTCACTGATTTGACCACATAGCTTTATCCGGTTGAGGTAGCGAAGTAGCGAAATGAAATTTCAGCCGGGAGACGTTCAGACTCCGCCAATGCGTGAACTGTGCGGCTAGCACGTGTCTGCTGCTGGTGGTCGAACTGCCTGCAATGTTCGGGTTTCGACCGAGTTCACCGGGTCAGTAGGCTCGGCGCGTCGAATTTGGCGAAATCGCCGTTTTGAGGAGATGCTTGCTCTATCCTGTCTCTGCGGGTACCTCAATCCGCTTCGTATCCCACAGCACCACTAGCCTGGTCACCAACATTTGAGCGGGCAGAGCGCACTACATCTGCCCGCTTTTATGTCATCACCTTCAAGGCTCCAAAAGAGAAACTGAAGTTGAAATGAGCAAGTGTGAATGTGGACGCGAGACGCACCTCTGCGCGTATGCCGATACTGACCAGCATGGCGACATCGACGTAGTGCCGGGAATCTGCTCCTGCGGAAGCGGCCTACCGTTCGAGCGCGAATACGACGCGCAGGGAATCTACCTCTGCCGCGTCTGCCCGAAGTGTCGCAAAGAGAAGTTGTCCCACTACCGACCGGAGATTTTGTCCAGGTGCAACCAGAGTGATGTAGACGAGCCAATCGGGGCGGAGGAATAATGGCACACCGGTATGACAGTCCCGAATTACCAGACGCATCCCTCAACCTGTCGAAATACGCCACGGCGGAACTACGTCTTGTTGTGGATCTCGACCACTGTGCAGTCAGGGACGAAGCCTACCGCCGATCAGAGCGGATCGTAAAGCGCATTGCGACCGCAGAGAAGCGCGTTGCAGATCTTCAGCAGGAATTGAAGGACTGCGGCGTGGTCATCAACGCCGCAAGCAAGCAGGCAACAGCCGAGCAGAACGCAATAGCTCCCGCTTAACCGCACCTGCTGCGCTAGGCGTGGAGTTGCCTCCCATAAGCGCATACGCTGAAATGCGGCAAGAGCGTGACGCGGCGCGCCAGGATCACTCAACTAGAGAACGCTACACGTCCCCACTAACTCAGTCATCATTCATTGGAAATCGAGGCCAGCCCGGAGCCAAATCCGGGCATTTTTGCGTTTACGAGGAGATGTAACCATGATCCCAACACAAGAGCACCCCGGCCAGTATTGGCGCAGCTCAGACCCCGCGGATATTTGGCTTAACGAGGCCGGAGCAGAGTCTCCGACACTCATCACCTGTCAGACGCCCCAGGGTGGCACCGCAACCGTGCGCGTGGACGATTTGAAGTTTATCGGCGCAGGATTGTTTGGCGACGGCCGTCCGTGCCTTGGCGGCGGCAACGTCAACTGGACGGGCGCGAGCTACCGTTACGGTGTCTACTTGGTTCACAAACCATACAGCGGTCTTGCGGTTGTGATCCTACAGTCGTCTGGCGGCGGTGTGGAAGGGCTCATGCTTTCGTCTACCACCAGCGTAGAGACATGGGAGCACCTTGCCGCCACGTCCAAACCTGAGATGCTCTGAAACATCTGCCACGAGCTCTATGAAGTACGTCGTGAGGGGCTCGAAGGAGTGAAGCGCAGCATCTTCGCCGCCTTTATCGAAGGCCGTCTGAAGAAATAGAGAAGGCGGAAGGGTGTCATTTCCGTGACCATGGAGGCAGCAGTCTGAACTACGCCGGCATCTTTACCTGTGTCCTTCTCTTCGTCATCCTCCCACTCGCAGCATGTCTGCATGAGTGCTACATCCGACGCCACACCTACACGGAGACCAGCGATGCCAGCATCCAGCACCGTCTACTACCACGTGACCCCGACCTGCAATGTCCCCAGGATTATGCGCGAGGGGTTGCTCCCGCGGCGCGGCTCCCGATCCCGAAGATTGGGCGAGTCGCGTGAGGCCGTCTACCTATTCAAAGGACGCGAGGCTGCTGCTGACGGCCTCGCGAACTGGTTAGGGGACGAACTGCCGGAAGATGGTGGAGAGATTTGAACTCCCGACCCCTCCGTCCCAGGCGGAGTGCGCTACCGGGCTGCGCTACACACGGAAAATTGGTGGACCTGGAGGCATCGAAGCCCCGACCTCCTGAGTGCGAAACAGGCGCTAGACCCTTCATTCGTTATGATGTGACGCTGGATGGCGCACTGAGGGGCCTCTCTTGCCGGGTATTACAAGTGACTAAAACCTCCAATGACGCTAATATGCGTGTCGCAATAGTGCGACACGCATATTAGCGTGTCGCTAGTTAGCAAAATTTGATAGAGTGGTGATATATGGAATCTCTACGCAATCCCTTCTGGTTCGGCGGAGATGTCGGTGCCGAAGGCTTGGTTGACCGTGACACGGAAACCGCACAGGTGGAACGAACGATCCGTGACGGGAGCAAACTGTTTCTTATTGGCCCCCGGCGTTTTGGGAAAAGTTCCATCCTTCGCGCGGCGTCAGAACGACTTGCCGCTAAAGGCGCAATCGTGATCCGTGTCGACGCAGACCCTATATCGAGTCTGAACGATCTGGTCGAAAAGATTGTTACCCTGAGTGCCTCCCACCTGAAGGGGAAGGTCCACCAAGTGGTCGACAATCTTGGCGATTTCTTCTCAAAGCTCAGGCCAGAGGCAAAATTCGACATAAACGAGCGCGAGTGGAATGTCACTCTTGGCGTTCGAACAGACGATGAGGGAACCCAAGGAATTCAGAACCTTGTGGAGGCACTCAACGGTCTGGAAAAGCTCGCCATGGCGCAGCCGACATCGAAACCCGTTGGCCTGGTCATAGACGAGTTCCAAAGAGTGGTCGAACTCGGCGGCCAGCGTGCTGAAGCCCAACTTCGTTCGGCCATCCAGCAGCACTCGCGTGTTGGTTACGTCTTTGCCGGGTCCGATACGCGGTTGCTTACGGCGATGACAATGAATCATGATCGCCCTTTTTACCGACTTGGGACAGTGATGACGGTCGGTGCGGTTCCGCGCCAGGATTTCGCGGGTTTCATTACCAAGAATCTTCGCAAAAGCGGTTTTCGAGTTGCCGATCCCGCCATCGTGGCCACCCTCCTTGCGATGGCAGAGGATGTGCCATACAACGTCCAAAGCCTCGCGAATAGTTGTTGGAATGAATTGCTTTCCACCCGTGGAACAGGAGAACCGATACTCACCGCAGACGTTTTGCAGAAAGCCCTAGTCCGAGCGGTTATGGAACTCGATCCTATCTACACTGGAACCTGGACCAAACTGACAACCATTCAGCAGAATACCCTGCGAGCCGTCATACGCGAGGATGGCAAAGGTCTGTCATCCGCTCCGGTTGTCCGAACGATTGGTGCGGCATCGTCCACGGTGCATCGCGCACTCGAAGGCTTGAGGAACCAGAACGTCCTCCGGGATGATGCTGCCGATGGGAAAATCCAACTCAGATTCGACGATCCTTTTTTCGCCCACTGGATCAGAATGCGCGCTATGAATTTGAAATAGCCCCTCGACTCAGCATCCGCACTAACCCAAAGTCAGCGTCCTCCGCTGGACTAGGGTGGGGATCCACCAAGGCCCTGCTGTGGTACGCTCTCGGCATGTGCGGGCGCTACTACCGAATCGCCGACAAGCAGACGATCGTTGACCACTTCCATTCCCCTGCGGCAACCGATGAGCCGTTCCCGCCGGGCTACAACATCGCACCCGGCACCACCCAGCCCGTCATCCGGCAGGGACGCGACACTGGAGCCCGCGAGTTGGTCGGCATGCGCTGGGGCTTGGTTGGATTTGGCTCCAACGGTCTAGATCCCAAACGCTCCACCTTCAACGCCCGCACCGAGAATCTCACCAAGAGCGGCCTCTGGCGCGTTCCACTACACAAGCGCCGGTGCCTCGTGCCCATCTCCGGCTACTTCGAGTGGGGGCGCAAGCCCGACAAAGTACCCTTCCGCTTCACCCTACGTGACGAGACGCTGTATGCCCTGGCTGGCTTGTGGGATGCCTGGAAGAATCCGACTGGCGACTGGTTGCAGAGCTTCTCAATCATCACCGTGAAGGCCAGCGCCGCGATGAGTGCAGCTTAAGTCGACAATCATCGATGGCGATTGGACGTTTGTAACCAACAACAGTATCGACTTCCGTGGCACTGCAAACAAGCCGGGCTCGACAGGAGAATATGCGGATGTGCGACTTCACGCCGGTCTCGTCTGCATTAACGCCCCATTCGGGTTGAACCTTGATCTACAGCGTCAGATATTCAATCTAATTCTTGACGAATTTGTAAAGAACGGCGATCTGACAAACCAAGTGCTGGAAGTCGATCTAAAGAGAAACGGCGAAGTAAACCTTCGTCGCATTGCTCTTCCCGCGGAATAGACGGCGTCCGAAAATATATCCGCCGCACTGATGGGCGCCGGGGGCAACACTGTCAACGAACAATCCTATACTGACGATTGACGTTGGTGTGGCAGCCGAGCATTTGACTCGCAAGGAGCATCTCATGAAAATCACACACCACATGCCAAATCCCGGTCCCACCCGGCGCGGCTTTCGTGTCCTCCTGATTGGTTGCGGAGGAAACGGCAGCGCCGTCCTCTTCGGGCTTCCCTACCTACATCACGCTCTCATCGCGTGGGGTTTTACCGATGGTCTCCAGGTCAGCGTGATGGATGCCGACACCGTCTCCCCCACCAGATGTGTGCGTCAGCCCTTTGGCTCTGCCGACATTGGGCAGAATAAAGCGACTGTCCTTATCAATCGCGTTAATCTCTTTCACGGACTCTCATGGCGGTCGGACGAGACATTTTTCACGAAGGATGCCCCGAACAACACCGGCAGCAGCTATGACAACACGGTTGACTTCGTCATCAGTTGCGTCGATACCCGAACCGTGTTGGTCTTCAGTACGCCAGTAAATAATGTCTTGACAATGTCATTACATAATGGGCTATACTTGGAAAAGAGGACTGAACAATGGCAACTCAACCGATGGTGACGGAGCGACGCACGGTAAAACTGGATGTAAGGGTTTCTCCCTCGGCAAAAGCGAAGCTACAGGCTGCCGCGTCCACCTCGCATCGCTCGATGAGCGACTTTGTAATGGAGAGCGCCCTTGCAAAAGCGGAGGAGACGCTTGCGGAGCGACGCATCTTCGCTTTAAATGCAGAGAGTTGGACAGCTTTCCAGACCGCCCTTGATGCTCCGCCACAATTCTTACCTAGAATGAGAGCCTTATTGGATGAGGCGGGGATTTTCGATTCAGGTTTTGGGCGTTGAATAAAACCCACACCATAGAGAAGCTCCGGCGCGAGCACGCGGTCGAAACGTTCGATTGCGGGCAGCCTGACCTCAACAGTTGGCTCGTCAAGCACGCCTTGCAGAGTCAAGGTTCAAATGCAGCTCAAACCTATCTCGGGCTTGTAGACGGTGCCATCGTTGGGTATTACAGCCTCGTCGTAGGCCAGATCGAATACTTGGATGCCCCGGAACGCCTCCAGAAGGGACTGGCGCGGCATCCTGTTCCAATCATGCTGCTGGCCCGCCTCGCGGTTCACAAAGACTGGCAGCGGAAGGGAATTGGCCGCGCTCTCCTGCGTGATGCTATCTTGCGCACTTTGCAGGCCGCCGATATTGCTGGCATTCGGGCTTTGGCTGTCCATGCAAAGGATGATGGAGCAAAGCGGTACTACGAGCAGTTTGACTTCGCTCCTTCGCCCACCGATCCGCTGCACCTGTTTGTCTTGCTCAAGGACCTCCGAAAGCATACCAACACATAGAACTTTCTCGATCCCGATTCTCTCAACTTCATCCAGCGAAATCTCGTCGCTGCGCCGGTCGTACAAGCCCGTCGTTCTGGTCGACTCGTGGGCTGCCATCTGCTGGGCGATCTCCAGCATCGTGGTGCGGATTTACGAAGGCGATCTTGACGAAGTCGGCTGTGATCTATGGATTTACCGTTCCCGAATTGATTCCCATCAAGACCAGCGACTATCCTCGTCCCGCCAGGCGCCCAGCCAACTCACTATTGAACTGCCAACGGCTGGCGGAGACATTCGGGATCATGATGCCACCTCGGGAAATTGCACTCTCCCTCGTGCTGGAGACGCTTGGGTAGCTTCCATTTCTTACTGCGGGTCGAGCAAGGCGGCGTCCTGGTTGGGCACATTGCCGACCCCTGGATTGGCGGCGTGGATCTGCAGTGTGGTTTAAGAAAAGGGACGGAGCAAGTGTATGGGCGCACTTTCCACCTCGCCGCGGTCGAGCCACGCGTCGTAATCCTGCGGACTGAGAATGGCGGGCATGCGGTCGTGGATCGGGCTCATAGGCGCACGGTCGCGTCGCTCTTCGTCACCGCACCGGTTCCGCTATTGGTGCTGATTATGACGGATTAGTGCTGACTTTGGCAGTCCCGGATAGCCTGTAAGTTATTGAATTGCCTTGTACTTGGATTTCTACACAGCAGCGGTGTGAGTCGGTCAGGCGGCGTATCCAGAAGCTCAGAAAGTGCATGATTAAAAGTGCGATATATGTCACACAATCGTTGCATATCGCTTATGAGTGAGATATAACTCACTTATGAGAACGCTAATGGAACTCGGGGAAGCAGTTGCGGCACGGCGAAGAGCCCTCAAGCTGCACCAAAGCGAGGTTGCGGCACGCTCTGGCCTGACGAGGGAATCCCTTGTGCGCTTTGAGCGAGGGCAGCTAACAGAATTTGGTTCCCGGAAGCTGCTGGCTGCCCTCGCTGTTCTCGGAATGGAGATGAGCTTCGTCGAGGTAGGAAAGTCCGGCACCCTTGATGAACTGCGTCGTGAGCGAGGCGGTACGGCATGAAGCTGAATGTCCACGTACTCGGTCAGCACGTTGGCGTGCTCGAACAGGTCAGCGACTTCAAAAGCGTGATGGCCTACCTGCCGGACGTTGCGCCGGAAAAGCTCGTCTCTCTGACGATGCCCGTGCGAACAGAGTCCTATCCGTGGGATGACCAACTCCACCCCATCTTTCGGATGAATCTCCCAGAGGGTTATCTCCTCCAAGTCTTGCAGGAGGAGTTTGGGCCGCACATCGGC
>Ga0224557_1002911_pt1 | contig 13973 bp, 14 predicted proteins | sample 714S31014metaG_FD_180677 | JGI IMG/M metagenome (GOLD analysis project Ga0224557, IMG submission 180677) | Peat soil microbial communities from Stordalen Mire, Sweden - 717 S3 10-14 | ecosystem: Environmental > Terrestrial > Soil > Wetlands > Peat | place: Sweden: Norrbotten County, Stordalen...
GACGGCGGCTCGCTGAACGCGGGCGAGATCGGCTTTCTGGTCTCCGGCGCGGCCGATGGTTCCATTCCAGCCGAGCAGCTCTCCGCCTGGCTGATGGCCGCTTTTCTGCGTGGGCTTTCAATCGATGAGGCGCGCGCGCTCACGCTGGCCATGCGCGATTCCGGGGAGAGATTTTCGTCTGCGCGGCTGGGTAAAGCGGCCGTCGACAAGCACTCCACCGGCGGCGTGGGCGACAAGACCAGCTTCCTCGTAGCTCCCATCGCCGCAGCCTGCGGACTTGCCGTGCCCATGATCGGCGGGCGCGCGCTGGGTCACACCGGCGGGACAGTGGATAAATTGGAATCCATCCCCGGCTACCGCACCGCGCTGACACTCTCCGAATTCGAGACAGTTCTGGCCCGCTGCGGCACATCCATCATCAGCCAGAGCCCGGCGCTGGTTCCCGCCGACCGCGTTCTCTATGCGCTCCGCGACCGCACCGGCACGGTGGAAAGCCCGGGGCTGATCTGCGCGTCGATCCTGAGCAAGAAGCTCGCCGAGGGCCTGGACGCGCTGGTGCTCGACGTGAAGACCGGCTCCGGCGCATTTCTTAGAAAACAAGAGGACGCCGAGTACCTGGCCGCTCTGATGGTGGCCACGGCCGAGGCCGCCGGAACCCGCACCGTGGCGCTGCTCACCGACATGAACCAGCCGTTGGGGCGCTGCGCGGGCAACTGGATCGAGCTTGTCGAGTCGGTCGAATTGCTGCGCGGGAATAGGCCGGTGGGGAGTGAGGATTTACGCGAGCTCTCGCTGGTGCTTGCCGGATGGATGATTCACCTGGGCGGTCAGGCGGAGATGGCGGAGGATGGCTACCGCCGTGCCGAGGCAGTTCTTGAAGATGGCTCCGCGTTGCGCGTGTTTCTGGAGATGGTCGAGGCGCAGGGCGGCGACCTTCACGCCTTCGACGATCGCGGCTTTCACAAGCCCGGCGCTACGCGGGTAATGGAGGCATGGGATAGCGGCTTCATCTCCGCGATGGACACGACCGCCCTCGGCTGGGCCGTGCAGCGGCTGGGCGCGGGGCGGGAGAAGGCAGGCGAGCCTGTCGATCCCCACGCTGGAATTGCTTTTCATGCCCGCTGTGGCGCGCGCGTCGAGCAGGGCCAGCCGCTGGCCACGCTTTATGCCACCAATGAGGCGATGCTGGCTGAGCCGCTCGCGCTGCTGAAACAAGCAATCACCATCTCCGAAACTCCGCCGCACGCAGTGCCGCTGGTCAGCCGCATCTTCACCCGCGAAACGGCGGAGAATTATCTTCACGATGCTGTAAGGTAGTTTTTGACAGGGAGCAATCGCTTTGGATCGATTCACCGGAGTGCTGGGCATTCTGGCTGTGCTCGTCGCGGCCTGGTTGGGTTCGACCGACCGCAAGCGCATCCGCTGGCGCACGGTCGCCTGGGGACTCGGCCTGCAACTGGTCTTTGCCTTCGCAGTGCTGCGCTTCAGCTATGGGGAGCGGACGCTGGAGTGGGCCGGCGGCTTGGTCAAAACCATGCTCGCCTCGACCTATGCCGGAACCAAGGTTCTCTTTGGCCCGCTGGGCGTTCCCAACGGCTCCATGGGCTCCATCTTCGCCTTTCAGGTGCTGCCCACCATCATCTTCATCTCCGCCTTCTTCGCGCTGCTTTACCACATCGGCGTGATGCAGCTCGTCATCCGCGGCCTGGCCTGGGTGATGCTGAAGACCATGCGCATCTCGGGCGCCGAAAGCATGAACGTGGCGGCGTCGATCTTCATGGGCCAGACCGAAGCGCCGCTCACGATCCGGCCGTTTCTTGCTGGGGCCACGCGCAGCGAATTGATGACCATCATGACCAGCGGCATGGCCCACGTCTCCGGCGGCATCATGGCCATGTACATCGCCCAGGGCGTTGCGCCCGAGCACCTGCTGGCCGCTGTGATCATGACCTCGCCGGGAACGATTCTGATCGCCAAGATGCTGGTGCCGGAGACCGGCGTACCCGCCACCGAGGGCCGCGTCGTGATGCCCAAAGACGAGCTGCACAAGGATGAAAACCTGATCGGCGCCATCGCTCGCGGCACCATCGACGGCGGCAGGCTGGCCTTCAACGTGGCCATCATGCTGATCAGCTTTCTGGCGCTCGTCGCGCTGCTGGACGGCCTGTTGGGCTGGACGCACACGCTCGCCTATATGCACTGGGTTCCCGGCTCGCTCGGCCAGATTCTCGGCTTTGTCTTTGCGCCGGTGGCCTGGCTGATCGGCGTTCCCTGGCACGATTGCGGAGCGATTGGCAACCTGCTGGGCACGCGCATGGCGCTCAACGAGGTCATCGCCTACATCGGCCTGGGCGCGCAAAAGGCCGTGCTTGCGCCGCGCTCCTTCATCATCGCCACCTTCGCCCTGTGCGGCTTCGCCAACCTCAGCTCGATAGGAATCCAGATTGGCGGCATCGGCGCGCTGATTCCAGAGCGTCGCAACGAGCTGGCCAAGTTAGGCGTCCGCGCCATGCTCGCCGGGACGATGGCCAACCTGATCTCAGCTTCGATTGCCGGGATGTTCTTGGGGTAGTTTCGAAAACTCCCAAGCCTGAGAATCGAGACCTGGGGGCCAGAACACGGCTAATACAACGCGCCGCGTCAGCCCCTGTCCCTCAAATGCAATCGCCCACCATCCGCAGCACGTGCAGACGAACATCCTCAGGCCAGTCCGCGATCAGCGCTTCCAGACGGCTGCGGTCTTTTGCGTAGAGCGCGCGCGTCGCCTCTTCGTAACCGGCAAGATTGCCCGCCATCGCCGACATGAACCGTCCCGCCGCAGTGAGTGCGGACCGCACGCGGCTGCCCCCCTGATCCTGCGTTCTGGCCTGATCCACCAGCCGGCGCAACGCCGCCGAGGCGCCGTTGGGCTGATCCTCCAGCCAGTCCCAGTGGCGCGGCAGCAAGGATACCTCGCGGCCGACGACCCCCAGCCTTGGCCGCCCCGGACCGGTACGCGCCGGAGCGGGCAAGGCACGCACCAGCACGTCCTCCAGCGTCCCCCGCAGATCGAAATCGACCTGCTGTCCGGTCTGGTCTTCAAAAACGAGAATCGCGAAGTTCTCGCTCGCGTCAAAGCGGTGCTTCAGTACGCGAAGAACCTCAGCGAGCGCTCCCGAAGCAAGCCTGCTCTGGCCGTCAAATGCTGTATAGGTTCTGTTTTCACTCATGTTCTTAATTTACCCGGATAAAATTATCTTGTCAATACTATCCGGGTAAAAATATAATCCGAGCTTACGCCCAACTCGTCTTTGAAACCGGGGATCTTCGCGAGATGCGAACTCCCTACCCCGGATACGCACCCGCGATGTAGCCCTGCAACTCTTGAATTGTTTGCGCCTGGCCGGAGATCACCCACTTCACCAGGTCGCCAATGGAGACGACCCCCACCACGGCGTCGTCCTGCAAGACCGGGAGATGGCGGAAGTGGTGCTCGGTCATGATGGCCATGCACTCATCCACGGTGTGCTGCGGGCTGACGAAGACCACCGGGCTGGTCATGATCTGGCGGACCAGACTTTCCCGAGAGGAGTGGCCCTTCAGGACACATTTGCGAGCGTAGTCGCGCTCCGACAGGATGCCCACAACGCGATCGTTGGCAAGCACCAGCAAGGCGCCAACGTTGTGCTTGGCCATCACCTCAAGCGCATCGTAGACCGTCTGTTCGGGCCCGATCGTAAGGACTTTGCCTTCGTCCTTGCTCTTCAGTACCAATCCAATCGTGTCGGTAATCTTCATCGGAACCTCCTGGCCTTTGTCGGCCTCGTACCGGTGTGTGCAACCTGTCCGGGGCGGTCTTTGTCTCAGCGAAACAAAAATGGATTTCGATCTGTGCGCAACGGCACTCTCAGCATCCAGGGAAAAGAGCGTACGCGTTGCGCCGGGGAACTGTCTGGGCGCAATCGAAAGTTCTACAGATTCGGCACCTTGTCAATATAGCCCATCGACATAACAAGAGAACAGAGTGGAAATAAGTTAAGCCATCCCCGTCACTGTAGAATGAGCCCAGCGCCTCCTCCGGCACACAAGATGACCTGCTACGACCAAGTCGCTGAAGCTGCCGCCTTTCTGAAGGCCCGGCTAGCTTCGCTCCGTCCGCACATTGGAATCGTTCTCGGCTCCGGGCTGGGCGCGGTGGCCGACGCGGTCACCGGCCCGGTCGTCGTTCCTTACGCTGAGATTCCGCACTTTCCCCGTTCCACCGTCGAGGGCCATATGGGGCGGATTGTCGCTGGCCTCCTGGGTGGAGTGCCGGTCATCATGATGCAGGGGCGCGTCCACTTCTACGAAGGCTATTCGCCCGAAGAGGTAACCTTTCCCCTGCGCGTGCTGGGCGCGCTGGGCATCCGCGCCGTCGTTCTGACCTGCGCCGCCGGAGGCATTGCTGAGGGCTACCAAGTGGGCCAGCTGGTTGCGCTCGGCGACCACATCAACCTCATGGGCTGGAACCCGCTCATTGGACCGAACGAGCCGAGATTCGCCTTCCGGCCCGGCGCGGGCCTGCGCTTTCCCGACATGACCGAGGCCTACTCTAAGCGACTCCGCGCGCTGGCGAAGCAAGCCGCCGATGCCGATGGCTTTGCGCTCGACGAAGGGGTTTATCTGGCTGTCAGCGGCCCCAGCTTTGAGACGCCGGCCGAGATTCGCGCCTTTCGCGCGCTGGGCGCAACGCTGGTCGGTATGTCCACCGTGCCGGAGACCATAGTGGCTCGTCACATGGGCATTGAAGTGCTGGGCCTTGCCTGCGTCGCCAACCTGGCCGCAGGGCTGGGTGCAACAGCCCTCAGCCACCAGGAGGTCTTCGAGACCGGCCGCCAGGTGGAGCAACGGCTCGGCCGGCTGCTGCAACGGCTGGCGCCCAGAATAGCCGCGCTCGTGGAGACCATGAAAATCGTAGAAAATCGGCCATAACTACAATCACAGCTGCGGTCTGCGGGGTTTGTCTGATTGTTTTCTTCTATTGTTGACCATCTTGGCATGTTTACCAAAGATTCATGGTGAAACTAACCGGCTGCGTTTCTCGTACCGATAGTATGAGCATGATGAAAAAATCCATCGCATTGATCCAGCGGAAGGTTGTTGTGTGGATGCGTCAAGGCATCTCGCCCCAAAGGCTGGCGCTGACGCTTTCGCTAGGGTTCGCCATCGGCTGCATTCCGGTGGTGGGGATTCCGACGCTGATCTGCTCGGCGCTGGCGCTGGCGCTCCAGTTGAATCTGCCCGCCATTCAAGCTGCCAATTACGTGGCGATGCCGTTGCAGTTGCTGCTGATTGTGCCCTTTGTGCACCTGGGCGGTCGGCTCGTTGCCTTTGGCTCTGGGCACGCCATCGAGGCCGGAGCGCTGCTGCACGCGCCGCCGCTCGATATGATTTCGCGGATGGGCGGGCTGGCCGGCGAGGCGCTGCTGGCCTGGCTACTGATCGCCGTTCCGGCCGTGGCGCTGATGACCGCGACGCTGACCGTGCTGCTGCGCCGGGTTCCCGCCCTGGCAGCGGCTGAGGCCGGCGACTGATTCAGGGGCCAGCTTCTAGCCGTTAGCTTCTAGTTCAGGTTCTGGTTCTATTTGTGCCCGTGCGGAGCCTCAAGCTATTGGCTAGAAGCTAGGAGCTAAAAGCTATTCTTACTTTCCCGCGTTAGGATCGGGCACCGGCTTGGCGCTCTCCAGCCACGCGGTATAAATCATGTCACGCAACATGCTGGCTCCCGCGGCCAGCCGCTCGGCGGTAAACTCCCGCGACTCCGGCGATCCCGCACCCGTAAACCCTCCGGCTTTCTCCAGTTGATAGACCTTTTCCACATAGGTCTTGGAGTGACGCAGGTAGGCGACGTAGGCGTCAAACATATCGCCGGTGATGGCCTTGGGCGGCGTCATTTTGGCCCTCACCTCGGGCTCGCGCAGGTTGGCGTCCACAAACGGCCCCTCGTACTGCCAGTGAATCTGGTGGGCGGTGGTGTAGCCATTGGGATTCGGTCCCACCCAGCCGTTGTATTGAATGCTCGTGTGCAGCGGCTGTGAGCCGTCGCCGACGTAGTGGCCGAGCCAGCCGGCATAAAACAAGATCGCCTGCTCGACGGGGCGGGTGTTCTCGTGGCGAGCGGAGAGGTTGCGATACTCGCGCAGCGCGGCCTTCAGCCGCTCCCAGACTTCGGTGGTCTCCCAGGGCTGCAGGCCAATCTTCTCTGGCCGCTCACCCGCTGCGAAGATCCGTGCCTCGAAATCCAGGCGGCGATGCGGCAAGGGCCCCAGCGCGTCGGCGGTCTCCAGGTCAATGAAGTGCTCGGGAGCCTGAGCGGCCACCAACTCCGGCTCGGCCGGCGAGCGCCAGCGATCCGGCTCGGGGCCCAGGTACTCAATCTCGGCGATGGCCTCCGGGGAGCGCAGGAAGGCGGGCACATCGGCGGGCAGGGAGCTGGCCGCCAGCTTGTTCACCAGGCGATGGCCGCCATTGCCCCAGGCGCGGGCCGCGGGCGACTGAGTAAGCACGCAAACCAGCCCGGCCGTGGCCAAGGCCGGCAGGAACAAACGGGACGACGCGAAGAAAGTCAGCATAAGGCCAGTATAGGTCTGTTGCGAAGGGCGCTCTTTGATAATCCCGCTAAGGATGATTCGCGAGCGATCAATCCCGTTGGGTGCCCCGCCTTCGCCCCTGTAAATGTGGCTAGGCGGGATTCCTTCATCCGTTCTCATCGCTGAAGATCGCCTCGATGGTGGTTTCAAAGAGGCGCGCCAGTTTGAAGGCCAGCGGAAGGCTGGGATCGTACTTCCCGGTCTCGATCGCGTTGACCGACTGGCGAGAGACCTCCAGCCGTTCGGCCAGATCGGCCTGCGACCAATTCCGTTCAGCACGCAGTACACGCAACCGATTCTTCATTTGTACCTTGCCTTCAGCAGCGGTGTACTGATGCCCACGAAGAACCAGAACAGCGGGTAGACCACATAGAGGTACAGATGCGGGACCTGGGCGAAATTCTCAAGAAATCCCCATACAGTCGTGACTGCCAGCGTAGCTCCAATGCCCCAGAGCATCGCCTGAATCTGCAGGTTGCGCAAGAATTCATCCTTCTCCTCGGCCAGGTACAAACCGCAGACAGCAAGTTGCCCAATGACGGGAAGTGCCGGAAGGACGGCCAGCAGCCACGCTAGCGGGCCGGTTGGACGGTAGTGAATAAAGATCACCAATGCCAGAACGAGAAATGCAACGTACAGCACCATGGTGATCGCCAGGTGCCACATAAAGCGCCGAGCCGCGGGGTTGTTCATGCAGTTCATGGTTGGTCTCCTTTACATTACGACAACTTTACTTTACACAAAGACCCGAAAGATGTCAAGGGTCGTTGACAAATATTTTTTATGCTCCGGCTTTCGGGGGGTGGCGCACTATTTCGACTGCGCTTCCTGGGCGCAAGGGAGGAACCCAAGGCCTGCCCTGAGGCTGTGTTTTAGGCAGATGCCCATCACTCCATCAGAGTTGGATTGCGTCCTGATTGGTTCGGACAAACTCGAAGAGCTGGTCGGCGATCTCCTCTCCGGCGCCGAAGTAAAGGCCGTCGCACTCCTCAAGCTCTTCGTCGCGGGCATCATTCTCCGCTTCGCAGGCCGCTTCCAGGGCTTCGGGAGAAGTATCCAGGATGCCGAGAGACTCGATGGCGATTTGCGTGACTCTTGCCGTCTCCGGGCAGTCGATGCGCAGCAGAGCCTCGACAATGATGGGAGCGTATTCGCCGGAGGCGTTCGTGAAGAACTGGATGTACCCGCCGTTATTTACCTCCCGTTCGAGAGCTTCAACGGCGAGGATGATGCGCTCCTCGTCGGATAGCTCCTGCTCGCCGGCCTGGGCCGCCTTCTGCTGGAGCGCTTGCTCCATCGCCACAACCAGCGAATCGATGCGATACTCGCCGGCCATCTCGATCAATTCTTCGATGGTCTGCCCGGAGTAACTATCGAGCCACTTTAGGTCCGCCATATGTCGATAACTCCTGTCCTTGTCGAAGTTATTGAACAGCAATGAATGTTATCGCAGAGTTATATGATACTTATAACTTCAAGCGTCCTGAACAATGGATCCCTGATGATAAACTATCTTCCAGGCTTCCGCGGTATTCCGCCAGATGGTGGCTCGCCTTGTAAGCCGCGCATGGTCCTGGAGAAGCGTGTAAGTCAGTAGATAAGTATCTTCGCTCAATCTGCGGCAATGAAAGTCCCTCGTCTCCCAAACGTCTTCGTGGGGAACGGAAAATCGCTCCTCCAAACCATCCAGCACGAACGGCCTGGAGTAGCGGCGGCCGCTGGCGCCGGTCTCCCAGTAATCCTCGGCCGTCATTCGCTCGAAGTCGGCTCTCGTGCTTCCGAACTCCGGGCGATGAAAGATAGGTTCGCGGCGGGAGAGTTCGGCGAGCACGCCTTCGAGTTCAGGAGCGGTGGTGAGAGTGGGCTCCATTCCGTGAACCCATGATTCGAAAGGATCCGCGCGCACAGGATCGCCGCTGTGGGCCGCAATTACTTCGTCCTTAACCAGATGCAATCGGATAAGTGTTGGAGGCACCGGAGCATCCTTGAAATGCAATGCCGCCGCCGCCCGCGCATTTTTGCGCAACTCCTCCCAGCTTTCGCCTTGCGCCACAATCGAGTGCCCCGGCGCGCGCGCCGTGTAGCCGCTCGTTTCTGTCTCGCTTACAACAAAAATCACTTCCATGGGAGATAGCATAGCGTGGTCCCCCACACAAAGCTATCAATCGGCAGTACGCCTGGATTCTTACGCTTGGGCCATCATCGCGCGCAGGACGGAGGCGTAGTGCGCTGGGAGGGGCTTCTTGTTCATCTGGCTGTCGCAGACTACATGGACGGTTTCGCCTTCAGCCAGGAGCGTTGGGTCAGCGCCTTCTTCGGCTTTGCGTAGAATGCGGTAGGCGAATTTGAGCACCGGGCCGCGAAGGAGTGCGGGGCGGGTTTCGATGAGGATTTGGTCGTCGTAGCGGGCGGGGGAGCGATAGCGGCAGGTGGCCTTGATGACCGGCAGGATGCAGCCGTGTTCTTCTTCCAATTGACGGTAAGTAAATCCCAGCTTACGCAGTAATTCGACGCGACCGACCTCGAACCAGACCAGGTAGTTGGCGTAGTAGACGACGTTCATCTGGTCGGTCTCGGCGTAGCGGACACGGATTTCGGTGGTGACGGACATTCAGGCTCTCCCAAAGGTGTAAATCTGTACCCAGTTTTCCACGTGGAACGCGATTTTTTCTGCTTTTATAGTAGTTTCTTCGGGTTTTATCCGCTCGAAGTGCTTCGATTTGAGTCGAAGTCTATCAGCAAAGGGGGCCAGGATCATGGCTTCCCACCCTGGCGCCAGAAATAAGGCGCTAGGATGGGGCACACGGACCTTTTTAGCCAAATGCCGGCTCTCACGGCTTCAAATGGGTGAAGAAGGGCAGCCTGGCTACGTCGTTGTACATGACGTAGGCGAAGAAGACCACGATCAAGACAAAGGCGGCCTGGTAGATGCGCTCCTTCACGTTGATGCTGATCTCGCGGCGGAGGGCGCTTTCGATCAGCAGGAAGAGAATCATGCCGCCGTCCAGAATCGGGAAGGGGAGCAGGTTAAGGATGCCGAGGTTGAGGCTGATGGACGCTGCCAGACCAATCTTGTAATCCCACCCCTTGCTCTCAGCCGCATCACCAGCCATGCGGGCGATGCCCAACGGGCCGGCGAGCTGCGAAGCCGAGACCTTGTGACTGAGGATACGGCCCAGCATATTGAGGATGAGCGTGGAGTTCTCCATGCAGTAATCTTTTGCTTCGGGGACTGCTTTGAAGAGCGACATCGGCTCATTGTGCGTGGGAATGTCCGTTGGCAGAATGTAGTTGAAGCCCATGCGCCATGCCCCATCCTGTATCGATGGGTGAACCAGTATAGGCGCGATCATCTGGCCGTTGCGGCTCACGCTCAGCATGACCGGCTTGCCGCGTCCCGATTTCAAGTAGGAGATCATCGGTTCCAGCGTGTGAAAGGCGTGGCCGTCCACCGCGAGGATGAGATCGTCGCCGAGCAAGCCTGCCTCTCCGGCAGGCGAATTGGGAAGGACCGACTCCACTTTGATGGGGCTCTTCACAAGCTGCAGGAAGAGACCCGCCTGATTCAAGTCGATCCGCTTATTCTTGGCGTCTCCAGAGAGGCGCATCGTCAGAGGCAAAGCCTTTCCCTCTCGCTCTACTGTGACGGGCACGAGTTGGTTAACGCTTTGGCGGGCGGTGGTCACAATCTGATACCAAGAGGGATTGTCCACATTGTCGAAGCTGCTGATGATGTCGCCGGTTTGAATGCCGGCCTGTGCGGCGGGCGAGCCTTCACTGACCCACTCGACGACGATGGGATGGATCGAGGGAACTTCGTTGATCCAGCCGTAGTAGAGGAGCATCAAAACAAACGCGAGGATGAAGTTGGCACCCGGACCGGCCACGCCGATCAGCATCTGCTGCCAGCGGGGATGCGAGGTGAGCGCGCCGGGGTCGTCTATGGGCGCGACGGTGGCCGTACCGGCAGCGACGTCGCTGAGTTCGGCGAAGTTTTCGCCGGACATTTTGACGTAGCCGCCAAGCAGGGTTGCGGAGATGCAATAATCCGTCTCACCAATCTTTACGCCAAAGATACGCGGCGGAAAGCCAATGGAAAACCGCTCAATGCGGACCCGGCAGAGCTTGGCGACGGCGAAGTGGCCGAACTCGTGAACTAGAACCATGACGCCGATCAGCACGATAAAGGCGAGTGCGGAAACTAGAAATTCATGCATAGATTTGTGGTGATTCCTTGGTAAAACAGGGGTCAGGGTTCAGGGGTCAGGGATCAGAAAACCGGCCCATAACCTTTATTGTTCCGTGAATGCCGTTGCTCGCTGACGCGCCTCGCCGTCCACGGCAAGCACTTCCGCAATGGTGGCCGGATGCGCCTCGGGCGTGGCTGCAAGCACCTTTTCAATTGTACGCGGGATTCCCATGAAGGGGATGCGGCGCTCCAGGAAGGCCTCGACGGCGACCTCGTCGGCGGCGTTGAGGGCGATGCAGTGCGCACCGCCTTTTTCCGCGGCGGCATAGGCCAGGCGCAGGCAGGGGAAGCGCTCCAGATCGGGCTGCTCAAAGTCGAGATGGCTCAAAGTGGCTAGATCGAAGGTCAGCGTGGAGGCAGGGCGCTCCGGGTAAGCCAGCGCATAGAGGATCGGCAGGCGCATGTCGGTGACGGAGATCTGCGCCAGGATAGAGCCGTCCACGTACTCGACCAGCGAGTGAACCGTGGACTGGGGATGAACGGTGACGCGCACCTGGGCTGCCGTCACGTCAAAGAGGCGGCAGGCCTCGATGATTTCCAGGCCCTTGTTGAGCATGGTCGCGGAGTCGATGGTGATGCGCCGGCCCATCACCCAGGTGGGGTGCTTGAGCGCCTGTTCGGGTGTGATGCTGGCAAACTGGTCGAGCGGCAGCTTGCGGAATGGCCCGCCGGAGGCTGTCAGCCAGATGGTCTTCACCTCGGCGTGCGCGCCGACGCGCAGGCACTGATGGACGGCGTTGTGCTCGCTGTCGATGGGCAGGATGGGGACATTGCGCTCACGGGCGGCCGCGGTGAGGATTTCGCCGGCGGCGACCATGCACTCCTTGTTGGCCAGGCCGATGGGCTTGCCGGCCAGGATGGCGGCGTGGGTAGCTTCGAGGCCCGCCACGCCGACGATGGCCGAGACAACAAAGTCCGCCTCCGGCAGCGTGGAGCAGGCGACTGTGCCCGCGGTGCCGTAGACGACTTCGACGCCGGTGACGCCGGCCGCTTTGAGCTTCGCGTAGAGTTCGGCGGCCAGCTCTTCAGTGGCCAGCGAGACCAGACGCGGCCGCCAGCGCAGGGCCTGCGCGAAGGCCTCGTTCACGTTGCGCCCCGCGGCCAGCGAGGCGACCGAGTAGCGCTCGGGGAACTGCTCGACGATGGAAAGGGTGCTCTGGCCGATGGAGCCGGTGGATCCGAGAATGGCGAGTCTCTTCAAGGCGCTTGTCTGTTTCCTCGTGCTTTTATTATCGCTCGGACGATCCCGGCAGACGTGGCAGGGTTGAGTCCGCATCTGGCGCGTATTGAAAATCACTGCGTCCCCATCGCGCGGTGGCTATAGTTGCATCGTTATCAGGGACAACGATGCTGTAGCAATTCAGGAAAGGTATGCGTATGGAGGTCTTGAGTCTTGCCAGCCTTCGCGTCGAACTGGCTTACATCGTTCTGGGGACAGTCTTCGTCTTCTTCGGATTAGCGTCCTGCGCCATCGCAGCCATCCGAAAAAGTACCGAGGTGCGAGTTCTGGTCTGGCTGGGTCTCTGGAGCGGGATGTACGGGACCAGCCTGCTGCTAAGAGCGCCCGAAGTCGCCGGGGTATTGCCGCCCTTGCTTTTGAAGTGCGCCCCATTCACGATCAATTTCATCCGCTTCTTCCTCATTGTGGCCGCAATGCTTGTCTGGTCGGAGTTGACACTGGGGAAGATGCGGCGAGCTGCCCAAGCGACGGCTGTTCTGGGATCGGCGTTTGGGATCGCGGGCATCGGCTGGTTCATGGTGAAAGGCTTCGACGATACGCTCCTGCCCTACAACAATCTGATTGCCGTCTGCGCCGTGCTTTGCCTTGCTGCCGTTGTCACCGTGCCAGCTCTATCGGCCAGGTTTCTGGCCTTTCGCAGCCCAATTCTCACCGTGAGCACACTGGCCTTTACGGCCGATGCGCTCTTTAGAAACGTATGGGGCTGGCTGCGTCTGCCCCATATCGGGCTACCCTTGCTCGACGAAGCGGTGTTCGCATTCCTGCTTTTCTCTTTTGCCTACGTAGCCGGGCAGAAGGTCTTCGCAAACGAACGGCGCCTGCTTTCGATCGAGAGCGAATTGGAGATTGCCCGGCAGATACAGGCCTCGATTCTTCCTACCGGTCTTCCCGTTATTGAGAACCTGACCATTGCCGCACGGTATCTTCCCATGGCTGCCGTCGGCGGCGATTATTACGAATTTATCCAGGTAGACCCGCACCGGATCGGCTTCCTGGTTGCGGATGTCTCCGGACACGGCATTCCGGCTGCGCTGATCTCGACCATGCTTAAGGTTGCGATGCAGTCCGTCGCTTCCTGCGCCGGCCAACCTGCCGAGGTGCTGCGCGGATTGAATCGCATTCTCTCCAGCCAGTTGCGCGGCCAACTCATTTCAGCCGCCTATCTCTGGCTGGATACGGAGGCGCGCACGGCCTTGTACTCCTCCGCCGGGCATCCGCCGCTGCTCCGCTGGAGAAAGGGCCTCCTGGAGCCGATTGAGAGCAACGGCCTGCTTTTTGGGGTTTTGCCCGATCCCAGCTACCCAGTTTGTGAACTGTCGCTCGAAACAGGCGACCGTTTCTTGCTCTATACCGATGGAGTCGTGGAGCCGGAGAATGCCGCCGGTGAAGCCTTTGGCGATCACGCGCTGGAACGAGTGGTGCGCGGCAATGAACATCGCGCGCCTGCTGAACTTTCGGAGCGGCTGCTGGCGGAGTTACGGCACTGGCAACCAGCCTCGGTAACGCAGCAGGACGACATCACACTGATCGTCATTGACGTTGCCTAGAGAAGCTCTGAAGAAGCCGGTTTTGCGAACAACATTCCTTCAGGAGATTCATGGATGGGTTGTAACCCATCCTTACCGGCCCGCATTGATTTTGTTGCCATTGCATGTTGGGGTTAAAACCCCGACCTACCAGCCGTGCCCTTTTAAAGCATCGATTGAATCAGAGATTCCTCAGCGCCGCTCGGCTGGCTTGGATTGTTTAGGCGGAACTGCGCCGGCCTCGAGACTCTCGGCGGGATGCTCGGTGAATTGATCGTGCAGGATGACATTAATCAGCGACTTATGGACCCAGATACGGCCGTTGTAATCTATCAGGCCGAGCTTGCTAA
>Ga0224557_1002913_pt1 | contig 13964 bp, 15 predicted proteins | sample 714S31014metaG_FD_180677 | JGI IMG/M metagenome (GOLD analysis project Ga0224557, IMG submission 180677) | Peat soil microbial communities from Stordalen Mire, Sweden - 717 S3 10-14 | ecosystem: Environmental > Terrestrial > Soil > Wetlands > Peat | place: Sweden: Norrbotten County, Stordalen...
CCACGACAAGGGCCGCGTGCAATCCGTTGGTTGAGCACGGCAATTCCGCCGACGTTAGATACAGTATGTCTCCCAGCTTCATTTGCTTTTGGTTTGGCGTGAAACAGCTTAGCATGATTGCCCCTGCCGCTGCTTTTCAACTCGCGGACAGTCAACGGATGGCCCCCTCCGAACCCTCGAACGCCAATGACTCGCCGAAAGCCGCCTCCAACGCCACATCGGCTATGGAGGATCCCCAAGCCGGTTCCGCTCCGCCCCATCCCAGCCCCGGGCAGTTAACCGCTCCACCGGCCCGCGCCTCCATTCCACTGCCTTCCACCGTCTCAAATCGTCGAAGACAGGCATCCCTGGTCCGTGAGCGCGAAAGTTCCTGGACGGCAAACTGGAACTGAAAAGGGGGTCGAAGGAGGACTTGGCAGAGGCGAGGGAGTAGCTCTCAATGTGCCGGCATGAGGCGGTGGGGGAGATTTAACACCCGATTATTGCGAATGCATTCTCCCGGGCAAACGGGTAATCACATCATGTTTCAATGGCCTTCGTTCTGATTCCAAACCAATCATCTTTGCCTGCTTTTCCAATAATCCAGATGACGACTTCCATTTGTCCTACACGGAAAACCTGCGGCTTCATCAGGTGCTTGCCGATGATTTCTTTGAGAATCCGATATTTTCGCACATCCTCCTTTTCGTCCTCGCCATGCCAGCTCTTCTCCTCCACCAGATCTTTGAAGAACTCCTCTACCGGCATCATTTTGACCAAAGTCCCAGTCTTGCATTTCGACAAAGCAAGCACTTTTTGCGGGTCACAAATATCTCCCGCGTCTTTCCAGTGCAATACCTCGAATGGCTCATCTGACTCGCTCTGGTAAAGCAAATCCTCGACAGCTTCCCTTAGTTTGCTCAGAACTGCTTCTTGCATAGTTTACTCTCCACCGCCGTGAACGATCGGCTTAACTTTGGCAATCGCGACGTCATCCACCCGTTCTTTGAGTGGACCAATGATCGCAGCAGGAACTTTGTCGAAGAATTTATAGCCCGTGAGCGCCTCGACGTCTTTGACTGGAACCCGGAAACCAGCCCACCCTTCGCCAACGGTCATGTCGTTGGGCATGATAACCGCAATGATCCGTGTGTGTTCGTTCACCTTATTCAGATCGCTGCCAGGACCCTCGCCCAAAACCATGATGACCTTCCAGCATTTGGCCGGCACCACTACCTGATGCGTATTGCCCACTGCTTGCTTGAAGCCATTCCTTCCGGTTCCGCCCTGGCCAGCCGGTCCATCAACGATATAAAGAGTGTCGTGCTCGTTCTCAACCAAGTTCCGGCAATACATTTCCAATTGCGCCCATGCTTTTTGGTTTACATCCGGCGACTGCGGAATCATATTCGACATCAGGAATGTTTCGTAGCTCATGTCATCATCCGCACTCCGGTCACTATGTGGACACATGTGGCCCCGGTCAAATCCACCGTCGGTGTAATCCTTCGGCGTGATCTGCGTAAATCCCCGCGGCAAGCTCTCGTCGGGATGAAAAGCCTTGCGTGGCGCATTGCCTAGGTCCTTTTTGCTCAGGTGCCAGCTCACCCAATTCGGCGTGCCTTTGCCGTTATTGTAGGAGAGCGTGTAATGACTCTTCTCCATCAAGAAATTATCCTTTTGCGCAGTGTCAGCCTTTGCCTGACTTGGATTGCCCATCAGGAGGTCGGTCGGGCCGGCATACGCTGAAACAGACCACCCCGTCAGCAACAGGGTTAAACAGGTTGCGGCTAAGATAGTTGCCAGCTTGGTTTTGACTGTCATTTTCATATGGATTCTTTCTCAGTCGAATGCATCGACTGCAACCGCACACCCCAAAAGCATCAAGAGAATTACGCGTTTCATATCCATCTTGATTTTTTCAACCCCTAGCCGCCAATAATCGATAATGTGAGTGTTTTGTGGCCTATATCACGCCACGACTGCCCAAAGTCGTTGACCACGTTCGGATTCGCCCCGCGCTCCAGCAGCAGTTCAGCAATTGCTTCATGCTTGTTTACTCGCGCCAGAAAATAGGGGGTGGCACCGCACGCATCCGGGTTCGCTTGTTTTCCCTTGCGGATCCGCGGGTCCACGTCCGCACCCGCATCAAGCAAAACTCTTACAACTTCCAACTGCCCGCTAATAACAGCGACGTGTAATCCAGTGACACCTGGCCCTTGGTAGTTCACATCCAAAGTGGATGAAATAAGGGTGCTGACCATCGCTGAATCCCCCGTCATACACGCTTCGTAGAATTTCTTATAGGGCAGAGGTGGAAATGCCTTATTCACCATTGACACCGTCTGATTTACCTCGGCTAGCGTTTGACGCAGCAGCGGCACATCGAGTCCCTTCCCCGCCGCTTGCCTCAAGCTCACGTCCTGCTGCCCGGTTCGTTGGACTTGTGTTGCGTTGGCTTTCATGTCAGGCGAATATCCGGCATTGACGCGTCGCCCGGTGCTTCTACCCCTCCCTTGTGAACATCGAGTCCAGGGGCAAAATCCGCAACTGGAAGGTCTTCAGCCGTTATCGTTAAAAGTTGCTCTTTAGTCAGTTCCTTTTCACAGTTTGCAAGCCGATCAGCCTGGATCGAAATGGCGCGCTCAAAGAAATTCCGGACCATTCGCGCGTTTCCGAACTTTTCGCTCCGTGTCTTACTCGACTCCTCAAAAATGCGCTTGGCAAGCATCCGCGCAGCCGGCTCTAAAACATAGTTCTTGCTGGCAACTTGCCGCTCAAGTATCAAAGTCAACTCATCTGGGTCGTAGTCCGGAAATTCCACATAGCGGTTGAATCGCGACTGAAGCCCCGGGTTTTCGTCAATGAATTCCCGCATGCGTCCCGTGTAGCCAGCGACTATCACAGCCATACAGTCGCGGTGATCCTCCATAAATTTCAGGAGCGTTTCAACGGACTCACGACCGTAATCTTTATCACCGCCACCTGCTAATGCGTAGGCTTCGTCAATGAACAGAATCCCGCCCAACGCCTTGTTACAGGACTCCAATGTTTTCCCGGCGGTCTGCCCAACATATTCGGCTACTAGTTGCGACCGATCTACTTCTATTAAGTGGCCTTTCGCAAGCATACCCAATCCGCGGAGTATCCTGCCCACCAGCCGGGCGACTGTTGTTTTCCCAGTCCCAGGATTTCCCGTGAACACCATGTGCATGCTTGTCACGACCCGCTCAAGCCCTTGCTTCTCCCGAGCTTTGGACACCCGCACCAAATTGACAAACTTTTGCAGTTCTTCTTTTACGGGCAAAAGCCCTACCAAAGCCTTGATTTCCTCGACCGCTTTCAGCATATCCTGCACCGGATCTAGCTCACCGTGGACGACGGGTTTGGCCGAACCATCCGTCTTTCGGTCGTAGATTTTTATGTCTTTCGAGTTCATTGATTCACCGTTGTCGGTTGCTCTAAGGGCAACCTTATCAGGAAGCACGTCAGCCATCCAGTTTAAAGATTGCTTTCCAGCCTCAGTAATGTCGCCATCAAGTTTGATTGCTAAATTGGCGAGCGCAAAAAGTGCAGCGCGCATATGAGAGTAAGTTTCATCCCATTGCGGTAATACTCCTGCTAATCGCGGAACGCTGAGGATGTCCGGGCGCCCTTTTTCAAGAAGGGCATTCAGTAAATCCTTCACCGCACAATCTGTTGGAGGGACGGTTTCCAAGGCGCAGTCCACTAAAGTTCTGATAAATCGATTCTCTTCCGTTGAAAGAACAGGCTTACCGCCGTGAAGGACAAACCCAACAACGATTACACTATCACAGCGGAAGGATCTTTTTGCAAAGGCAATCGGGTCACCGCTTGAGTCAAGCAACATGAGTTCCACGGTTAATCGCGCCTGCTGCTCATGATCTAGAGACTCCAGCCACAGGGGCAAACCCTCTTCTGCCTCCTCGATTATTTTTCCGATTTGCGCTGCCGATGGATCGGTCGTTGCTGAGGTGCTCATATCAACTCGAAGGCTGTTCACTCTCCAGCCCCAAAAGGATTTTGTCGACTTTCATTATCGCCTGCTCGATTGATTGTTTCTCCTGCTCTAAATTCTTCAACGCCATTTCCTTTTGATAGCGGATATTGCGCCGCTGGTCTGCCGCGAGGTAGCTGTCGTAAAGGCCCAACCAGCTCTTGCCAGCCTGAGCACTCTCCAATCGCGCTTGTGCTCTTATCTCTGTCATTTTTGCAGTAATCTCGCGCTTGCGCTGCTGTAGCTGCAGTTTGGTAATGCGGCCCTCTTTACGAACTGCGTTCTTCTCCTCAGCCACTTTCTTCTCAGATGCGGTTTTCAGATCTTGAGCAAAACTCGAAAGCTGCCGCCACCGTCCATCGTCTGGCCTGCACCAAGACATCGCCGGAAACTTCGCGCTGAGATCCAACAGTTGGTCCTCGCGAAGCGGCCCCTCAGCCTTGTCGTCGAGCCATACGAAAAAGCACCTGTTGGCGGACGCCGCAGAGGTGGGCGGGATGGGCGGGGCTACCAGTTCGGTTTCACCCCCACAACTCGGACACTTCGCAACACCGCCGACTTTGGAATTGTCAAACGCCAATTCCCCTGAGCATTTGTCGCACTTGCATTTTACAAGCATCGATCATCCCTCGTATTTTCGTGCCACAATGGGCCAGATTCCCAGTCGAAAACAACTGGCACCAATTTTCCCTTTGCGGCGCTATTAACGGGAAATTTAGTCCCGCCCTCAGCCGCGTCAACTCTTTTTGCAGCCTTCCTGCATCTCCACGCAGCCGCCCTGAAGCGAAAAAGAACACTTCAATGCTGGGTTGGTGGCGCCGCTGACATCCGTGAGATTACGGCAGCCCGGCCCTTGAATCAAATTCCTCCGATTTCCGCCCAAAGCGGTTCCAAATCCGGGTCTTTCAAGGCCATCAGTTTCATCCGTTTGGGATTACCCAGATCGAAGGCAATTCCCAGCCATTTCCAGGCTGCTTTCAAATCCCCCAGTTGGCATTCGTAACAGGCGAGATTATACGCGATCAGCGGCTCTTTCGGAAATAACTGCTGGGCCTTGTGGAGAATTCCCTTGGCTTGGGGGATTCCACCGTTGGGCATTCGTCTGGCCGCGTAGGCATGAGAAATCCAGAGTTGCGGATTATTGGGGCGAATCTGGACGAGCGTGCGAGCGATTTCAGCCGCCAGATCCCACTTCTTGGCCGCAGCGTAAACCTGGAAGCGAACCTCCAACACCCCAGGGTGAACACGGAGAGCGGGGGTGATTTTCTCCAATTCCTCGCTCGCCTCCTGCCAATTACCCAGTTCCAGCCAGCCAAGTGCGGCGGACAGATGAAAGGTGTCAGGTGGGTCCAACGATTTCACAGATTTGCAATTCTCATTTCGCGTAAATTTCAACCGCGCCGGCAAAATCACAAGTGGAATTTGTCTGAATGTCAGGGCCCATGAACTCTGTGCCGCAATGCGCTTTCTTCTCGACATGGCGACACCGTCGAGTCGAATTGGTTGGCCTTGCTCTCGAGAGGGGCTTAAATAGCCGACGCCATGAACGATCTGCGAATCTATGTGGACTTTGCCGCGCCGCCCGATGCGTTGGAACTGTTGCGGGAAGCAACCAAGGGGCAGCAGTTGCTTTTTCCCAGAACCCCTGCGTCCTCCATCCTGGGTACCCCGGCACACGACCCGCAGTTGGCCACGGCGGACATCGCTTTTGGCCAACCCGACCCGCAGGCCGTTGCGGAAGCACGTCAGCTCAAGTGGATTCACGTCAGCTCGTCGAGCATTACGCGCTATGACAACCCGCGCTTTCGTTTGCTCATGGCGGAACGCAAAATCGCCGTGTCCAACAGTGCGAGCGTCTTCAACGAGGCGTGCGCTGTCCACGTCTTGAGCTTCATGCTGGCCCAAGCCAGAAATCTCCCACGCGCCCTCGAGAGCCGGGCTGCCAACGGCAGTGACGCCTGGCACGCGCTTCGTGGCGCCTCTTCGACGCTGAGGGGGGAAACGGTTCTGATTATCGGTTTCGGCGCGATTGGCCAGCGGTTGGCCGAACTGCTCGGCCCTTTTGATATGAAGGTCATCGCCTATCGCCGAAAGGCCCGGGGCAATGAACTCGTCCCGGTCATCGCGGAAGACCAGCTCGACCGCGCGCTCCAAGCGGCCGACCACGTCGTCAACATCCTTCCGGACAGCTCGGAGACGCGCCACTTTTTCGATACCGGCCGCCTTGCGGCCATCAAACCGGGCGCGGTTTTCTACAATATTGGGCGGGGCACAACCGTCAATCAGGACGCCTTGTCGGACGCTTTGCGGTCGGGACACCTCAAGGCCGCTTGGCTGGACGTGACCGAACCGGAGCCTTTGCCAGACAATCACCCGCTTCGGGCGCAACCAAATTGCTTCATTACCCCGCATATCGCAGGAGGACACACTGGCGAAGCCAAAACGCTGGTTGGTCACTTCCTGCAAAATCTGCAACGCTACGTTCGCGGAGAGCCGCTTTTGGACCGCGTCATGTGACATCAACAAGCCGGGGACGGGAAGTCTGCGGAGTGAAAATTGGCCAGAATCAGCAAAAACCAGCTTCATTTCGCCCGCCCTTTGACCCAGTTGCGCGGCCCGGTCATCCGCTGTCCAAGCTGCAACGGTCAAGTCCTCTGCCCCGGTCGGAGAACACAAAGCTAATTGGTGAGCACAATTCAAGGTTGCGCTTTTTCTTCGGAGGGTGCCGGTTCGTTGGTTTCCTTCGCAGGCGCGGGCCGACGGCATTGGCGTGGGCGTGGATTAGGTTTATGCCGCCGTCAAGGGCGGGGGTTCCTTGCAACGCATTGCAGACATCGTAGGGGCTATAGAAGCGGCTTGGAGTGATCAGAAGATGGGCCTGACGAAGAGTTGGGTTCCCTTTTTGACGAAGGCCAAACACACGTCAAACCCGTCCGGGTGGGTGAGGCTGCTTGCGCCTCGGCGAATGCTTCACCTTTGCGTCCCAACCGTTCAGCTCCAGCAAGTTGGTGCCGGTGAGGGCCTCCCCGGTCAGCAAACCTTCGCCGGCCAAATGTTCGGCCGCCTGCCGGAGGATGCGATTGGCTTCCTCCAGGTCCGCCGCATTCAGCTTCCGTGTGTACCTGCAAGTGATAACCAGATCGAGTGACGTATTCATCAACCATTAGTTTGACCATGAACCGGGCTCTGAAACCAGCTGTTAGAGCGTGTTTTGAAAATATCCCGGGCGATCTTGCGGCGGGGCGGGCCTGCTGGCTTTGTTGCTCCTCGGTTGCAGATCGCTGCGAATATGCGCCTCGCCAGAGTCCCAAAATCCTGCGCGATTTAGCGGTCGGAGGCATAAATACGGTGACGTTCGCGGCAAGGCATTTCTGGCGCAGGCGGGACGCGAGCGACGACCATACCCTTCACGGGTCTATTGGAATCAGAGCATCACGCCGGGGTTCTTTTCGTAAGCTGCGCCCATGCGGCAGAGTTCATCCAGCGTTTCGGAAAACAGGCCGTACAATAGCTTCAGCCGGTCCACGTCCTTGATCACGCCGGTTACTTGGAAATACAGTTCGTCCACATCCGGCGGAAAGTTCCGGCCGCCCCAAAATCGGTTCTCGTCATCCTTTACGCAAAAATGGATGGTCGGCTGGGCGCTGATGAGTTCGCGGAGCTTGGCATCGGCAAAGAGCCGGCGCAACCTGGCCTCGTCGTTGCCCTTGATGATGAAGTCCTCGTCGAACTGCGCCTCGCCCACGGCCACGTCCTGCATCCCCAGCCATTTGCCGATGTCGCTGAAAAGGCCGCGCCGGTAGATGGTGAACTGAAATCCGTCCGGGTTGACATAGGGTGCGCGCATCCGGGTGTAGGTGATGGAGGATTTGCCGGTGGACACGGTATAGGTGTCCAGCGTGATAATCCACTGGCCATGCGCGGCTTCCACCCTGCCTCCGCTCCAAAAGCCGCCTTCGGTCATATTGCCGCCGACAGCGGCGGCGAATTGCTGCCAGATTTCGTCGCGGCTGGGACCGAATAAATCACGGAGAATGCTCATAGGATTGGGGCGACTTTAGGCCCGCCGCTGGCAGCGGTCCATGATAAATGGGAATGCGAATTGGAATCGGGGAGGGTTAGCGCTGCATATCCGCTGGGTTCGGAGAGGCTGGCCGCTTGGTTGGCGGCCCCGGTTGCGCAGGCGGTTCCACCAGTTCTTCGGCGGCCCACGGATCCGTTTGGGCCGGCGCCGAGTCCAGGATGTCTTGGTGAGGTAGGGTGTCGCCCTGCGCTAACCGCGCCAGCTCGTATATCCAGCGGGGCTCTTCGGCGTTGCCTTCAATGGCTGCCAGCTTCATCTCCATCGTGGTTAGCGCGGCAATGCTCTGCAGATGCGATGCCTTCCGGGTTTCCTCCAACTCCGCCGCCATTTCATCTATGCTGGCCCGCCTGTTGGCCGGCCAGGCCAGCCTGCCTCCAACCGAAGGCAGGATCAAGGTCTTGCCCGAGGGGATATCCAAGAACTTGGCGGGCCTCTCTGCTTGCTTGGGGAACTTGGCTTCGAGGACCTCGACGAGGGCGCGCCGGACCTCTATGTTTCTGCGGAAGCTGCTGTCCTGTTCGGCATAGCTGGCCGATATCTCTCTTCGAGTACCCTCGCGGTCCCCTGCGGAGAATCGAATGAACTGCTGCCGCCGGTTGTTGTGCCTGCGCTTTAATTCTTCCCGCGTGAGGGAGCGCATATGGTAGGAAAACTTGTCCCAGGTGAACCTGCGAGCGGCCACCCGACCGTTGATGATGGGTGCTCTGAAGAAGTCATCCATGGCGCTCAAGGACGCCTCCCGGATTATCGCGTCCCACTCCGGCTCGATCCGCTGAGGTTGTGCTATGGACAAATCATAGACCTGGCGCTGGATGTTTTCGCGGTAGGTGCCAATGACCTCGTCGAGCATGTTGACGTCCACCCCGTCCCGTCCGGGCTGGGTGCGGTTGCTCATGCTGATCCGCACCCCCTTCCTGGTTTGCGGGAGCAGAAACACATGGGCGTGTATCTGCGGGTCTTGGTCCTTGGGTTGAAATCTGCCCTCGGCTTGAAGACGTTTGACCCAGGCATCGTTGCCATGCACCCTCGCGTCGTGATGGATTCCGAGCACAAACCCAAGCTCGTCGCCGGGGTAAAACTTCCTGGCGATGGTGGTAAATGTGTCCTCTGCCACCCGGACAAGCAGCCGATCCATGTCAACCTGATCCATCAGCAACTGCGTGACTTTGACCGGGTCCATGCTCAGGATCAGCCGCAGCCCCATGATCTTTCGCCCCTTCAGTTTTTGCCTGCGGCAGTGCTCTTGGATGAACTCCAGTGTTGCTTCGTTATCCGCCAGGCCGCGGGTCCTGTTCAATCTGGCGACCTCCTTCTTTCCGAATCCATGGGCTGAGAGCGTGCCGCGGGGACGGCTTGTGAAGTAGGTTTGGCCAATTAAAATGCCGCCCTCCACCTCCTTGCCCCTGTGCTTTTTGATCTCATTGCAGTAGCCGTCCGCCCACCCGACCGCTCTTTTGGCAGAGGTGACGACCGTCGTCTTCTTAATTGTGGCGACCTGGTATGCCATAATATGAGCGGCTTACTTGGGATTAGCCGGCGGCTTTTGCTCCTTGAGATACTGGGCTTTGTAGAGAGCCAGTACTCTGACGGCCTCATCCCTCAGGAACTCGGTCTGGCGGAGAGCTTCGTCTATCTGGCTGACCATTTCGCCCATCCGTTCGACCATCTCTTGCGTCTTAACATTTTGGTTGCGGAGGATGCTCGACAGCATCTGCTCGGTGCCCGGATTGGTGTAATCGGTGTGCAGATGAACGTAAATGATCTGTCGGCCGACCAGCATATCGACGAGCGTCTTATACGGTATCGAGTAATGCCCGGCGAGCCTGTGAAGAAGGGTCTCATGCTTGCCAACTTCGTACAGACCGTGCAGCAGCTGGTCCAGTTCCTCGGGATTAAGCTGCTGCACCGACCCCCAGGCGGTGAGCTTCTTCTGGATGCCCTTAATGAATTGGTTTGCGTCTTCCATATCAAACTTTCAGCGCGCTGTCTTTGGCGTTCTGCTGGAAGGAATGGAGCAAAGTCTTATACTCTCCCGTTGCGCCAAGCACGGCCAGGAGTTTAAGAAGGCTGAGCGTTGTCCCGTTGAGTTCATCGAGGCGGTCGTGAATGGCGATCTGCAAGGCAGCCATGTCGCTCACGTCTGGAAGGTAAGCCTGCCCCAGCGAAATGCTCATTTCAGCCAGCTGGCTCACGACATGCCCTAGAGATCCGGAGTCATCCGGCACACCCAATTTGATGAGGCGATCTGCAACGTCCTTACGGATGTACACCCTGGGGTTGCGCCGTCCAATGACCGAGCATGTAGCCTCCCCATCAGCTTCCGCTAACGGATCGTCCGCCTGGTTTTCCGGATGCTCTTGGGCGCCATCCTCCAGGTCTGGTGATACACTCATACAACTATTTTATGGCTCCAGGGGGTGTTTGCAACCATGCGAGATAAAGATATCGGCGGCAGCTCAGATGTTGGGCAACCGTAGGGGTAGTGCGTGGGGAGGGTGCATCCGTGCGGGAGGATGACACCAGGCTCGCTGCAACCGCGCAAGAATTTGCGTGGTGATAGAGTGCAACCGCAGGGGTGAAAAGAACCTGTTTTTGGCGTCGGAAACCCCTTCTTGTGCTATACCAACTTTGTCTTCTCTCTCCAACTGTCTTGCCGCAGCGATCCTAATTTGGCCTCTCCCTGCGTACACGCTCCACCGCAGAGCCTCTTCCCACTCCTTCCAGGGGACGGTCCCTCCTTGTTACGTCTTCTCTTCCAGCGCAGCTTTGGCGCCGTCAATTCCCTCCCGCCACAATGAAGTCTCCCGCAGTCCATATGTGGAGAAGGGGGAAAAGCCCGTGGATAATTTGAAAAGGGAGGTCATCCATTTGAGGCGCCTAATGCTGGCACTGGTCGGCAATTTTGGGGTCTGTCTTCCTGGGTGTTTGTTCTGCGAAGCAGGGGAGGTCTGCTCCCCTACTGGTGTTGATGGCGCGGTTGATTTGGGTTTGTGGAGGTCTGCTATTTGAAGTTGGAGGTTGGTATTTTCCTGTCAGTGGCCGGTAATTTGGGGGAGATCATGTTGGGCGTTTGTGCTCCATTTCTGGTGATGATGACGTACAATTCCGCCCGTCCTGCGATGCCAAGTCTCTTCAAGCGGACGGTAATCCCTAGTTTGGTCTTCCCCACCAACCCACCACGATCGCCGCTGTCAGCATCCTGTGAATAACCAAGCTGGGGAGGTGCATGATCGTCATCCTCTGGAGATTTGGCCCTTTGACTTTTCCCATTAACATCCTCGATGATCCTGGATTCAAAGTGGGCGGTCAATCAGCCTTTGATCCCCTGTGGACATCCTGTACTTGATGGTGAACAACTGGGGGAAAACTGGTGAACATCGGCCTCCTCCTGCCAATCCTGGCCGTGTTTGTGGCGCTTGAAATCTTGAGAACTGGCACCTGCATGACCGGAGATCTGGTCTCCTCAAGGTGGTGTTTTCAAGCCGCGCATATCGCAATTCCCAGCAGTCTGCTTATGATTGAAACTGGGGGACGGTCTGGTCTTTCTTGGTTTCCTCTCTCCGTGGCATCCTTGGTATGGCAGAGCCGGTTTGGGCTTTTGCGTTCCCTATTTTACGACAGCTCCTGGAGCCTGACCTCGCTGTGCCACCCATCTTCCATGGTCAGCCTGGCGCAGTCGTCTTCGAGGTATTCAATGGTCAGCACCTTCCCGGTTCTGGTGCAAAGCCCCTCATCTGGGTCATTCCAAGTGACTTCATCCCCGCGCTGGAGTTTGCGCCGCCAATCGTTCTTGCGTAGTTTCGCCATGTCTTAAGTTTGGCCGATTACCCCATACAATGGCTGGCTTAAATGTGTGGCAAGCCTTTGCTGTCTGGGACCGTCTGGCTAACCGACCTGGCCTTCCGAATGGAGTCGATCAGGATGCCTGTTCCGCTTCACGATAATCTGGGAGAAGATTATCTTGAGAATCAGGGAGAAGTGGACCGAGCGTATCTTGATAAATGAGGAGAGGGTTGAGCCGAGATTTGCGTGAAGCCGAAGTTGCCCCGCCAATTCAGAGCGGTTCTTGACAGAGTTTTGCTTTGAGTTGGCGCAGTTGTTCCAGGGCGAGCTGGCGCCCGCGTTCCTGGTCGGCCGCAGAGCAGGCGGGCGCTAAATCGGCGGGTGTTTTCGGGCGTGGCGGTTCGGCCACGAGACGCACGCGGCTGATGTTGAGGTCCTCCTCGAAGCGGTCGAGTTGGAGGAGATTGGATAGTTTGAGGGCGCCGACGTTGCGGCGGGCATGACGGATTTCCTTTTGGAGATAGCGCACGACCTGGACCAAATCGGCGAGAGTGAAGCCGGCGCGGTGGAACTCGAACCAGAAGCGCTCCCGGTCAAAACGCAGGGAGAGGTTTTGACCGGTGAGACGGCAATAGGTTTGGTGCAGTTGTTCCAACTGCGCCGAGGTGGCGGAAGGCGGGGCGATCATCGGGCCAGTTGGGCGACCCAGGGCAGAAGTTCCAGCGCCCGCTGCACATGGGCTGCGGTGATGGCCCGGGAGTTCTGCGCGGCCGCTTCCTCCAGGGATCTTTGGGCCAGGTGGTTTAAGAGGCGGGGCAGGCCGTTGCCGGCTTGGAGCAGCAAGGTCAAGGCGGCGGCCTCGAAGGGGTTGGCGTGGATGCCGACTTCCTGTAGGCGCGCCTGGACATAGCCGGTCAACTCCTGGCCGGTCCAAGGTTGGAGGCGGAGGCAAAAGCTCAGGCGGGCCAACAGGGGCGCGTTGATGCCCATTTGCAAGCGGGGCAGGAGTTGTTCGTCGCCGACCAGCAGCAAGCTGAAGGGCGGCTGGGTGTCGCGGCGGTCGCAGGTCAAAAGTCGCACTTCTTCCAGGGCGGGGGCGCTGAGATTTTGCGCCTCGTCAATCACCACGACGGGCCAAAGCCGGTCCAGTTGTTGCCAGCCTTGGCGGATGAGCAGCACATTGTCGCTGCGGCGCATGCGAGCCGTCTGGCCCAGTTCCGCGCAGAGCAGGCGGATCAGATCGGTGCCAGTGACCGAGGAATGGGAGAGGACCAGCGTTTTGTAGCGTTTGTCGGGCAGACCTTGCAGGAAGTGCTGCACCAGGAGAGTCTTGCCCACGCCGTTGGGCCCGTGAAGCAAACCGCCGGCGCGCACGGCGACCAATTGTTCGAGGCGGCGGCGGGTTTCCTGAAAGGTGTCCGAGGCATACGGTTTTTCCACCGCCGCGCCGAAGGGCAACTGGCTGGCGCCCCAGAGGGTTTTGAGGGCGGTGTCGAGGTCAAGAGGATTTATCGGGGCGTTCATAATCGCGGTCGGTATAGGTTTTGGCGTTGAGTTGTTTGTCGCAGCGGCGGGCCGGGCCGACGTATTGGTCGTCCCGCCAGATTTCCACGCGGCGCCATTGGAAGGGATCAAAGCGCACCTGGATGAGTTGGCCGCGCAGGTGCAGGGGCGTTTCCCACAGTTGACCTTCCAGGCTGAAGGTGGCGTCCAGACGGACCCGGCGTTGAGCGCGGGACAGGAACAGCGCCTCCCAGTCGGTCTGCGGGTCGGCGGTGCGCAGGTTGACCGCGCGTTGGGCGAAGCGTTCGGCCGGAGTCTGCCCCTCCAAGGCGCTGTGCGGCCGCTGATGGTATTCGCCTTCAACCCAGCGCCAGAGTCGGGCATTGAGTTCCTCCAGAGTGTGGACCGGGTCGATGATTAAGCGGGCCTCGAAATCCATTTGCAGGGTTCTGAACCAGCGCTCTTGCTTTCCTTTGGCCTCGGGTGCGGACTGCACCCCATGCGAACGAACCAAAACGGTTTTTTACCGTCACCCACCCATTTCACCCGTGGCGAGGACGACGCTTTGAGCTGATTGATCTGCGGTCGCGTTGGGGT
>Ga0224557_1002914_pt1 | contig 13960 bp, 11 predicted proteins | sample 714S31014metaG_FD_180677 | JGI IMG/M metagenome (GOLD analysis project Ga0224557, IMG submission 180677) | Peat soil microbial communities from Stordalen Mire, Sweden - 717 S3 10-14 | ecosystem: Environmental > Terrestrial > Soil > Wetlands > Peat | place: Sweden: Norrbotten County, Stordalen...
GGATTGAGGCGGATGCATTCGATCTGATGCGGGATTATTCGGAGGCGGGCGAGCGGTTCGACTCGATCGTTCTCGATCCTCCGGCGTTTGCCAAGACGAAACGGGCGGCGGAGGGCGCGATGCGCGGCTACAAGGAGCTGAACCTGAGGGCCATGAAGATGCTGTCGGCGGGAGGAACGCTGGTGACCTGCTCCTGCTCGCACCATGTGGGGATGGAGGAGTTCACTGGCGTGGTGCGGGCGGCGGCGGAGGACGCGGGGCGGAGGGTGCAGGTGCTGGAGATGCGCGGCGCTGCACCGGACCATCCGGCGATTCTGACGTTGCCGGAGACGAGTTATCTGAAGTGCCTGGTGTGCCGGGTGGGGTAGGGCGGTTGTTCGTTAGCGGTTGGGAGATCAGGGGCGCAGGACGGTGAAGCCTGCGGCGGCGGCGGCTTCGGCGAGGCGGGTGTCGGCGCAGAGGAAGGTGCGGCCGGTGGGGCGGTTGCGGCACCAGGCAAGGGCGGCGGCGAGCTGGAGGCTGTCGGCGGCGCGCAGGGGGTAGAGGCCGAGGAGTGCTTGGGCTTGATCGCGGACGGCGTCGCTGGGGAGGATGTCCAACCAGTCTCGTCGCATCTCCGCGAGGCGGTTCAAAGCGAGCTTTCTCGCCAGGTCGTCGAGGCGGCCACTGCGATGGACGCGAGCGATTGCGCTATGAATCTCCACCGGCGTAGCCCACCAGATGACAGGAGTAAATTGAGTAGCCATCTCTCTCGCCCACGGACTGGTTGGCTCACTCACAAGTAACGGATTGAGCGCGCTGGTATCCCAGAAGGCGGAGGTTTTGCTGCTCAACGGCCCTCCTCCCGCTCATCGAGAAGGGCCTGAGTGAGAGCGTTGCCCTCGACCTTCGGCATCGGGAGATGGTCGAAGGCCCTGATGTCCCAGGGCTTCTCTGGCATACGGAGGATGCCATCGGCGACGAGTTCGCGCTCTTCGTCGGAGATGCCGTCATTGTGGGGGAAGGGGATGATCTGGGCGACGGCGGTGTTGCGGTCGCGGATGGTGATGGTCTCCCCGGCCTTGGCGTAGGTGATGTACTTGCTGAGCTGGTTCTTGAGGACGGCAATGTTGACGGTTCGCATGGGGGCGACCTCGATATGGCTATTATAGCCATATCGAGCTAGAAGTGGTAGGCCAGTTGGGCGGTTATGGAACGCGGAGTGACGTAGTGCGTGCCGGAGAAGGTGGAGAGGAAGTTGTAGAGGGCGACCTTGTTGGTGAGGTTGACGATGGTGACGGAGGCGGAGAGGGTGCGTTTGTCGGCGGTCTTGCGGCGCAGCAGGTTGTCTTCGCCGAAGGAGAGATCGAAGAGGCTGCGCGGTGCGACGCGCGGCGGGTCGTGGTCGTCGTTCTCGGCGTTGGGCACGGGGAGCTTGAGCAGGGACGAGGTGAACTGCGAGGCGAGGCATGTGGCGGGGAGGGGATGGCCAAGCGTGGCGCTGACTCCGTTGCAGGCGAATCCGGCCTGGGCCTCCTGATCGGCGGTTAGGCCCACGCCGGTGGCGTCCCTGAGGTAGATTGTCGGCGGAGCAACCCCCACGACGGTTGTCTGCGGGCAGTCGTTCGATGCCAGTGTGCCGTAGCAGGGGGCGGCTCCGGCGACCTGGCCGGAGTCGAAGCGCCAGTTGAAGCCGACGTAGGGGCCTCGCTTGCCGAGCTGGTACTGGGCGTGGGTGGTCTGGTTGAACTTCTCGTCGTGGTCGATGCGGAAGGGGGTGTAGGCCGCGGTCTGGCCCGATTGCACGGTGGTTCCGAGGCCGCTGGTCTGCGGAGTGAAGAAGCGGGCGGCGACCGAGGAGAAGACAATCTGTGCGGTGAAGTTGTGGACGGGGGGTATGTCGAGGCGACCGTCGAAGCCGGGAATCTTGGAGTTGTGCCAGCCGATGGGGAAGGTGATGGGCGTGGCGCCGAGGACGGAGAAGTCGTAGGCGTTGTGGGTGTACTCCCAGACATAGTCGGCGGAGAGGACGGCGAAGCGGGAGAGGGACTGCTGGAAGCCGGCGTGGAAGTCGTTGCGGAAGCCGGGGCGGTTGGGAGCTGGGGTGCAGGGGATGAGCGCGGCGATGACGGCGGAGTTGCAACCTTCGCTGGCAAGGACCAGGTTCTCGTTGAAGGGCGACTCCAGCGAGCGGGCGTAGGAGACGCGCAGGACGGTCCCGGGGCCTTTGACCTTATAGCTGAGAGCGAGGCGCGGCTCGACCTGGTTGGCGGCGACAAGTCCGTTGTATTGGTCGAAACGCAGGCCGAGGTTTCCGGACCAGCGCCCGAAGGTGATGGCGTCCTGGGCGTATGCGGCGAACTCCTTGACGTCGGTGTGGCCGTGGAAGGCGTAATCGCCGCCGCCTTCGGTGAGGTCGTAGGGTTTGAGGGTGGCGCAGGCTGTGCCTGGAATTGCGGAGCCGTTGGGGTTCTGGCAGCCGAGGCCGGGTTCGAGGTTGGGATCGACGATGCCGAGCTGGAAGTTCTCGGTGAGGAAGGTCTGGGTGTAGCTGATGCCGGCCTTGATGTTGTTTCCGCCGTGGGTGTAGGTGATGTCGGAGATGAGGCCGGTATTGGCGAGCGAGCGCTGCTGGGCGATGGTCTCCTGCTGCAGGTCGGGCGCGCCGCGGTCGGCGAAGGGGTTGGCGCTGGGATAGTAGTTGAATCCGTCGCGGCGGAAGAAGTAATTGGCGTTGAGGACGGTGGAGGTGTTGATGACGTGGGTGTAGGAGGGGGCGAGGTTGATGGTCTGGATCTGTGCGCGTTGATCTGAAGGGCCAACGGCTGCGCCGTTGGGACCTATCGCTACGCCGGCGGAGTTGGTGGGCCATTGCGTGGCGTACTGGCTGTCGTAGGAGTTGGGGGTCTGGAACCAGGAGCGGGTGTAGTTGAGGTTGAGGCGCGCGGAGTTGGCGGTGGAGATCTGAACGTCGATGCGGTCGAAAAGATTTTCCTCGTTGCCATGGTCGTGGATGGCGTGGAACTCCGGCGGGTCGAGGAAGCGGCCGGTGTTCATGACGTTGGCGGAGATGAAGTTGCCCAGCTTGGCGGAGCCGGTGGCCAGATTGAATCCGACGTTGGAGGAGCCGAAGGAGCCGTAGGAGGCGGTGACCTCTCCGGTGGGCTTGCTCTCGCCCAGGCCGGAGCGGGTGGTGGCGACGATAACCAGCGAGGTCTTGCCGCCGTACTCTGCCGGAGGCGCTCCGGGAATGACCATCAGCGACTGCACTGAGTCCATGGGGATCTGATTGGAGAAGGTCTTGCTGGTCTGGTCGGTGATGGACTGGCCATCGACGGAGAAGGAGTTGGAGGCGTGGTCGCCCATGCCGTGGAACATGCCGTTGGAGTCGGCGGAGACGCCGGGGGAAGAGAGCGTGACCAGCGAACTGACCGAGGAGGAGATGCTCTCGATCGGAATCTTGGCGAAGAGATCACGGTCGACATCGGTGTGACCGACGGGGTCGGCTTCGACAAGATCGCCGCTGGTGGTGGTGACGTCGACGACGGTGCTGGCGGAGGCGATCTGTAGCGTGGTGGTGAGGGCGATCGGCACAAAGGACTGCACTTCGACGGTCTGCGAGGCCGGGGCCATGGTCTTGGCGGCGACGGTGAGGCGGTAGGTGTTGAAGGGGATGTTGGTGAAGATGTAGGCGCCGGAGTTGTCGGTGGCGGCGGTGTCGGAGAGGCCGCTGATGGCGTTGGATAGGGTGACGGTGGCGTTGGCGATGACCGCGCCGGTGGGGTCGATGACCGTGCCGGAGATGGTCCCGGCGTTGCCGGCGGACTGGACGCGGGAGGGCGCGGGACGGCGGGGCGCGGGAGCCTGAGCGGAAGATTGCGTGGGGGTCTGCGCCCTGGCGCGAGGCGCGGCCACGGAGAGCGATGTGGCGAGAATGACGAATGCTGCGGAGATGCCGCGTCCGATGGACGTGTTCATGAAGTTCCCCCCTGGTGGATTGCGTGTTGCGTGTTGACGAGGTGCTGTGCGGGAACGCTTGTCAACAGGCGACGGGTGGGGGACGGGTGAAGAGGTCGAAGGTCGAGAGTGTGCGGGGAAGGATGGACGGCGGGAGGGATTCAACCACGGCGACGACGGAGGTCGTGGGCGCGGGGGATGGAGCATGGATGGGATGAACGGAGACGTGGGCCGCGGCGCAGAGGGCGCAGTCTGCGTGGTCGGCGCCGTCGGCGTGGGTGTGCGCGACCTGCACGGAGCCCAGAATGACAACCAGAAGGACGCAGACCAGCGCGAGGAGAATTCTCCACGGGCGGTCGGCACGATTCCTCTGGTCTTTTTTACCCATACTACTCAACTATACCGTAGGATGCGCGGGTGGGTAGAGGAGCGCGCGCAGGGCGGGCTCATCGAGGACTGGGATGTTGAGGGCGCGGGCGCGGTCGAGCTTGGAGCCGGAGTCCTCGCCGGCGACGAGGTAGGAGGTCTTCTTGCTGACGGTGGCGGAGACGCGTCCGCCGGCGGACTCGATGAGTTCCTTGGCGGCCTCGCGGGTGAGCGTGGGGAGAGAGCCGGTGAGGACGAAGGTAAGGCCGGCGAGGGTGGAGGTGGTGACGCGCTTCTCGGCGGTCATTTCCACTTTCAATCCCTGTAGCTTGTCTATCAGCTCTCGATTCCTCTGCTCAGCGAAGAACTCGACGATGGCCTGGGCGACGCGCGGGCCGACCTCGTTGACCTGCTCCAACTCTTCGGCGGGGGCGAGTCGCAGGGCCTCTATCGAGCCGAAGTGGGCGGCGAGGATCTGGGCGGTGCGCTCGCCGACGAAGCGGATGCCGAGGGCGAAGAGGAGACGGGCGAGGCCCGCACGCTTCGACTGCTCGATCTCGTCGAGCAGGGACTGGGCGGATTTTTCGCCCATGCGGTCGAGCTGGAGAAGGTCCTCTTTGCGGAGAGAGTAGAGGTCGGAGAGGGTGCGGACCAAGGGCTCGCGCACAGTCGTATCGCTCGTTGAATCGGCGCTGGCCTGGAGATTGGTGATTGCTGGGCTGAGGGATTGCTCTTCGCCGTCGGCTGCAAGGATAGTCGATGGATTCTGGCCGAGGAGTTGCGCGACCATTGCATCCCCCAGGCCTTCGATGTTCATGGCGTTGCGGGCGGCGAAGTGGAGCAGTCCTTCGCGTAGGCGGGCGGGGCAGTTGGCGTTGACGCATCGCCAGTCGACTTCGCCTTCGGCGCGGACGAGTGCGCTCGCGCACTCGGGGCATTGAGTGGGGAAGACGATCTCTTCGCTGCCGCGCGGACGATGGGTGTCTTCGATGACGGAGACGATCTTGGGGATGACGTCGCCGCCGCGTTCGACCTGGACGAAGTCGCCGATGCGGACGCCGAGGCGCATGATCTCGTCGGCGTTGTGCAGCGTTGCGCGGGAGACGGTGGTGCCACCGATCAGCACCGGAGTGAGGACGGCGACGGGTGTCACCTTTCCGGTGCGGCCGACCTGGAAGTCCACGCGCTCCAGGCGCGTAATAGCGGCGCGGGCGGCGAACTTGTATGCGATGGCCCAGCGCGGCGCACGGCCAGTGAAGCCAAGGCGGCGCTGCTGCGCGGTGGAGTCGACTTTAATAACAACGCCGTCGATCTCGTAGCCGAGGGTGTCGCGCAGGCCTTCGGAGTTGGCGATGAAGGCGAGAACCTGGTCGATGGAGCTGACCGTGGTGGCGTGGGCGTTGACGCGGAAGCCTGTGGTGCGGAGGGATTCGAGCGCGGTGGATTGGGTGGGGAGGAGGGATTCGCCGGGCTGATTGAGTTCGGTGGCATCCCACCCATCCAGCAAAGAGCGCTGGATGGATGGGGCACCCGGCGTTGTGGGTGGGACACCCAATGTTGTGGATGGAACACCCAATGCGCTGTCGCCGTGGAGGAGGAAGTAGGCGTAAAAGTCGAGGCGGCGCTGGGCTACGATGTTCGGCTCGAGCGTGCGGATGGTTCCGGCGGCGGCGTTGCGCGGATTGGCGGCGGGAGCCTTGCCATCGGCTTCGCGCTCTTCGTTGAGCTTGCGGAAGGCAGCGTGGGGGAGGATGACCTCGCCGCGCACCTCGAAGCTGGCGGGCAGGCCCGCGGAGCGCAGCTTCGCTGCCGAGACGCTCAGCGGGACGGAGCGGATGGTGCGGACGTTCGTGGTGACATCCTCGCCGATGGCCCCGTCGCCGCGGGTGAGACCGCGCTGGAGGCGGGCGGAGCCGTCCGGGGCAGGCGCGTAGAGCAAGGCGAGGGAGAGGCCGTCGAGCTTGAGCTCGCAGACGTAGCGCACCTGTTCGCTGCTGGGCAAGGCTTCGCGCAGGCGAGCGTCCCAGGCGCGGAGGTCGGCCTCGCTGTAGGCGTTGTCGAGCGAGAGCATGGGGCGCGAGTGGGGCGTCTTGACGAAGCCCTCGCGGGGCTTGCCGCCGACGCGCTGGGTGGGGGAGTCGGGCGTGATGAGTTCGGGGTAGGCCGCTTCGAGCGCGCGCAGCCGGTTGTAGAGCGCATCGTAATCGGCGTCGGAGAGCTCGGGCGCGTCGAGGACATAGTAGAGATGCTCGTGGTGGCGCAAGTCCTCGCGCAAGGCTACGACCTGCTGGCCGGGAGTGGGTTCGGAAGACATTCTGGGATGATTATAGAGAGAGCTGGCTTGCCTGGTCGCAGGACTTTGCAGAGACGTAGAGGTACCAGGCGAGCCAGAACGGCGTGGTCCAGAGGTAGAGGGCGGAGTGCAGGGTCCTGCCGGATAAAGGCGTGATCTCGATGAAGGCGCTGGCCAGCATGAGCGCGCCGAGCTGCGCGCGCGTGGTGGCGCGATAGACGCCCACCAGTAACGCCGGAACCAGCAGCGCCTGGTCGGTAATCCATGCGTACGGGCTTGCCAGAACGGAGACCAGCATCAGCAATGCGCCATCCTGCATCCAGTCCCATCGGTCGCGGCGCTTCCAGTAGAAGGCAATTGCCCAGAGGCAACCCACGATTGCGGGGAGAAACTGCAGCGCCATTGTCTGCCGGTGAATGGCAAATCGCAGGGCAACCGCCAGGCACGGGATGAACTCATGTTCAATCCCGGAGGAGCGCATCATCCGGGCGTACTGCGCCCAGACGGACGGGTCGAGCGCCCACGCGGCCAGCGAACTTGCGGCGAGCGCCAGGACCGCGCCCGCAAGCAGGCGGCAGGCGCGGCGGAGCACCACCCACAGAAGCAGTACCGCGGCAAAGGGAAGAAAGAGGTGGGGCTTCAGCGCGCAGAGCCACAACGAGAGGCCGGCGACGAACGGGCGGCTGCTGTGGAAGCGCAGAAAGAGGGTGAGGCCGAGCAATGCGAAGAGCGCGGTCTGGCCGCACATGACACACAGCACCGCCGGCGCGAAGGAGTAGCCCAGGTAATGCAGCTTGTTGCGTGGACGGCCGTGCATCAACCAGAGCATGTGGACCGAGAGCGCCATTGCCGCCAGCAGGAGCAGCGACCAGAGTAAGGCTCCGGCGCGCAGTCCGAAGAGTCCCAGCGGGACCACCAGGCAGAGCGCGTAGGGAGGATTGCGCATGAGAAGGACCTGGGTATTGTCGGAGAATCCGACGGACCGCTCGATCTTCAGAATAGTGGCGCTGTCGTAGGGATTGGCGTGGGCAACGATCTGACGGCCGGCCACCCAGAAGCTGACTACGTCGCGACCTCCGGGATTGTTGCCCGAGACCAACAGGACGCAGATCCCGAGGACGAAGATTGCGAAGACAAGAGCACAGACGGAGACGGTCGCGGGTTCGAGGAACTTATGAGCGTCGCGGCGCCATAATCTCGGAGGATCGGGAGGGGCTTGCGGCATGGGCGTTTCAGGGTCTGGCCCATAGTACAGGATGGGCGGTAAAATGCCGCGCTCTTCTCGCGCAAGCGGTATGCTGGAACCTGTCTGCACACTCCCCATGGAACCCATCACACATCTGATGACCGGAGCCTGCCTGGCGCGGGCGGGCTTCAACCGCAAGGCGGCCTACGCGACGCTGGCGATGACGCTGGCCGCGGAGGCGCCGGACCTGGATGTGCTGTGGTCGGCGGGTGGGCCGGTCGCGGCCTTCCAGCACCATCGCGGGATCACGCATACGCTGATCGGGCTGCCGTTCGAGGGGCTGATTGTAGTTGTTGCGGTGTGGCTCTTTCATCGTTGGCGGGTGCGACGGGCGAAGGCCGCGGAGAACAAAGTTGGCGTGGGCGCGAGCGAGGCTGGCGCGAGTGGGGATTCAGCGGTTGCGCGGCCGCTGACGGCGGCCCCGGTGCGTTGGGGGCTGCTGTACGGATTTGTGCTGATTGCGCTCGTCAGTCATCTTCTGCTGGACTGGACGAACAACTACGGACTGCGGCCCTTCTTCCCGTTCAATGCGCACTGGTACGCGGGGTCGATTGTGTTTATCTTCGAGCCGGTACTGTTTGTGGTGCTGCTGATTGCGCTGGTGGCTCCGGCTTTGTTTGGGCTCATCAATAGCGAGGTGGGGGCGCGGCGGGAGACTTTTCGCGGGCGAGGCTGGGCGATCTTCGCGCTGGCGGCGATGGTGGGGCTGTGGGGGTGGCGCGAGGTGGAACACAATGCCGCGGAGCAGTTGGCGTTGGCGGCGAGCTATGGGGCTAGAGACTCAGGGCTGGCGGAGTCGGCGGGCGCTGCGGGCGGAGCGGATTCGGCGGCGCAGGTTTTGCCTGCGCAGGTGCTGCGCGTGACGGCCAGTCCCTATCCGGGGAATCCTTATCGGTGGCACACGGTGGTGGAGACGCCGGAGTTCTACCAGATGGCCACGGTGGACACGCTGCGGTCGACGGTGGCGACCGATCCGGAGCAGGACCTTTTTTATAAGCCGCCAACTACGCTAGCTACGCTGGTGGCCAAACGGAGCTGGCTGGGCGAGGTGTATCTGGACTGGTCGAGCTGGCCGGTGGTTACGGAGATGGGGCCGGTGGTGCCGATTGGCGCTCCGGCAGGAACGGCGGACTGGACCGCGGTGAGGTTTATGGACCTGCGGTTCCTGTACGACACGCCGTTGATGCAGGGGCGCAGCGGGCCGCCGCTCTCCGGGACGGTGTATGTGGATGCGGACCGGCGAGTCGCGCGGATAGAGCTGAGCGGGCATGTGCAGCGGTAGGGTTGCACTGCGCTACGGTTGAGATGGCGGCGGTTCGGGTTGCGGGGGCTGCTGCGGCGGGGGCTGGTAGGGCGGCGGTGGCGGGGGGAAGGCTGCGGCGTAGGCGTAGGCGGGCGGCGGCGTGGAGCGGTCGAGCAGGTCGCCAAGCAGGGGATAGCGTCCGCCCAGGAAGTAGAGGGCGTAGGCCTGGAAGAAGGTGAGAAGTGTGCCCATGAATGCAAGCACCACGCAGACCGCCCAGCAGAGAAATACCAGTCCGCCGAAGATGGCGCAGGCAATCAGCAATATGGTCCCAGCTGTTCCGGCATGGTGCAGGAAGAACCAGAGGATGACTCCGACGATCCCTGGAGGGATGAGTGAGACGAGCAGGACCAGGACGACAGCGATCTCGGCGACGATTCCGAAGACGAGCCCGAGGACAAATCGCAGGACTATGTAGAGGATGACCTGGCCGGGTTCCGCGGCGATGAGCGCGCGCAGGCGTCCGAGAGATTGCGAGATAGTGAGGTCTTCCAGCGCGAGAAAGGGCAGGGCGAGGTCGCGCACCAGCATGTAGATTGCGCTCAGCACCAACAGAACGATTAAGACGGCGGCGATGAAGAGAAGAATCTGCGCGATGTGCAGGCCGGAGAAGAAACCGGCAACGCCAAGTGCGCCCGCCCCGTGAGCGTGATGGAAGAAGTAGACGACGGCCGTGATGATGAAGGGCAAGAGAAGAAGCAGCATGAAGAGAATCAAGAGGAGCCTGAGGCCGATCCAACGCCAGGTGCGGCTGCCGTACTTGCTCCAGAGTGGGCCGACGAAGGTGAAGCGGGTTGCGACCATTTCCAGCAGGACGAGTTGCAGGCGGGAGCCGATGTAGAAGAGGATGAGGCCGATGATCAGCGAGACCAGGCCGAGCAGGACCGCGAACGCCACGACAAACGCAAGAAAGGCGGGAGGAAGTTCGTGCATGCCATTGGAGCGGCCGGGGACGTGAAGATTCAAGCCTCCGCCCATCTCGGCGAAGAAGGCGACGGCGGCGATCTTGAGAAACGTGCGCAGGCGGAATGGACGGCCCATGAGATCGCGGGTCCGTCCCATGGCGGGAGAGATGCATTCGATTGCGCTGAGTGGTCTCATAAATGGGTAGGAGGAGATTAGCACGGGAATACTGCTGCTGCACGAATTAATCTGCTGATTCTGTGAGCCATTGGTCCCAGGCGGCGAGGGCGCGGTCGCATTGGATGCGGTGGCGCTCTTTCTTGTCTTTCTTATCTCCGATGCGGCGGCGCAGGTCTTCTTCGAGCGGCGGGAGAAGGTCGAAGGTAATGTTGGCGGGCTGGAAGCGCTTACTTTCCGCGTGGGTGATGTAGTGGGTGAGGCTGCCGTTGGCGGTGACGCGCGGAGCGGGGGTGGGCTGGATGCCACGGGCGAGGGCGGCGGCGTAGCGTCCGGCGAGCAGGCCGCTGGCGATGGACTCGGTGTAGCCTTCGACGCCAGAGAGCTGGCCGGCGATGAGGACCGAGGGATGGGCACGGAGCTGGAGGGTTTCGGTGAGGAGGTTCGGCGCGTCGATGTAGGTGTTGCGGTGGATCTGGCCGTAGCGCAGGAAGGCGGCGTTTTCGAGGCCGGGAATGAGGCGGAGGACGCGCGCCTGTTCGCCGAACTTGAGGTGATTTTGGAAGCCGACCAGATTGTAGGAGTCCGCGCGGAGGTTCTCCTGGCGGAGCTGGACGACGGCGTAGGGCCAGCGGCCGGTCCTGGGGTCGGTGAGGCCGACGGGCTTCATGGGGCCGAAGCGGAGAGTGTCGCGGCCTCGGCGGGCCGTCTCTTCGATGGGGAGGCAGCCCTCGAAGTAGTGGACAGGAGCGGCGACGACAGGGAGTTTCGTGGCGTCCGAAATGCGGGGGTCCCTCCACTCCCTCTTCGACTCGCTGCGCTCGCTCAGGGGCCGGTCGGGATGACGGCTATCTAGAGCGGGGAGTTGCTCCCAGGGCTTTGCGGGGACGGACTCGGCGATGGTGAGGGCGTCGAGGAATCGGTCGTACTCTTCCTTGGTGAAGGGGCAGTTGATGTAGTCGGCGGTGCCTTTGTCGTAGCGGGCGGCGAAGAAGACGCGGTCCATGTCGATGGTGGTGGCGTCGACGATGGGGGAGATGGAGTCGTAGAAGGCGAGGTGGCTGGAGCCGGTGAGTCGCTGAAGTTCGGCGGCGAGCGCGGGCGAGGTGAGCGGGCCGGTGGCGAGGATGGTCAGCGTGTCGGGGTCGTCGGGATTGAGCGCGGTGACCTCTTCGCGATGGATGGTGATGCGCGGATCTGATCCCGTAGAAAAGGCAGCGATGCGGGCGGCGACGCGGCGGGAGAACTCGACGCGGTCGACGGCGAGGGCGTGGCCAGCGGGAACGGCGGAGGCGTCGGCTTCGGCGAGGAGGATGGAACCGGCGCGGCGCATCTCCTGCTTCAGGAGCCAGGGCGCGGTGTTCTCGGATTCGGACTTGAGCGAGTTGGAGCAGACGAGTTCGGCGAAATCGGCGGTCTGGTGGGCCTCGGTGGAGCGCGTGGGGCGCATCTCATAGAGCGCGACTTCGCAGCCGAGGGCGGCGGCTTGCAGTGCGGCTTCCGGACCGGCGAGACCTCCTCCGATGATTTTGATCTTCTTCATAGTTTCAGCATAGGGGATTCGGAAGTCGTGTGGAGTGGGTGGGGGCGGTTCGCGAGCCCCACCTTAGCGACGATGAAGCCGTCGCGAAGATGGGGCACCCGGCTGATCTTACTTTGCGTGGGCAGCGAGGGCGGCGAGGGGGTCGCCGGTGAGGCGCATGGTGGTCCACTCGGAGAGGGGGGTGGCGCCGAGGGACGTGTAGAAGTCGATGGCGGGAGTGTTCCAGTCGAGGACGGCCCACTCGAAGCGGGAGCAGCCCTCGGCGACGGCGATGGCGGCGACGGCGGCGATGAGGGCCTTGCCTATGCCGCGACCACGAAAGGCGGGGCGGACGAAGAGGTCTTCCAGAAAGATGCCCGCGTTGCCGCGCCAGGTGGAGTAGTTGTGGAAGTAGAGGGCGAAGCCTGCGGGAGTGGGAAGGTTGTTGGTTGCTGGTTGCTGGTTGTTGGTTGAAGACAACTCGGCGATGAGGCAGTGGAAGCGCGGGGTGGGGCCGAAGCCGTCGCGCAGGAGGTCGGCATGGGCGGCGATGGCGCTGGCGGGTTCGCGCTCGTACACGGCGAGTTCGCGGATGAAGGCGAGGATTTCGGGGATGTCTGCGGGTGTTGCAGGACGAATTTGGAGGTCGGGCATGGGGTGCGGGACTACTTTCGGGGGTGGTTGGAGGGGGCGTTTGGGTTGGCGGCCAGCCACTTGTCGAAAGGGATGGTGAAGGAGAAGAGTTCCTGTTTGCCGTCGAGGGTGTGGACCATCTTAACGTAGAGCGAGGCGTGGGCGAGAGCGGGGTCGTCGAGGCCCTTGATGTCGTAGAAGAGGTAGCCAGCGAGGGTGGAATGGGCGTTGACGATGGTTCCCTGGAAGCCGAAGTCGCCGTCGTCCTGCGCAACGCGCTTGTCGATGGGGGTGCGCTTGATGGGGATGGGGATGAGCGGGATGCGGATGGGCTGCGTGCTCTTCAGAGTGAAGAGGCGGCGGTTGATCTCGTCCTCGGTGGCGGCGGGGAGGGTGTCGCCCGCGGCGGAGATGAACTGGAAACGGGCCTCGTCGAGCTGTAGGGCGCGGTCGCCGTCGTTGGTGAGAATGACGCGGATGGGCAGAAGTCCGTGCTGGATGTAGGGCAGGCGGAAGAAGGAGCAGAGCTTGGGGTCGTCGCATGGGTCGGCGGCGATGGTGAGGTGCTCGCCGGGGTGGGCGTCGCGGGCGGGGTAGGTGGCGGCGGAGTTGGCGGGCGGCGCGGATTTGTGGCCGGCGGCGCGAGCGGGAATGCAGAGCAGTGCGGCGGCTATGATGGGGAGCAACGCTCGGGCGCGGAGTGCGCGGAAGGCTCGCGAGGCGTGCGGATTGCGTGGGTTGCGATGCGGGCTCATGCTGGGTTGATTATCATCATCCCTGATGCGGCGGTAAAGATGTGCTGCTGTGGGAGAGAGAGTCGAGACAATGGGGATGGCGCTGTATAGCTTGCTGCTGATGGTGGGGCTGGCGGTGTGCTCGCCGTGGTGGCTGGCGCGGATGGTGCGCTATCGCGATGGCGTGGCGCAGCGGCTGGGGCGGGTGCCGGCGGAACTGCGAGCGGCGGCGGCGGGGCAGAAGGTGGTGTGGGTCCATGCGGTGAGCGTGGGCGAGGTGTTGGCGGCGACTCGGCTGGTGGGGGAGTTGGAAGAGGCGCTGGGCGTGGGGTGGGTGGTGGTGGTTTCGACGACGACGTCGACCGGGCAGGCACTGGCGAAGGAGCGGTTTGGGGTGGAGAGGGTGTTTTATTATCCGCTGGACTTTGCGTGGGCAGTACGGTCTTACCTGCGGGCTTTGCAACCAAAGCTGCTGGTGCTGATGGAGAGCGAGCTGTGGCCGAGGATGCTGGTGGAGTGCGGGCGGGTGGGTGTGCCGGTGGCGGTGGTGAATGCGCGGGTGAGCGATAGAAGCTATGCGCGGGGATCGCGGGCGCGAGTGGTTTGGGGGCGGGTTCTGCGGAGGGTGGATTTATTTTTGGCGCAGAGTGAGGAGGACGCGCGGCGGCTGGTGGCGATGGGCGCGCGCGTGGATGCTGTGCGGGCGATTGGGAATCTGAAGTACGACGTGCGGGCGGCGAAGGCGAGTCGCGTGGCGGAGCTAATTAAGGAGGCCGCGGCGGGACGGCCGATTGTGGTGGCGGGGAGTACGGCGGATCGTCTGAACTATAAGAAGCTCAGTAGACGA
>Ga0224557_1002916_pt1 | contig 13959 bp, 19 predicted proteins | sample 714S31014metaG_FD_180677 | JGI IMG/M metagenome (GOLD analysis project Ga0224557, IMG submission 180677) | Peat soil microbial communities from Stordalen Mire, Sweden - 717 S3 10-14 | ecosystem: Environmental > Terrestrial > Soil > Wetlands > Peat | place: Sweden: Norrbotten County, Stordalen...
GCACATCATCCAGCCTCGTGAAGTCAGCGACGTAGTAGGGGACGTTGAGCTCGCTCGCTACCGCTTTGGTCTTTTGAGGGGATCGACCGACGGTAACGACGCGGGCGCCTTGACCTTTCAGAAGCCGGGCGGCTGCTGCCCCGATGCCGTCACTGGCGCCGGTTATGATGACGACCTTATCACTCATGATGGTAAGCCTCCTTTCTTGATCGGCTTGTCGTGAGCCGATTCCAGCGCAGCTACGAGCCGCTTCAGGCCGGACACTACGTAGTCGTAGTTCAACGCGTAGTACACATACTGTCCCTTTTTCTGATCCCTAACGAACTGTCCAGCTTTCAGCAGCTTTAGATGCTGAGAAGCGGTCGGCTGCGATATGCCGACGAGCGCCGCAATTTGTCCGACGGTACGCTCACCCTCGGCCAATGATTTCAATATCTGGAAGCGGGTCTTGTTGCCGATGCTCTTTCCATAGTTTTCCGCAAAAGCAAGTATATCTTTCGCAGGTATATCACTCATATAGATATATTAGAATATACGTATATATAAATACGTTCACTGCGTCTACTAGCTCCTGCCAAGGACTCGTCTCTTCCCCCTGAATCCTCTACCTATTCATTATGAATCATTCAAATCCATTTGACGGAAGTATACTGGTCGAAGCTCACCGGCCCCACCAAGTATACTATTCGAATCCACGCCATTCAATAGGCCAAGCACGTAGCCCTGCTGGCCTCTTGCGCCTGCGCCGCCAAACGAGGCGTACTTCCTATGATCTCCTTCGGTGTTCTCGTCTACTTGGAGTTCCCCGTCTGGAGCCACTCGACATAGTTCCGGATGGCCGAGTGGATATCGAAGGCGGGTGAGAAGCCAGTGTCCGCCCGAAGTCGCTGGGTGTCCATGACCGGTAGCGGTGGACTTGGACTGCGTCTCGGCGGGAGGTTCACCTAGAAGTCTGAAACCGCTCCCTCGATTGCTTCCGCCAGCTCTCGATTCTGAGTGAGCCTCCCCCAGCCTACTTTGTAGAGGTCGTGGGGAAGCTTCTCCACGGTCTGAAGCAGACCGATTGCGCGGGCCACATCCTTGATGTAGTACACATCCGCTCCATCGTCCGCGTACGCCGCGTTAATGGGCGGGAGCATCATAGGGCTGATTCACAAGGCGGCTCAACGCGGAACCGTAGTAGCTCATCTGGGGCCGGGCTCAGCATCAAGCAGCTGGGTTATCGCGCGTGCCATACCGGAGATGGACATGGGCTTCCGCAGAAAACAGTCAGATCGCAGCTCAGGGAACATACCGCGAAATCCTTCCTCATACACGTCGTAAGCCGTGAAGAAGCAGACCTTCATGTCCTTGTCCATCTTCTTCAAATTCTTGTAAACGTCAAAGCCGTTCATTTCCGGCATCCGCACGTCGATGATAGCCAGGTGGTACGCACCGGGCTTGAATGTCGATATTGCTTCGAGAGGATTGTTGTAAGTGTCGACCTGAAATTGATAGTCCTCTAGACCGATCTTCAGACCGTCGGTAATCTCCTTCTCATCGTCGATTATCAGAATCCTTTTCACAGAGGACATCACAGTCGATCGCTCGCCCTCCTCATTTCGGATATAAAGTAAACGCCGAGTCCAGCTCAGCATTGTCGCATCGTGAATCAGTAGAGCCTGTAACTGGATATCTTCCTCCCGGTCTTCTTCTTCTCCGATAGCCCCGGAAGTTCTTGGGTTTAGGGGAATGTGGGCTTCGTCAACCAAGTCGAATGGGCCGCGTAGGATTGTCGGATTGTCACTCGATGATTGCGCCTGGCTCTCGACTAGCATAAAGATAAAAGCCGCCGATGGGTTTTAATGACCGTGAACCCTGGAGGCATCGACGTCCTCATCAAAGAGTACGAAGCGATTATCGGTAACAAGAAGCCTCTGTCGAACGGTAAAATCTATCGCGACTGCAGCGAACAGGAGAAGAACCACGTCAATGCGTTGCTCGACATCGCACGAATGACAAAGGTAGCGATGGTGGAGGGACGGATGCTGAGCAACGGCCAGAAGGATTATCTCGTGTATACGATATTTGAATCGACGATCCTCAACCAAAAAGTGATGGGGAATCTGTCAGACTCGGAGTGGCAGAGAGAATTTGACGAAGCAGGAAGGCTCCTAAGGACGATGGAGTCGGTGTTGGGAAAGCGCTACGTGGACTCGAGGATAAAGCAATTCGAACGCCTTAAGAAACGAAAACGCTCGAGTAAGGGAAACGGGGCAAATCCAATGACGGGGAGGCTTTTTCTTTACACCGGCGAAAGGCTGTCGTTGTAGTTCATTTCCTGATCGCTCGACAGGTTGTTCTTGAGCGGTTCTTTGCTAAGTGACCGTATGTGACAGAAAACACTCCTATTGAAAAGCACCCTATCCAAGCATCTTCATAATGAATCAATCGAATCCAATCGACGAAAGTATGCTGGTCGAAGCTCACCGGATTTGAACTGGCAGCTTCGAATCGGCTCGATAATACAGCCATATCCCGATTCGTGCGATTTCGCCATTAGATATGAACCTAACCTAGTTTAAACCTGACCGGCCCCATCAAACCTACGTTGGTGACCTGGCTAGATTACGCAGGTTCAATCGTGCTTGATCCAGATGGTTCCCTCTAAGAGACTTGGCGTTTGGTACCACCGAAGATCCCTCATTCCAGAGTATCTCTCCTCTAGATAGCATCCTGTCATCCTGACCTTCTTCCCGTTGTTGTACCAGCTAACGTTTATTCGGATGGACTCAAAACTAGAAGCGCCTGTGCCGGTTTTTGCGCTTTCTGAGACTCAGCCCAGCGCATGATGTGATGTACCAAGGTTATCTAATCAGCATGGCCGCTCGTGGGACGTGAACCGACCCGGGGACGAGCAGATCAGGAGGGAGGTGGCAGACTTGATTGTCACCAAGGCGGACTGGGTGAGAATCTACAACGCTACTGTTCTCGGATGGACCTATTCTCTCGATTATGCAACAAATTGGACAGGCACTTCGGCACCCTTCGACAGATTCGCCTCCAACTCAGACCAACTATGTCTCTGCTTCCTAGGCGTTCTTACCAACTGCACCTCGACGATCTTCCTGAGGCGCTTGCTCTGCCTCCGGACCGTGGCTTCTCTCACGCCTGCCGCCTCCGCCGCGCCGCCTTGGGTCAGCCACCGGCCGTCCAGCAGCGACGCCAGATAGAGCGCCGAGGCCGCGAGGCCTGGCGGATACAGACCAGCCGTGATTCCCGCTTTCGCGGCTTTCGACAGTATCTCTAGGGCGTCTGCCTCCACCTTCGGGTCCGCCTTCGCTCTGGATGCGACCTTCGCCAGGCACTCCGTTGGATCGGCGATAGGAATCTTCAAATCGAGCTCCTCGACCAGCAACCTGTACCGTCTGGCAACCGCTATCTTTCCCACGCCGCTGGCCGCGGCCACGTCATCGAGGGTCATCGGGACCTCTTTCTCTCTGCAAGCAGCGTAGAGCGACGACGCCACAATCTGGACGCGCGGTCTCCCTCTGGCGAGACCTCGTTCTACACTCTTCTTGCATATCCGGGCAGCCTCGTCCGTGACTGCGAGCGGGACCGAGAGCCTCTCGGAGAACTGACTGAGTTCTTCGAGAGCGACTCCTGCCTCAGCCCTGTCGGACCGACGGTCTCTTGACAACGTAGCCTATCGCCAGCCCAATCAGCAGGAGGACAATCATCGCTGCATATGCCCAGCCGGGTGTGGTGGAAGTCGTCTGTGTGACGGTGCTCGTCGCGGTTTGAGTCGGCGTCTGCGTGCTGGTTCGGGTGGTTGGAGGAGCGGTCGTCGTGGCCGTGCTGGTTATGGTGGACGCGGGCTCGGTAACGGTTGTCGTTGATCCGGTGACGGTCTGGGTGTCAGTGACAGTCGAAGTCGTTCCGGGTCCTGTTGCAGTCTTGGTGGTTGTCGACGTTGTGGTCGTCGTGGCTGGAAGTGTGATGGCGGTAGTCACTGTCTGAGTTACCGTGGTTGGCGCGGTCGTCGAGTTGGTCGTAGTAGTTGTGGCTGAGGCTTCGTACTCGAACGTCGTCGTCGCCTTCAAACCGTTGGAGTCGGTGACCGTTATGAGGTACGGCCCTGATGTCCACCCATGGGGTTCACCCACATGTGTGGTGTAGGAGAAGTTCCCTGAAGCCGTGACCGCCCGGATCGATGAATCGAGCACCGTCGAGGAGCCCAGCAGCTGCACTTCGATAGAGACGTTGTCCGGGAGCGCCGGGATTGGATAAATCGTCCCTGAGATGGTGTAGGCCTGGTTGCCCACGAGCGACTCGCCGAGAGACGGGCTCGTGTACGACATGCCGACAGTAGTGGGCGTCGTCGTGGTGGCGGGCGTGCTCGTCGTGGATGTCGAACTGGGCGACGTTGATGCGGAAGTCGTGGAGGAAGATGTCGATGATTTCGTGGACGAGGCGGAGGTCGTAGACGTAGACGAGGAGTGCGTCGTCGATGTGGTTGACGTCGTTGTCGTACTTGTTGTGGTCGAAGTGGTTGATCCACCGCTCACCTGAATCGCGATGGGCTGCAGAAGCGTACCCTGCGCGTACAGTGTGAGCACGTAGTCGCCGTTGGTCGTCGGCGCAGTTATCGCGTAGAACGCCATGATGTTCCCCGCCGTCTTGTTGAGGTCAGCGGCGGAGTTGTCGGTGACCTGCGTCGGGGAGAACATGAATTTGGCGTTGTCGGTCTGGTTCGACTCCCACTGCTGGAGCCCCGGGACCACGCCCGTGGCATGCTCGTCGTTGGTGGAGACGAGGAGGTGGAACGTGCTTCCGGCCTTGACCGAACCAGAGGAGATCCCGCCGTCACCGTCTCCCGTGCCGTTGATCCACACGGCGATGCCGCTGTTGTGGCAGTAGCAGCCTTCGTCGTAGCTCGGCTCGCCGTGCGAGAAGTTGCTCTGTGTCCAGACGCCGTACGTCGTGAGCATGACGCCCAGTAGCAGTGCCGTCAGACCGATGGTGTACATTCTTCGTTTGTTCATTTCCGATTTGACCTCGAGATTCTAGAGAAAGAGAGGGGCAGGAAGCTCCTTGCTAGGGAGCTTCCTAGTCTCCGAGTCTACGACCAGGGCGTCTCCTCAGCGGCATTCTTTCCCGTGACCCTCCCGGTCCACATGCACTCGGCGAGATTACCTGCGCCTTGGTACATCCAGCCCCAGAAGGAGCCGCACTCGCCTGCACCATACAATCTGGGAATCGGGTTGCTATCTGGGTCCACGATCTGGCAGTTCACGTTTCGTCTCGGGCCGCCGTTTGTATTCACCATAGCTGGCCACGTCTTTGCTGCATAGAAGGGAGCAGTTGAAATGGAGGCCATCGTAGCGGAAGGCCTGCCAAAGTCTGTGTCACTGCCTGCGCCTAGGATCCAAGCTTGGTTGGTTTTCGATGAGTCAAGCGAAAAGGAATGGGAAGGAGACCATTTCCTTTGTACATACCCTCGGTTCAAGTTATTCCGTTGTTCTTGGTGCTACTCTTACGGGGATATTCGCGATGGTTGACATTCGTCCCAAGATTACGGCCACATCTTCCTTGGTCATCATCGAGTATTAGTCATTCATCGATGGTTCAAAGGCAATACGATCCGAAGAGTCTCGCAAGAACAGTTTGTAGCCCAGTCTGACGGTCCTCACTCCTCGTACTCCTCGCCGCCCCCGAAGATCCTCGCAAACTCCCCTATGAGCCCGATGAAACCTTCGCTAGTGGAGGAGACACCGGGTACAGGCCGAGGAGGAGAGACGTATTCAACCGGTCGACTTACCACAGCCCAACGTGTGGATGAAATGCCCACAGGGACGCAACCAGCAATGCGAACGACATACCCTGTTATTTTATGAGAAAGTATACAACAAAGAGATTGGGAGAGCAGTTAGTCTTGGAAGTAGAAAACGTGTTCAAAATAGCGACAACGTATTCCAGAGTGCGCGAATTTCTTACAAGCAAGAGTTGGGAATTCCAAGGGAAGGATAAGGAAATGGAGATGGACTCGTTCAGAAACAAGAAAACCGGGAAGAAGCTGCTCGTCGAGGACATTTCTGAGGACTTTCCAGTGACCTTTCTGATGGGCGAGCTTACAGTGGCGGAGTTCAGTAACATTGCTAGTGGATTGACGCCCGAAATCAAGTTACTGGAAGTCGACAGTAGTTGGGAAGGTAAACCGACAACCATCGTGGTCGCGATGACAGAAGAACAAGTTAGGAACATGTTCGGCAGAAGAACAAAGATGAGAAAGATTGCGGTTCACAGTACAGCGTCACAGATTTGAACCCGAAGGTCTAAACTCCCGGCGACCGTACATTCTCCGGAGTTAGGCTGCGATTTCCTTCGGCCTCGTGGTGAAAAGCCCCCTCCTCGTCGCTGAGGAAGTTATAGAAAGGAACGCGTCCTTCCTGTGTTACCAAAATTCCTTGTCCTATTTTGGCGTTGACGATGAACTTCTCCTCGCCGTCCATAACCAGGATCACGGAGTATCTCCTGCGCGAGCTCGCCGGTCTGCACGACCTTCTGGTTGTTTCCCTTCAGGCGGAGCCTCTGTTTGGGCTTCCGGTTCAGCAGCTCCTGCAGTTTGGACTCGTCTATCGCGCTGAGGTCCCCGAGGGCGTCAATCTCCTCGTCCCTCCAGCCTCAGGCCAGGGCTGGTTCTATCTGTCGAACTATGTCTGGAAGTCAACCTCTAGCTATCGTCCTCCGGAACCGCCTGATTCAATACAGGTAGACGTGACGTCGGTCCCGAACAAGCCAAGATTGAGGGCAAGAGTTCGAGTTAGGAGGGACTCGCACGAAAAGACGCTTACGAACCTTTAGGCAACTGCGAAACCACACGCCTTATCCTTTCAGAGAATGTTGCCAACGAGAACGGTTTCTGCAGGAAAGAGAACCCGAGTGAAATCGACTCTTCTCTGACAGAGTCATCGGCGCTGGCGAGAATCACCCTGGTCGCGGGTCGATTTTCCAGTATCCTCTTCGCCGCTTCGATGCCATTGATGCCGGGCAAGCGATAATCCATAATTATCACGTCCGGGGAGGCTCTCCCGTCTGCGACTGCCTTGACGATCTCTTCTCCTCCTGTCGCGAGGAATATTGGATCGAATCCAAGGCCTTTGACCACATACGAATAGATCGAGATTAGGTCTCGCGCGTCTTCTACTATGGCGATGCTCGTCTTGCCGCGCTCGCTTTCGCTGTTCTTCTCAGGGTCTGATTTCTGAGAAGGGGTATTCAGAATTCGCGGGGACCCTCTTCCCGCTCCTCGAGGAGTAGCCCCGGCTGTTCGCCTGGAAGAGGCGGATTTCTTCCCGGGATGATTTTCGACAGTCACTAGGCTTTTGGCAACCATATCTCGACGCTCGTTCCCTTCGTGTAATCACCCTCTACCCTGTTCTTGAGCTCCAATCTCCCCGAATACCTGTCGGTCACGAGGGTGCGGACGATGGAGAGACCAAGCCCGCTCCCGTTCGCAGATGCAAGGTAGCGCCCGGATACAAGCGGCTTCCTCTCATCAGGTATGCCTCTTCCCTGGTCTGTGATAGTTACTTTCCAGTAGTCGATCTTCTTCCCGCTGTTCTTGTGCGGTCCCTCCTCCTGTTCCAGTCGGATTTCTATGGATACCTCGATCCCCTCGGTATACTCGACGGCGTTAGAGAGGATGTTGACGAATACCTCGTCCAGCAGCTCATCAGCAAGGACCTCCGCTGCAGGCAAGCTCGCGAGGACTTCCACCGTTCGGCCAAGGTTACCCTCTCTCACCAATGACAGAACGTTCTCCAGAGATTGCTTCAGGTCGACGTCGTGAAGTGCTATTTTTTCATGCGACATTACCCTCGACAGAGTCTTTGCCCTCTTGATGAGGCCGCTTGAACCGTCTGCGGCGCGAAGTATGGAATCGACAAGTCCGCGCAACCTTTCGCCTTCCAGTTCATTCTCCAGCACCTCCGCATTCAACTTGATGACCTGATTGTAGTTCGTCATGTCATGGGCCAGGATGTCCTGCATCAACTCCGCGTCTTTCCTGCTCCGCTCCTCCTGCATCCTGAGGTCGGTCTCGTCTCTCACCCTCTCGAAGAAATGAATGTTCGCCTTCACGGTGGGACCGTTGGTCGTGTAGGTCGCACTGCCTATCGCTTCGAGAAAATCCGTCTTTGAAGGGTCCCTCTCTTCCATGATTAGGGAGGCGCTTCTGTCTATTATGAGGACCGTCGCCGTGTTCCGGGATGAGGCTTCTGATATGGCCCTGTAACCGATTGGGTTGCTCGCCCGATTATCTGTTTCATTGGCCCCAAATGCGGCAAAGGTGTTCTGAATGACCGGGTCGATCGGCCCGAGTAGGTAGACCTTCACTCCTCGCCCGGCAGCCCCTCTCAGGAGATTGATTATCCCTATCTTCTCATCGCGATGGAATGCGGTGGCTGTCGGCAGCAGGAGCAGAATCTCAACCTTGGCCTGCGTCACCAACTCAGCGTACAGCCTCTGGACCTGTGCGGGATCATAATGGAGCTCGGTCTTCGGCGGTACGAGCCCTTCTTCGATCTCCTTGACTCGTTGCGGCGCGGGGGTTGCGTTCGCCCAGAGGATTTCGAACAGACTCCCATGATGCCGCACGAAGGCCTCCTCGTTGCTGTATAGTATGGGACCTCTTGGGCTGAACTCCCTGGTGCTCGGAGTTGCCAGATACTCGCTGTCGCTCACGACGAAGTTACCGCTTATGTTGGCCATGTGACGTATCTCTGCGGTCTTCATGAGTGCTTTGCAGTAGGAGATGTTTTCTTTGGTTATCTCGGTGAGCAGTCGTATCCCTCCTCCCTTCTTCGCTACGTCGAGGTATGCGTCTGCCGTACCCGCCGTTCCTCCGGGCTGGTCCGGCGTCAAGGCAGCCGCGCAGATGTCGACCCGCGTCCTCTCATTCGTGAAGAACTTCTCAATGGTCTCCGCTACGTCTTCCGAACGGCTCAGGATTTCTGTCCGCCTGGGCGAAGAACTCACGATGTTTCAGGTAATACCATCCCTATCTACCTTTGCTTTCACTAGAAGTTTTGACTTTAGTTTTAGAATATTTTGCAATATTTGACTACGCATGGTTAAATTTACACAAGTTCGAATCTTTGGCATGTAGCCAACTGCCGGGCCGCTGCACACGCGGATGCGACGGGGAGTTGACAGCGATCAAGGTCGACGGCGTAAGGTTCAGAAAGGCTAGGGAGCTGCTAGATATAGAGCTCCGCCCTTAGGTCTGAGGAAAATAAGATATTGGTGAGGTTGAAGGCGTTTGGCTTGGACCCATAGTTCGGTAGGTCATCACGCGCGTTTGTCCGTATGGAGGCTTCTTGATTGACCGTGCTTGACCTCTTCGCTTGAGAGCGAACTTAACGGCTACGATCAGACCAATGGACGAAAGTATTTAGGCCATTTGAACGCGGAAACAAATCGATGAAAAAGGCATTCGTCCTGCTCAACACCAACCTGGGCTCAGAGGCCGGGGTAAAGTCCGAACTGGAGAAGGTTGAGGGCGTCGTCGAAGTCTACGAGGTCTATGGCGTCTACGACCTGGTGGTCGAAGTCGAAGCAGAGTCGGACCAGAAGCTCAAGGAAACCATTTTCTCCGGAATTCGTCCGCTAAAGCAAGTAAGGTCTACGCTCACGCTCAATACGGTGTCCTGACAGAAGAGCGGAGAAAAACTGGAATCACCGTCTCCCCGAACCTTCGTAAAGGCCGCTCATGAGGTAATAGGTTAAAGGCTCGAAACCAGGCCGCAAGCGACACAGATGCCGGACGACGACGTAATCGTGAAAGTCTCGAAGGTCCTTGACAGGGGGCTGGTCTCGATCCCGCTCGAGATAAGGGAGAAGCTAGACCTGCGACCCGGAACCAAGATGATCGTGTTCGCCACCGAAGACGGGGTGATACTGAGAAAGGCAGAGCTGTTCTTCGAAAGGGAAGCCCCGGGAGGATTGCTGAAGAGGATTCGCGGGATATTCTCGAAGGTGCCGATAAGGGATATGGAAGAGTGAAGTGTCAATTTAGCCCTTGAAAGTTAATCCTGTCGTAAGAAGTGGGCGTTGATGCAGTGTAGAGCATCATTGGAAGCCGCAGGACAATGGAGATCCGAACCGGCGGCACGGAGCGTCGGTCCGGAGTCCGGGTCTCGACGCTCGTGAGCCGACCGATCAAGTACTGCTGGGGGCGCCCTTGCCTCTCTTGCGCCGATGAGCCTTTTCGTGAATATCCTCGGTCGTGTCGATCTCATCCTCCTCCCTGTCTTCCTCCTCCTGTTCGCCCAGTCTGATATCCTGATCTCCGATGAAACCCGACCTCGCCTTGGCGTGTCCGCTTTGCTGCTTGTTGAGCCAATTCTCGTAGATGTCGGGCATCATCAGACTAGCATCAACCTTTTCGACCACTTCCGTTCTCCTCTGTGGCATTGATTCGCGAGGCCTCTCTTAATTATATCAGTCTTTGCGAGAGACGAACCGCGGCACCGACTTATCGGGAGCCGGAGGTCCGGTCCCTCAGAAAACGATTCAAAAATACACAGAGAGAAAGAGGAAGAATGTGCCTGCGGGTTGGCTACAAGGACAGGTAAGCCTATATGGAACACCCTAGTATGGCTCAGGTATGATAAAGACGACCGTCTCCATGACTCCAGAGCTGTACTCGGCCCTCACCCGGTCGGCGTTTGACCGTGGCACCAGCGTGTCCAGAGAGGTTGAGACTCACCTCAGAGAGAGCACGTTCCTCCAGAAGTACATCAGCGTAGTGCGGACAGAGCCTGACGCGGGCGCCCACCTGGTGAAGCCCAAGACGATGCGCGCCAAGTCCAAGAGCGCCGTGGTAACAGCTTCCGCTCTGGAGTAAGCAGCCTCCAATCGGGGTCCTGGTAGGGTTTACCACACTCTTCGATATCCCTACACATCGTCGTAACAGCTTACGGCTTCCCGAGGGCCTCCATCCGAATCTCGGTCATGCACCAGAGGTCTTCTATGATGAATAGACGTCCTTGGGCAAACTGATTCAACTCATGACTCACCACGGATTGAATGAGCGAGAGGCAGGAGACCAAGAAAGGAAGTGAGCGACGAAGCACTCGCAACAAACGGATAAAGCGAAGCCGACAGATGCACGCATGAGCCAAATGTCAGCCACAGGTCTGTCGCCAACAGGGGCAACGATGGAGCACGGCGACCTACGCGAGCTTGCCGCTCGCCTCGGAATCGACCTCCAGACCCTCTCCGAAGAGAAGGTCCGGGATCTACTGGGGAGAGTCAGGGTTGCTGATATCGATGGCTTCGCCGAGATAGCTGCGACAGAGAAGAAGAAGGCGTACAAGCTCATCCGCGCGTACTCCGAAAAGGCATCGCGTGTCCAGGAGAGGAAGGCTCTCCGGACGCCGGACGCGAGAAAGCTTGCCCGGGACATACTCTCGCTCTTTTCGGAGCACACCTCATCCAAGCTTGCCAAGAACAGATTCTCGCTCCTTACGCCAGCCCTCGACAGGGAGACGACCCAGAGCAGGCTCAGTGCATGCGTGACGGGAATGGATATCCTGAGGGAGCTGAAGCAGCGAGGAAAACGAGATGAGCTGGGGAAGGTGCTCGCGGAGGTTTCCTTTGACCCTCCCTCGGGAAAGAAACCGTCTTCGAGGACGGAGTCTGACACCTTGGATTACTTCATGTCACGGAGGCGCATGATCAAGGCGGCTCGTTCGATTCTTACAAACTTCGATGAGGTTCGGACGCTGAGCTCGTTCTTCATGAACACGGATAGGAAAGTTCTGGAGAGCGTAATGAGGACGCTTGAGGAGCATGAAAGCAAGGACGTTCAGGATGCGGAGGGAGTTCTATCTGATGCGGAGATTCTGATCAATGAGAAGCTCCGGAAGGGAGGGGTTGACGAAGAGAGGGCGAGGAGGATAGTCGAAGAGCAGATCGAGGAGGTAGTCAGCACTCTTAGGATGAATTCGGAGGAGGAGAACGCGGTCAGAAGGGCAGCACTTGAGGGGCTGTCGATTCCTTTCGAGTTCGAGAGGGCTGGAAGGCGAAGGGTCATCGAGAAATGGGAGGGAAGAGAGAAGGAGGAGAGGGCAGCCAAGCTCGCCAAGACAGAGTCGTTTCTGAAGCAGCACTGGGCCGTGGTGGATGATGCGGTTGAGAGAGCAATCTCTCTCGACCAGATGCTGGCGATGGCATCCCTGATGGAAAAGTACACTCTTACAATCCCTGTAATCGGAAACGGGGGTATAGCCTTCGTCAACGGCCGCAACCTCTTTCTGATGAAGGATCAGCTTGAAGGCGGAAGCAGAGCCGTCCAGCCCGTCAGCTACGCACTGGGCAGCACGAGGTCGACGAAGATAGTTGCGGCCAAGCCCAGGAACGTCGTCATGCTCACGGGAGCGAACAGCGGGGGAAAGACTACCCTTCTCACGACCCTCGCCTCGATTCACATCCTCACGCTCCTCGGCCTGCCAGTTCCCTGCGAAAAGGCTGAGGTTGCCCCGATACCCATCTACCTTTTCAGGAGGAGAGTGACGCGGAAGATAGGGAGCCTCGAGCAGGCCCTCGGCTCTCTCATCCCCGTCTTCGCCGACAGGCACAGAAAACTCGTCCTTATGGACGAGTTCGAGGCCCTGACCGAGCCCGGAGCAGCGGGCAGAATCTTGGCGGGGATAATGAACGCTGTAGCGACGGGCAGCAGCCTCCTTCTCCTCGTGACGCACCTTGCCCAGGAGACTCTTCCTCATGTGAAGCTTCCCATCAGGGTCGACGGGATAGAGGCTGAAGGCCTTGACAGAGATGGAGAGCTCATCGTCGACAGGCAGCCAAAGTTCAACCACATCGGGTCGAGCACGCCGAAGCTGATCATCATGAAGCTCTCGAAGAGTGCGAAGAAGGGTGACAAGGCGCTGTATGGCGATATTCTGAACTCGCTTGAGGGCGAGTCAAGCATGCCGGTACAGACGCCGTTGAACTTGCCCTGGCTCTCCAAAGAAGACGCGTAGAAATGGGAGTTCTGACCCCTCCAGCTTCTGGGGGCGGTAGTTCAGTAGATTGATGGTGCGGGTTGAGCGTACGCGAATTCTCTTGCCTTCCTTACGAATTTGCCTTGCTCCTTATTCTTGCCATTCTCGTAGTCGTGCCACTCTCCTTTTCTTACCGCGGCTCGCATCAAGATGAAGCTGCGACGATGGGAACGGGCGTCAAGAGGATATCGTCAGAAGGCTCAAATCCGGTTACGCCCCAAAGCCGAAAGGTTCAGTAAGCTCACATTCACTTATTCTTGTGACTGCTATTGGAGGCTCCCCTGTCTTCGAAGAATGTTTGCAAGAGCCATCACTGTGTGAGTTGCTGCTATGGGACAGAGATGCTTCTATTGGAGGATGACGTGCAACGAATAGTCAGTCTCGGTTTCAAAGAAGGCTCTTTTGCAGTTGAATCCGACGGCTTCAAGATGCTCAGGAACAGCAGCGCGGGGAGATGTGTCTTCCACGATGGAGGGCAGTGCACAATCTACTCAAATCGACCCGCGGGATGCAGGCTGTATCCCATCATCTTCGACGAAGACCTCAACCGTCCTGTGAAGGACGCGTTCTGTCCGTACAGGGATGAGTTTGACCTCACATCGGAAGCCAAACGAGAGCTATCAGGCGTCTATCTTAAGCTGATTGGCGGTCCCAAATTTCCTCCCAAAGCGCCCGGAAACTTGCCAGAGGTTGGCTGACCGGCTGAAGTGCCCGAGGGTAGGGGCCGGGCTGCGGGAGAAGGCACAGACCATAGGCTTTCCTGCACGCCGCTTGAAGCCAAGACAGTTGATGGGATTGTGCCCAGATGGGAATGTGCTTTGAGCATCTAGCCCATTCTGTTTGATTCTCGCGTGCTTGAGGAGTGTGCGCTTCTCCCCAGGCATGAATCATCACAACTCAGTCCTGAGGA
>Ga0224557_1002918_pt1 | contig 13950 bp, 12 predicted proteins | sample 714S31014metaG_FD_180677 | JGI IMG/M metagenome (GOLD analysis project Ga0224557, IMG submission 180677) | Peat soil microbial communities from Stordalen Mire, Sweden - 717 S3 10-14 | ecosystem: Environmental > Terrestrial > Soil > Wetlands > Peat | place: Sweden: Norrbotten County, Stordalen...
CAGGCACGCCAGCCGATCAAGGACGTGGTGCGCGAGACCGACCGCATGTCTGGCCAAGTGCTGTCCGACCGCGACTATGTCGACGGACTGCTCAAGAGCCTCCCCGACGTCTATCAAGTGCTGTCCAGGCAGGGCCTGACTGGCGACTACTTCGGCTTCTACTTTTGCGAAGTGTTGCTCAAGCTCAACGGCAAAGGCGGCAACCCGATCTACGTCAAATTATTGAGCCAGCCGAGCGGGCGGTGCACCCCGAAGTGAAACTAAAGCTACCGAAGATCAAACGGCCCAAAAAGCGGAGCCCCTTCGTGTTGGGAGTCATGGGCACCGCGATCGTGACCTGCGTGACCATCGCCGCCTTCCAGTACGACAAGCTGCCATTCGTCAAGAACACCAACGACTATTCGGCCTACTTCGCTGAAGCCGGTGGCATCAAACCCGGTAGTACGGTTCGGGTTTCGGGCATGGGAGTCGGCAGGGTCTCAGACGTCCGCTTGGAGGGCACCAAGGTTCGGGTGGGCTTTACCGTCCGCAACAGCGTCGAGCTGGGCGATCGCACGGAAGCGGCGATCAAGACAGAGACAATTCTAGGTAGCAAGATGCTCGAGCTGACCTCGCGTGGCGAAGGGAAGCTGACGGGCATCATTCCGCTGGAACGTACCACCTCGCCGTATGACCTTCCGGACGCGCTGGGCGACCTGACAACCACGATCAGCGGTCTGGATACCGCCCAATTGTCCTCGGCGCTAACGACATTGGCCAACACGTTCAAGGAAACACCTCCGCAGCTAAGGCCTGCACTGGAGGGAGTGGCCCGGTTCTCGGATACCCTCAACAATCGCGACGCGCAGCTGCGCAGCCTGTTGGCGAATGCCAACAAGGTCTCGGGAGTACTGGGCCGGCGCAGCCAACAGATCGCCACCCTGGTATCAGATTCCAACCTACTGCTGGCAGCGTTGCTGGACGAACGAGATTCACTCGACGCCCTGATGAACAACCTCTCTGCGGTCTCGCACCAGATCTCGGGGCTGGTCGACGACAACCGAACTCAACTCAAGCCGGCCCTCGACAAGCTCAACGGGGTGCTCGAGATCCTCGACAACCGTAAGGAAGATATTCAGAGAACCCTGCCCAAATTCAAACGGTATGCGATGTCGTTCGGCGAAGTTTTGGGATCCGGGCCGTTTTTCAAGGCTTACGTTGCGAACCTGATTCCCGGCCAGATCGGTGGTCCGGTTCTCGACGCCGATATGTATGACCGGTTTTTGGATCCAAACCAAAAGTTGCCTTCGGAGGTGGTGGACCCACCAACCGGGTCTCCGCCGGTCCCGCCGGAGAACGCGCCCGTCCCGCTGTGGTCCCAGCCGCCGTCACCGCCGCCCTCGACGCCACCTATTCGGACCATTCCCGCGCCCCCACCTCTCATCACGGGGAACAGTGAACATTAGTCGTCGCACCCTTCGAAACGTGACCGCCATCAGCCTGGTGGGGACCCTTGTCGTGGCTTCGTTTCTGGTCGCCTCGAAGGTGTGGAATTATGTCGAAAAGAACACTTATTCGGCGTATTTCGCGGAATCCAACGGCCTGTTCGTAGGCGACGAGATCAGAATCCTCGGCGTCGCCGTCGGCGTGGTGGACAAGATCGAGCCGCAGCCCACCGGCTCCAAGGTGACATTCTCCGTCGACAAGCAGTATCCGGTCCCGGCCGATGCTCGTGCTGCGATCCTGTCACCGTCGCTGGTGACTTCTCGGGCAATCCAACTCGTCCCGGTGTACTCCGGCGGGCCCAAATTGAGCCCCGGCGCATCGATCCCGTTGAACCGCACCGCGGTGCCCGTTGAATGGGATGACTTCCGCAAGCAGCTGGAAAAGCTGACCGACGCATTGCAGCCCACAGCCCCGGGCGGCGTGAATTCGCTCGGCGAATTCGTCAACGCGGCCGCGGACAACCTGCGCGGCCAGGGAGACACCGCTCGCGACACCGTAATCAAGCTGTCCAAAGCAATTTCAGCACTCGGTGATCACGCCGACGACATCTTCAGCACGGTGCGCAATCTGCAGTTGTTGGTTTCGGCGTTGTACTCCAGCAGCGATCTGCTGGCCGCGTTCAACCAGAACCTGGCCGGCGTGACAACGGTACTGTCGAACAGACCCAACGAAGTCGCCAATGCAGTGAAAGACCTGGATGGGGCGCTAATAGATTTGCGTGGCTTCCTCGCGGATAACCGGGAAGCGATGGGTGTTACCTTCGACCGGTTCAGTTCCATCACGACCGCGCTCAACGACAGCCGTGGTGATATCAAACAGATCTTGCACACTGCGCCGACGGTGTTCCAGAACTTCCTGAACATCTACCAACCGGCGCAGAGCGCGATGAGCGGCATCATTGCGTTGAACAACTTCGCCGATATCCCGCAGTTCATCTGCAACTCGATCGAGGCGGCCTCCCGGGCGCGCTTGGACCGTGTTTCCAAGCTGTGCCTGCAATACGTCAATCCGATCATCAAAAACCGCATCTACAACTACATACCGGCAGGGATCAACCCGTTCGTCGGGACCCAGGCCCGGCCCAACGAGATCACCTACAGCGAGGACAGGCTTCGGCCTGGCTACACGCCCCCGCCTGACGCTGTGCCAGCACCGGATGCGACGCCGCCGGCGCCCGCGGACCAGCCGCCACCGCCGCCGAGCGGCACGATCAGTTCGACCGAGGTACTGCAGAATCTGCTGCTTCCGACGGGCCCGTCGTGAGACGCGCGATAGCTGCGGCGCTCAGCCTTGCGTGCCTTGCCGCCCTTCCGGCGTGTGGCTGGCACGGCCTGAATACGTTCACCCTGCCCGGTACCGCCGGCGGGGGGCCGGGCGCCTACACGATTCAGGCGCAAATGCCCGATGTCGTGACCATTCAGGAAAACACCCGTGTTCGCGTTGACGACGTCAACATCGGCAACGTCACCAAGATCGAGATCCAAGACTGGCATGCGCTCGTCACCATGCGCATCAACGGTGATGTCCACCTGCCGGCCAATTCGACCGCCAAGCTCGGGCAGACCAGCCTTCTGGGCTCGATGCACATCGAACTGACGCCGCCCAAGGATGAGCCGCCGGTCGGCGAACTCAAAAACGGGTCGGTCATCCCGTTGTCACACGCGAGCATGTATCCGACCACCGAGCAGACTCTGGCCTCGGTGTCGATCCTGCTGAACGGCGGCGGAATTGGGCAGTTGCAGGAGATCAATCAGGCGCTCGCCAAGGCGTTCGCCGGCCGCGAAAGCGACATGCGCAGTCTGCTGGACCAGCTGGACGTGTTCATCCGCGGCACGAACGCCCAGACCGACGACATCATTGCCGCCTCCGAGAACCTCAACTCGCTGGCAGGCCAGGTGGCCGCCAAAGATCCCGTCGTCGACAAGGCTTTGACGACCGTGCCTAAAGCGCTGGCGGTATTAGCTGAAGAGCGCACCAAAATCGCCGATGCGATCGATCAGCTCGGCAAGTTCAGCGCGATCGCGGCCGACACGATTCACCAGAGTAAGGAATCGCTGGTGAACAATCTGCGCAACATCGCTCCCGTGCTGCGGTCCCTCGCTGACGCCGGCCCGTCCCTGACCAAGGGCCTGGACGGGTTGGCGACCTATCCCTGGCCGACATCCACCGTGACCAATTGGTTCCGTGGCGACTACGCCAACCTCACGATGATCGTCGATTTGACGTTGAGCCGCATAGACACCGGGATCTTCACCGGTTCTCGCTGGGAAGGCAATCTCACCCAGCTCGAAATGCTGTGGGGACGCACAATCGGCATGCAGCCGAGCCCGGTCACGGCGGGCAACCCGCTGACCTTTCCGTACCACAACGGGGGGTACTGAATGCTGCGCCTGAATCGCCGGACGTGGATCCAGTTGTCGATCTTAACTCTGGTGACGGTACTTTCCTGTGGCGCAATGGCGTTCGATTACATGAAGCTGCCCGAGACGCTGTTCGGAATCGGGGAGTACAACGTCACGGTCGACCTGCCCGAATCGGGCGGGTTGTACAAGACCTCGGTCGTCACCTACCGCGGCACCGATGTGGGTCAGGTCAAGTCGGTCGATGTCACCGCCACCGGGGTGCGTGCGGTGCTCGCCCTGAGATCCGCGGTCAAGGTGCCCTCCGACGTCCAGGCGTCGGTGCACAGCCGCTCGGCGATCGGCGAGCAATACATCGAACTGACCCCGAAGGCCGGAGAACATTCCCGGCCGCTGCGCGCCGGCGACATCATTCCCGCCGGCCACGTCGATGTGCCCGTCGATATCGGACACCTGCTCGACCTGACCAACCGTGCGCTGCAGGCGATTCCGCGTGACAACTTGCATACGGTGATCGACGAAACCAACCGGGCGGTCGGTGGCCTTGGGCCCGAGTTGTCGCGGATCGTCGACGGGTCAACGGCACTGGCCATTGCGGGAGGGCGGACCGTCGACCCGTTAGCCGCCCTGATCGACCAGTCCCCTGCGGTGCTCAACTCCCAGGTCCAGACATCGGATGCGATTGCCACGTGGGCCGATCGAACCGCAGCCATCACGGCACAGTTCAAGGCGCAGGATGCCGCAGTGCGAGATCTGCTGACGCAGGGCAGTTCCGGTGTGGAAGAAGGTCGCGCGCTGTTCGATCGGGTGGCGCCCGCGCTGCCGGTGCTGTTCGCCAACCTCGTGAGCCTTGGTGACATTGCCGTCGTCTACCGCCACGACATCGAGCAACTGCTGGTGCTGCTTCCGCAGGGCATCGCGGTAATGGCGGGGGCCCTCGTACCGAACTTGAACACCAAACAGGAATACAAGGGCTTCTATCTGGACTTCAACCTCAACATAAACTTGCCACCGCCATGCTCGACCGGTTTCCTGCCGCCCACGCAGCGTCGCGCGCCAGCCAGCGTCGACGCGCCGGACCGGCCGGCGGCCGACCTCTACTGCCGGGTTCCGCAGGATTCGGAGTTCAATGTCCGCGGGGCACGCAACATTCCGTGCGAGACCAAGCCGTGGAAGCGTGCCGCCACAGTCGAGCTGTGCGAAAGCGACGAGGAGTACGTGCCGCTCAACGAAGGCTACAACTGGAAGGGCGACCCTAACGCCACGACGACCGGTCAGGGCGTACCGCAGTACCCGCCGGGACAGGATCCGCGACTGCCACCGCCACGGGGCACCGCGCCTGCGCCACCGCAGGCGCCGGTCGCGGTTGCGACCTATGACCCGGCCACCGGTGACTACATAGGACCTGACGGGCACCGCTACACAGAGTCCGACTTGGCGCACCCGCGTGCCAAAGACTGGCAGTCACTTCTTGTCCCGCCACCGTAGGCATGACCCGGACCGATAGCTAAAGAGGAGCAGCATGGCCGACGAGCCTGAAACGCCCGATATCGAAGAACAGGTGGACGACGTCGCTGACACCGGCGACGTCGACGAGACCGACGGGAACGAAACCACTGTCAAGAACCGGCGACGCTGGGTCAGTCATCGGCGGCTTTCGCGCGTAGGCGGGGCGCTGGTGGCCGGCGCTGTCGTCGTGGCGACGTTGGCCGGGTTGACCGGGTGGCTTGGCTACCGGGCCTACGAGAGGCACGAGGCGCAGGCCCGGCGGTCTCTGTTCGTTCAAACCGCCCGGCAGGGTGCGGTGAATCTGACAACGATCAACTACACGGAGGTCGAGACCGACGTGCACCGAATCATCGATTCGGCCACCGGAGATTTCCGTGCGGACTTCGAGAAGCGGTCGCAGCCGTTCATCGAGGTGGTCAAGGCGGCGCAGTCGAAATCGGAAGGCACGGTTAGCGAAGCGGGGCTGGAATCCCAGCAGGGCGATTCGGCCGAGGTGCTGGTGGCGATCGCGGTGAAGTCGCGGACCGCGGGGGGCGAGGAGGCGCCGCGCGAATGGCGGATGCGGATCGGCGTACAGGTGGTCGGCGATGACGCGAAGCTATCCAACGTGGTGTTCGTGCCATGATGGCGCTGGACGAGACTGTGGACGCTGACGCGACGGATTCGGCCACGACTGCAATCCAAGAAGAGCCGGAAGCCGCTGAGGTCGAGGCCAAGCCGGAAAGACGGCCAGTCGTGTGGTCGCGTGTCGTCGGCTATGGTGTGTTGCCCGGACTCGCGTTGCTGCTTGCCGTGGCGGCGGGTTACTTGTTGTGGGCCGGGGGGTCGGCCGATGGCGTTGCGTTGGCCCGCACCGAATCGGTACGGGTGGCTAGCGAAGACGCGGTTGCCTTGTTGTCCTACAAGGCGGACTCGGCAGACAAAGATCTCAATGCTGCGCGTGATCGGCTGACCGGCGACTTCAAGGACGCCTACACCGATTTGATCCGTCGGGTTGTCATTCCGGGAGCGAAAGAAAAACATGTCTCAACGGTGGTCAAAGTAAGTGCGGCAGCGTCAGTTTCGGCGACCGCCAACCACGCCGTGGTCCTTGTGTTCGCCAACCAAACCGTGACCATCGGCGAGGGCGCGCCAACAGATACCCAGCCCGTCATCCGGGTCACTCTGGACAAGGTCAATGGCAAATGGCTGGTTTCGCACTTCGACCCGGTGTGATCGGAGGAGACGACATGTTCACCTGGATACGCCGTGGTGGCCGCATGCTGCCCGTCGCAGTGCTGCTCTGGGGGACAGGGGCGTTGGCGTCCCCTGCCGCACACGCCGACAATAAGCGGCTCAACAGCGCCGTCGTCTCCGCCGTCTATACCCTGCAGCACCAGGCGGGCTGCACCAACGACGTCATCAGGGACAACGCGCTAACGCTGGCCGCCGAATGGCACGCGGAAGACATGCTGAATAACCGAAACATTAACGACGACACCGGGTCCGACGGATCATCGCCCCAGGACCGCGCCAATGCCGCCGGCTTCCGGGGCAAGGCCGCCGAGACGGTGGCGATCAACCCGGCAAACGCCATCAGCAGTTTGGAACTGGTCAACCAGTGGTACTACAACCCTGACGACATGGCGATCATCCACGACTGCGCCAACACTTCTATTGGGGTGTGGTCAGATAACGCCTTGGACCGCACCGTTGTCGTCGCTGTTTACGGCCAGCCGGTCCTGCGTACTCGCTGAACGAAGGAAAACCCGATGATCTTCACACAGCACTATCTGAGCTGTTTATCGCAGGCCTCCTACCTGATAGGAGACGAGAGTTCGGGCCGGGCGGTCGTCGTCGACCCGCGCCGAGACATCGACATCTATCTTGATGAAGCGGCAGAACACGGGCTCCGTATCGAGCGCGTCATCGAGACACACATCCACGCCGACTTCTTGAGCGGTCACCTGGAGTTGGCGGCCACTGGGGCGGTGATCTCCTTCGGCGAAAAGGCCGAAGTCGAGTTTCCGATTGAGCCGCTCAGCGATGGCCAGCGAATCTCCCTGGGGGAGGTGACGTTCGAGATCCTGTCGACGCCCGGTCACACACCTGAGTCGATTTGCGTTGTGGTCTACGAGCATCCGGACGACGAGGTGCCCTACGGCGTCCTCACCGGTGACACGCTGTTCGTCGGTGACGTGGGGCGCCCGGATCTTTGCGAATCTTCGGGCATCTCGGCGGAAGAGCTGGCTCAGTTGCTCTACCGGTCGTTGCACGACAAGCTTCTGACATTGCCCGACGCAACCCGGGTTTTCCCGGCTCATGGCGCCGGGTCTTCGTGTGGCAAGCAGATGTCAAGTGAGACCAGTTCAACCATCGGCGAGCAGCGAGAGACCAACTATGCGCTGAAGAAGCCCAACGTGGAGGAGTTCGTCGCCGCGGTCACCGAGGGGCAGTCGGTGCAGCCCCCCTATTTCGAGTTCGCCTCAAACCGCAATGCAGAGGTGCACCCGCTGCTCGACGAGCAGGATTCCCTGCCCTTGCTGGATGTTGGCGATGTACTCAAGCGCTCCGAGGAAGGGGCTGTCCTCTTGGACACCCGTGATCCGGATGACTATGCCTCAGGTCATCTGCGGGGCGCGGTCAATGTGAGCCTGAGCGGACGCTTCGCCGAGTGGGCCGGCAGTGTGTTGTCACCGGACCGCGACATCGTGCTGGTCGGTGACCCTGCGCACGCGAGCGAATCGAGGATTCGCCTGTCCCGGGTGGGATTTGATCGGGTTGTCGGTCAATTACGTGATCTCACAGCGGTTGTCGTGCGACGGCAGGATCTTGTAGAGGCTTCTTCACGATTGAGCGTCCACCAGCTCGCCGGGTTGCGCGACCTGGAGCCACGCCTGCAGATCGTGGACGTGCGCGGGCCGGGAGAAGCAGAAGAAGGCGCGATTCCCGGCGCCCGCGAAATCCCACTGCCGGCACTCACGGATTCGCTCTCGAAACTCGACAAGGCGGCTCCCGTGGTCGTCTACTGCGCAAGCGGCGCCCGATCCATGGTGGCCGCCAGCGTGCTCCGAGCCTCAGGCTTTGACGACGTATCGGACGTGCTCGGCGGCTATGGCGCCTGGGACAGCGCTGACCTGTCCTCGTAGTTCTAGCTCGCTCTTCTGGCGCCGGACGACAGCTATTCACCACTTTCGCTACGCTCGCTGCGTGCGTCGTCGGCTGATCGTGATCCTGTTGGCCTTGCTTGCCCTGCAAGCCTGCGGCTCCACGCCGTCGACGCCGCAAGCGACACATTCGGAGAGCTGCAAGGACTCCGATGGGCCTACCGCCGCCACGGTGCGCCACGCCATCGCCGCGGTTCCGACCGTGGTTCCGGGATCGTTCTGGGTCGAAATCGCGCGCGGGCATGCCAAGAAATGCCGCTTGCACTGGGTGCAGATCATCCCGACCATCGCCAGCGAGTCGACTCCCCAGCAGCTGGTGTTCTTCGACCACAACGCCCCGCTGGGCACCCCCACCCCGAACCCGAAGCCATACATAACCGTGCTGGCGCCCGCTGATGACACGGTCACGGTGCAGTACCAATGGCAGATCGGCAAGGACGAGCCCTGCTGTCCCACCGGCCGCGGCACGGTCGAGTTTCAGATCGGATCGGACGGGAAGCTGCACGCCCTCGGCAAGATCCCGAACCAGTAGCGTTCAGTCGGAAAGATTCTCGGAGTGCAGCATCTCGGCATAACGCAGCGGCACCGGGATGCCGAAGCCGTCGACGAGCGTCTTCGCATGCGGGCGCAGCGCGCGGCATCGATCGTTGATACCTCGCGTCACCGCCTTCGCCCGCTCGGTGGACAGATACCGATGTTCGACGTACCAGGCCTTGTCATCCTCGATCACCGACAACGCGTACAGGTCGCAGACGATCCCCAGCAGCTCGCGGGCCTCCTCGTTTTCGCACGCGTCGATCCCGGCGACGAAGGCTTCCAGCACTATTCGGTCGATGTGCGCGGTCGCGGCGTGTAGCACATGGTCCTGTACGGCGTTGAACGCATCGAACGCCGACATCTCTTTGGCCTTGCCCTGCAGCCGTCGCGCCACTGACGACAGCAGATATTGCTCGCGGTCCTCGAACATGGTGACCTGGGTGCCGCGGTTGAACAGGCTGCCCTCTTCTTCGTTGTCTTGGCGGGCGTCAACGATCGTCTGCATAATCGCTTCGGCCGCAGTGCGTTTCATCACCCGATCGCTGACGGCGCTGGCCGCGAAGCGCACCCATTCGACCGGGCTCATGCTGTGGATGTCGTCGGCGTAGGCGGTCATCAGCTCCTTGGCCACCAGCTGGGTCAGCACGTGGTTGTCGCCCTCGAAGGTGGTGAACACGTCGGTGTCGGCCCGCAGCGCGATCAGCCGGTTGTCGGCCATGTAGCCCGCGCCGCCGCAGGCCTCGCGGGCCTCCTGGATGGCCCGGCTGGCGTGCCAGGTGTTGGCCGCCTTCAGTCCGGCCGCACGGGATTCCAGCTCGCGCTGCTCCTCGGCATCTGCGACGTCGGAGGTCTGCAAGTCGTGACACTTCGACACCAGCTCGTTCTGCGCGAACTGCAACGCATACGAGCGTGCTATCAACGGGAACAGCCGCCGCTGGTGCACCAGGTAGTCCATGATCAGCACTTCACCCTCGTCGCCGGGTGCACTGAATTGCCTACGCTGCAGTGCGTATCGGGTGGCGATGTCCAGCGCGACGCAGGCGGCGTTGCCGGCGCTACCACCGACAGTGATCCGGCCGCGGATCAGCGTGCCGATCATGGTGAAGAACCGGCGGTTGGGATTCTCGATCGGCGAGCTGTAGGTGCCGTCGGGTGCGACGTCGCCGTACTTGTTCAACAGATTCACCCGCGGAACGCGGACATGGTCGAACATGAGGCGGCCGTTATCCACACCGGGCAGGCCGCCCTTGTATTGGCAGTCCGACGTCGTCACACCGGGCAGATCGTTGCCTTCGTCATCGCGGATCGGCACCAAGACGCAATGCACGCCGTGATTGACCGGCTTGCCGTCCTCGGCGGTGCTCAGCTGCGCGAAAACCGCCGCGACGCACGCGCTCTCGGCGGCCCCGCCGATGTAGTCCTTGCGGGCGGTCGGGGTCTTGGAGTGCACGACGAATTCTTCGGTGTCGACGTCGTACGTCGCGGTCGTCTCCAGCGACTGGACGTCGCTGCCGTGTCCCGTCTCTGTCATTGCGAAACACCCGAGCATCTCGAGGTCGATGATCTTCTTCACGTAAGCCTCGTGGTGGCGTTCGGTGCCGAGGTTTTCGACGGCGCCACCGAACAGGCCCCACTGCACCCCGGCCTTGACCATCAGCGACAGATCCGACATCGCGAGCATCTCGATCATCGTGACCGCCGCGCCGACGTCGCCGGTGCCCCCGTGCTCCTTGCGGAATCCCTCGTCGGAGATGCCCGCGGCGGCGATGAGCTTCATCTGCTCGGCCACCTTGGCGCGGGCCAGAACCGTGTTCGGTGTGTAGTGCGGGCGGAACTGTTCACGGGACAGCCATTCCCGCGTCTGGTTCTTCACCTCGCGCCAACGCCCGTCCAGCGCGTCGCGCAGATATTCGGCGGTACTTTTCGCTTCTGGCGCCATAACTCGACGGTATCCCCCGGCCGGCGCGGCCTAAAACAACAACGTGACGTCAATCGTGGGGTGGCGGGGGTGTGATAACCACCACGCTGCCGTTGCGGTTGCATGTCCGTACCTTTTCGAGCGGGCCAGTTGGCGCTTAGATGGCCTCATGGCCCAGTCGGATACCCCAGCGCAGCCACCCGACCCGGCGTACGACGTCGGGCACATCCATCCCGATGTCAGCGGAGGCTGGTTGCGTGCGGCCACCTTCGGTGCCATGGATGGCCTGGGTACCAATTCCGCCCTGATCGCCGGTGTGGCGGCGGCCAGCACCGCCCAGATCGTCCTGCTCAGCGGCGTCGCGGGCCTGCTGGCCGGGTCGTTCTCCATGGCGCTGGGCGAGTACGTGTCGGTGACCACGGCCAACGAGCAGATCGATTCCGAGGTGGACGTCGAACGCTGGGCCCTGCGCTCCCGCCCGCTGGCCGAGCGGGCGGAACTCATCAGAACGCTGGTCAACATCGGCATGACCGAGGGCACCGCACAGACCGCTGCCGACGAGATCCATCGCGACGTGAAGCGGGCAGCCAACTTTCATCTCAGCGGGGAGATCGGCTTGGACCCTACCGAGAAGCCTTCGCCCCGGCTGGCGGCCGTCGCGTCTTTCGTGATGTTCGCCGCCGGTGCGGTAATTCCATTGATCCCTTACCTTCTCGGCTATGGGTCACTTGCCGCGGGTCTGGCATGCGGAGCGGTCGGCATGCTGGTCGCTGGCGCGCTGACCGCCCGGTTCACCCGCAAACCGGTGTGGTGGGCCGCGGCCCGGCAATTGATGTTCGGCGCCGTCGCTGTCGGTGCCACCTATGCGGTCGGTTCGCTCATTGGGGCCTCTGTGTGACCGTGTCGCGCCCAACGTCGAGTCGTTGGGCGAATCCGGCCGGATTTCCGCAACAAGTCGACGCTCGACGGCTATCTGAGTGGCCGCAGCCGGTACCGCGCGAAGCCGGTCCACATCGCGCCGAAGATGACCAGCACGATCATGTCGAACATCCACCAGCCCACGTAGTGCGTCCACATCTGGGCGTCGGCGGCCAGCTCGTCGACCCTGCGCAGATCGACGGTGGACGCCGAAGCCGCGAAGCCCCACTGAGCTGGGACGAACCAGGAAATCTGGTCGTAGACCCATGTGCCCACCAGCGAAATCAGCCCACCTGCGAATAACAGCGACGCCAGAATCACCGGCACCACCAGCAGCAGTACCTCGCGCAGCGAGTTGCCCACCGCCGAGAGCGCCAGCCCGACGATCGCCGAGACAATGGCCGTCGCAGCCACGCTCACGTAGAGCTCGACATCGGCATTGCCCAGCAGCACGGCGCCGTGCGCGGGCTGGCCTTTGAAGGCCAGGACGACGGCGGTCAGGATGGCCGTCAAGACGGCCGCGGCCATGCCGAGGACGACGATCTTGGCAACCAGATACGCCGACGTCGACAATCCGACCGCCTGCTCGCGCCGGAAGACACGGCGCTCCCGGACCAGATCGCGAATGGTCAGCACGCTGCCCAGTAGCACCGCGGCGAAATTGAGCGAGGCCAGGATCTCGACGGCCTCATGGGTGTTGCGGCTGTGCGCCGGCGGCCTGTCCAGGCCGGAGGTCCCGGGGATCAGTAGCGTCAGCCCGGCCAGCGCGAGCGGCAGGATCAGCAGAAACAGCAGATAAATCCAGTCGGCGAAGAGCAGCCGCAGCTGGCGTCGGGCCACCAACCCGAATTGCCGCTGCACGGTGGGCTCGGCGGGCGGCGGCCAGGGCGCGGCCACTTCGGGCTGCGCCATGTCGGCCAATTCTGGTTGTCGGGCCCGAAACGCGCGGTGGGCGCCGTCGGGGTCGGCGACGACTTGGGCGAAGACTTCCGACCAGTCGGCGGTGCCCATCGCTGACTCAGTCCGCGCCGGCGGCCCCGCGAAAGCCATCGTGCCGGCGGGCGTGAGCAGCACTACCTGGTCGCATCCGTCGAGGTGAGTCAGCGATGTCTGCGCATTCAGCGCCACCACGACCACACAGCCGATGTCGGCCTGGCGCCGCAGCACCGCCATCACGTGATTTTCCTGCTCCTCGTCCAGCCCGGCGCCGGGCTCGTCGACCACGAGCACCGTCGGTCTGGTGACGAGTTCGATCGCCATCGACGCGCAGCGGCGCAGTTCGGGTGACAGCTTGCCGACCCGCGTCGCGCGGTGCGCGGTCAACTTGAGCTCTTCGAGGACTTGGTCCACCACGCGGCGACGGTGGTCGAGCGAAGTTTCCGGAGGTAGCCGCAGTTCGGCCGCGTATCCGACGACCCGTTCGACGGTGAGTTGCGGGTGCGGGCGGTCGCCGCGGCCGACTATCCCGATGCGGCTGTGCATCGACTCGGGCTCGCCCTGTACATCGTGGCCATCGATGGTGATCCGGCCCGAGCTCAGCTTCCTCGTGCCGGCGAGCAGGCCGAGTAGCGCGGAGTTGCGCGTAGCCGACGGTCCGACAACGGCTGTCAGTGTGCCGGGCCGGGCGGTGAAGGACACGTCCTTGAGCAACTCGTGCTCGCCGACGTCGAGCCTGAGCCGATACGCGGCCACTCCGCTGGTGCGTGCGCCGGGCTTGAGCGGCAAGTGATAGGTGGTGTTGCCCGCTTCCAAGGGTGCCGGGTCGCGCAGCACTCGGGTGGTCATCTGCTCGATCAGACCCAGATCCTTTGGCCGCTCATCCTCCGGTGCGGGCGGCGCTGGGGGAGGCTGGTTGGGCGGCGCGGGGGGAGGCTGGGTGGGCGGTACTGGAGGCGGCACTCGCGGCGGGGCTACCCGCATTTGTCGGGTGGCCTGCTCGGTCGGCACCGGGGGGCCCGGCCGGTTGGGCGGGGGCAGCGGCGGTGGTGGAAGCGGCGGCGGGTAAGGCGCGCGAGAACCTGCACCGGGGGGTCGTCCGGGCGGGCGGCCCGGCGGACCGGCCGGGGGGCGCACTGGG
>Ga0224557_1002922_pt1 | contig 13931 bp, 12 predicted proteins | sample 714S31014metaG_FD_180677 | JGI IMG/M metagenome (GOLD analysis project Ga0224557, IMG submission 180677) | Peat soil microbial communities from Stordalen Mire, Sweden - 717 S3 10-14 | ecosystem: Environmental > Terrestrial > Soil > Wetlands > Peat | place: Sweden: Norrbotten County, Stordalen...
GCGCGGACCTTGCCCTCGGGCCAGTCTGACGGGTTGGTGACGATGAGGTCCGAGTTGTCCGCCCCGCCCTCCACCTCCACCCGGTAGACGACGTTCGGCGACGTCGAAATCAGATCCAGGTCGAACTCGCGCTCCAGCCGCTCGCGGGTGATCTCCATGTGCAGCAAGCCGAGGAAGCCACACCGGAACCCGAAGCCCAGCGCCACCGACGTTTCCGGCTCGTAGTCCAAGGCCGCGTCGTTGAGCTGCAACTTGTCCAGGGCGTCGCGCAGGTTCGGGTAGTCAGAGCCGTCGACGGGATACAGCCCCGAGTAAACCATCGGCTTGGGCTCGCGGTAGCCCGTCAGCGCTTCCGTGGCGCCGTGGCGGGCCGACGTCACGGTGTCGCCGACCTTCGACTGGCGGACGTCCTTCACCCCGGTGATCAGATAGCCCACCTCCCCCACACCCAGGCCCACGCTCGGCTTGGGTTCGGGCGAGACGATGCCGACCTCGAGCAGTTCGTGGACGGCGCCGGTGGACATCATCATGATGCGCTCGCGCGGGGTGATCTTGCCGTCGATCACGCGGACATAGGTGACCACGCCGCGGTAGATGTCGTAGACCGAGTCGAAGATCATCGCGCGGGCGGGCGCGTCGGCATCGCCCTGCGGGGCCGGCACCACGCGGACCACCTCGTCGAGGAGCTCGGTCACGCCCTCCCCGGTTTTGCCCGATACCCGCAGCACGTCGCCGGGCTCGCAGCCGATGATGTGGGCGATCTCGCCTGCGTAGCGGTCGGGGTCGGCGGCGGGCAGGTCGATCTTGTTCAGCACCGGGATGATCGTCAGGTCGCGGTCTAGCGCCAGGTAGAGATTGGCCAGGGTCTGAGCCTCGATGCCCTGGGCGGCGTCGACCAGCAGCACCGCGCCCTCGCAGGCCTCGAGCGCGCGCGACACCTCGTAGGTGAAGTCGACGTGGCCGGGGGTGTCGATCAGGTGCAGGACGAACTCTTTTCCGGCGTCAGGGCCGGCGGACGCGATCCACGGCAGCCGCACGTTCTGCGCCTTGATCGTGATTCCGCGTTCGCGCTCGATGTCCATCCGGTCCAGGTATTGCGCCCGCATGTCCCGATCTGCGACGACGCCGGTGAGCTGAAGCATCCGGTCCGCCAGCGTGGACTTGCCGTGATCGATGTGAGCGATGATGCAGAAGTTCCGAATCTGCGCCGGCGCGGTGAACGTCTTGTCGGCGAAACTGCTGATGGGGATCTCCTGGGCTGATGCTTTTACGGTGTTCGACCGGCGGTTCGCGGACACGTCCAGCGTATCCATGCCGGGTGGCCCGGACACACTTGGACGCATTCGCACCCGGCTGTTGATGTCTATGGTGGGAATATGGCGTCTGCTCCCCGATCGCAGTGGAAGACGTTCCAGCGGTTTGCCGAGGACCTGGTGTTCAATCGCGCCCCCAAGCTCGTCTTGCGCGTGCAGAACTCACAGACCGTGCTGCGCGACATCCAGCAAGCCGTGCAGATCACCGCAAAGGTGATTGCCGCAGTCACGCCGCAACCACCCGCCCCGGCCAACGCGGGTCGGCCGGTGACCAACACCAGCCTCCCCACCGCGCAGCGGGCCCGCAAAGTCGTCTACACCCCCGACCTCGACGGCCGCGCCGATCCCGGAGAGATCGTGTGGACGTGGGTGGTCTACGAGGACGATCCCACTCGCGGCAAAGACCGCCCCGTCCTTGTCGTGGGTCGTGACCGCAGCGTTCTGCTGGGCCTGGTGGTGTCCAGCCAGGAGCGCCATGCCGCCCACCCGGACTGGGTCGGGATCGGTTCTGGCGAGTGGGATTACGAAGACCGGCCCAGCTGGGTGCGGCTGGACCGGGTGCTGGACGTGCCTGAGGAGGGTATTCGTCGCGAGGGCGCGATTCTGGCGCGCGAGATCTTCGATGTCGTCGCCGCCCGGCTGCGCGCCGACTACGCCTGGCGTTAGCCGACGAACCGGGCAATCAGCCTTGCGTGATGTAGGACTGCAGCTGCCGCTGCTCGGCCTCGAGTTCTTCCATCCGGGTCTTCACGACGTCACCGATGCTGACGATGCCGATCAGCTTCTTCCCGTCGAGCACCGGTACGTGGCGCACCCGGTGCTCGGTCATCAGCATGCTGATGGCGTCCACCGTGTCGGACTTCGTGCAGGTGGCGACGGTCGAGGTCATGATCTTGGCGACCGGGCGAGTGAGCACGCCGGCGCCATGCGTGTGCAGTTGGCGCACGACGTCGCGCTCCGACACGATTCCGACCACACCCTCGTCGTCGACCACCACCATGGCACCGATGTTCCGCTGCGCGAGGCCGGCCAGCAGTTCCTGGACCGTCGCGTCCCTGCTGATCGTCACCACCGCCGCACCCTTGTTCCGCAAGACGTCTGCGATCCGCATCAAGGCCTCCCACCCGTTGTGATCTGCTTCACATCTCAGGCTACGCTAGCGCTCGCGCTGCGGAAGTCAACTCCGATTGGGGTACTACGTGCCGATCCGGGTTGCAATGATGAGGCAATGATCGAGATCACCCTGCTCGGAACTGGAAGCCCTATCCCTGACCCGAACCGCGCCGGGCCGTCGACCCTGGTGCGGGCCGGCGGGCAGGTGTTCTTAGTGGACTGTGGGCGCGGAGTGTTGCAGCGCGCGGCGGCGGTCGGCGTCGGCGCCGGCGGGTTGACGGCGTTGCTGCTCACCCACCTGCACAGCGACCACATCGGCGACCTCGGCGACCTGCTCATCACACGTTGGATCACTACTTTTGCGCCCGATCCCACGCCGTTGCCGATCATCGGGCCGCCGGGCACCGCCGAGACGGTAGAGGCGACGCTGAAGGCATTCGGCCACGACATCGGCTACCGCATCGCCCACCACGCGGACCTGACGGCGCCGCCGGCGGTGGAGGTTCACGAATACACCGAGGGCCCGGTGTGGGACCGAGACGGTGTATCGATCCGGGTGGCTCCCACCGATCACCGGCCGGTGGCACCGACCATCGGGTTCCGGATCGAATCCGGGCCGACGTCGGTGGTCCTGGCCGGAGACACGGTGCCCTGTGCCAGCCTGGACGAGCTGGCCGCCGGGGCCGACGCACTGGTGCACACCGTGATCCGCAAGGACATCGTCACGCAGATCCCGCAGCAGCGGATCCAGGACATCTGCGATTACCACTCGTCGGTAGAGCAAGCGGCGGCAACCGCGGCCCGCGCGGGGGTGGGGACCCTGGTCATGACGCACTATGTGCCGCCACTGGTGCCGGGCCAAGAGGACCAGTGGCGGGCGCTGGCCGCTTCCGAGTTCAGCGGGCGGATCGAACTCGGCGACGACCTGCACCGCATCGAGGTCGGCGCGCGGCCGTAACCGGTCGCCCGCCGGCACCGGCGGGATCGGCGGAACCACATTCCCCAAATCCGGGTCGATTGGCGGCAACGGCGGTTGGGGCGGCAACACCGGGTTGATCGGCAATCGCGGCGCTGGCGGGGCCACCGGGAGCGGCATCGGCGGTTTCGGCGGCAATGGCGGGGGGCCGGGCGGTACCGGCGCGGGCGCCCGGCTGATCGGCAATGGCGGCGTTGGCACCCCCGACGGCTTCCCCCGCTGCGGCGGGCCCGGCGGGCTGCTGTTCGGCTTCCCGGGTAAGCCCGGCACGCAGCCCCGGACCACCTAAGCCAGCCGGGTCACTTCTACGACCACATCCAGGTCGGTCGCGCCTTTCCCGGAGTAGATGCCCCGCAACGGGGACACGTCGGTGTAGTCGCGGCCCGCGCCCACGCTGACGTACTGCTCGGTGATCTCCGTGCCGTTGGTCGGGTCGTAACTCCACCAGCCTCCGGTCCATGCCTCAATCCAGGCGTGGCTTAGCCCGTCCACCACATCCCCTACTTTGGCGTTACGTTTCGGGTGCAAGTAACCCGACACATAACGCCCAGGAATTCCCATGCTGCGCAACAAAATCAGCGATACATGCACGAAATCCTGGCTGACACCTTTGCCCTCGTTCAAAGCGTCCAGCCCTGACGAATGCACGCTGGTGGTGCCCGGAAGATACTCCAACTCGCTGCGCACCCACTCGGCCGCGGCGACCACGGCTTCGTGCGGCTTGTGGCTTTTGGCGATCTTCTTGCCCACCGATGCAACGCGCTTGCTCTCTGGAGCGTGTTCGGTTGGGCGAATCAATTCGTCGAAGCGATCGATCACTGCCTCGGACCGCAGGTCGGCCCAGCTAACCTCGATCTCCGGCGGCTCTGGCGGCTCGGTCTCGACAACCGAGGACGACGTCACCGTGAGATCGGTGTGCGGCGCGTGCAGGTCGAACGCTGTCACGGCGGTGCCCCAGTAGTCGACGTAGCGGTAGGACCGGGTGGCCGGAATGGTTTCGACCCGGTTGAGGATCACGTTTTGCCTGCTAGTCGATTGCGGGGTGAGCCGGGCTTCGTTGTATGAAGCGGTGACGGCGGATCCGTAGGCGTACCCGGTTGTGTGCACTACCCGGAGCCGCCACATCAGGCGTCTCCGTTCCGGGCGAGCACCTTGGCGCGATGGCCCGCGTCCGACCAGGCCACCCACGGTGTGACATGGAAGTACTGCAGCGCCAACGCTTCTCCGACATCGGAACAGGTTGTCTGCAGGCTCGCCAAACGCGTATCGAGTGTCTCCAGCAGCACACCGGGTTGCACGAATTCCAGTTCGCTGCGTGCCTGCCCGAGCAACCGCTGCGCCTCCACGGTGGAGCCGATCCGGCTCTGCGAACGGTGCAACAACTCATCGATGCTGTGCTCGGCCAGCTTCAGCGAATAAAAAACCGAGCGCGGGAACAGCCGGTCGAGCAACATGAACTCGACCACCCGGGAGGCGTCCAGCACACCGCGATAAGTACGCAGGTAGGTGTCGTGCGCGCCCGCCGACCGCAGCAGCGTCACCCACGCAGGCGATGAGCCGCTGTCCCCCACCCGGGACAACAACAGCCGCACCGTCATGTCGACCCGCTCGATGGCGCGGCCCAGCACCATGAAGCGGTACCCTTCGTCGCGCGAGAGCGTCGAGTCGGCCAGGCCGGCAAACATCGCCGCGCGTCCTTCGATATAGGACAGAAATTCATGCGGCCCAAGGCGTTTGGCGGCACGTTCACGTTCAGCAAGGGCGTGGTAGGTGGTGTTGAGGCACTCCCAGGTCTCACTGGATGTCACTTCGCGTGCGCACCTAGCGTTTTCCCGCGCCGCGCAGATCGCGTCGACGATCGAGGAGCCGCCCTCGGTGTTGGTGCTGAAAGCGACCAGGTCAGTCAACGACCACACGTCCAACGCGTGATCCGGTGGCTCGATGCCGAGCACCTGCAGCAGCACCCGGGACGCCTGGTCCGGATCGACGCTGGAGTCCTCGAGTAGTTGGTGCAGCGCGACGTCCAGAATTCGCGCGGTGTCGTCGGCGCGCTCGACGTAGCGACCGATCCAATAGAGCGCTTCGGCGTTGCGGGCAAGCATCAGAGGGTCACCTGCTGCGTTTCCTGGTGCTTGCCCTGCGACTGCTTCTGCGTCCGCTGCGGCGAACCGTCCGGCGCCGGGTCCGGGGCGGATTTCTCCGATTTCGGCAGGGAACGCACGACCTCGGCCGCACCCAGCTCACGGGCACCGGCCGACGCGCGCGGTGCGAGCACCCAGGTGTCCTTGGAGCCACCGCCCTGGCTGGAGTTGACCACCCGCGAGCCCTCAACCAGCGCCACCCGGGTCAGCCCACCCGGCAGCACCCAGATGTCGTCACCATCGTTGACGCAGAACGGCCGCAGGTCGACGTAGCGGGGTGCCAGTGCGTCGCCGATCTGGGTCGGCACGGTCGACAGTTCCATCATCGGCTGGGCGATCCAGCTTCGTGGATCGTCGCGAATCTTCTTGGCGACGGTGGCCAATTCCTTGTCGGAGGCGTCTGGACCGAACACGATGCCGTAACCGCCGGATCCCTCGACCGGCTTGATGACCAATTCGTCGATCCGGTCGAGCACCTCTTCGCGTTCGTCGTCCAGCCAGCACCGGTACGTGTCGACGTTAGCCAGCAGCGGCTTTTCGCCGAGGTAGTACTCGATCATGGTCGGCACGTAGGTATAGACGAGCTTGTCGTCGCCGACGCCGTTGCCGATCGCACTGGAGATGACGACGTTCCCGGCGCGGGCGGCGTTGACCAGACCGGCCACCCCGAGCACCGAGTCGGCGCGGAACTGCAGCGGGTCCAGGAACGCGTCGTCGATGCGCCGATAGATGACGTCGACCTGACGTTCCCCGTCGGTGGTGCGCATGTACACCTGGTTGTCGCGGCAGAACAGGTCGCGACCTTCGACCAGCTCGACGCCCATCTGCCGGGCCAACAGTGAATGTTCGAAATAAGCGGAGTTCGCCACGCCTGGCGTCAAGACCACCACGGTGGGATCGGCCTCGTTGGTGGCCGCGGAGTTGCGCAGCGCCCGCAGCAGGTGCGCGGAGTAGTCGTCGACGGCACGCACGCGGTGCGTGGCGAACAGATTCGGGAAAACCCGCGCCATGGTGCGTCGGTTCTCCATGACGTACGACACCCCGGAGGGCGAGCGCAGGTTGTCCTCGAGGACCCGGAAGGTGCCCTTCTCATCGCGGATCAAGTCGATGCCGGCGACGTGGATTCGCACCCCGTTGGGCGGGACGATGCCCACGGCCTCGCGGTGAAAATGTTCGCAGGAACTTATCAACCGGCGCGGGATGACACCGTCGTTGAGGATCTCCTGATCGCCGTAGATGTCGTCGAGATACATCTCCAGGGCCTTGACCCGCTGGATGATGCCGCGCTCCAACCGGCTCCACTCCGCCGCAGAGATCACCCTCGGCACCAGGTCGAGGGGGAAGGGCCGCTCCTGACCGGACAGCGAAAAAGTGATGCCCTGATCGATGAACGCGCGGCCCAGCGCTTCGGAGCGGGCTTCGAGCTCCGAGGCGTCCGACGGCGCAAGCTCCGCGTAGATGCCCTTGTAGGGGACGCGGACATTACCCTGAGCATCGAACATCTCGTCGAAGGCCAGCGAATAGGAATCCGACGTGCCGTACCCGCTGAAGATGTCCTCAGGGCGTGCCTGCGGACGCGCAGCGCCGCGTGGCTTCACCCTGGTCTCCTCAAGCTGGTCCGTAACACTCACTTTTCAGATGCTGCCTCAAATTGGCCTTTTGGCAGGCCACGAGTTCCCCTTTTGGGAGAAAACGTAACCGACTGATAACCTGAGAAGTCGCTATCGGGTGAATTGACCCCGAGGCAAAAGCCGAACTTAGGAAAAGACGGGAACTAACGCGTGGCCAACATCAAGTCGCAGCAGAAGCGCAACCGTACCAACGAGCGCGCTCGACTGCGCAACAAGTCGGTGAAGTCGTCGCTTCGCACCGCTGTTCGCGCGTTCCGCGACGCCGCCGACACCGGCGACAAAGAGAAGGCCGCCGAGTTGCTGCTGACGACCAACCGCAAACTGGACAAAGCGGCCAGCAAGGGCGTAATCCACAAGAACCAGGCCGCCAACAAGAAGTCGGCTCTGGCGCGGACCCTCAATAAGATCTGAGCCCGACCTATCGGGCGGACGGCTCACCGGCCCCGGTCGGACACCAGTTCAGCAACTTGCCTGACCGCGGATTCCAGCGCGTAATCGGCATCCGCGACGGCTCCTTTGACGTTGGCGTTGAGCGCCGCCACCACTCTCATCGCGGTTGCCACCGTGTCACCCGACCAGCGGCGGGCCTGCTTCTGGGCTTTCTGCACCCGCCAGGGTGGCATTCCCAGCTGCGCTGCCAGCCGGTAGGGGTCACCGGATAGCGGCCGCACCCGGCCAATGGTGTGCACGGCTTCGGCCAGCGCGTCTGCCAGCACCACCAGTGGCTCGCCCCTCATCATCGCCCACCGCAAGGCCTCCGTCGCTCCTGCGACGTCGCCGGCAACGGCCTTGTCGGCGATGTCGAAACCCTTCACTTCGGCCTTGCCGCTGTGATAGCGCCGCACCGCGGCGGCATCGACGTCACCGGCGGTGTCGGCGACCAACTGCGAACAGGAGGCGGCGAGCTCGCGCAGGTCGGAACCGACGGCGTCCAGCAGGGCCGTCACCGTCTCTTCGTCGGCCTTGACCCGCAGCGAGCGAAATTCCTTGCGGACGAAGTCGGCGCGCTCCCCGGCCTTGGTGATCCGCGCGCACGGATGTACCTGGGCACCAAGCGACTGCAGCTCGTTGGCCAGTGCTTTGGCTCGGCCACCGCCCGAGTGCACCACTACCAGGATCGTGCCCGGCGGGATGTCGGCGGCGGTCGACGCGATCAGCGCGGCGGCGTCCTTGCCCGCTTCCGCGGCCGCTTCCAGCACGACGACCCGCTCGTCAGCGAACAGCGACGGGCTGAGCAGTTCGGTGAGCTCGTAGGTGCTGACGTCGCCGGCCCGCATTCGGCTTACCGGGACGTCTTGGCCGCCCAAGCGATCGCCCGGCTCGGTGCCCGCCCGCTTGCGCGCACCCCGCAGCACCTCCGCCACCGCTCGCTCGACCAGCAATTCCTCGTCGCCCAGCACCAGATGCAACGGCAAAACCTCAGTCACCCCACGATGGTGTCACGAAGGGCCGACCAGTCATGACAGGGGACTCTCAGAGGGCCTCTGAAAGAGACTCCGATAAGAACCAGGCCAGCAGGCACAAGCCGCCGGCCGTCGCGGCCAGGCGCATCGACGTGCGAAACCAGCTCGGAAACCACCCCTGCAACCAGCAAAGCCGCCGCAGCAGCAGGGCCAGCAGAGCCACCAGGACAGTGCCGCCGCCCACCGTGAGCACCCCGGGCACACCCGCGGGAGCGGCGACAGTCGCCATCGGCACGCCCGCGGCCCACCGCGCCACACTCAACACCCACCACAGCTCCGGCCCGGTAAAGCGGATCAAGAACTGGGCACCGGCCGGCCACAACACACACAACGCGGCCGCCGCGCTGCCCAGGACGGTGATCGGTGCGATCGCTGCCGCCACCGCCAGATTGGCGGCCACGGCCACCAGACTGACCCGGCCCGAGATACCGGCGATCAGCGGGGCGGTCACCACATGCGCGGCGCAGGCAACCGCGAGCGCATCGGCCAGCGGCTTGGGCCAACCTCGCCCGGCCAGGCGCCGCGACCAGACCGGTGCAATCACCACCAGCGCGGCCGTCGCCAGCACGGACAGTGCGAAGCCAGCATCGACAGCCAGCTGGGGAGCAACGGCCAGGAGAAACAACACCGAGGCACACAATGCCGGTATCGCTTGCCGGCGACGTGACGACAGGATTCCGGCCAGCGCGATGACGGCCATCATGGCCGCCCGCAACACACTCGCCGTCGGTTGCACCACGATGACGAACGCCAACAATGCCAACGCGGCTAACAGCACGGCGGCGCGCGGACCGATCACGCGGGCCGAGAAGAGCACGGCCGCGCACACGATCGTGACATTGGCCCCCGACACCGCCATCAAGTGCGTCATGCCCGCCGCACGAAACTCGCGGCCGGTATCGGCGGTGACCGCCGAGGTATCCCCGAGGACCAGGGCAGGCAGCATCGCGGCTTGTTCGCCAGGCAATACCTCCTGGACGGCTGCGGCGAACCGACTGCGAACCGTGTGAGCGGCCCGCTGGACCGCACCGGCCCGGCCCATGCGCGGCCGGCCCGCCACGTTGAGCACAGCGACCGTCAGATCGTTGCGGGTCGGACGACCGATGCGCGCGGCGAACTGCACCGGCCGGCCCGCCATGACTGCGCCTGCTTGCGAGCCCGTTTCCGAACCGAAGTCCGATACCCGTCCGAAAACGACCACCAGGCCAGACATCTCGTCGGTACGCAGGCGTTGCAATGTCGCCCGAAACATCAGCCGGCCCCGGCCAAGCGACACCGCGCTTTCGCTGGGGGTGACCGTCACCGGCGCGGCTGTCCCGAACGCCGCGCTGATCGGGTGCCGAGCTACCGCCTCGGCGCGCAGTGCGACCGCGAACCCGAAGCCCGCTCCCGCCACACCGATCGCCACCAGGCCTGCACTGATCCCCCGCAGCCGGGAACCCCGGCCGGTCCGGCGCACCGCGTAACACAGCAGCGCGAGCGAGACTGCGGTCAGCACCACGCAGCACCACGCCAACACCCGGCCGACGGGCCACACGATGCCGGCGGCGGTCACTATCCAGCTGGTAAGCGCCGCCGGGACCAGGCGCACGTCGATGCGCGCAGGAACCGGTCGAGCGCGGTCAGACACGGACCAGGGCACGCAGCTTGTCGAGCCGCGACGGCCCGATGCCGTCGACGTCGGCGAGCTGGTCGACGCTGGTGAATTTGCCGTTGGCCTGCCGCCATGCCAAAATCGCGGCTGCGGTTACCGGTCCGACCCCGGGCAGCGCATCCAGCTGCTCCACGGTCGCGGTGTTGAGGTCGAGCACCGGCCCCCTTTTTGGAACCGTCGTTGGACCCGCCTTTGGACCCCCAGTCGGCTTGCCCGGCGTCGATACCGGTGCCGGCCCCGGGGCCGAGCCGGACGCCACCGAGCTGCCGAGCGCTTTCGGCAATCCGGGCAACGGAGCCAGCCCGACCACGATCTGCTCACCGTCGCCGACCGGGCGAGCCATGTTCAACCCGATGGTGTCGGCCCCGTCCATCGCACCGCCGGCGGCCTGCAATGCATCGGCGATCCGAGCCCCCGGAGCCAGGGTGACCAGTCCAGGGGTGTGCACCAGGCCGACCACGCTGACCACCACCGGTCGGTCCGAACCGCCCGGCTGGGCGGCACCTGGAGCGGCCGACGATTTCGGGCTCGGTCCCGAAGTTCCCGAGACCCGTTCTACCGGGGGTAGCTTGGCCGACATCACCGGTGGGGGTCGATCGCGCAGCAAGGTGAACACGGTGACCAGCACGGCGAGAATCGCCACTATCGCCGCCGCGATGGCACCGGCGCGGCCGGGATCGGCACGTACCCTGGCCAACCAGCCTTCGCGCTGGGACGCGTCGGGTAACCACCGCGGCAGCAACGAGTTCTGGTCGTCTTCTGAGGCGTCCTCGGTTGGGGCGCAATCGTCGGCCTCGACCGCGTCGGCATCCGGGTCGCCACTGAGCCGACGCTGCAGTCGCTCGGCGGGAAGTTCTGATCGCATGCGACGACGGTAGGTGCGGTGACCGCCCTAACGACCCCCGTCGACGGCGTCGCGAGGCCCGCTTGTGGATTAATCCGAGGCTGTGCACACGCCCCTGAAGCGATGGGTCAAGATGGAACTAGACCCGGATAGAGGAGAGGCTGCCGTGCAACTGGCGCTCACAACAGAGGAAGCCGCGTTCCGCGACGAACTTCGCGGCATCTACACCACCCAGATCCCGGCGGAGTTGCGCGAGCTGGTGCGCGAGGGCTCGTCGATTAGCCGGGAACAACTGGTCGCGAGTCACAAGATCCTGAACGATCATGGGCTCGCGGTACCCAATTGGCCGGTCGAGTGGGGCGGCAAGGACTGGACACCCACCCAGCACCAGATATGGGCCGACGAGATGCAATTGGCGTGCGTGCCCGAGCCGCTGAACTTCAACGCCAAGATGGTCGGCCCGGTGATCGCCGAATTCGGCTCGGAGGAGATCAAGCAGCGTTTCCTGCCGCCGACGGCCAGCCTCGACATCTGGTGGTGCCAGGGCTTCTCCGAGCCTGAGGCCGGCTCGGACCTCGCCTCATTGCGCACCACCGCCGTCCGGGACGGGGACAGCTACGTCGTCAACGGGCAAAAGACCTGGACGACGCTGGGCCAGTGGGCTGATTGGATCTTCTGCCTCGTACGTACCGACCCGCAGGCGCCCAAGCGCCAGGCCGGGATCTCATTTCTGCTCTTCGACATGAAGACGCCGGGCATCACTGTGCGGCCCATCAAGACCATCGACGGCGGCCACGAGATCAACGAGTTGTTCTTCTCCGACGTTCGCGTACCCGCCAACCAGCTTGTCGGAGAAGAGAATCACGGCTGGACGTATGCGAAATACCTGTTGGGAAACGAACGCACCGGCATCGCCGGAGTAGGCCGGACCAAAGTACGCCTGGCCGAGGTGAAAAAGCACGCCGCGGAAACCGGGGTGCTCGACGATCCGCTGTTCGCGGCCCGGCTGGCCGAGGCCGAAAACGAGCTGCTGGCACTGGAACTCACGCAGGCCCGGGTGGTGTCTGACTCCTCGGGCGGCGAGCCCAACCCGGCATCGTCGGTGCTCAAGTTGCGCGGCAGCCAATTGCAGCAGATTGCCACCGAGCTGCTGGTCGAGGTGGCCGGCGCGGACGCGCTGCCCGTTGATGGCGACCAAATCGCTTCACCCAGCTGGGCACAGACCAGCGCGCCGCGCTATCTCAACTACCGCAAGACGTCGATCTACGGCGGCAGCAGCGAAGTGCAGCGCAACATCATCGCGTCGACCATTCTGGGATTGTGAGGCAGCCATGGACTTTCAATTGAGCGACGAGCAGGCCCTGCTCCGCGACACCACCCGCGACCTGCTGTCGCGCAGCTATGACCCGGAGAGCCGCAACAAGGTCATCGGCTCCGATCTCGGCTGGAGCCGCGAGGTCTGGAGTCAGCTGGCCGACACCGGGATTCTCGGCCTCGGCTTCGATCCGGACGAGTCCGGACAGATCGAGATCATGGTGGTGCTCAACGAGATCGGGCGACGGTTGGCGCCCGAACCGGTCGTACACGCCGCCCTGGCGCCCGGCGCGCTGATCGCCGAACGGGGCAGCGAGGAGCAGAAGCGGCTACTGGACGACGTGGCGGCCGGCCAACGGCTGCTGGCTTTCGCCCACCTGGAAGCAGGCCACCGCAAGCCGACTGCTGACGTGGCTACCAAGGCCGTGCGGCAAGGCGATTCGTGGACGTTGAGCGGGCGGAAGAACCCGGTACTGGCGGGTGACTGCGCCGACACCCTGGTGGTCAGCGCCGCGTTGCCAGATGGCGGCACCGGGCTGTTCCTGGTCGATGCCGAAACGGTTACCCGCCATAGTTACCCGACATTCGACGGGCAGCGCGGCGCTCAGATCGACCTGGACAAGGCGCCGACCGAGCCTCTCGGCGGCGCTGTCGACGCCGCGCCCGCTATCCGCGACACCATCATCCGCATCCAGTCCGCGTTGTGCTGCGAGGCGGTCGGCGCGATGGAGGAAGCCCTTCGCCTGACCACCGATTACCTGAAAACCCGCAAGCAGTTCGGCGTCACGCTGAACAAGTTCCAGGCGCTCACGCAGCGCGCCGCTGACATGTATGTCTCGCTGGAGCTGGCCCGCAGCATGAGCCTGTACGCGGCGATGTCGATCGCCGACGGCAACCTCGACCCGGTGATCGCGTCGCGCGCCAAGCTGCAAATCGGGCGCTCCGGCCGACACATCGCGCAGGAGTCGATCCAGATGCACGGCGGCATCGGCGTGACGGCGGAGTACCCGGTCAGCCACTACGCGGCCCGACTCACCGCAATCGAAAACACCCTGGGCTCCTCGAACGACCACCTGCACAACCTGATCGACCACATCGCCGACTACGACTTGGCCCGCCTCTAGCTCTCGGTTGACTCCCCCGCTGAGCCCGACTGGGGCAGCTGACTGGCAAGGTACTCAGCGAGCGACTTGATCGTCGGATAGTCGAATACCGCGGTAGCGCTGATCGTGAACGCGCCACCGAACTGGCTGTACAACCGGTTGCGGAGCTCGACCGCCATCAGTGAATCCGTGCCCAGGTCCAGGAACCCGCTGGTCGCGGCCGGCGGTTGCGCGAGCCGCAGGAAACTTTGGACTTCGCGCTGTAGGTATTCGGTGAGGAATTTGGCCCGCTGCGCCTCGGGCACCTCGTGCAGTTGCCTGAGCAACTCACCGTCGGCGGTTTCCTCCGCGACAGCACGCGGCAACACATGGTCGAGAA
>Ga0224557_1002923_pt1 | contig 13931 bp, 13 predicted proteins | sample 714S31014metaG_FD_180677 | JGI IMG/M metagenome (GOLD analysis project Ga0224557, IMG submission 180677) | Peat soil microbial communities from Stordalen Mire, Sweden - 717 S3 10-14 | ecosystem: Environmental > Terrestrial > Soil > Wetlands > Peat | place: Sweden: Norrbotten County, Stordalen...
GCGGAATGGGGGAGCGAGTGCGTGCAGCGGTTCAACGGAATGTGGGCATTCGCGCTTCACGACCACGACCGAAACCGGCTCTTCTGTTCGCGCGACCGTTTCGGCGTGAAGCCATTCTACTATGTCGATACGGCGGCCGTATTTGCCTTCGGTTCAGAAATCAAGCAACTCCTCTCGTTTGTGACGAGACGTGAAGCGAATAGCGAGATTGTATTGACGTTTCTCGCTACCGGTCTCACCGACTACTCCGAAAAGACCTTTTTCGAGGGCGTGACCAAGTTGCTTCCGGGCCATAACCTCGTAGTGGAACTCGGTACCGGCGCCGTTGATTGCAGGCGATACTACGAACCGCTGCCGCTCGACTTGAGCGGCGCCACGGAGCAACAGTTGCAGGAACGGTTCCTAGAGGTCCTCACCGATAGCGTAGAACTACGCCTGCGGTCGGACGTGCCGGTCGGTACCTGTCTCAGCGGAGGTTTGGATAGTTCGGCCATCGCGAGTTTGGCGGCATCCATGTATCTCAAAGGCAGCAAGCGGTCTTTCTGTGCCGTTACTGGTGTTAGCATCGATCCGGAGATTGACGAGTCCGCCTATGCTCGGCAGGTCGTGGAGCACAGTGGTCTACGGTGGGTGACCACGCGGCCCACCGCGGCGGAGTTCATCGCGGCCATGGCTGACGTCACGTACCATCAGGACGAGCCGATTCCGGGGCCTTCGCCACTCATGCAGTATTTTGTCATGCGCGCGGCGCGGGAGAGCGGGATTCCCGTCATGCTGGATGGCCAGGGCGCCGATGAATTGCTCCTCGGCTATGGGATGTACGTCGGAGTGAATACCCGGTCGATTTTTCGGGAGCAGGGTGTGCTTGCGGCAGTGCGCGCTTTTCACCGCATCGTGGCCCAGGACCCGCGAATGACGTTCGCATCCGCCCTCAAGTTCCTCGTAGGCTCCGCGACGCCCAGGCTATGGTATCTCCGGGGCATGCGTCGATTGCCTTGTGTGACGTTTCCGCGAAGTGCGACTCCGCAGGTGCTGCAGGACTACGCTTCATCCGCGCGGAATCTCCGTACGTTTCAATGCCACGAAATTGCGAAGTTCACCCTGCCGGCCCTGCTACGTTATGAGGACAGAAACTCGATGGCGTTCGGCATCGAAACGCGCCTGCCATTCCTCGACTATCGGATGGTGGAGTTGTGCCTCTCGTTACCGTTTCAGTTAAAGGTCCATGCCGGTTGGACCAAGTGGATCCTTCGCCGCGCGATGGTGGGGATAGTACCGGGCTCTATCATCGGGCGCAAAGACAAGATCGGATTCGAAGCGCCCCAGACGATGTGGCTGCAAGATCAAGACGAAGCCGTGCGCCGGACCATCATCAGTTCCGATTTAATTCAATCCGTTTCCGACAAAGGCCGCCTGAAGGCCGCCTACCCAAGGATGCCGCTCGCCGAGCGATGGAAGCTGTTCTCGCTGGCCATGTGGAGCCGCCAATTTGAAATAGGCATGCCTGGACGGCCCTTTGCGGTGCCTGACCTGGGGGAAGAACCGGTGAAAACTTCGTTGAACAGTTCGCGGAGTGCTGAATGCGCTCCGCACCATAGTGCTCTTTAAGGTCCGCTACCGTTGGGTAGTGTACGGGAAGAATGTTCACGTCCAATGGACGACGATATTTCGCCGTCAGTACCGGGTGGTGCGGCTTGGTGATCACGTCGGCATCGGCCATTATTGCGACGTCTCTAGTGACTTGATTGTTGGAAACCACGTCCTGGTAGCCGGTTCGGTGGCATTTCTGGCGCGCGATGCACACCTGCCATATATCCTCGGTACAACCACGTTCGATTCGCCTCGCGGCGACGAATATCGCATCGTTGTGGAGGACGATGTTTGGATCGGCCACGGCGCCATCATCCTTTCGGGCGTTACCATTGGCCGCGGGTCGATCGTCGCTGCCGGGGCCATCGTCACCAAAGACGTGCCTCCGTATAGCATTGTTGCTTCACCACCGTCGGTAGTGTTGAAGTCCCGTTTCTCGCCGGAGCAGATCCTTTTTCATGAGGCGGAACTTCGCCGCCAGGGTGTAATCGGCGGCGGCGCGAAATCCGAAGCAAGACTGGAAGTCCGGCCCCAGGGCTGAAGGTAGACTGCCTGCAAGTAGGGGCGAGCTTCCCGGAACTTTCGAAGACCAGCCAGGAGACCCGGTATGCTCTTCATTGGTGCCCTTCTGTTTTGCCTCCTTTGCTCTCTATCCGCCGCCGGGTGGGCGGAGACCTCACTATACGTGGCTGGGAAAGGTAGCGACTCCGCCGCGGGCACCATAGCCGCCCCGTTCGCCACGCTGGCGCACGCCAGAGACGAAATTCGTGTGCGCAAAGGCAAAGGCCAGCTAAGCGGGCCCGTAACGGTATTCGTTCGAAACGGCGTTTACGAACTTACGGAGACGCTGAAGTTCGACCAACGCGACTCGTCAACGGCCACCGCGCCCGTCGTCTACCGCGCGTATCCTCGTGAAAAGCCGGTGCTCACGGTCGGAGGCGCGATCAGCGGCTTTGTACCGCATAAGGGCAAGATTCTCAAGGCCGATGTCGCGGCGCAGGGTTTCCGAGGCATCTACTTTCGTCAGTTGTTCTTTGAAGGTAGGCGGCAGCATCTGGCGCGCTATCCCAACTTCGACCAAAGCAACCCAATCGCCGGCGGTTGGGCCTACGCTGGCGGTAAGCCCGTGCCGATGGGGCAGAACATCGAGGGGGAGAACAACCACAGTTTTCAATATGCGGCGGAGGACGCCCGTCAGTGGGCTAACCCGGAACGTGGAGAAGTCTTCGTTTTCCCCCGCTACAACTGGATCAACAGTATCGTGCGTATCAAGTCGCTCGACCCGGCCACGCACACCGTTACGCTGGCCGCCGACTGTTCGTACGCAGTCCGGCCCGGAGACCGCTATTACGTACAGAACCTCCTGGAAGAGTTGGACGCACCAGGCGAGTGGTACCTCGACCAGCAGACAAGTACGCTCTACTTTTGGCCGCCGGCGGACGCGAGAGAAGTGACGGTCTACGCGCCGCGTCTGCGGACCATCCTCGAACTGGGCAACGGAACGAGTTACATTACCTTCCGTGGGTTCACCTTCCAGTACTTCGAAGGTACTGCGATCGCGCTGCGCGGCGCATCGCACTGCCTGCTAGCCGCCAATACGATCCGCAACGGCGGCGATTACAGTGGCTCGGCTGTTGAAGTAGAGGGCGGGGACGACAATGGCGTGGTGGGCAACGACATCTATGAGATCGGCGCCAATGCTGTCGTAATCGGCGGCGGTGACCGGATCACTTTGACGCCCGCCAACAATTACGCCGACAACAACTACATCCACCATGTAGGAGTTTTCTACAAGGAGGGCGTGGGGGTGGCTCTGAACGGATGCGGCAACCGTGCCTCGCACAATTTGATCCACGACACACCCCGGATGGCCATCCTGTTTAGCGGCAACAATCTTGTGATTGAATACAACCATCTGCGCCACGCCAATCTGGAGACCGCGGACACCGGCATCATCGGTACTGGCGGGCGCGATTGGATCTCGTCGCGCGGCACGGTGGTTCGATATAACTACATGCACGATAGCCTGGGCTACGGCTTGGAGAACGGAAGGTGGGTTTCGCCGCACTACTCGTGGGGCGTGTACCTCGATGACAACACCGGCGGGGTGGATGTGGTCGGTAACATCGTGGCGCGCGCGGAACGCGGCCTGATCCATCTGCACAACGGACGCGATAATCTCATTCAGAACAATATCTTCGTCGGCGGCAAACTACAGCAGGCCGAGTTCAACGGCTGGTCTGGCAAGGACAGCACTTGGACCTCGCATCTGGCCACGATGATCGAGGGCTACAATTCCGTAAAGGACCAACCCGCGTGGAGAACCATGCGGAACATGGATATTGGCCCTGAGCAGGCAGTGTTGCCGGACGGATTGATCATGAGCGGCAATGTGTTTGACCGCAACATTGTGTACTGGACCGGGGAGGGCGCCAAGCTGTTCTCCGGCAGCAAGGTGCCGCTGAACCACAACACCTGGGACCACAATTTGTATTGGCACAGCGGGCTTCCGCTACGCATCGCCTTAGGCGGCGCCCAGGGCGAGTTGGACTGGGATGGTTGGCGTCGCACTGGACAGGACCAACACTCCGTAGTCGCCGACCCGCTCTTCGTCGAGCCGCGCAACGACAACTATCGATTGCGCCCGAATTCGCCGGCCTTCAGAGTCGGATTTCAGCCGATCCCCGTCGATTCCATCGGTCCGTACAAAGATCCACTACGTGCTTCCTGGCCAATAACCGAGGCGGAAGGCGCTCGGGAAAGGCCGCTGCTGAGCAATGGGCGGTAAGAAACACCGGCGTAGTCTATGAGCCGCCTCACGAAACTGTTTCTATGCAGTCTCGCCTTGATGGTCGCCACCTCCTGGTTTGGCCGGGATGTCTGGCTCGGGGCCATGGGCCGTTATCTCACGGCGACGCCCGGAGCGGCCGTTTCGAGTGCCGATTTTGCCGTCATTCCCGCGGCTGACTACATCCGCGCCGATGTCGACATGGATACGCTGAAACAAACCATGCTGCTGCTGCAAACAGGTAGGGTAAAGCGTATTGTCATGAGTTGTCCGGATTTTTACGGTATCAGCGAATGCGATCTCGCGGAGGCGGCTTTGCGCCGCGGCGGATTCCCGGGAGACCGAATCGAACGGTTACGAACAGATCGTCTGCCGGATGAAGTCGAGGCGGGCACGGTAATCCGATGGCTGGCGAATCACGGCGCCAGGTCGGCAATCGTGTTCCTGCCCAATTACAAAGCGCGGCGCCTTGGTCACGCCTACCGTCGGTTTGGATCTCAATCCGGAGTCGAGGTAACCACGTCGAGCCAGAGTCGGGAGTTTGATCCACAACGATGGTGGAAATCGCGAGAGGGGCAGAAACGGCTTGTCGAAGAACTCGCCAGGCTGACGCGATTGGTTTGAACCCGTTTGGTTTCCCCGTCTGTCGAGCGGGTACGCCGGTTGCAATTGGTTTCCAACTGCCAATCGGAAGAGTCCCGTTTCCAGCAAGAACATTTCCGCGGGTTTCACAGCCCTCCCTATGCGTATCCACCTCCTAAGTCACTTCTACCCCCACTCCGCGGCCACCAGCATGAGAAGAATGTGAAGAGAGACTATCGCAAACTTGGGTACCCGGAGATCGAATTCGGAGGCTTTTCGGATGTGGACGGTACCGTCAAGTTCTATGCGCGCATCTCCGCGCTGTTGACGCCAGACATGACTCTGGTCGACTTCGGCTGTGGCAGAGGCGCCCACACCGAAGATCCTGTTGCCTACCGGCGGAATTTGGAAAACTTCCGCGGTCGGGCTGGTAGGGTGATCGGCGTCGATGTTGATGGAGTCGGCTTAGCGAATCCCACAATCGATGAGTTTCGATTGTTGCCGCCCGACGGAATATGGCCTATCGAGTCGTCTTCTGTCGATTTGGTGCACTCGAGCTTCGTCATGGAGCACCTTCCAGACCCGGATCTATTCTTCAGCGAAGCCGCGCGAGTGTTGCGGAGCGGCGGATATCTCTGCCTGAGAACGCCTAATGCGTGGGGCTACGTGGCTTTCGTGGCACGACTCATTCCTGAGCGGCTACATAAGGAAGTTCTGAGGCGGGCTCAACCGGAGCGGTTAGAAAAAGACGTCTTTCCGACGCTTTATCGCTGCAATAGCCTCGCGAAACTCAGACGGAAACTTTCCAAACAAGGGTTCGATGGAATCGCGTATGGGTGTGAGTCTGAGCCGGCGTATTTGAATTTTTGGAGTGTCGCGTATAGGGTAGGTGTCTTGGCCCACAAGTTCCTGCCCGGGTGTTTCCGCTCGGCTATTTTCGTTTTTGGCCGCAAGCGATAGTGCCCCAAGGCATTTCATCGATTTCCTTGGCCCCCATGCGCATCCTCCTCCTAAATCAGTTCTTCTACCCTGACTCCGCGGCCACCAGCCAGCTCCTCACGGACCTCGCCCGCTGCCTCGCCGCCCAGGGCCATTCCGTCCGAGTCATCTGCGGAAACAGTTCCTTGCGTGACTGGTTCACATTCGGCTGACCTATCCCACTCCCTGAGGTCGTATCCGGATAGCCTGAAAGGAATTACCAACCCATGTACTCCTTGATTGCACTCGGGATGTCCGCCTTCGTGCTCTCTCTGCTGTTGACCCCGGTCGTCCGCAACCTCTTCCGTCGCTGGGGGCTCGTCGATCATCCGGATTCTGTTCGTAAGCTCCACGAACAGCCCGTGCCAAGCGGCGGTGGCGTGGCGGTGGCGCTGGCCTATGTACTCTCCTACGCCGTCCTGCTGTCCTTGCGCCTCCACGGTGGATCGATCGTCGAAGAAGGCCTGCCCCTGACTTGGCGTCTCCTGCCGTCGGCCCTCGTCGTTCTCGGCGTCGGCTTGCTGGACGATATCCTGGGCCTTCGCCCGTGGCAGAAACTGCTTGGCCAGGTCGCAGCAGCCGCAGGCGCCTTCTGGGCTGGCATTCACCTCTCGAATCTCGCAGGATATCACTTGGGGATCGCATGGAGCCTCCCTCTCACCATCGGGTGGCTCATCTTCTGCACAAACGCGCTGAACTTGATCGACGGCGTCGATGGCGTCGCCACCGGCATCGGACTCTTCGCAGCCGCCACCACGCTCCTCGCTGCGCTTCTCCGGCCGAACATTCCGCTCGCCTTCGCCGTCGCCCCCATGGTCGGCGCGCTTCTCGGGTTCCTGCGCTACAACTTTAACCCCGCCACCGTCTTCCTGGGCGACTCCGGCAGTCTCTTCCTCGGTTTCCTGCTCGGCTGCTACAGCGTCCTCTGGAGCCAGAAATCCACCACCATCCTGGGTATGACCGCTCCCCTGCTGGTCCTCTTCATTCCCCTGCTCGATACCGCGCTCGTCATTGTGCGACGCTTTCTGCGCCGGCAACCTATCTTCACCGCCGACCGCGGCCATATCCATCACCGCCTCCTCGAACTCGGCTTCACCCCCCGCCGGGTCGCCCTCTCTCTCTACGCTGCTTGTGTCGTCGGTGCCGTCTGCTCCATTGCCATCATGCAAGGGCAACTCTCCGGCATCGTCATCGTATTCTTTTGCTTCTTCGTCCTTATTGGCGTCTGGCGTTTGGGCTACGCCGAGTTCGGAGCCGCCGCCCGAATGTTCGTCGATGGAGCCTTCCAACGCCATCTGAACTCGCGCATCGCCCTGCAGGGCTTCGAAGAGAAACTTGTCGCCGAGGAAGACCCGCGGGATTGTTGGGCCACCATTCAACGTGCAGCTCCGGATTTCGGTCTTCACGCCATCCGGATGTCCCTCGGAGGACACTCCTTCAGCGAGGGCGACGGTTTCAAATTCGCCCGCTATTGGACCGTCCATATCCCCCTGTCGGACATCGATCGTCTCGAACTCACTCATACCTTCGGTGGCACGGCGCAGGCCGATGCCACAGCCCCCTTCGTCGCCGTGGTCCGCAAGGCCCTCACCCCGAAGCTCGCAGGCTTTCACGGGCTCGCGCCAAAGTACCGCATCCCAGTCCCTGATCGGGATGCATCGCCGGTGCCGGCCCAGTCCTGCCTTTTCATCAACCAGTTCTTCTGGCCCGACCCGGCCGCCACCAGCCAACTCCTCACCGACGTCACCGCTTGGGCCGTTGAGAACGGCCACGCAGCCCGCGTCATCGCCGGTGCCACGAAATACACCGAGTCCGAGGACCTCATCCCGCCCCCCGTTCACGTCGATCGTTGCCCCGCATTCCCATTCAACCGCAGCATTCTCGGTCGCGTCGCCTCCTACTTCTCCTTCCTCGTCGCTGCTGCCGTGCACGCTTTCCGAGGGCCCAGGCCGGATGTTGTGGTCACCCTCACCACACCTCCCGCTCTTGGATTGATTGGATCTCTCGTCCGTGCCGCGCGCGGCGCACGCCACTACATCTGGGAAATGGACCTTTATCCCGACATTGCCGTCGACATGGGAGTCCTCTCTCCGCGGTCCCCGCTCACGCGCGTTGTCGCTTGGGCCTTCGACTTCGCCCGCCTCCGCGCTGACGGCATCATCGCCCTCGGTGAAGAGATGAAGGACCGCCTCATCGCCCACGGCATCCCGCCGGAAAAGATCCACGTCTGCGAAAACTGGGCCGACGGCCGCGACATTTCTCCGCTTCCGTTCCCGACAGGACCTCTCACACTCTATTACTCCGGTAACCTCGGAATCGTTCATGACGTAGACACCATCCTGGAAGTCATGCGGCATTTCCGAAATGACGCGCGCTTCCGCTTCTCGTTCGCGGGAGGGGGATCCCGTCGCGCCAGGTTCGAAGCCCTCTGCCGCGAAAGCTCCCTCGACAGCGTCTTGTTCGGACCCTATTGTGATCGCGCCGATCTCGGCACTCGCCTCGCTCAGGGCCACATCGGTCTCATCACCCAGCTTCCCGAAAGCCTCGGATCCGTCGTTCCCAGCAAGACCTACGGCATCATGGCAGCCGGCCGCCCCATCTTATTCATCGGGCCGAGGCAGGCCACCCCCGCCCGTATCGTCGAGCGATACCGATGCGGCTGGCACATCGAGCCCGGCGACGCAAGAGGCTTGGTCGAGTTGCTCGAAACCCTAGCCACCTGCCCCGACGTCATTCACCAGGCCGGAGCTTTTGCTCGCCAAGCCTTCGAACAACATTATGACCGTCCCATCGGCGTAGCCCGCCTCGGGGCGATCTTGGGCCTCACAGCCCCCGCCCAAGCCCCGCTAACCGCGCCCTTTGCGCCCTTTGGCGTTCCTTTGCAGTCTTTGCGTGAAACCACAGCCGACTAGTTCTCCGGCCGCGGCATTTGTTCCCGCCGCTTCGGAAAGGCCCCTGAGCCGCGACCGTAAGGGAGCGGACCAAGCGGCCACAGCCGACTAGTCCGTCCACGAGCGCCTCCGGCAGTATCTGCCGGACGGCGCATCGGCCAAGTAGTCGGGGTGAGGCACAACCTTGTCACCATGCCCAAAGCGCTAATCACCGGTTGCACCGGCCAGGACGGTTCCTATCTGACCGAGTTCCTTCTCGCCAAAGGCTACGAAGTCCACGGCCTCAAACGGCGTGCCTCCAGCTTCAACACCGACCGGCTCGATCACATCTATCAGGACTTCCACCAGGCCGACGCCAGATTCCTTCTCCACTACGCCGACCTCACCGACGGAAGTTCGCTCGCCACGCTCCTCTACAACGTGCGTCCCGACGAGATCTACAATCTCGGAGCGCAGAGCCACGTAAAGGTCAGCTTCGAAGTTCCGGAATTCACCGCTGATGTGGTCGCCTGCGGGACCCTCCGCTTGCTTGAGGCCATGCGCCGCACGGGCGTGAAGTGCCGCTTCTACCAGGCTTCCTCCAGTGAGATGTTCGGAAGCGCGCCGCCTCCCCAGAGCGAGGCTACGCCCTTCCACCCGCGCAGCCCCTACGCGTGCGCCAAGGTATTTGGGCACAACATCACAGTGAACTATCGAGAGAGTTACGGGCTTCACGCATCAAGCGGCATCCTGTTCAATCACGAGTCTCCACGCCGCGGCGAGACGTTCGTCACCCGTAAGATCACCCGCGCCGTTGCCCACATCAAGCACGGTGTCCAGCAGAAGCTTTATCTCGGCAATCTAGACGCCCGCCGGGATTGGGGATACGCTCCGGACTATGTCCGCGCCATGTGTCTGATGCTGCAGCAGGAAACCGCCGACGACTTCGTAGTCGGCACTGGAGAAGCCCACACCGTCCGCGAATTCGTCGAGCTTGCCTTCGCGCATGCCGGTCTAGACTGGAAGGAGCACGTGGAAGTCGACACGCGCTACTTCCGGCCCGCCGAAGTCGATTACTTGTGCGCAGATGCCTCCAAGGCTCGCAGCGTGCTCGGCTGGGAGCCTACCGTGACCTTCGGCGAGTTGGTTCGCATGATGGTTGAAGCGGACATGAAGGCTGCCGAAGCCCGGCTCAAAGGCGGCGTCGAGGCGCTTCAGTTTGCCATAGCCGCTGAGGGGAGGCACTCGTGATCCATCTTCCGGACAAGCGCATCGTGGTCACCGGTGGCGCCGGGTTCCTCGGGACCCATCTCGTCCAGCGGCTTGAGCGCCTGGGCTGTCGCGACATCTTCGTTCCGATCTACCAGGAATACGATCTTACGCGCGCCGATGCCGTCGAGCGGCTGCTCGCGCAACACCGGCCGGAGGTCTTGATTCACCTGGCCGCGGTCGTGGGTGGAATCGGCGCCAATCGCGCCAACCCAGGCAGCTTCTTTTACGCCAATGCCATCATGGGCATCCAGCTCATCGAAGCCGCACGGCGTCACGGAGTGGAGAAGACCGTCGTTCTGGGTACGATTTGTGCCTATCCGAAGTTTACGCCAGTACCTTTTCGCGAGGAGGACCTCTGGAACGGATACCCCGAGGAGACCAACGCGCCGTACGGGATCGCCAAGAAAGCGCTGCTCGTGCAATGCCAGTCATACCGCGAGCAGTACGGAATGAACGCCATTTTCCTCCTCCCCGTCAACCTCTATGGGCCGGGCGACAACTTCGACTTGGAATCCTCCCACGTCATTCCAGCACTGGTCCGCAAGTGCGCGGAGGCAGTCGAGGAGGGCCGCGATGAGATCGTCCTCTGGGGCGACGGTTCGCCCACGCGCGAGTTTCTCTACGTCGAGGACGCCGCCGAAGGCATCACCCTTGCAACGGAGCATTATGACAAGCCCGACCCGGTGAATCTTGGAAGCGGTATGGAAATCTCCATCCGCGACTTGGCCGCCAAGATTGCCGGTATCACCGGCTTCTCGGGAAGAATCGTTTGGGACGCCACCAAGCCCAATGGCCAGCCCCGCCGCTGTCTGGACGTAAGCCGCGCCGAGAAGGAGTTCGGCTTCCGTGCGAGCACGCCATTCGATATCGGTCTTCGGAAGACGATTGAGTGGTATCAGTCTCGCCGGCTGGCGCCAGCCAGCAAAAACCAGCCATGACTGCCGTCGCAACCGCCGCCCCCAGGATTTGCGACGCTGCCGAACCAGGCGGCATCCGCCAACGCTCCTACCAACTCTTCCTTGCAGCGTCTCGCGGAACCCGCGACCGCATCGCCTTGGTGTTCCGCTATCGTCATTACGGCCGGGTCGCAGGCCCAAGCTGAGCCCTATCGCCAGCAGATCCGTCATCGCTCCGAGCGCGGCTACCTGCCGCGCAACGTCTCCTGGCACGTTGTCTCCGACCCGGAAGGCCGCCACATTGGCAGCGGCGGAGCGACCCTCCGAGGCTCACCACCGCGAAGTTGACGAATGGTGCGGTCGATCTCTATAGTAGTCCCAGCCGACGGGACCGGAGATTCAAAGCGCGAACGAGTTCCGGAAAATCCAGTTGCTCGATCGCGGCGCCGAAACAAAAAACAAGAACAGAGGTAACAGGATCTGCATATTCGGTAGCGGGCACGGCGGCTGGCCACACATTGGTTTACGTCATCGTCGGCGGGGTTGCGGTTGCGGGCAGGCTGGCGGGTTTGGGCATCGCGGGGACTTTCAGCGGCAAATTCCGCGACCAGCACTCCGTAAGCGCGGCAGAAGATCGCTTACAAGACCTACACTAACGGTACCCGAATTCGGCTGCGGCCGGGTGTGCGCGCGTGGCAAGCAGCGCAATCATCACCACAGTCCAGGCAGCAAGAGCCGGACGCGAAAACGGGTAATCCACGGTGGCGTGCAAGAACACGGCGATCACCCCGACACCCCAAACCGAACCAAACGCCGGGCGCAAACACCAGACAAACAGGGTCGCCATCGCAATTCCGAACGGCAGTCCACCCTCGGCAGTCCACTCCAGCCAGTCGGCGTGAGCGCGATTGGCGAAGGTGCCGGTATCGATGATGGCGTACGCAGGATACACCACGGGCCAAGTTCCCAGGCCGAACCCCAACCCCGGACGGGCGGCGATCATGCGCGTGGAAGAGATATTGAACTCACGGCGCGTGGCGAATGGGTCGGGGGTCTCGAGGCGCTCCCAAACTCTTCCCAATCCCACCACGGTAGTGAATACCGCCAGCAGCAGCACGACGCGCAGCAACGATCTCCCCACGGCGTGCCCGGACGTGCGTGCCTGAAGCCATAGCAGCGCGGTGACGACCACGATTTCGACGGAGGCCAGCACAAACCCGGCCCGGGAAGCGGCGGCGATGACGGATGCATACATGGCGGCCGCCATACAGGAATACAGCAGGGAGTTCCGCTTGCTGGTCATGGCCCGATAAACCGCCAGCGGCAGCACAGCTTCGATGAAGGCTGCGTAATGGTTGTTAATAAAGGATCGGCCCCATCACCCGCACGATGTTTTCGGTTTGGAAGATCCAAAAGATCTTGCCGCCAGCGGTAAACACCTGGAGCGTCGCCTCCACCGCCACCAGGAAGCCGAACCAGAGCATGGCGGAGCGGAACCAGCGATGCACCCGCTCGTCCTGAAAGAGAAGCCAGCCGGTAACAAAAACCGCCAAAAGCGCGGCCCAACGCGCCAGCGCGATTCTGGTTTCGAAGGGAGCAACCGTCCGTCCAGTTCCCAATTGGAAGAAGCCCCAGTATACGGCAAACATTAGCGGCGCCAGCGGGTAGGCAAATCGCGGCGGGGTATGACGCCAGCGGAACAGCGCGCCCACGGCCAGCCCGCACACGCCGATCTGAAAAACGGCGACAGGCCAATAGCCGGGCACCCAGAGGGTCAGAATACCGAAAAACAGTAGCGCGGCCAGCACGTAGGGCATCGAGTTCCGTAGTGTAACGCGAAGCGGGCCGGCGCGATCTAATTGTTCCGCGTATCGCGCACTACCCGCAATCCAGATGCAGCGGCAGCCTTACGGTTTGGGTCGAAAGCGAAGGCCACACGCCAGAAACCGTCAGCGGCGTCAAACCTCAATTCCTTCATATTTGCGTGATGTGAGCCGTTGAGGGTATCCGCGCGCGGCCGAACGAGGCGCGGGCCGAACTGTTCCAGCAGTTCGATGTGGGCCGACAACTCGTCCTGATCTCGATTATGCACTGCAATAACTATTCCGTCAAGTTCATAGGATGATCGTATTTTCCGGGCATCCCCTGCGCCCATTGCGCCGGGTGGTGAGTGATGCCGACCTAGTTCGCCTGGCGCAGAGCGTCCTCGACAGCATCCGGGTGGTGAGCAATTACCGCCAGGAGGATGCGCGCCGGTCCGTCCGGTTGCGTGCGGCCCTGCTCCCAGTTCTTGACCGTCGCCGGGGCGAACCCGAACCGCGCCGCGAATTCCGATTGACTCAGGTCGAGCTTCTGGCGAAGAGTTCGAACGTCGACCATGGGTCTACGCTCGATGCTCACCTTGGTGACTCGCACCGGAACATCTTCCCCGCTGGCCCACGCGATGGCCTGCTTTACGCTGCGAACGAGTCGGCGGCCGGCAGCCGTGTGTTTCTTGGCTGGGGTTTTCTTGGTTTGGCTCCGCATCATCGGTTTTCACTCCCTTTCTTGTATCGCAAAACGAGCAGCGGAAGTAACCGCTTCAGGCTTCGTTTGTCGGCCTCCGAAAGATTCGTTTTCTCATTCTTGGCGTAGATGTCCAAAAGGAACAGCGGGATGGATTCATTGTAGTAGTAATAGATCGCGCGTGCGCCGCCCCGCTTGCCTTGTCCCCGCGCTGCCCAGCGGATCTTTCGCACGCCGCCGGTTCCGGGCGCCAATTGGCCCGCTTCCGGGTTGGCGCCCAGGTGCGCAACCAGAGCGTCGCGTTCGGCCTCCGTCAGGATCGCCTTGGAGTGGCCCACGAACTCCTCGGTTTCCACCACTGTCATCGGCGGCATCATAGCCTTACGTTATTCGATCATACGCTGTTCGCGTATGCAAATCAAGCGCACCCTCGCCCCCGCCCCCCCTTCG
>Ga0224557_1002925_pt1 | contig 13917 bp, 10 predicted proteins | sample 714S31014metaG_FD_180677 | JGI IMG/M metagenome (GOLD analysis project Ga0224557, IMG submission 180677) | Peat soil microbial communities from Stordalen Mire, Sweden - 717 S3 10-14 | ecosystem: Environmental > Terrestrial > Soil > Wetlands > Peat | place: Sweden: Norrbotten County, Stordalen...
TCGCGCGGAACCCCGTCGGCGCCCTCGAAAATGGTCACGTAGAGGCGGTCTTTGGGGATGCCGAACCACTCTGGGCTGGTGACCAGTTCCCAGGCAAAGGCGATGGCATCGCGCTTGAAGTAGTCGACAAAGCTGAAGTTGCCCAGCATCTCAAAGAAGGTGTGGTGGCGGCGGGTAAAGCCCACGTTTTCCAAGTCGTTGTGCTTGCCACCGGCGCGCACGCACTTTTGCGAAGTGGTGGCGCGGGAGTAGTCGCGCCGCTCTGCCCCCAGGAACAGATCCTTGAACTGGTTCATGCCCGCGTTGGTAAACAGGAGCGTGGGGTCGTTGGCAGGCACCAGCGAGGAAGAATGCACACGGCGGTGCCCCTTCGACTCAAAAAAGCGCAGAAATGTCTCGCGTATCTCGTTCCCTGAGCGCAATTGCATAGCCTAATTAGTGTAATTGGCTGGGGGCGCGGATGCGGCGCAGATCAGGCTTTGGCACATGCCGGAGGTGGGAGGAATCATTTCTCAGTGTCTTCCACGTCGATCGATTCCAGCGCGGAGAGCGCTTCCTCGGGCACGTCCCACTGGCGGAGGATCTTGTAGATCACGCCGGTAGAAAAGCCGGCCGTGACCAGGCGGCGGATCACGCGGGCGGTCTCTTTTTCGTTCTCCGGCTTGCGGATGCGTTTGCGCTCGAGGTGCGCGCGGGCCAGCGCCTCCTCGTTGGTCTGGCCGTAGCGGGCGTCGAGAGTCTCGGCGATGAGATTGCCGGCCACGCCCTTCTTCTGCAGGTCCTGGCGGACGCGGCGGACACCGAGTTTTTCGTTCTCCTGGCGCAAGCGGGCGTAGGTCTCGGCAAAAGACTGATCGTCAAGATAGCACCTGTCTTTGAGCTGGGCCACAACTGCGGCGATGACAACCTCGCCCCGTTCACCCGGCTCGACGCGGGTCTTCATCAGCCGCCGCAAATCGGCCTCGGTGCGCATCTGGCGGCCGAGTGCCCTGGTGGCGTAGTCGTAAAGGCCGGCTTCGTTGAGGAAGGCGCGGGGCGATTTGGATTTGAAAGGCAGCTTCTAGCTCCTAGCTTCTAGCTCGTTCTGTTAAGGCTGAAGGCGGTATCCCACGTCTCAGAATCGAGACGTGGGGCACCCGGCTAGTGGCTAGTAGCTGCTTTTGCCGTCCACTGGTCCACCCAGTCATTCACTGTCTTGTACCACAGGCGCGCATTCTGTGGTTTCAGCACCCAGTGGCCTTCGTCGGGAAAGTAGAGCATCTTGCTGGGCACCTTGAGCCGCTGCAGGGTGTCGAAAAGCTGGAAGCCCTCGCTCACGTCGAGGCGGTAGTCGAGCTGGCCGTGAACGACGAGCGTGGGGGTCTTGAAATTTTTGGCCGAGAGCATGGGCGACCACTTGCGGAAGGGGTTCTCGCTGTCGGGTTTCCCATAGTAGTCCCACGGATGGCCTTTGAACTCCCACTCGTTGAACCACATCTCTTCTGTCGTTCCATAAGCCGATTCGGCGTTGAACATGCCGTCGTGGGAGACGATGCACTTGAAGCGATCGGTGTGGCCGAGAATCCAGTTGGCCATGTAGCCGCCGTAGCTGGCGCCGAGCGCGCACTCGCGGTTCTTGTCGATGAACGGGTAATGCTGCTCGGCGTAGTCGAGGCCGGTCATGAGGTCGGTAAAGGGCTTGCCGCCCCAGTCGCCGTTGACGCCATCGACGATGGCCTGGCCGTAGCCGGTGGACCCGCGTGGATTGATCATGACAACGACGTAGCCGTTGGCGGCGAAAAGCTCCGCGTTCCAGCGGTAGCTCCACGAGTCGCCCCACGCGCCCTGCGGGCCGCCGTGGATTAGGAATTTGACGGGATACTTCTTGGCGGGGTCGAAGGCCGGGGGGCGGATAATGAAGCCTTGCAGGAGTGTTTTGTCGGCCGCCTCAAACCAGAACGTCTGCATATATTGAAGTTCAAGGCCAGAAAGCAATCTGTCATTCAAGTGAGTTATGGGTTTCATCCCAGCCATGTCTAGCGGACACGCGAGAAGGCATCGATCCGATGTCCACGAATACTCCAGAACTGCTACTTCTGTGGGCTTTTGGGCTGTCGTAATCGACGCAATGATAGTCCGCCCGTCTGCAAGCGGATGAATGTCGCTAAATTCGCCTGGAAGCTGCGAGTTCATGAATTCTCCATCGAGATCAGCGATGAAGAGTGGCTCTTCCCCGGTTTGACTCGAAACGAAAAATATACGCCGCGAATCCGGTCCCCACGTAAACTCGTCTACCCATCGATCAAAGTTTGGCAGCACATCCTTGGTCGTTTTCGCGGTGCGGTCGTAGAGGACGAGTCGAAACTTGTCGGCTTCGTAGCCGGCGCGGGCCTGGGAGCGCCACGCCAGATATTTTCCGTCGGGTGAATAGGCGGGGTTGAAGTCGCCGCCGGGAGATGTGCTTACCTTGACCGGCTTGGCGGCGGGGTTGGTGAGGTCGAGCGTGAAGATGTCGGCGTTGGTGCTGATGGCCGGCTCGGGATCGAGATTCTCAGTGAAGGCGAGTTCCTTCGAATCGGGCGCAAAGGCGAAGCCGCCACCACCGCCGAGCGAAAAGGGCGGAACGTCGTGGGAATCATTGGGCGTGAGGTCGCGGATTCCACCAGTCTCAACCGAAACGAGAAAGAGGTGGGACCTCTTGTCGCCGGTGAAGTGGTTCCAGTGGCGATAGAGCAGATGGGTGAAAATCTGCGCCTTGACCTTGCTGTCGGTGAGGGCCTTGTCCCTATCGGCGTTGCATCTATCCCCGGTACCCCCGTCCGCGGGGCTGATCGCGGGACAGTCGGGATAGACGGAGGAAGTGAATACCACGGAGTGGCCATCCGGCGACCACAGGGCATTATCCGCCCCAATCGAAATCGCTGTCAGCTTCTTCGGGTTGCTGGTTGCGCCGGTGGCGGGGTCGAAGTCCGCCAGCCATATTTGTTGGCCGCTTTCTCGACCAGAAAGGAAGAGCACGGAGTGCCCGTCGGGAGCAAACTGCGGGCCACTGTCGTTGGGCTGCGCAACCGCCAGCTTTTGCGGCTCACCGCCGGCAATCGCCTGCACCCACAGCTCCGCTGTTTTTGTGTTCTGGTCGAGATTGACGGTGGTGACGGAGTAGGCCAGCCATTTGCCATCAGGCGAGACGGCGGTTTCGCCCAGCCGTTTCATCTGCATCATGTCCTCAAAGGTCATGGGGCGCTTGGGCTGGGCGTTTTGGGCGGAATTGAAAGTGGAGACGACGACGAAAAGAAAGAGGATGAATGAAGTTCTGCGCATGAGATTCCTACCGGCGCACAGGGAAAGACCCAGAGTGCGCGAAGGAAAAGTGTACACCGGGCATGAGCGGCCTATGCGGCCTGGAGTTCCAGGATAATGGCGGCGCCGCGAGGCTCGCAGTTGACCGCCGAGGCGCGGCCGTTGTTGTCGCGAAGGATGGTAGCGCAGAGGTTCAGACCCAGGCCGGAGGGCTCGCCTTCTGCCTGCGTGGGAATGAAGGGGTCGAATGCGCGCGCGGGGTGAAGGAATCCCTGGCCCGTGTGGGAAATCACAATCTTCACGCGACCTTCCTCGGCAATGGCTTCCATGCGGACAGTTTTTTCGCCGGCCGCATCCTGCTTCTCGACTGCATCCATGGCGTAATGGAGGCAATAGAGCAATGCCTGGCGCACCTGTTGCGGGTTGCCCAGGACGCGGGGGAGCGAGGGCGCAATCTGGAGGCGAAAGTCGATGGAGCGGTGTACGAATTCAGAGCGGTGCAACTGCTCCATGTCGGTGAGCAACTCAGTGATCGAGATGGCTGCGAGATGTTCGCTTTGCGAGCGCGACATGCGGGAGAGGCTTTCCAGCGTAGACCGCATGTGCCGGGCTTCGGTCAGAATGGCTTCAACGGCGCGCTGCGCCTGGGGGTGGAGCTCCTCGGTTTCCTCAAGCAGCGAGGCATAGCCGAGGATCACGGTGAGCGGATTGTTCAATTGCCGGGTCACGTTATTGGCCATCTGGCCGAGCCCGGCAAATTTCTCCGCGTCAATCAGCTTCTCCAACATGATGGTCTGGCTGCGGGCGGATTGAATGCGCGCCGCCAGCATCTCCACGGGAAACAAATCATCGGCGCGGATGGGTACATCCGGCTCGCGGTCTCCGGTCAGAAACAGGACGCCTTCGGTGGCCGACCGGCCATAGAGCGGGGTGGCCAGAACCGTGGTGAGCCCCAGGCGGATGAGATCGTCGCCGGGAAGAAGCCAGGGCTCCAGATCGAGGACCAGGGTCTGGCTATGTTGGACGGCAGGTGTGCCCGATCCGGGAGCCAGAAAGCCGGCAACCGGGATGCGGGCGACCAACGCCTCGAGCGCATTTGCTGTGGCTTCGTCCAGTCCGGCAGAGCCGGCCACGCGGAAGGAGCCCGAGCCATGCAACAGGATGAGCGTGACCCCGGAGAAGCGGCTGTTGGTAACGACACTCTCGCATATCTGGGTCGCCTGCTGGTCAAACTCTTCCACCCGGCGGCGGGACAGGGTAAGAAACGTGTAGGCTTCCAGTTCCTTGCGCGCGCGGTGTTCCCGCTCCTCCGCGTCCCTCTTGATCTCCAATTCGTCTTCCAGGGCAAGGAGAATCAGACCCAGCGCGGCAACCACGCTTCCCATAAGGTCGATGCGAACCAGGTTGACGTGCAACCCTGGATTGGCCACGACGACGGGCAAAGCCTGCGCAATGCCTAGCGACCACGCCACAAACCCCAGCCCGGTCAACAAGGTCCCCAGTGAGAAGCGCCGGAAAGCATAAAAGACGAGCATGGCAGTAGTTGCGTGCAGGGCACACTCGACAAACACCAAGGGCCAATCGCGCCCCAGAGTGACACAAATCCAAAGACCGGCGCCGCCGAGCACGATGCACAGGCCCAAGCCCAGCCAGGTGGGCATGTTGGCCCTGCTGTAACCCCAGAAACAGCCCACAAAGAGAGAGAGCGCGCCCAGCACCGGGAAGATTAGAAACGGAAGTCCCACGGGCAACCCGCCGCCGTAGACGCCAAAAAGCAGAATGGCGTAAATGACCAGGGGAATGGCAAACGCGATGGCGTAGAGAATACGCATCCGGCCGAGGCGGAACTTGCGCGGCGAAAACGAGGCCAGCAACAAGGCCGCGCTGATTTGGGCGGCAGCTTGTCCGGCAGCGGCAAACCATGGATGCGCCAGTGCGTCGGAGCCGTCCCACCACCCTAACGTATAGTTTTGCAGCAGGCGGAAAGCGGCAAAGAGAAAGCCAAGAAACCACAGCAGCGGGCGGAGATCCCGCGAGCGCCAGTAAAGGTGAAAAAACGCCGGCAGCAGGAGGACGGTTAGAATGAGCGCGGGAAGGTGGTAGGTATCGGGCATGGAAACCGGAATTCTCCTTGAACCATCTCCTGGTGGAAAGCGCGATCAAACTCTGCAGCGCGGTTTCGGTCTGAGGTGTTCTAAAACTAATAACATTAGCTCATTTGGTTGACCTTGCGCGGCAAATCATACGTTGCCAGCTTCTCGGTGGACCGACCGGGGGCAAATTGGTGAGGTGATAATGGCACAGGTCCGGGATAGTCGTGCCAACGTGCCATTCTTCAGACCCCCGTCGTCAGTGTAAATGCGTCTAAGGTGGTAGACAGAGAGCGATTAAGGGACTTCCGATGGATGACCATACTTCCACCTTCATCGGATCCCGGGGAACCGCCAGGGAGGAGTCCAGGAAGGTGAATAGACGGATATGGATGGCAGTCGCAGCAGCCGGGCTTTGCGTCCTGGCAAGCTCTGCGCAAGATAAGGACAGCTTTACACCCATGGCCCTCGACGCGGGCTTCGGGCACATGGATATTACGCCGCCGGCGACGCCTCCGGAGGAGATTATCCGCAAGTTTGCCGCCAAGGAAAGCGAGTTTCAGGAGGCGCTGAACCACTACACCTATCGCCGCATCGCGCGGGTTGAGACCGTGGACGACGACAACAAAGTGGATGGCCAGTACTACGAGGTGGACGACGTGATCTTCGACCCCTCAGGCAAGCGCGTGGAAAAGGTGGTTTTCGCGCCGCAAAACACACTGCAAAGAGTCATCATGTCGCCTTCGGACATGCAGGACATCCAGCGCGGGTATCCCTTCGTTCTTACCACTGAAGATATCGGGCAATACGACGTGAAATACGTCGGCCGGCAGAAGGTGGACGAGGTGGACTGCTACGTCTTCGAAGTGGCGCCGAAGCAGATCGAAAAGAATAAGCGCTACCTGCAGGGGCGCATCTGGGTGGACGCGACCGATCTGCAGATCGTGGTGACCGACGGGAGGATGGTGCCCGACGACACGCGCAAAAATCACGAGGACCTGCACCCGCCCTTCATGACATGGCGGCAGCAAGTGGACGGCCACTACTGGTTCCCGGTCTACACCAAGGGCGAGGGCATTCTCCACTTTGCCGGGGGCAACTACAGCATGGCCCAGGACGTGCACATTCGCGACACCGTCAAATACACCGAATACAAGCGATTCGGATCAACAGCCAAGATCATCTACGAGGGGCAGGACATCACTACGCCCAAGAATCAGCCTGATCAGCAGCCGAAACCCAAGCAATAGCGATTCGCGGACCGCTGCTCCTCAATAGAACAGGTACTTGCGCCAGCGATCGTCGCCGCGGCCCAGCATGCGCATGATCTGGCGGCTGGTGTGTAAGGAGAAGGGACGCGGCTCACGCAACAGACCCATGTCATCCATCTCAGCCAGCAGGCGGTTGCCCTTACGACGGTTGCAGGCATGACAGCAGGCAACGAGATTCTCCCAGGAGGAGCTGCCGCCCCGGGAGCGGGGAATGACGTGGTCCAGCGTGAGTTCGCTGGAGGGCAGCACAACGCCGCAGTACTGGCAGGAGTTGCGGTCGCGCAGCAAGATATTCTTGCGCGACAGGGCACGGGTCTGGTAGGGGATGCGGCGGTATTCGAGCAGGCGAATGACTGAGGGCATGGCGATGCGGCTACGCTGGGCATGGAGGGTCAAGCCGTGTTCTTCCTCGGTGCGCGCAATGCCCTTGAGCACCAGCACCAAGGCGCGCCGCGCACCGCAGATGTTGATGGGCTCGTAGGATGCATTGAGCACCAGCACGGGCATTTGCAAGATATGGCTGGACTGCAACGCGGCGTGGTCCCCGGCCACCGCCGTGACCTTGGCGACGGACTTCTGTTTGCGTGCATGAATCATAGCTTTTCCCAGCGACATCCTTTATCCCCTCGTCAAAAAGATGGTTGATCCGTTGAGTACAAGCTTTCCGTTTCAAGATTGGCAGGCAGCAGGTTCCCGGGTATATCCCGCACGGTTGCTGAATCGCTGTAAAAGGCAGTTTCGCGGCGCTCGATAGTTGCGCGGCGCGCCCGGGCCAGCGTGGCTACCCACACAGTTTTCGCCCCGGCCTTGAGCAGCGCCTGTGCGGCGGCGCGGGCGGTGGCGCCGGTGGTCAAAATGTCGTCAACCAGAAGAACATGCTTTCCGGCGACGGTCGCCGTATCGGGAACATGAAATGCGCCGCGCACGTTCAGGCGGCGCTGGCGCAGCGTAAGGCCGGCCTGACTGCCGGTGGCGCGCAAGCGCATGAGCACACTGGGGGCCAGGGTCAGCCGCCATGCCGGATGCGTCTTGCGCAGGAACCCCAGCGCTTCAACGGCCAGCAGGCGCGCCTGGTTAAAACCGCGCCCGGCGTATTTGCTGCGGTGCAGGGGCACGGGAACCACCAGCATTTCGGAAGGCGCTTCAGAAGCCAACTGTGCGATAGCCGCAGCCAGCATCCGACCGAGCCCCCGGGACGCTGGACGCAATCCATCGTATTTCAGTGCATGGATTGCCTCTTTCATCCGGTCCTGATATGGGCCGTAAGCCACAGCGCGCACAAACGGCGGCGGCACCAGCCGGCAGGTGCGGCAAACAGGAGCGGAGAGGCTTGAAATGGGCGCTGGAGAACTGAGGGAATCGCCGCAGCGAACGCACAAAGGGCCGCTTTGGACCGGGAATTCCGTCCAGCAGGCAGCGCAGATTGGCACGAGGGAGAGGCGCGGCAGCGGAGAGCCGCAGAGAGGGCAAAAACTGGGAAGGAGGATACAACCCACAGCATCCATGTGACTTCGGAGCACGCGAGCCACCGCGCGCCAGCGGGAAGTCTCCGATGGTGGAACGTCGAACGTCAGTGAACCGTAGTCCCTGCGGAAGACGCACCTCACATGCAGCGGGCGAAAAAGGAGCCGCCTTGCCGATCAGTATACGCGGAGAGTGGCAGCGACGCCATTGCGCTGCGTGAATTGAGCAACAACATCGGGATCGAAATACTGTACCCACGACGGCGTGCACAGAGTGGTTAGGCAATAAGGCTGAAAGGGATTTCGAGTATGGCGGGAGCGCAATTCCGGGAAAGATCTGGGATCGAAAAAGCGGAACCGGCCCCGCCGGGTGGACTCCATCTCTTGCAGAAATCCACCCGGCGCGCTTCCGGTGGTCTGCCGGTAATCCCGGCTCTAAAAGACACCCGCGAGAAAGACCTCGGTGGAGTGTACTTTTTCGGTATTCACTCCGCACTCGGCCAGCAGAGCTGGCGACAGGGTGATGACCGGGCAATGCGCGTGGGCCAGTACCTTATACACCACGCCCTGACGGGCAATGGCGGCAAAAGCCGAGGCTCCCTGCGCACCCAGCACCATCAGGTCGGCCTGCTGAGCCCTGCTCTGGTAGAGCAGTTCCTCGGTCGGGTCGCCCGGCGCCACAATGGTCTGCAGCGCAATCTTCTGCGCCAACTCCTCCGGCACCAGCGAGCGAAGATCGGCCTCCACTTGATCGATGGTGCGACTGGCAAGAACCTCGGCACGCTCCTGAGGCCGGATCACATGCTGCAGGACAAGGCGCGCGTTATGCTGTACGGCCAAGGTGGCGGCAAAGCGAGCTACCACATAGCTGCTTTCGAGCAGGCTGATGGCACACAAAATGGTGCGGGTGGCAAAGTTGCGGAAGGCACCATCCACGGCCTCGCGACCCACGATGCACACCGGAACCTTGGCGGTGCGCAAAACGGCCTCTGCCACCGAGCCCACGAGAAGCTTGCCGATGGGGCCGGGCGAATGCGTACCCATCACAATGCGATCGATCTCCCGCTCACGCAGGAAGCTGAGAATCTGGTCTGCGGCCAGACCGGGCCGCACCACGATCTCGCACCGGACTCCTGCCTCTCGCGCGCGCTGGGCAAGAGGTTCAAGATGATGTATTTCCGCCCGGGCGGCTGCGGCGTAGTCGTAATAACGGATGCCTGAGGTCTCAGACGCGGCCACTACCAGCGTGTCATAGGCGTGAAACAGGATGAGGTCCGCGGCAAATTCCCTGGCTTGCGCCAAGGCAAAGCTGAATGCTTTCTCATTGGCGGGGATCTCGGAGGCAAAGAGGATGGAGGAGGGCTTGCTCCACCCTGGCTTGAATGTAGCGGCCATGGGAACCTCCCTGAACTGCGGGTATGAAGTGTGGCATCTTCGGTATCGGTTTACGGTGCTCCGCGGCACATGGCCAGGTGATCTAAATCACCCCAAAATTGCGACCTTACCCCAGAATTCCGTCCGCCAGAAACCAGCGCCGCCACAATATCGACGCAGGTCTCGAAACCTTCGTTCAGCCGAGACCAGCATTTTGCTCCGATCCCAGGCGGTTGTCCAGCCGGGGAAGGACTGACCCCTCGATTCAGGGAGATGAGGTGATCTGAATCACAGCCTTCGATGCACCCGGGCTGGTCTTCTTGGGGAGAGTTGAGGCGTTCCCCCGCCGCTGGATACACTTCCTGGGCTGGCTCGCCGCGATTCCGCTGGAGGCCACATGCAACCGATGCAGAATATTCCCGCCCGAGGCGGGTTGAATTACGACGAAACTCCCTTTCTTGCCATCTGGGAGGTCACCCAGTCCTGTGACCTGGCCTGCAAACACTGCCGCGCGGCTGCCCAGCCCATTGCTCACCCCGACCAGCTGACAACGGCCGAGGGAAAGGCGCTGATAGACCAGATCGCCGCCATGCAAGTGCCTATATTTGTGTTTACGGGCGGCGATCCGCTGAAGCGCGCGGACGTCTTCGATCTGATCCGCTACGCCGCAGAGAAAGGCGTGAAGGTCGCGCTCACTCCCAGCGCGACACCGCTGCTGACGCGTGAGGCCATCTTCAAGATGAAAGAGGCCGGCCTGGTCAGATTGGGTATCTCGCTGGACGGCTCAACGCCGGAAATTCACGATGCATTCCGGGGTCTTCCGGGGGCGTGGGCGCGGACCATTCAGGCCATCGAGTGGGCTAACGAGGCGGGGATTCCCATCCAGGTGCACTCCACCATCAGCCGCCACAACGCTCACGATCTGGACAACCTTTGCGCACTTTTCGAGCAACTTTCCATCGTGATGTGGAATGTCTTCTTCCTGGTTCCGGTGGGGCGCGGCCAGTTGGGTGATCTGCTCTCGGGCGAGGAGTTCGAGCAGGTCTTCGGCAAGATTTACGAACTCTCGCAACGGGTGAACTTCCAGATCAAGACTACCGAGGCGATGCACTACCGCCGTTACCTGCTGCAGCACAATCTGGAGGAGCGGCGCATGGGTCACGGGCATCCGCACGCTGCGGCTGCAGCAAAGGAGTACGAGGCTGGGGCACCCACCAGCGACGCGCACGCGCGTACTACGAGCTGGGCTACCCGCCGCGTGAACGACGGCAAAGGCTTTCTGTTTGTTTCTCACGTAGGCAACGTGTATCCCAGCGGATTCCTTCCCATTCATGCCGGCAATGTGCGCCAGACGCCACTGGCGGAGATCTATCGGAACGCGCCTATCTTCAAGTCGTTGCGCGACACCAGCAAGCTGGAAGGCAAGTGTGGGGCCTGCGAGTACAAGGAGATCTGCGGCGGCTCGCGGGCGCGTGCCTATGCGGTGACGGGCGATCCGCTGGCGCAGGAGCCGTGCTGCGTGTACCAGCCGCGTAACTGGGTCCCTCGCGAAGAGAAGGAGCCGGCGGCTGTCTGCCAGCCGGAACTGTACCCGCTGGTCACCCTGTAGGCTGGGACGCAGGCGAGGAATTACTTCTGTATTTTCGACTCTCCGCGTAGAGTCGCATTCGCGGTTTTACGCAGCCAGCCTCAGTGCCCGCTGGCGTCTGCTTTGCCCTTGAACCGGCTGTAAACAAAGACGATGTAAGCGACGGCCAGGGCCATACCGAAGCTCCACCAGACCAGGCCTACGGCCAGCGTATGAGGCCCGGAGATGGCGCGGCTGAGAGTGATGTCGCGGTCCGAGCCTGTTGTGGCCGGCAGCAGTGTCGGATATACGCCCCAGCACGCTCCCGCGAGCATGAAGAAGAGATAGAGGCACGAAGAGAGGAAAGCCTTGACCGGTTGCATCTTGCGATTGAATAGCCAGGCTGCGGCCAGCGACGCCACCACTCCCACAGGCACAACAAAGGTGAACGGATAGCTGTAGTAGTTGTCCAGGCTCTGCGGGCGAACAACGATGGTGGCAACCAGGCTGACCACGGTGAGCAGGACCACGATCAGCCACAGCGGGGTGACGATGCGGCGGGCGCGCTGGGCCAGGTCGCCCGAGGTTTTGATGGTGAGCCAGAGCGCGCCATGCAGGGTGAGCGCAGCCAAAGCTACGAGGCCGCCGATGACCGTGTACCAGTCAAGAATTCCGGGGCTTGGTCCGGGCTGCCAGTTGGTCCACAGGGGCAGGAAGAAGTATCCGTCTGCTTGCAGGGGCACACCACGAAGCACGTTGGCCAGTGCGGCGCCGAAGAAAATGGCGAGCAGAGCGCTGGCCAGTCCGAAGACTCCGTCGAGCAGAGCGCGCCATACTCCTACGTCGATGTGATTGCGCAATTCCAGGCTTACACCGCGCAGCACCAGCAGCCAGAGCACGATCATGAGCGGCAGGTAGAAGCCGCTGAAAGCCGAAGCGTAAAGCAGCGGAAAAGCGAAGTAAAGTGTGCCGCCGCCAGCCAACAGCCACACCTCGTTGCCGTCCCACACCGGACCGATGCTGCCCAGGGTGGCGCGGCGTTCCGCTTCAGTGCGCACCAGAAAGAGGTGCAGCACGCCCACACCGAGGTCGAACCCGTCGAGCACGACATAGCCCACGATCATCACGGCAACCAGCCAGAACCAGATGAAACCCATCATGACGAAACCTCTGATGCATGAACCATGGTCAAGAGTTGTGGTGCCCGACTCTTCTCAAAGAAGAAGACGTAATTGGTGGAGCGCAGATCATTTGCCGAACCTCCCGCATTCGGGTCAATCCGCGTGGAGCGCTTCGGCGGTGACTTCTTTCGGCTCCGGGCCACGGCTGATCTCGCGGTAGACCAGTACGGTGAACAGCAGACCCAGTAGCGCATAGAGCCCCATGAATCCCAGCAAAGTGAATAGCCCGTTGCTGGCCGAGACGGTGTTTGAGTAGCCCTCGCTGGTGCGCATCAGGCCATAGATGAGCCAGGGCTGACGGCCAATTTCCGCGGTCAGCCAGCCGGCGGTATTGGCAATATAGGGCAGAGGAAAGCTGATCAGCAGCAACCACAGCATCCAGCGCACGGTGTAGATTTTCCCCCGCCACAACAGAAATGCAGCCACAATCATCAAGAGCACGAACCAGGTCCCCAGACCGGCCATGATGTGGTAGGCGTAGTAGAGCAGCGGCAAGGCAGTGGGCCACTGGTCGTGAGGAAACTGATCGAGGCCCTTCACTTCGGCCTTGGTAGTTCCGTAGATGAGAAAGCTCAGCGCGTCGTTGACCACGAGAGGGTTGTCGATGAGGCCGGTCTCCTCGTTGGGCTGGCCCATGAGCACGATGTCCGCGCCAGCCTCGGTTTTGAAGAGGCCTTCCATGGCGGCCATGGCGGCAGGCTGGTTGCGCGCCACATACTTGCCGTGCAGGTCGCCTGTGGGAAAGATGATGAGGATGGTGGAGATGACGCCGGAGATCACGCCCACCTTGAGAAAGATGCGGCCATAGTCGTGGATACGTCCATCCAGCAGGTAGAACGCGCCGGTTGCGGCCATGACGAAGCTGGCGGTGACCACTGCTCCGGTCATGTTGTGCGCGTATTGGAGCAGGGCCCAGGGGTTCAGCAACAGTTGCCAGAAGCTGAGCACCTCAAACTGGCCATTCGGCAGTTGCGCGTAGGAGACCGGGTGCTGCATCCAGGCGTCGGTCACAATAATGAAGAAGCCCGAGATCCACGACCCCACGAAGACCATCACCGCCGAGAACCAGTGCATGACCTTGGAGAGACGCTTTTCTCCGTAGAGAAACAGGCCCAGGAATGCCGACTCCAGGAAGAAGCTGAAGACACCCTCCATGGCGAGGGGCTGACCGATTACTCCGCCGGAGAGACGCGAGAAACGTGCCCAGTTGGTGCCGAACTCGAACTCCATGGGAATGCCGGTGACCACGCCGAAGACGAAATTGATGCCGAAGATGCGTCCCCAGAATCGCGCTGCGCGGTCCCACTGTGCGCTGCCGGTACGGAGGGCCACCGTCTTGAGCACCACGATCAGCAGCGCCAGCCCCATGGTGAGCTGAGGGAAAAGATAGTGGAAGGTCACCGTGAAGGCGAAATGCAGGCGGTGAATCAATTCAGCGTTCATGGGGGAAACTCCTGACTAGGGACGGGGCAACAGGAAATGGGGCAAGAAGTCCCCTGCGCTGGATTCGGAAAGCGGCCGGTGTTGGGTCCATCAATCCATGCATAGATTGCCGATATCGATGCTAGCGCTGGCGAGTGACTTGAATCACACGCGTTCTACAGGCGTCGAGTTGATTCTAATCCTGTTGGAAACGACTATCCCCACCATACGGCAGATTCCCCAAGCAGAACAATGTCGGTGCGGAACTGT
>Ga0224557_1002927_pt1 | contig 13904 bp, 17 predicted proteins | sample 714S31014metaG_FD_180677 | JGI IMG/M metagenome (GOLD analysis project Ga0224557, IMG submission 180677) | Peat soil microbial communities from Stordalen Mire, Sweden - 717 S3 10-14 | ecosystem: Environmental > Terrestrial > Soil > Wetlands > Peat | place: Sweden: Norrbotten County, Stordalen...
CCTCCTATTTGCCATCACGGCGGCGTACGACAAACCCTTTTCCCCAAGCGGCTGCGTCTCACAGTTGCGTCTTTGTGGCTGGCTTTGCTGATCGCAGGCGAAGTGGACACCGGAGATTACTGCGGGCTCTGAAATGTCGTCAACCATCAGACCGTTGAAACCCCCCATCCATAGGGGTTCCAGTGGACACAGGGTATTGAGTTTGTGGTTCATAGCCCAGTGGCAACTACACGCTCGAAGCCTTCAGGCTGCTCAGCAGTCCCGAGTGCCTCTTGCGCGACTGGTCGTTCCTAACATCGAGGCCCATGGCTTTTTTCTGTCCAACAACCACCAGCAGCCACTTGGCCCGGGTGCCCTTGAATACCTGCGCGAGGGTGATCTTTTTTTAGTTCACTCCATGGATCGGCTGGCCAGGTCGGTGGATGATTTGAGGAAGATTGTCCTCGACCTCACCAAGAAAGGTGTCCACGTCCAGTTCGTCAAAGAGAACTTGACCTTCACAGGCGCGGACTCGCCGATGTCCAACCTGCTTCTGTCATTGCTGGGGGCAGTGGCTGAGTTTGAGCGGTCCATGATCCGCGAACGACAGAGGGAAGGGATAGCGTTGGCCAAGAAGGCTGGCATCTATAAGGGGCGGAAGCCATCCCTGACGCCGGCACAAGTCGCAGAGCTTCGCAAACGGGTTGTGGGAGGGGAGAAGAAGACCGCGTTGGCTGCTGAATACCGGATTTCGCGCCAGACGTTGTACTCGGCCCTTGGTTAAAATTGCGGGGCTAAGGCGCTGAGTCTCGGAAGGCGGCGGTCGGCGATTGCGGAAACGGCAACGGGATCAATCTAGCGCAGATCAATAACCTGCCCCAATTTGGGCATCTTACATGCAAGTCCCGCTGGGAATTAACAACTAGATCATCAGATCTCTCTTCCGCATTTGTTGCCAACAATAAGCGATTCGGAACCCGTCGGAGCCCTCAATCGGCAGGGCATTGACGAATGCAAAGCAGCAGTTTGCCAGGCCGAAGACTGGTAACCAGGGACTTGTCGCTACTAGAAGAATGTTTACCAATGGACCGGCAAGAGCAATGAGGAGGTTCTTTTTCATCGATCCTCGCTCGCGAACAGTGTAGAGACCTTTGTTCCACTTCAGTCCAACCTTCTTCACCTTCACTCCGAGGGCTATTGCCGTGACGATGTGTCCGCACTCGTGAAGCAGCATAGCCGCTAGGCCAAACATTGACCCGCGAAAGAAGGGATAGAACCACTCGAGCGTTGGAGGATGCATTGTTTGAGTCCCATTCCGCGACACGAATTGAGGTGTATTCAGGCTAATTTTCGTATGTGGAGGCCTCAGTGTGGGCCAGACGTGACACCTTAACAGTGATTGACATCACGCTTGGAGCCCGCACACATTACCAACGTGTAGCTCCGGTCGTCTTGTCGGTCCAGCGCTCCCACAACCCGGCGAACGCGAACAACGAACCATCCTTCATGCCGATTGCATAAGGCTGCTTCGTCTTCACATCAACCTTCTGCCACTCATATATGAGGTCAGCGGGCACAAGACAGCGCCGCAGCTTCATTGCCTCACGGTATGTAGGGCTCGTCGTGATCGTCTCCGCTTTCGCGCTGATCGTGCTAAACGCGACCTTGGCGTCCTTGGCCCAGAACGGAACGAGGCCCCACCGCATAACGGTCAGTTCGCGCCGTCCGGATCCGGATTAAGTCGCACAACCGGTTGGAATGATTGCGGCGCGACATTACAGGATGGCGCGAAGTAGGAGTCATCGAAAACGTCAGTGTTGTGGGTCTGCATCTACTCCGCGATGCGTTGCTTGTCTGCCCGTCTTCCATATCGTCCGCACATGTGGTTTCGTCAACTTGATCTGGGTTCTTCGTCACATTTGGTGAAGTGGTTTCAGGCTTTCCATGTCTGTTTGAAGATGAGGATTGCCGCAGATGTAAAGGCGCTTGTCGGCCAAATCGCGAATGCGCGGGGCGAAGCGAAAGCCCAGCGGAGGCATCAGTGCGAATACGTGATAGGTGAAGCCGGCTGTATCGGTAATGGCCGCGTCGGGCAACTCATTGGCCGCGGCTAGCCGTTCCACGGTCGCCAACTCGTGCTCCAGAAGGGCCAACCGGCCTTCCAGAAAACGCTCACAGTTGGTTTCAATGACCAGACCAAGCTCCTTTCGTTCGCATAGCACCGAGAAGCGTGGTACAGGCAGAAGATATTCCTCGAAGTCTTTGAACTGTCGCGATCCTTGCACCCAAATGTTGCCCGAGCGCAACGCATTCTTAAGTTCCGACAGCACGCACAACTCGTAGAATCGCCGGTCCAACCCCTCCGGCGTCTGCACGAGGCTTTCCCAGCGCTTGCGCACGAATGAGGTAGGAGCATCATCTGGCACTTTGCGCGCTTGACGCTCATTCATGCCTTTCAGCACTTCAACCCCGGCCAACAGATCCTGTGCCGACGGCGCGGCTTTCATGGTGAGCGCCTCCAGCAAGGTCGGAGTGTAGCGCCGTAGCTGGTTGAAGCCATCGCCAATCAGGGAGAGAAAGGCGAAGTTCTCAGGCTGAGCCAGCGTTTTCGCGTCGTTGATGCTCTTACTGAATAGATCCCAGGGGATGATAGCCTCAATGGCGGCAAATGGATCGCCACCTAACTGCTTGGCCTCCAGCAGCGCGCGGCCGATGCGCGAGTACAGACGCACCTTGTCGTTGATCGCTTTGCCGGATTCCTGGAAACGATCTGAATGCTTGCGCTTAGCCTTGCTGAACCGTGTGCCCATGAAGCGGTCGTACAGATCGATGATTTCGTCGATCAGCGTAGAGCGCGTATCGAGGATCGTCCGGAGGTACTCGCGGAGCTCGAGAAGCGGGAGGAAGGACATGCACGGAATCAGCTCGCGCTGACTGCGCTGCGGATCGGCATCCTGGCGTTGCGCCAGGCGCAGGGTCGCGTGGATCCACGACGCATGGGATTGATTTTGAAGAGGAGTTTCGCGCCTTTGTTCAGCGGGAGGCGCAAAAGGCAGGGGACATCTTTGACCCCACAGGAACGAGGTCTGGAGCAATTCCGAAGTGCAAGGTTGGGGATGCCGTGATCGAGATTGGGAGAGAGGCTGCGGCGGGAGAACGAATCGTCCTCGAGGCCAAGGGGAACAAGAGCTATCGCTTGGAAGATGCGCGAGAGGAGATCGAAAAGGCCCGAAAGAACAGGAATGCGAGTATAGGCATCTTTGTATTTGCGAAAGGGAGTGCGCCCGGTGGCATGGTGCCGTTTGCCCGGATCGATCAGGACCTGTTCGTCACCTGGGATGCATCCGATCCCTCAACTGACATTTATCTGACGGCTGCCATAAGTGTCGGCAACGCCCTTCTATTCCGCCAGAAACTCGCGGACAGCAGGGGCCACGGAGACATTGCGGGGATCGAAAGTGCCGTGAACATCCTGGAGAGGCAGCTGAAAGGGCTGGATGATATGGAGACCTGGACCACGACAGTCCAGTCGAACAGCGGCAAGATTCTCAGGGAGATTCTCAAGATCAGAGATATCGCGGATGAACAGCTACAGCAGCTCAGAGCATGTCTGGACGCTCTTAAGGCTGTTGAATAATGCTTGCGAAATCTCTGAGTCTTGCCATAAGAAGAAAAAACTCCGAGAAAGATATTGCGCAGAAACGAGACTTATTTCGCGAGCAGCCCCTTGGTTTAGTCCGGGTCCATGCTGGGCCACGCCCGCCATATGGTGGCCTCCGAGCTTCCTACTCAAAACGCCACGCACTCGACGCCACAGTAGCCCTTGCAGGGGACGCGTCTCGGGCTGATGCACTGGGAGCTGATCTGGCCAGGCGCTTCCCGGAAGATACGGTGGTCCAATTCAACTACTTCCCGACGATTCACGCCCAACTCGCGCTGAGCCGCAACGATGTTTCCCAATCCATCGAATCTCTTCTAGTGCCGTTCCTAACGAATTGGGGACAGAAGTCAACGGACTCCTTGGCGGCGCCTACTTGCCCGCTCTGCATCCCGTCTATATGCGCGGGGAGGCGTATCTGGCCGCACATCAAGGCGGTGAGGCAGCTGCCGAGTTTCAGAAAATCCTCGAATGATCACGGAATTGTCGTCAATCAACCCATCGGCGCACTCGCGCACCTTCAAATCGGCAGAGCCTATGCCATGCAGGGCGACATGGCCGAACTAACCCAACCACAATAACTCTTGACACAGACTGGCCTTCTCATGGAAGGCCGATGAACGATTGGCCAGTAATAGATTTTTCTTCCAATGAGGAGAAGATCTCTTTAGACTCTCGGACTTTGGACTCCTGCTCGGCCAGACGACTCGTTCAAGGTCCAACAGCCTTCTTGCCTCGGCTCGCGGCCGTCGCCATTCGCTTTGTGGTGAGCTCTCGCGCCGAATGTGCTTTATGGGCGGAACGTGCATAAGCATAATCGTGCGCAGTACCTGTCGCAGAACCAATCAACGAGTCAGCGGAGATTCCGAGGTCGAACTTTAACCGGCGAACCATCTCCAACGTTAGGTTCCGCTTGCGATTCAGAATTTCAGAAACCCGTGCACGACTTCCAATCATTGGTTCCAAGTCCTTCCGGGTCAACCCTTGCTGCTCCATACGGAACTGAATAGCTACGACAGGATCGGGAGCATCCACTACATAATGCTTTCCTTCATATGCGTCTACAAGAGTAGCAAGCACATCTAGCTCCTCCCCTTCGGCAGTTTCTGGGGCGGCGCTCATGAGTTGTCCAATGCGGGCAACTGCGCGTTCGTAGTCCCTCTGGCTTCTAATTGGATGGATTTGCATAGCGCTGTTTTTCATATTCCACCTTCTCGGCGTCAATTTGGTCATACTCCTTATGCGTTCCAAGCCATTTGATTAGGAGCACTTGATAGTGATAGTTAATCGCGACGATCAGCCGATAGTCATTTCCTTTAATGTTGAATACGACGCGTTCCGACGAAACTATGCTGGCCGACCCGTATTGCGCTTTAAGCTCCGCAGAGCTTTTCCATGTTGCCTTAACCGCTTCTGCGTACCAGGAATCCAACTGATCTTTCACAGTTCTTTGAAGCTTGTGCTCAACTCTGTTCTGCACGAAATCGTTCAGGGTACCGCGTGCGATCACTCTCACATTCGTCAATATAGCATGATCCCACAGTGGGAGCAAGGGCTAATAATAGGGACGTACTCGGTATGCGTCCGGCCAAACTTACGGTTGACGGTGGCGCGATGGGGATGAGAGGAGTCTTCAGGCTTGTGTCTTTGCCGCCCAGGCTGTCGAAGAGGCTACGAGTCAGATTACGGATGAATTTTCCGTGGACAACCGGGACTCGGCAATCAACAAGCTCAATCTGGTTCTCTCAGAGACCCGACAGTCCATCAACGACAACCTTACTTTGGAAAATGACCAGTCGCCCTGGCCCGCCTTAACCGGCAGTTGACCGATGTATTGGATGACGTTCGCACAAAGAACCAGCAATTCCAGGAAGATGTCAGCGCGAAACTCGCGAGCCTAGGAACTCGTTGAAATTCGCCTAACTGCGGCGTCTTTACTTGCGATCTTGGTTTCGTCTCATTCGAAATCTGTTTGAAGTATGGTACTGGCCGGTGTTTACAGGGGTTTGCGAGCCTCAGGAATCATCCCCGAGGCTCGCAACCGTTGCTCAGGCACACTGCTCCCGCAGCATTTCCGGTGGTTGAGCCATCAGTCGCGGCAGCCGGATCAGATTGTGCGCCGCGCAACTGAAGACGAACAGCCAGTCCACTTTCTCCAGACCTCGCAATTTGACCTGACGCAGCGGGCCGGTTTGCTTCAGCCACCCGAAGCCCTTTTCGATCAGCCATCGGCGGCTCAGGCTGATGGCATAGCCGGGCTGGCGCGTGGTTCTGCGATCCAGGTTGCTGGTGCGGCCTTTGTCGTTCTTGGTCACATGCGGCGTCACGTTCAGCTCCCGCACCGTGCTGACGAAGTCCTTCGTGTCGTAAGCCTTGTCGGCGCCCACCGTGATGCGGCGTGAGCGTCTCGCTTGCGTTTCGGCAAGCATCAACAGCGCCGCATCGCGCTCGGCATAACCGTCGGCGTGCGTCACCATCGCCGCGGCGATCAGACCGTTGCGGTTTTCCACCAGCGCATGCCCCAGATAACTCAGCTTCGACTCCTTGCCGTAACTCTTTTTGTACAGCCGCGCATCGGCATCGGTGGTCGATTCATGCGTCTTGTTGGAGCGCTTCTGGCCGTGGAAGTTAGCCCCATCGCCGTCGTCAGAGCCGTCTTTCGAACGAAAGCTCTTCTGCGAGGCCCATGCCTGGATCAGTGTGCCATCCACCGTGAAGTGTTCGTCGCTCATAAACCGCCTGGCCTTCTTGTTCACTTCGGCAAAGAACTGCTGCGCCACATCGGAGGTCAGCAGCCGGTCGCGATTCTTGGAAAACACCGCATGGTTCCATACCGCGTCGTCCATGCCAAGGCCCACAAACCAGCGGAACAGCAGGTTGTAGTCGATCTGCTCGACCAGCAACCGCTCTGAACGCACTGAGTAGAACACCTGCAACAACAGCGCTCGCAGAATATACTCCGGTGCAATCGATGGACGGCCGGAGTCGGCATACAACGCATCGAACTCCGGGCTCAACGTCTGCAACACCGCATCCGTCAGCTTCCGAACTGCCCGCAATGGATGATCCTGAGGCACACGCTGCTCCAACAATACATAGCTGAACATCCCGTCTTGAATCCGCTCGTCGCCACGCATGTCTTTAAGACGAATTACTTCTCACCCCAGATGAAAAGCGGTACCTATTTCAACAAGTTCCTAGTGACGAGACATCAGGAGGAGATGAGATCCACGACGCATGGGATTGATTTTGAAGAGGAGTTTCGTGCCTTTGTTCAGCGGGAGGCGCAGAAGGCAGGGGACATCTTTGTCCCCACAGGAACGAGGCCTGACCTAAGCTGCCGGTAGTTTAGTCCGGGTCTACAGATTGCCAAGAACGCGGCTGGAGTCCGGCCACATTGGTACGCATGGTAGCCCGGTACGGACACCTTTCTCTGAGTGATTCGAGGGGAGCGGTGGAGAGTATCAGCGGAAGCGGAATTGAAATGGAGTGCGCACCGTCACTTTCGACGCCGCGAAAATGCGGCACTTCGATCATGGCTATGCCGTCACCTCGCACAGTTCCCAAGGGCTTACCGCAGACCGGGTATTGGTGAACATGGACACAAACGTCCACCCGGAACTCATCAATACACGCTTCGCCTACGTCTCCGTATCCCGTGCTTCCGAGGACGTGCGGATTTACACCAACGACATCGCTGTCCTAGGTGAACGGTACGCACCAAGTACGCGGTCAGAGAACCTTGAGACAGGCCTCAGAGCCTCGGCGTATGATTCAGCTATTCCGGGGATGTCATTTTCAACGTGCCCCGTCGAAGAGACGGTTATCGTGTATCTATGCTCTAACGGAACGCTTCGTTTTCTTGAGCGACCACCGGACCCGCTCTGCGATGAAACTTGCGAAGGGTCTTGCGTCCACCTCAATGCTCGCACGATCCAGAGCCTTCAAATACTCTGTGCGGTCTTCAACGCGAACCACCGTCCACGGATACCCGCCCGAAGCGAGCAATACATTCATCAGGAAGCGGGCCATGCGGCCGTTGCCATCGGGATACGGATGAATATATCCAAAGAGCCAATGACCGAGCACAGCACGAACAGATGGCTCCGGTTCCGCTTCGATCAAATCGAACAGTGCGGGCATGGCATCGCGCACAGCCTCCCAACGCGGTGGAGCGTACCTGGAATTTCGTAGGTAAACGGCGTCATTCCGATAACCAGCTAGGGCGGATGCCGGGATCAGACCGGAAACAACGCATGGCTCAAAAAGTTCTCTGTACCATTCCCTGTGATCCATTCTGGTAATCGCTCCAGCATTCTCGCCAGCGAGCACTTTGGACACGGTTCCCTTCACTTTTTGAAAAGCTTGCCAATACCCACGCGCAGCCAGTGCATCTCGGCTTTGCCGGTCTGCTTCGTGATGCGCCGGGTCCCATGCCCCGGACATGACCCTCTCGATCAACTCAGGGCTGACGCGGTAACCTTCGATAGACAGCGAATGATAGGCATCGCTCTGGTAAATCTCATCGACAAAATCCAGATATGCCGTCTGATTTTTGGGCAACCCAGGTGGTTTAGGAAAACTCTCAAGCACGGCATCCCGCACTGCTGACCAGATAGCCTGAAGCCTGCCAACGATGGGCGCTTCTGTAGCCCCGCCTATTGCGAATACACGCTGCGCAACTTCAAACGGGTCTGTTTCGCGAACGTCGTATCCTGCTGCCTTCATCGCCGAAAGAATCTCACCAGCCTGTTCCGCGCGGCCGATACGACGCAAGGCACCTGCAAGACGGCCGGCGATAGCAGAGTGCCCGCCATCCAATAGAGGTCTGAGCAGTTCAGATGCGTCGCGGATGGCCGCCAAGACGACTTGGGTTTCAATCGGGTTGCGAATAAAAAAAGATTCCGGAACACGGATCAACGCTACGGCAGGAGAAAGCATCCGCAGGCCATTGCGGACGATCAAGTCATTGCGTGATGGGAATTGCTGCTCCTTCAGGTCGTAAAGCGACGTCCGAAAGAGCAGCTCGATTGTGTTGTTGTGGCCTTTCGGGCTGCAAATGATTGCCCGAGACGGAATAATGGTGTTTTCTGCATGGAGCAGAAGCGATTGTTCCGCTGAAAGATGCCAGTCCCTCCCGAAACGTTTATTGCAATATCGGGCGCAAAACTCCCAGAAGGATGTGAACCACGGTGTGCAGTTTCCGGGCCGTACGCCAGGACTGGCTGAGATCAGCCAGCCTTTCATGACGGCTTGCATGAATCCATGTTTCAGCAGCCGGTCTCGATGAACCCGACTCAATTCGCTCGATTGAAAGACACGACGCCCGCACTTCTGCAGTTCCTGGAGAACGCCCAGAGATGCCGCCAATTTTTCGTTCGGTGTCGCCATTTGTGCCTGTCCCGTTGCGGGCGAATATAAGTTTATAGAGCCGTGCTATCGCAAGTATATACTGACGCGCGATTACAAGTACATTGTGCTGTATGGATGCAAGTGTTTTTGGCGGACAACCTGGGACTGCTTGCTAATATTCGACCCTACATGGAGCAAAGCTGATGCAGCAACGAAAAGTGGCCCAGTTTGAGGTTTGCCTACTGCTCGCCTGGAATCCGCCTGGGGGCGCACGGACACTCACTGCGCGCTAATGCCTGTTAGCAGCGAGCGACTTCCCAGTAGCCTTGATCGGCAAGATTCGGGAGCTTCCCAGGTCCTAAAATCCGGACATTGGGAGGCAGGCGGCCGGCATCGATCAATTTTTTTGTCGCTCCCGGCCTGACGGTTTGCATCATACAGGTGAGGGGAACACTATGCCTCAGAGTTCGCACGATCAAGCCGCAGAACTTCACAATCTGGCATCCCACGCACACGCCGTCGCAGCAGTCGCTCACGGCAAAGCAGATCATCGAACCGCTCACGAACTCAGCAAGCAGGCTTACGAGCTCTCTCGGAATGCCCTGAAGCACTCCGAGCAACTCGATACAGCAGCGGCTGAGTCTACCAAAGCGGAAACAGGAAAAGGCGAGAAAGTAGAAGCTGCGCGTATTGTCCGCCCAGGACTTCCCGGTTAGCCAACTCAGCCAGCGTCTTCTTCAGACTGGCTACAACTTCCACATCGAGAGCTTTCGCCGGGCGCCCCGCTTTTTGGACCTGGGATCGGAGGGTGCTCAATTGTAACGCACGAAAATCACGCGGTCAGAGCTTTGGTAAAGGATTCACTACACTGGGAGAATCCAGGCCGGAGGAATCAATATGACGAAGCTTACCTACGCGAAGCGGGAGAACCTTTCCAAGGGCGAATTCGTGTTTCCCGAAACCCGCCGCTATCCGATCGAAGACGCCGCCCACGCCCGCGATGCCCTGGCCCGGTCCAGTGGAAAGCCCGAGCACGCCGCAGTGGTGACGGCAGTACGGCGAAAGTATCCGGAGATCGACATCGAGAAGTAGAAGGACCGGGAAACAGGGGCCAGGGTTGTGGTGGTTGGAGTGGGTTCAGGCCGTGGATGAATCCCAGGAAAGAGATGGGAATTGGGTACGCAATGAAGTCGCGCTCGGACCTCCGCAGGCGCGACCTTGTCGTCGCGGCTACGGTAGGATTGCCTCAATCTGTGCCTCGGCGCTCAGGCTGGGACGTCCTCGATGAGTGCGTTGGGCTGTTCTCGCTAGCAGAGATTTGGCTCTGGCTTTACCTGTCATTTGGAGATCGCTAATTCGGTAAAGGCCGCTCAGCGTGATCGATGACCAGAACCTCGACCGGAGCTTTTGTCGGTTTCAGTTTCAGGCCAAGCTGTTCCTGAAGAACCGTAAAAATCGAGGGCTCCTCGTCAACCGGGGGTGCATCGGCGGCCGAAGGCCGCGGATACCCAACTCAGCCGGCGCTTGATGCCTCTGCACCCGCTCAGACCGATTCAAAGTACATAGCCTTCCATGAGGGCGGCTTCCTTCAAGTCGCTGTATCAGAAGCGCCCCTCTCAGAGCATGCAGCTGCGCAATGTTGCGTGGCGGGGCGCTCCAGATAATGGAATGGTCCGTCGCCTTCCAATGCTAATTGTGGCAGCCTAGTAGGCAGAATAGGAGGAACGTTCCATGAAAGCACATGTTTGCGGCATCGATATCGGCAAGACAGTCTTTCATTTAGTCGGGTTGAGTAAGGAAGGCCAAATCGTTGCCAAGAGGCGCTTCACGCGGAAGCAGCTCGTCATCCATACAGCAAACATGCCTACCTGTTTGATTGGCATGGAGGCTTGTCCCGGTGCCCACTACCTGGCACGTGTTCTCACGGCACAGGGGCACGAAGTGAAACTCATGCCTGCCGAGTACGTTAGGCCGTTTGTCAAATCGAACAAGAACGACTACATCGACGCGGAAGCTATCGCAGAAGCTGTGCAACGGCCCACGATGCGATTTGTCCCTATCAAGACCGAAGCCCAGCTTGATCTCCAGGCCTTGCACCGTGTGCGTGATCGCTGGATGGGGCGACGGACCGCCGTAATCAACCAGATCCGGGGATTCTTACTGGAACACGGTATTACCATTGCTGTGGGCCCAGCACATCTTAAGCGACAGATTCCTTCCATTCTCGAAGACGCAGATAATCTGCTTTCGCCGCGTATGCGAGCGCTTCTGGTCGAGCTTCGAGACGAGTGGGAGAAGCTGGAGACGCAGATCGAAGAAATCGACCGAGAGTTTTCTCAAGCGGTTAAGCAAGAAGAGAACTGCCGGCGCTTGCTCACCATCCCCGGGATCGGACCACTCACAGCGACTGCGCTCACCGCCGCGATCGGAAATGCTACGGCATTCCACAAAAGCCGCGACCTGGCGGCGTGGCTTGGCCTGGTTCCGCGCCAGCACTCAACAGGCGGCAAATCAAGACTTCTCGGCATTAGCAAGCGTGGCAATCCTTATCTTCGGCGGCTTTTCATCCACGGGGGTAGAGCCGTCGTCGCACGCGCGAAACGCGAAAATCACACATTCGGCAATTGGCTTGATCAACTCGAAGCGAGATCCCCACGGAATGCAGTCGTCGTTGCCATGGCCAACAAGCTCGCACGAATCGCCTGGGCGGTACTGACCCGAGGCCAGGATTATCGTGCGACAGCCTGCCCGTGAGGAAAAGATGGAAATCGCGCGGCGATTCCCACTTTCCCTCACGACGACGGCGACTACGACTTATCACCAGGTTTGCACGCAGATTCGATGATGGCTGAACAGGTCCACCCGGCCCACCTCAATCCTTCAGTGCTGTACGGTCTGAACTCGAGACCACCCAGATAATTAGGAGAGCGAGGGCGCGGATTCCATCATGGCTCGAAGCAGATTCATCGCTTCACCCAGAAGCCGAATACATAGAAGCAGACCGCTTCTGCCATCAAAGATTTTGCTTGCAATCAGGCGACGGACCATACATACAGCACTAAGACTTTTCGGTACTGATCCCGCCATAGAGCATCTTTAAGGCAAAAAACAACTGACGCCGGTCTAGATCCATTTCACTATGTCACTTGTTCTTATTCTTCTCACGTCTCATGATGTCTGCCGTTGCATAGGTAACCATTTCGGAATAGGCCTTAAACACCCAATTGGGGATACAAGCGCGCGCCGATGAAGACCAGAACGATCGTGGTGGCCAGGATGACGGCATAGTCAAGACCGAGGCCGAAACTGCTCGCGCTGCCTGCCAGCATCGAGGTTCGCAGTGCATCGACGACATAGGTCAGCGGATTCAGATGAGAAATGACCTTGAGCCACGTGGGCATGATGGTGGTGGGATAAATCGCGTTGCTGGCAAAGAACAGCGGCATAGTGAGCACCTGACCGACGCCCATAAAGCGTTCCCGCGTCTTCACAATGCAGGCGATGACCAGCGAAAACGTCGAGAACAGCGTGGCGGCAATCACCACGATGACAAATACGTTGAGCAGCGCAAGCGCACTCCAATTCAGCTTGACCCCGAGCAGCAGCGCGAGACCGTAAACGACTATGGCTTGCGAAAGAGTCCGGATGCCGGCCGAGAAGCCTTTGCCGAGCACAAGCGCCGCGCGCGGAGTTGGACTGACGAGAAATTTCTGGACGATCCCGAGGTCGCGCTCCCAGATGACGTTGATGCCGTAAAAGATAGCCACGAAGAGAACACTTTGCGCCAGGATGCCGGGAGCAATGAAGTCCAGATAGGGAATATTGCCTGTATGCATCATCCCGCTGCGCGCGAACACCTGGCCAAAGATGAGCAACCAGAGCGCGGGCTGGAGAGCGCGCGTAATGAGTTCGGTGAAATCGTGTCGGAGCTTGCGCAACTCGAATTCGGTGATGACGAACGTCTTGCCGATGAAGCTGATCAACGGATGGATGAAGGTATTGGTCATGGGGTTTGGGCTAACCAAGCCGCTGCTCCGTTGTTCGTTCGGCCGATACGTCGCGGAAGGAGCCACCAGAATCGAGGGTGATGCCGGCATAATGCACAAAGACCTCATCCAGCGTGTGGCTGCCTGCGCCTAGCGAGGCCTCTAATTCCTTCAAGGTGCCAAGCGCAGCCAGTTTGCCCATGTGCATGATCGCGATGCGATCGCAATGGCTCTCGGCATCTTCCAGGTAATGTGTGGTCAGGAACAGCGTAGTGCCGTAGTTGGTCCGCAGATCGACGAGATGTTTCCAGACCGCGTCGCGCGCAATCGGATCCAGTCCGACGGTCGGCTCATCAAGAAAGAGCACTTGCGGCCGATGCAGCGTGGCCTGGGCAATTTCCAGGCGGCGGACCATACCGCCGGAATATTGGCCCACCAGGCGGCCGGCGTCGGCGGTCAAGCCCACAAACTCCAGTTGCGCGCGGATGCGCGCCGCTTGTTCTTTGTGCGGAATGTCGTAGAGCTTGGCGAAGATGAGCAGGTTCTCGTAGCCGGTGAGCGAACCGTCCACAGAAACCGCTTGTGGCACATAGCCGATGACGCGACGAACCTCCACCGGCTGAGTGGTGATGGAGAAGCCGCCCACGCGCGCCTCGCCCGAGGATGGCGGCAAGAGCGTGGTGAGCATCTTGATGGTGGTACTCTTGCCGGCCCCGTTGGAGCCAAGCAAGCCGAAGACCTCGCCGGCATTGGCCACCAAGGTCAAAGAGTCGACCGCCGTGAACGTACCGAAGCGGCGGGTAAGATTTTCGATTTCAACAACCGGACTGATCACCTCTGAATCTTAAACAACCCAGACGTGTGCGTGCGGTTCACTATTGCACACATTGCGTACTGGCTTGCGTTGAACGCAGGGATGATGTCGCCAT
>Ga0224557_1002932_pt1 | contig 13900 bp, 12 predicted proteins | sample 714S31014metaG_FD_180677 | JGI IMG/M metagenome (GOLD analysis project Ga0224557, IMG submission 180677) | Peat soil microbial communities from Stordalen Mire, Sweden - 717 S3 10-14 | ecosystem: Environmental > Terrestrial > Soil > Wetlands > Peat | place: Sweden: Norrbotten County, Stordalen...
TACGGACCGACGGCCAGCGCGACGCTGGCGGTGCGCGCCGCGATCGCCCGCCGGGTGAGCTCGAGCACCGAGCCGGGATCACCCTCCTGGTCGGCCACGTTGCACGCCGCCGGGTCGGCCATGGGCAGCCACGGGCGCGTGCCCGGCGTGGTGAAGCCCCCGCCCGGCCCGCCCGACCAGGGCATCGGCGTCCGCTCCGCGTCACGACCCTTGTAGTACGGCCAGAAGCGCGTCCCCACCGCGTCGAGGACGTCGTCGCGCTCGATCGGCCCGTCGGTCAGGCCGATCTCGTCGCCTTGGTAGAGGAACGGCGTCCCCCGCAGCGTCAGGAGGATCAGCAGCGCCACCTTCACCTTGTCCGGGTCGCCGTCGGCCCAGCGGGTCGACAGCCGCGACACGTCGTGGTTGGAGGCCGTCCAGATCGGCCAGGCCTCGGTGGGGATGAGCGCCTCGGTGTCCTCGACCACGAGGCGCAGGGCCTCCGCCTCGAACGGGGCGTTGATGAAGACGAAGTTGAACCCGCCGTGCAGCTCGTCGTGCCCGTTTCCGTAGAACTCCATCAGGGTCGGGATCTGCTCCACGTTGGTCTCGCCGATCAGCAACCGCTCCGGCTCGTAGGTGTCCGCGATGGAGCGCCACCGGCGCAGGATGTCGTGCGCCTCCGGGCGGTCCGTGTTGTAGACGGCCCGCACGCCCATGAACTGCTGGTCCAGCGGATCGTCCTCGGTGGCGGGAGGGTTGTCGCGCAGGTCCTTGTCCTTGATCATCATGTTGCAGACGTCAATCCGGAAGCCCGCCACGCCGCGGTCCCACCAGAAGCGGACGATCTCGTCGAACTCGCGGCGGACGTCCTCGTTCCACCAGTCGAGATCGGGCTGGGCCGCCTCGAAGTTGTGCAGGTAGTACTGGCCGCTGCTCTCGTCGAGGTGCCACGCCGGGCCGCCGAAGATGCTCATCCAGTTGTTGGGCGGGCTCCCGTCCGGCTTGGGGTCGGCCCACACGTAGTAGCCGCGGTGCGCCGAGTCGCGCCCGCCGAGGGCGTCGACGAACCACGGGTGCTGGTCACTGGTGTGGTTGGGCACCAGGTCCATGAGGATGCGGATGCCCCGCCGGCCCGCCTCGCGCACCAGGGTGTCGAGGTCGTCGAGCGTCCCGTAGGCGGGGTCGATGTCGCGGTAGTCCGAGACGTCGTAGCCCCAGTCGCGGTTGGGCGAGCGGGTCACCGGGGAGAGCCACACCCCGGTGATGCCGAGACCGGCCAGGTGGTCGAGCTTGGCGATGATGCCGGGCAGGTCGCCCACGCCGTCGCCGTCGGAGTCGGCGAACGAGCGCGGGTAGATCTGGTAGAAGACGCCGCCGCGCCACCAGCGGTCCGGATCGCGGTCTCCTGGCGTCATTGACTCGTCCCTTCGCGTGCGGTCGGTCCCGGGAGCGTATCGACCCCCCGCCACCGGCAGCGGGAGGGGAGTGCCGTCCCGCTGCCGGTGGCGGGGGCCGGCCGTGCGTCAGAGCTTCCCGGCCGCCACCGACATGAGGTGCTGCTGCTGCGCAATGGAGAACGGGACGCCGATGGCGGTGAACGTCAGCTGCTGGCCCAGACGGCCCTTGACCGCGTCGAGCTGGGTGACGGTGAGGTTGACCGTCACCCCGTGGGTCACGACGGGGACGCTGAGCGAGTAGCCGGTGACTCCGGGGCCGAACGCGGTGGGGTCGATGGCCGACACGAGCGGCGTGCCGATGCTCACGTCCTTCGGCGTCTTGCCGAAGAGCTTGGCCTTGAGTGGGCCCGAGGCGAGGGTGGTCATGCAGCCGGCGAGCTTCGGGTTGGCGCCGATGGCGAGCTCGGCCGCGGCGTTCTTCGCCGACGGGAAGACGGTCACGTTGTCGTTCACGATCAGCGTGCTCTGTCTGTCCTGGAACTGCGGGCTGTTCACCGAGGGCGGGTTCTCCGCGATGAGCGAGGTGGCGACCCCGAGGCAGCGGGCCAGCTGCCCGTCGCCCACGGTGGTGTTGCCGGTGTTGGTGTCCTTGGCGGTGACCCACCCGGCGGGCAGGTCCGAGAGCGCCAGCAGCGCCTTGCGGGCCTGGGCCAGGGAGACCGAGCCGGCGCCCGAGCTCGCTCCCGCCGAAGCCGCCGGGCCCAGCACGCTCCCGAGCATCAGCGCGGCGGCGACGATGCCCGATGCCGCGCGGGCCGGCGCCAGCCGGGCCGGTGTCCTGCGCTTCCTCACGTCGTCGCCCCCTCTCTGGTGTGCCGCCCTGCGCCGGCCGGCGCAGGGCGCCGAACGCACCCGTGCACGCTACGCGAGCGCAGGCGCGCGGTCGCGTCAGAGCCGGCCGAGCGCCACCGAGTCGAGGTGCGTGGCCAGCGAGGCCGGGAAGGAGGCGCCGTAGGCGTCGTAGGTGATCGACTGGGCGAGCCGTCCCCTGATCGCATTGACGGAGACGATCTCGGTGCTCACGCTCAACCCTTGATACGTGATGGGGACCGTCATGACGATGCCCACCACGTTGGGGCCGAACGCCTGGGCCGTGAGCGGGGCCACGGTGACGGTGCCCACCGTCGCCCCCTTGTCGCCCTTCCCCTCGAACAGCGACTTCCCGGACCCGTTCATGTAGGTGGCCACGCAGGCCGGGGTCTTGGCGTTGGCCATGGCGCCGAGCTCCTTGCGGGCGAACGCCGCCGAGGGGTAGACGGTGATGCTGTCCTGGACCTCGAGCGACTGGTCCTTGTTCTGGTAGTAGGGGCCGTCGGCGCTCGGCGAGTTGTCGTCGACGATGCTGGCAGGGACGCCGATGCAGGCGGCGAGCTGGCTGCCCCCCGGGAGACCTCCCGACGATCCCCCTCCCGAGCCACCGGTGCCCTTCTCGGCCGCCCAGCCCCGGGGCAGGTCGGCCAGCACCAGCAGGTGCGTCTTGGCCTGGGCCACGCTCGGCGAGGTCCCGGCCCAGGCCGGTGCCCCCAGGAGCGAGAGGCTCAGGCCCCCGACGACCAGGACGGCCCCGCTGAGCCCGACCAGGCGCCCGGCGCCTCCGAATCTTCCTCCGGCCACTGTGGAACCTCCCCCTCGGGACGGACCGGGCCGCCCCGACCGTGCCGCTGAACTTTAGGGGCCGCGGGCTGCCGAGACCGCCCTTGCCAGCCCGCGGCAGGCCCGCTATCGTTGGCACTCACAACCTGAGAGTGCTAATCAGTGCCAAGGAGGCCCGTTCAACATGCCGAAGCTGCACCCCCTCGATGACCGGATCGTCGTCCGCCCCGGCGAGTCCGAGGAGACCACCGCGTCGGGCCTGGTCATCCCCGACACCGCCAAGGAGAAGCCCCAGCAGGGCGAAGTCCTCGCCGTGGGCCCGGGCCGTCGCTCGGAGGACACCGGCGAGCTGATCCCCCTCGACGTCAAGGTCGGCGACACCGTCGTCTACTCCAAGTACGGCGGCACCGAGATCACGGTCGAAGGTGAGGACCTCCTCATCCTCTCCGCCCGTGACGTGCTGGCCAAGCTGGCCTGATCGGCCACCCGCATCCGGTTCTGCCCGCCGCCCCGGTGACCGCCGGGGCCGGCGCGGCAGCGCCACCCCTTTCCGTCTGACCCACCGAGAACTCGAGAGGAGTTCGACACAGTCATGCCCAAGATCCTGAAGTTCGACGAGGCCGCCCGCCGTGGCCTCGAGGCCGGCGTCAACAAGCTGGCCGACACCGTCAAGGTCACCCTGGGGCCGAAAGGCCGCAACGTGGTGATCGAGAAGAAGTTCGGTGCCCCCACCATCACCAACGACGGCGTCTCCATCGCCCGGGAGGTCGAGCTCGACGACCCGTTCGAGAACATGGGCGCCCAGCTCGTCAAGGAAGTGGCCACCAAGACCAACGACGTCGCCGGTGACGGCACGACGACCGCCACCGTGCTGGCCCAGTCCCTCATCAGCGAGGGCCTGCGCAACGTGGCCGCCGGCGCCAGCCCGACCGGGCTGAAGAAGGGGATCGAGAAGGGCGTCGGCGCCGCCGTCGACAGCCTGGCCAAGCAGTCCAAGGACGTCGGTGGCAAGACCGAGATCGCCCAGGTGGCCTCCATCTCGGCCGCCGACACCGCCATCGGCGACGTGTTGGCCGACGCCATCGACAAGGTCGGCAAGGACGGCACCGTGACCGTCGAGGAGTCCAACACCTTCGGGATCGAGCTCGAGCTCACCGAGGGCATGCAGTTCGACAAGGGCTTCCTGTCGCCGTACTTCGTGACCGACCCCGAGCGGCAGGAGGCGGTGCTCGACGAGCCCTACATCCTGTTCTACAACGGCAAGGTCAGCGCGGTGCACGACCTCGTGCCCGTGCTCGAGAAGATCATGCAGTCGGCCAAGCCGTTGCTGATCATCGCCGAGGACGTCGAGGGCGAGGCCCTGGCCACCCTCGTGGTCAACAAGATCCGCGGCACCTTCACCTCCGTGGCCGTCAAGGCCCCGGGCTTCGGCGAGCGCCGCAAGGAGATGCTCCAGGACATGGCCGTCCTCACCGGCGCCCAGGTCATCAGCGAGGAGATCGGGCTCAAGCTCGAGAACGCGACGATCGACCTCCTGGGCACCGCCCGCCGGGTCATCGTGACCAAGGACGACACCACGATCGTGGAGGGTGCGGGCACCGCCGAGGACGTCAAGGGCCGCGTGGCGCAGATCAAGCGCGCCATTGACGACACCGACTCGGATTGGGACCGCGAGAAGCTGCAGGAGCGCCTGGCCAAGCTGGCCGGCGGGGTGGCCGTGGTCAAGGTCGGGGCCGCCACCGAGGTGGAGCTCAAGGAGAAGAAGCACCGGATCGAGGACGCGCTGTCCGCCACCCGCGCCGCGGTGGAGGAGGGCATCGTGGCCGGCGGTGGCACCGCGCTGATCCGGGCCCGCAAGTCGGTCGTCGAGCTGGCCGACACGCTCGACGGTGACGAGGCGACGGGTGCCCGCATCGTGGCGCACGCGCTCGAGGCTCCGCTGCGCTGGATCGCCTTCAACGCCGGGCTCGAGGGCGCCGTGTGGGTGGCCCAGGTCGAGGCGGCCAAGGGCAACCACGGGCTCAACGCCGCCACCGGCGAGATGGAGGACCTGGTCAAGGCCGGCATCATCGACCCGGCCAAGGTGACCCGCTCCGCCCTGCAGAACGCCGCCTCCATCGCGGGGCTGCTGCTCACCACCGAGGCCCTCGTGGCCGACAAGCCGGAGAAGGTGGACGCCGCCGCGGCGGCCGCCGCCATGGCCGGCGGCATGGGTGGCATGGGTGGCATGGGCGGCATGATGTAGTTCCGCTGTGCCGTCGCCCCCGGCCGACGCCGGGGCGACGTTTTTGCCGACACGCCGAGCGCTACCGTTCGACCGTGTCGGGTTTCGCAGCCGGGCCTTCGGGCCCGGTTGCGGCGCGGTATGGGGCCGGGTGTCTAACGTGCCCGGGGTGATCGGGCCGGCGTGACTGACCTCCGTGACTGACCTCCGCGGAGACGAGACGCGAGACGGGCCTCCCGGCCCGGGCGCGGACCCGGCACCGGGGCGACCCGCCGCGACGCCCACGCCATCCCCCGGAGGCGCACCCACACCCCCGCCGTGGAACCGACGCCTGCAGGTGTGGCGCTCGCCGGCCGGCCAGCCGGCCTGGGCGCGTCCGGCCCTCCTCGTGGTCGCCGCGCTCGCCGCGCTCGCCTACAGCTGGCAGGTCGGGTCGACGATCGAGATCTTCTACGCGGCCGCCGTGCGCAGCATGACGCAGAGCTGGCACAACGTCCTCTTCGGCGCGTTCGACCCCGCCGGCACCATCACGGTCGACAAACTGCCGGGCGCCCTGTGGGTCCAGGCCCTGTCGGCCCGGCTGTTCGGCTTTCATGTCTGGTCGTTGCTGCTGCCCCAGGCCGTCGAGGGGGTGCTCACCGTGTTGGTGCTCTACCGGGCGGTGCGCCGTCTGGCCGGACCATTGGCCGGTCTCACCGCGTCCGTCGTCGTCGCGGCCAGCCCCGCCACCATGACGCTCAACCGGGGCAACATCCCCGACTCCCTCATGATCCTCCTGCTGGTCCTGGCCGCCGACTCGACCGTGACGGCGATCGTCGGCGGCCGCTGGCGCAGCGTGGTCATGGTCGGGGTGTGGGTCGGGCTGGCCTTCCAGGCCAAGATGCTCGAGGCCTGGGTGGTGCTGCCGGCCCTCGGCCTCGCCTACCTGGTGGCGGCGGGCGGGACGACCCGGGCGCGTGTCGGCCGGCTGGTGGCGATCGGAGCGGTCACCGCCGTTGTCTCGCTCTCGTACATGACCTTCGTCTCCCTCACCCCGGCCTCGCAACGGCCCTACGTGGACGGCAGCACGAGCAACTCCATCTACCAGCAGGTCTTCGACTACAACGGCTTCTCCCGGGTGGGCCAGGCGTCGCCCAATCAGCTGCTCGGCCGGACCCTCGGGACCCCGCTGTTCACCCAGGCCGAGCCGCCACCGGCGTGGAACCGGCTGCTCACCCGGAGCTACGGCCGCGACACCGGCTGGCTCCTGCCGGCGGCCGTCGTCGCCGCGGCGGCCGTCCTCGTGGCGCGGCGCCGCAAGCCGCGCACGGACCTCCCGCGCGCCGGCGCGCTGCTGTGGGGGACGTGGCTCCTCGTGCTGGCCGTGCTGTTCAGCGTCAGCACCACCATGAACTCGTACTACGCGGGCGCGCTGTCACCCGCGGTGGCCGGCCTCCTCGGTATTGGGTCCGCGCTGGCGTGGGAGCGCCGCGGCGAGGCACGGGTGGCGGTGGTGACCGCGGGCACCGTCCTCATCACCGTGGGCTATGCCACCTGGCTCCTGCCGACCGGGGGCACGGGCCTCCCCACCGGGCTCGGCGCCGCAGCCATCGTGCTCGGTCTGGTTGCCGCGCTGGCGCTCATGTGGAGCGCACTGCGCCAGAGGCGACGGACGGGGCCGGCGCCGGAGGCGGCGATCGCGGTCGCCCTGGCCGGTGCCGCGCTCCTCCTCGTCCCGGCGGTGGCCAGCGCCTCGGTGGTGGCGCAGGGGCTCGGTCCCTTCGACACACCGTTCCAGTCGGCCGGCGTGACCAGGTTCGTCCACACGGTGTTCGCCCCGCAGCCCTCGCCACCCGCCCTGGCCGACATCGAGGCCGCTCGCCGGGGCGCACCCTTCCTGATGGCGGCGCAGACGTCGGCCGTCGCCGCGCCGTACATCTACGCCACCGGCGAGGAGGTGCTCCCCCTCGGGGGGTACACCGGCACCATTCCGACGCCGACCACCGCGGCCACGCAGGCGATGGTCGCCGCCGGCGATTTCCACCTGGCGCTCGTGGCGTCGCCGGGCGCCACCCAGAGCGCCCTCTTCATCGCCCGTCACTGCCTCCGTGTTGCGCCGTCGGGGAACAACGCGTCCGTCGCGCCGCGGCTCAGGATCTACTTCTGTACCCGGTCATCCGGCTGAGGGTCCGTCCGCCCTTGCAGTCGAGGTAACCCGCTCAGCGAGTCCACTCGTACGTGGAGGAGGCATCTCCGTCGGTGAAGACGACGGCACTGGGCCTGGTCCGTCGGCGAGTTCGAGGGTTTGAGAACCCGTGACGCATTGGTTCGAGGCGCACGAACCAATCGAGTTGCTCGGCCCTGACTGAAGTCCCGGTCTTCATGGAGACTTGAGAGTTGAACTCTCGGGAGGGGCGCTGATGCGCAGAAGGGGCCCGAAGGCCCCTTCGCACGACTGCATTCCACTGACAATTTGGAGGGTACCAGTCGATCTCGGACTGGCGGCGACCCGTTCTTCGAAAGCGCCCTGGGTCTCAATGACTGCATTCCACTGACCACGCGATGGCACCGGGGATGTTCGATTCCCGGCCGGGGCGCCCCGCCCGAGGGTCGGCCTGCTGGTGGCGAGTCACTACCGGTGAGGCAGCCCGACACTTCGGGCAAGTCGGCGTTGCTCGAATCCCATTGTTCGGAGACCTTTGGAGACAGCCGACACCCCACGTCGTATACCCTCCCCCGGAGTGAGCGACCCCCCTGACGTGCTCCCCGAGTCGGCGCTGATCGAGGACCTCCCGAGCCGGCCGCTCCTGCGGGGCCTCTTCCATCTGCTCTTCGGCCGCGAGCCCGATCTCTCGGCTGAGGGAGCCTACGTGGCCGAGCTCGAGAGCGGAGCGCTCTCGCCCCGCCAGCTCGTCGAATGGCTGATCCACTCCGCGGAGTGGAGCCACGCCGCCCCGATGACGGAATTCGGCCCGTCCCTCCACTACGGGAGGGGCGTCTTCATCCGCAGCCTCCCGCGCGCCCGGCGCATCCTCGACATCGGTGGGGCGGCCATCGGCGACCCGTCCGGCGCGCTGGTGCTGATGGGCTACCCGTACCCCTTCGACGAGCTGATCGTCGTCGACCTGCCGAGCGAGGACAGGCACGAGCTGTACCGGGACGAGTCCCGCCCGACCTCGGTGCAGACCCCACGCGGGCTCGTCACGTACCGCTACCACTCCATGACCGACCTGAGCTCGTACCCCTCGGCCTCGTTCGACCTGGTCTACAGCGGGCAGAGCATCGAGCACATCACAAGGCGCCAGGCGAACAGCGTGCTGAAGCAGGCGCGACGGGTGCTCAAGCCCGGCGGCTACCTCGCCCTCGACACGCCCAACGCCAAGCTGACCCGGTTGCAGCAGGACACCTACATCGATCCCGACCACAAGTACGAGTACACGCACGAGGAGCTGGCCGCCATGCTCCGGGGGAACGGCTTCGTGATTGAGCAGGCCGTCGGGATCAACTACGGGGGGGAGTCCGTCGCCCGGGGCGTGTTCGACCCCGTCGAGCTCGCCACCAAGCGCGGCGTCTTCCACGAGATCGCGGACTGCTACCTGCTGGGCTACGTGTGCCGCCGCCCGCCCGGGTCGCGCCTGGCGCCGCTCGCCAACCGGGCCGCCTGGGCCGTCACCGGCCCGGACGCGCCCCCGGCCCGGGCCCGGCGCGCCGCCGGGCGGCTGCGCCATCGCTGACGGCCGCTTCACTCCTTCAGCGGGTCTCCGGCCTCCCGGTGCGCCGCTTCGGCGATCTGCTTGATGCTCTGCAGCCGCCGGTCCCACTGCCTGGCCTGTTGCGTCATGGCGTGCGAGGCCTCGTCGAGGCGATCGGGGTCGACATGGAAGCGGACCTCGCGCCCGTCCCGCTCGCGGGTGACCAGCCCGGCGTGCTCGAGCACCACCAGGTGCTTGATGACGGCCTGGCGGCTGAACGGGACCTTCCGCGCCAGGGTGCTGGCCGTCGCGTCGCCGCCCTCGACGAGGAGGTCCAGGACCCGACGACGAGAGGGATCGGCGATCGCCGACCACAGCCCGTCGTCGGTGGCGGCACTCATTCCGAGCCGGCGAGCAAGCCCTCGAGGCGACCGGTGAAGAAGGCCCAGCCGTTGCGGTGGTCCTCTGCGTAGCTGGCCTTCTGCGCCTCGGGCCACCCGATCCCCTCCAGGCCGGTCTCGCTGACCAGGAGCCGGGTGTGCCCGCTGCCCTCCGGTGAGAGCGTGAATTCGACCAGCACGGAGTTCCCCGGCCCGGGCGTCTCACCGTCGGGGTGCCCCCAGCGGAAGGCGAACTGCCGCGGTGGCTCGACGGCGGTCACCACGAGCGGCGCCACGTGGGGGGAGTCGTGGTCCGCTCTCTCGAAGGTGAAGGTGCCTGTGCCGCCCGGTCGCAGCTCCAGCTCGACCCGGTCGGCGAACCAACGGGAGATCTGGTCGGGCTCGGTGATGGTGCGCCAGACGACGTCGGCCGGCGCCTCGATCAGGACGTCGCGCGCAATGGTCAGGTCGGTCATGGCACTCACCCCCAGCTGCTGACGAGCTCGTTGCGGGGGAACGGTGCCGCCGTGCCACCCTCGAGCCCGTGCTTGAGGCTCAGCAGGTAGTTGGCCCATGCCGTGCTGCAGTGGTGCATGAATTCGACCGGCTCGCGCCAGCCCGCGTTGGTGAACAGCACCACCGTCTCGTCGCCGTCGGCCCGCAATTCGAACGAGAACGTCGTGTCCACCCACTCGTCCGGGCCTCCCCGCACGCCACGCCACACCACCCGTCCCGGCCGGCTCGCCTCCACGACCTGCATCTTGGCCACGCGGTCCGGGCCGCCGAAGAAGAACGCGAGCTCTCCTCCGACCCGGTCGTCGCCCTCGACGTCGGTCGTCCACCACTGCGACAGCCCCTGGCGCGTGGCGATGGCGTCGTACACCTCGTCGATCGGGGCGTTCACCCCGACCCGGTTCCTGATATCCGGCATGTCCAGCCTCCTTCGTAATGTGCAACTCATTGTTGCACATGTCCGCCGAAAGTGCAACCAGAAGTTGCGGGTTATTCCGGGGCGCGGACGGTGAGGAGGGGCGGACAGGAGGAGCCGGCGCCGGGCGGGGCGCGGGACTCAGACGAAGGCGTGGACGACGGCCCGGTAATTGGTGCTGGGCGCCGAGGGCGGCGGCACCGGGATCTCGCCGATGCGACGGCCGAGGCGGAGGCGGACCCCCGGCGCCGGCTCGGGCGGCGGGGGGGGAGGGCCGATGATGGTGCGCACCTCGGAGAACCCGGCCGCCCGGCACATGTTGCGCAGGGCCTCGATGGTCGGGACGTACCAGTTCCCGAAGTCGGTGTGCAGCGAGCTGCCGGCGTAGAACTGGAGGAGCGCCTCGTGGTCGAGTCCCTGCAGGTGCACCGCCTCGGTCTCTATGACCGCCACCTCCTTGGTGACGGCCCGCACCCGCTCGAGGCAGGTGAGCGGCTCGGGCATGTGGTAGAGGACGCCCAGGTAGAGCACGACGTCGAATGCCCCGAGCCCACCGAGGTCGACGGTCTGGAAGTCGGCCACGAACGGCTCGACCTCCGACCCGAGCGCGGCGGCGGCGAACTCGAAGGGACGACGACCCGGGAGGTCCGGGAGCCAGAAGTCGGTCTCGTCGCGCGACTGGTCCGGCAGCGTGCCGTTCCTGATGCACTCCTCCCAGTAGGCGCCGCGGGCGGCCCAGTCGACGCCCCAGGCGTAGTGGTCGAGGGCCACCACCCGGGTGGCCCCGGCCTGCTCCGCCAGGAAGGAGAACTTCCCGTCCCACGCGCCGATGTCGAGCACGCTGCGCCCGCTGACGTCGGGGATCACGTCGGCGGAGGTCTCCTGCACGCTGCTGCCCCTGGTGACGACGCCGTGGCCCAGGTCGATGCTGTGGTACCACGCCAGCGCGTCGGCCTGTGCCTGCAGCTCCGCCGGTGACGTCACGGGGCGAGAGCGTAGCCAGGCCACGCGCACCCGCGGCCCGACCCCGCCCTGGACTCCCGGCACCCGCCGTTAGCGTGAGGCGATGACCCGACCGGTCCCGCCCCAGGTGATCCCGCGCCCGTCCACCTGGCAGCCGGGGGAGCCCGCGCCCTGGGCCGGCCTCCCGGCGGCGCAGCGCACCGGCATCTCCATCGGGCGGGTGCTCGACGCGCTGGGTGCGCTGGGGCAGCGCGGGCCCGTGCCCGACGACGTGGGCTCGGAGCTGCTCCTCGGGACGGCCGTCCGGATCGACGAGGCCGGCGCGCCGGCCCCGCTCCGCATCAATGCCGGCGTCCTGGCGGCGCTCTTCGAGGAGGAGGGTGAGGCCCGCGTGATCCTCACCCGGCGCGCCGCCGGCCTGCGGACGCACCGGGGGGAGGTCAGCTTCCCGGGCGGCCGGCTCGACGAGGGGGAGGACGCCACGGCGGCGGCGCTCCGCGAGGCGCACGAGGAAGTCGGCCTCGACCCGTCGGCGGTCACGACCGTGGGCTGGATCCACCCCGTGGTGACGATGGTCTCCACCTCGGTGATCCTCCCGGTGCTCGCCACCGTTCCCGCCCGCCCGCATCTGGTGGCGAACCCGAGTGAGGTCGAGCGGGTCTTCGACGTGGCACTGGCCGAGCTGGCCGATCTCGAGGTCTTCCACGAGGAGCGCTGGCGCATCGCCGGGCGGACCGTCCCCGGCACCGACGACGACTCCTTCGCCATCCGCTTCTTCGAGGTCTCGGGCGAGATGATCTGGGGCGCCACGGCGCGCATGATCCACGAGCTGCTCAGCGTGGTGCTGACCGGGAAGAACGGCCTCTGAGTGGGCGGGCGGCGCGTCTAGGTCGCGAAGCCGACGCCGAGCTCGCCCAGCGGCCCGAAGCCGACGTGCAGGGTCTCGCCGGGCGCGACGGCGAGCGGGGGGATCATGGAGCCGGCGATGATCCGTTGTCCGGGCACGAGGGCCGACCCGTGCGCGGCGAGGAAGGCCCGCACGAAGGCCACCGTCGCAGCGGGGTCCTCGGTGAGGCCGCCCTCGGCCACGGTGGCATCGCCCCGCGTCACGGCCACCCGGGTCGCCCAGGGGTCCACCCCGGGCACCTCCTCGCCGAAGACGACGCCGCGCTGGAAGACGTTCCCGGCCAGGATCGGCTCCAAGTCGTCGAAGGGCAGGTCCAGGTCGACCAGCTCCAGGGCCGGAGCCAGGCCCGCCACCTCACCGCGGTCGCCCACCCGGATGGCCACCTCGGCCTCGACCGCCGGCGCGGTCCAGCCCCCGACCGCCACGGTGGCGCCGTCCGGCCTCACCCCCGTGTCCATCAGGTAGCCGACGACCGCCTCGCTGAGCCCGAAGTGCTGCTGGACGGCGGGCGAGTTGAAGCCGATCTTCCAGCCCACCGGCACGGCGCCGGCGGCGACCTCGGCGGAGCGTCGGGCCAGGAGGAGGCGCATACCGCGCGAGAGGGCGGCGGAAGAGTCCTGGTCCGGCACGGAGAGGAGTCTCGCGCCGACTGGGACCGAGGGTGCAGCATCGTCTGACCGGCGGGGTTCGGCACCACCGGGGCGGTGGCCCGGCCGGGGCAGAATCCGGGAATCGGGGACCCGGGACGAGCCGGAGGAGGAGCACGCACAGAGTAGGATGGAGGATCGTCGGCGTGTCGGCCCGGCGTTCGCAGCTGAGTCGAAGAGACATGCCGGTGTGGTTCGTGAGCCGTACCGGCCCCACGAATGCCGGAGGGCGAACAAAGTGGCTGAGATCGAGATCGGCATCTTCAAGTCGGGGCGTCAGGCCTACGGGTTCGACGACATCGCGATCGTCCCCAGCAGGCGGACCAGGGATCCCGAGGACGTCGACATCTCCTGGGAGATCGACGCCTACCGCTTCGACCTCCCCCTGCTCGGCGCCGCCATGGACGGGGTGATCAGCCCGGCGACCGCCATCGAGCTCGGCAAGCTGGGCGGCCTGGGCGTGCTCAACCTCGAGGGCCTGTGGACCCGCTACGAGGACCCCACGCCGCTCTTCGACGAGATCCGCGAGCTCGACGACGACAAGGCCACCGCCCGCATGCAGCAGATGTACCAGGAGCCGATCATCCCCGAGCTGGTGACGGCCCGCATCCGCCAGATGAAGGAGGCCGGCATCACGACCGCCGCCTCCGTGACGCCCCAGCGCACCGAGTCGCTGGCCAAGGCCATCCTGGCCGCCGAGCTCGACCTCCTCGTGATCCAGGGGACGGTGGTCTCGGCCGAGCACGTGTCGAAGACCTCCGAGCCGCTCAACCTCAAGCGCTTCATCCGCGAGTTCGACATTCCCGTGATCGTCGGTGGCTGCGCCTCGTACCAGGCCGGCCTGCACCTGATGCGCACCGGTGCGGTGGGCGTCCTCGTCGGCGTCGGCCCGGGCAACGCCTGCACGACGCGGGGTGTGCTCGGGCTGGGCGTCCCCCAGGCGACCGCCATCGCCGACGTCGCCGGTGCCCGCATGCGGCACCTCGACGAGACCGGGGTCTACGTGCACGTGATCGCCGACGGCGGGATGTCCAAGGGGGGCGACGTCGCCAAGGCGATCGCCTGCGGCGCCGACGCCGTCATGCTGGGCTCGCCCCTGTCCTCCGCCGTCGAGGCACCGGCGCGCGGCTTCCACTGGGGTATGGCCA
>Ga0224557_1002936_pt1 | contig 13887 bp, 11 predicted proteins | sample 714S31014metaG_FD_180677 | JGI IMG/M metagenome (GOLD analysis project Ga0224557, IMG submission 180677) | Peat soil microbial communities from Stordalen Mire, Sweden - 717 S3 10-14 | ecosystem: Environmental > Terrestrial > Soil > Wetlands > Peat | place: Sweden: Norrbotten County, Stordalen...
CAGCGACGGTCTGGTTTCGCGGACGATAAAAATTCTTCGCCGCGATTTCCTGGCCTTCGTCCGAATAAAGATATTCGAGATAAGACTGCGCGACCGCCGCGGTTCCGTGGCGATTTGCATTTTTGTCAACGACCGCGACCGGCGGCTCGGCCAGTATGCTCAACGGCGGCGTGACGATTTCAAATTTGTCCGCGCCGAATTCCTTGAGCGCCAGATGCGCCTCGTTTTCCCACGCGAGCAGAACGTCGCCGATGCCGCGTTGCGCGAAGGTGATGGTCGAGCCGCGCGCTCCGGAATCGAGAATCGGAACGTTTTTGTAAAGCTTCGTGATGAAGTCCTTCGCCTTCGCGTCGTCATGGCCGAAAGTTTCCAGCGCGTAGGCGTAAGCCGCAAGATAAGCCCAGCGCGCGCCGCCGGAGGTTTTCGGATTTGGCACGACGACGGAAATGCCCGGTTTCACGAGGTAATCCCAATCCTTGATTCCCTTCGGATTTCCCTTGCGCACGAGAAATACAATAGTCGAAGTATAAGGCGTGCTGTTGTTTGGCAGGCGCTTTTGCCAGTCGGCAGGCAGAAGTTTCGCCTGCTGCGAAATCGCATCAATGTCATAGGCCAGCGCGAGCGTCACCACGTCGGCCTCAAGCCCGTTGATGACGGACTGCGCCTGCTTGCCGGAGCCGCCGTGTGATTGGTTGACAACCACATCATCGCCGGTTTTTGCCTTCCAATATTTCGCGAACGCGGCGTTGTAATCCTGATACAACTCGCGCGTCGGGTCGTAGGAAACATTGAGCAGTTTGATTTCCTTCGCACTTGCGGAAATGGCAAGCACCGAAACCAGAAGAATTTTCAGGAATGTTTTCATAAATCCGAATTGGTAATTTTTTCAATAGTTAAAATCCCAACTGAATGCGCGTAAAGATCGCATTTTCAGGCTGTTTGGTCACGGTGGCGGCAGAACCGTTGCCCCCGGTGAAAGTCGTGCGCGAAAAACTCGCGTTCACCCGGATGTTTTTGTTGAGATACCAGTTCAGTCCGGCCGACCAGGCCTGCGCCGCCGAGGCCGAGGTGGCCGGGTTCGCAAAAATCGGGAAAGCTGCATTGTCCACGTTCAGTTCCGCGTAACGCCCGACCAACTGCCACGCGCCCCACTGCCCGTTTCTTGGATCAAACGGATGTTTCGGTATTATGCCGTTGTAGGAAGCGTCTTCGCCAGTCAACACCCATCCGCCTGTAACTTCCCAGGCCGTGTTATGCAAGTCCGCTGAAGCCGCCCGCAATGCACCGCTGGCCGGCCTGGTGACCTCCTGATCGGAAATCACATATTCGCCCAGCAATCCAAACGGCCCGTAGTAATAATAGCCCTGCGGCGAAATTCTCCAGTGCGTGCCGTTAGCGGCCACACCGTTCGTGTAGGTGAAAAACTTCTGCTGGCCGTCCGTGTTGTAACCCGGTGTCAATCCCGTAGCTGAAGCCCCCAACGCGCGGTCAATCTCATAGCTGCCGCTGAAGCCAAAACCCAGGCCTTTTAACGCCGCCACATCCGATGTCTTCCACGGCTGAAAAAATAAGCGCCCCGCAAATGCCTTGTCATTGTCATAATCGGCATTCGTCGTCGTTCCGTTGTAATCCGACGCGCCGTTGAAAATGCCGCCGGCATAGCTGACCACACCGCCGAACAGGTCGCCGTGCAATTCCGCGCCCAAATCGCGGTTCGGCACCAGATCGGTCGCCAGCGAACGCTCGTTGAAAGTAGTGTTCACGTCTGCTTGCAAAGATTCCAAACCGACTGGCGATTTGAATTTGCCCGCCTGCAATTGTGCCCACGGTGCGTAACGATAGTTCACATAGGCGTCGTAAATCTGCACCGTCGAGCCGCCAAAATCCGGCACGAACATAAAGTCAAAGTCACGATACACCGTGCCCTGCAATATGGGCCGCGCGCGCCGGAGAAGAAAAGTGTCGTTGCCATTGATGCTGCCGTCGGACGGGAAAGTCCGGCTGTCCACCTGCAACACCCCGTGCAGTGAAATGGAAAAATTCGTGTCGGCGGAACTGAAGGTGACTCCGCTCGCACCCACGGCCAGACGCGGCTGCGCTTTGGCAACCGCCGCCGTCGCGTCCTGATCGTTCTCCCGCAGGCGCTCAAGAACACGAACCTTCTGGTCCAACGCTTGAATCTGCTCCTTGGAAGTGTCGTTGGTCGCCTGCTGTTCCGCGGCGCGGCGCTGTTCCAGGGCCTCGACCTTTTGGTCCAGCGCCTTAATTTCCTGTTTCAAGGCCTGAATCTCCGCGGCCTCCGTGGAATTGGTAGCCGCGCCCTCATCGGCAAAAAGCGGGAAGGCAAATTGCAATACGGCAATTGCCACGAGTAACAATCTGTTTGGTTTTATGTTGATTGATTTCATTTTCATTCGGCCTCCGGTTTCCCCGGTCGGCATTTGTGTTTCATTTTTTGTCTCCAGTATTCTGGTTGGCTTAAATGGTTTGCGAGCGCGATTTGTCCAGCCGCACACGCTCGGTCTTTTCAATCTGTGTCACCCGTGAATCATGCACGACGATTTGCACCACTCCGAACCGCAAAGAGCCGACCTGCCGGCGCACAATCTCCAGCCAGCCGGACTTTTCGTCTGCATCGCTTTCTGTTCTTGTCGGTGTCGCATTCATATTCTAATAACGACTTGTTATGTCGTTATTTTCCACAAACCGCTCGAGATGTCAACTGCTTTTTTGAAATTATTTTTAGATGCCTTCCCCGCCAATAAAACCGGCTGAAACCTCGCGTTTGGACACCGGCGCGCGCTTGGCGACCTCGGCCAGCGTCGCCTTGTCCATCACTCCGGCCACGTAATTTCGCGCGTCGAGAAAAACCCGGCGGAACCGGCAGACCGGCTCCTGCGAACAACGCTGATAGCCAGTCACGGAAACACAGTCAATGGGCGCCAAAATCCCGTCAAAATGGCGCACCACCTCGCCCATCGTGATTTTGGCGGGACTTTTTGCGAGCACATAACCGCCGCGGATTCCAGCGGTGCTGTCCACCCAGCCTTGCGCCTTGAGATCCAGCATAATTTGCTCCAGAAAGCGTTTGGGAACATCATTGCGCCGCGCAAGTTCACGAATCGGAATCGGCGCGCCGCCGAAGTGATCCACCAGCGTGAACAAGGCGCGCAAAGCATAATCTGTTTTCTTTGATACTCGCATTTAATTATACACGATAATGCAAGTCGGCTTTAAGTCAATGGAAGTTTGGATTTTCTTGAGCGGGTGTTTCGGTCAACTGATTATCCGCCGGCCTTCATCGAGGAAGATGCCCTTGAAATTCATTTCCAATGCCTGCGGATTGCTGGCCTTGGCCAGCGCCTCCTTCTCCGTCACGCGCCCGGCCTTGACCAGATTGAACAGCGACTGGTTGAATGTGAGCATTCCGTCATCCCCGCCGGTCTCGATGGCGGCGGACAGTTTGTCCAGCCGGTTCTCCTCGATCAGTTTTCTCACCAGCGGCGTGTTGATCATGATTTCCAGCGCGGGCGTCAATTTGTTGTCCACGGTGTTGACCATGCGCTGGCAAACCACCCCGCGCAACGTGCCGGCTAGCTGCCGTCGGACCTGCTCGCGCTCATCGGCCTTGAAAAAATCCAAGATGCGAGTGACGGACTGCGCCGCGGTTGTCGTGTGCAGCGTTGACAAAACCAGATGCCCCGTGTCGGCGGCGCTCATCGAGGCGGCGAAACTGATGTCGTCGCGCATTTCGCCAATCATGATGATGTCCGGGTCCTGGCGCAGGACGTGTTTGAGCGCGTGATGGAATGAAACCGTGTCCAGGCCGATTTCGCGCTGCTCGATGACCGATTGGTTGTCCTCGAAGGCGTATTCCACCGGGTCTTCGAGCGTGATGATGTGTTTTTTGAAATTGTTGTTGATGTGCTCGACCATCGCCGCGAGCGTTGTGGATTTGCCGCAACCGGTGGAACCCGCCAGAAGGACGATGCCGCGCGGCGATTCCGCGACTTTCTTGATTTGCTCCAGCAAGCCGAGATCTTCGAAACTGGGCACGAGCGATTTGACAAATCGCATGGCCAGGCACCACTGGCTCCGCTGCTGGAACAGATTCGTGCGGAAACGGCCGATGTTCGGAACATAATAGGAAAAATCAATTTCACGCTCCTCCTTCAGCCGCTTCATCAAATGCTCGGGCATGATGGCATCCACGATTTTGTTCATCCAGTCCGCCGTCGGGAACGGGCAATCTATGGCGACCAGTTCGCGGTTGATGCGGAAGATGACCGGCGTGCCGATCTTCAAGTGCACATCCGAAGCACCGCCATCAACCGCCGTTTTGAGAATGCGTTGAAATAATTCCATGAGCACAGCTTACCAAATCAGCCCACCAGCGCCAGCCGGGAAAATGATTTGGATCATCCAGTTTTTTGAGGTATTGGAATCGGCGCATCCATTGCCGGGAGCGCTGGCGTCTCGCCGGCGTGTTGCTTGAAGAAGCTGGCCGGCGGGACGCCCGCGCTCCCAGGCTGTTTGACGGAACATAATCTTTTTTTCGTGTCTTTCGTGTCTTTCGTGGTTAAGAATTCTCCATGTCAAAACATCGCATCGGCATCATCGGCGGCACGGGACTTTACGGCATCGAAGGTTTCACAAACCAGAAATGGGTGAAGGTCAAAACGCCCTTCGGCCCGCCGTCCGACGATTTGCTCGCCGGCAGGCTCGCCGGACGCGACGTGGTTTTCCTGCCGCGTCACGCGCGCGGCCATCGGATCCTGCCCAGCGAGCTGAATCACCGCGCCAACATTTGGGCGATGAAAAAACTTGGCGTGCAATGGATCATCAGCGTCAGCGCCGTCGGCTCGTTGCAGGAAAAATACAAGCCGTGCGACATCGTCGTGATTGACCAGTTTTTGGATCGCACCAAACAGTCGGCCAACCACACATTTTTCGGACGCGGCATCGTCGCGCACGTCTCGTTTGCGCATCCGGTTTGCGGGACATTGCGAAAAATTCTCCTGCAAACCGCGCGCGACTGTGGCGCGACCGCGCATGACGGCGGCACTTATGTCAACATGGAAGGCCCGGCGTTCAGCACCCGCGCCGAATCGCTCACGAACCATGCCGCCGGCTACGACGTCATCGGCATGACAAATCTCGGCGAGGCCAAGTGCGCGCGCGAAGCCGAAATCGCCTATGCCACGCTGGCAATGGCGACCGATTACGACTGCTGGAAGGAAGACGAACACGTCACGCTCGAAATGATCATTGCCAATCTGCACCGCAACGCCGACACCGCGAAAAAAATCGTCGCCGCCGCCGTTGCAAAAATTCCCGCCGAGCCGGACTGGTCATGTCATTCCGCGCTGAAAAACGCCTTTCTCACTGACAAAAAATTCTGGCCGAAGAAAACCGTGAATGAATTGAAGCCAATTCTGGCAAAATATATTTGAAATTGATACAACACGTTTTGTCCTTGCAGATTTAAATTTTTTCGAGAAGCTTCACTCGTGGCCGAAGTGATGGCAGACAAAGTGGCGCTCATCGCGTCAAAACCTTTTCCGTTCACGAGTGTGACCGATTGTCTCCTATCAGAATTAGCCAGCATCGGCTCGGCTTAATACAATGTTAGGCCACATTCACGCATGAAACGCTTTTTCCAGATTTTAGTTTGGAAGTTTCCGAAGCCGATTGACCTGGCAGTCAGAGTCATTTGTGGCATCATAGCTGTCTCGATGTTGGCATACGGAGTCATCATGGCGATTAAAGGTGACAGTGGTGAGGCGCGAGCTTATCTATTGCTGGGTTTGATGTGTTCATGCGGTATGCTGGCACGGAGAGCGACATGAGCGATTGGATTTCAAGATATGACCATGTGGCCTAATATGGAGATAGGCCGCATACTTTCTTCGCCTCCTTCGCCTTTCTGCGTTCATTTTGTTTCGGCGCGACAAACATAAGACGATTTTCCGTTGAATTGATTTGCCTTGCCACTGCGCTGGAATTTTCGCTTCAATTCAGTTTGATTTATGGCAACCAAAAAACAAATCATCAAACCCGCGAAATCGCCCGCCGCCGTCGGCCCTTACAGCCACGCCGTGCGCGTCGGCGATTTGCTGTTCTGCGCCGGCCAAATCCCGATTGACCCGAAGAACGGCAATCTGATTCCCGGCGACATCAAAATGCAAACCGAACGAGTGCTCCAAAATGTAAAAACGATTTTGGACGACCAGAAGCTGACTTTTGCGAACGTTGCAAAAAGCACCGTGTTTCTGACTGACCTCGCGGACTTCGCCGGCATGAACGAAATTTACGCGAAATATTTTACAACCGATTTTCCGGCCCGCTCAACGGTTCAAGTCGCCGGGCTGCCTAAAGGCGCGAGCGTGGAGATTGAAGTTGTCGCACATTTTTAATTTATGGATTGCGGCGACATGTCGCCGCTTTCAAAGCGCGGACATATCCGCGCAGTCCAAATGAAAATAGCAGTTATGAAAACGAAAAAAAACTGGCGCGAAAAACTGGTGAATGACAAAGGCTTGCCAAAAATCTGCGAAGTCACCGGTAAATTGACCAAACGTTGGGGCACGGGCCGGTTCGTCATCCCCGCGCCGCGCGAGGTGGACGCTTTGATGAAACAGGTGCCGCGCGGACGCGTCGTCACCATCAACGAACTCCGCGCCGCGCTCGCCAAAAAACACGGAACGGACTTCGCCTGCCCGCTGACGACGGGAATTTTTTCGTGGATCGCCGCGCACGCCGCCGCCGAAGCGGAAGCGGAAGGCGCAAAACGCATCACGCCTTTTTGGAGAACGCTCAAAACCGGCGGCGAGATAAATCCGAAATATCCCGGCGGCGTTGAAAGCGTCGCCAACCAGTTGCGCGCCGAAGGCCACAGAACTTTCGCCAAAGGCAAGCGGATGCTCGTGGCCGACCACGATAAAAAACTATTCACCAAGCTGCGCTAAACCATGTCTAACGTGGCGTATTTATTTATCGGTTTGGCCATCGGAAGCGTATTGGGTCTGGTCATCGGCTGGCTGCTTGGCTCGCGGAAACAAGCCATCGCGCCAACGGACGGGCGGCTGGAAAACGAATTGCGCCAGCAGTTGACACACCGCGAAAGGGAATTGATGGAATCGCGCGAGCAGCTTTCCCAGACCAAAACAGCTCTCGCCACTGCGCAGGCAAACCAAGCGGCGGCGGAGAAAATTCTAGCCGAGCAAAAGCGGCTTCACGAGCAGACCCTGCTCGACGCCAAGGCCGCGCAGGAAAAGGCGCTGGCCGATTTGCGAGATACATTCAAGGCTTTGAGCGCCGACGCGCTGAAACAATCCGCGCCGGAATTTTTGCGGCTGGCGGAACAGAGCTTCGGGAAATTTCAGGAAGTGGCAAAAGGCGATCTTGCACAGCGGCAGGAGGCAATCAAAGGTCTGGTTGAACCGCTCAAGCAGCAGTTGGAGACGTATCAAAAGAATTTGCAATCCAGCAGCGCGGCACAATCGTCCGCGCTCGGCGAGGTTAAAAAACATTTGGAAACACTGGCGCAATCCAACCAGTCGCTCGCGCAGGAGACACAGCAGTTCCGGCTGGTGCTACATTCAAACCAGGCGCGCGGCAAATGGGGCGAGGAAACGCTGCGGCGCGTCGTCGAGGCGGCGGGCATGAGCGCGCATTGCGATTTTACGGAGCAGACGTCGTCGGGCGAAAACCGGCCGGACCTTGTCGTCAAACTGCCGGGCGACCGCTTCATCATCGTGGACGCGAAAGTGCCGGATTTCGATTTTCTTAGCGCGCTGGAAACGGCGGAACCGGTGAAACGCGCCGAGGCGCTGGCGGCGCACGCGGCAAAGTTGAAAGGCACCATCAAGGCACTGGCCGACCGCGATTATCCACGCCAGTTTCCAAACGCGCTGGATTATGTGGTGCTGTTCGTGCCGGCGGAATCGCTGTTCAGCGCGGCGCTGGAGGGCGACCACGATTTGATCGTGTGGGCGGCGGAAAAACGGATTTTACTGGCGACGCCAGCGTCGCTCATCGCGTTGCTCCGCTCGGTGAGCGTGAGCTGGCAGCAGCACGCGCAGACGGAGAACGCGCAGAAAATCGCGGAGGCAGCACAGGAATTTTATGCGCGTGTGGTGATATTTACCGAACATTTTGAAAAGATCCGCGATGGATTGAACAAGGCTAACGAAGCCTTTGATCGCGCTACTTCTAGTTATCAATCGCGCGTCCGCCCGGCGGGCGAACGATTGGCGGAACTCGGTGGCGCAAATGCCTCAAAGCAACTGGCGGACATCCAGCCGCTGGATTCGACGTTGCGCTTGCCGCCGGGATAACTTTTGGCATGATTCGGTTCATGCGCAAATTATTGGTTCTCTGTTCCGCACTCATTTTCTCTGTCAATCTGATCGCCCGTGAAAGCACGCTGTTGGATTCCGGCTGGCGTTTCTTGCAAGGCGATCCCGCTGGCTTGTCCGGACAAGCCATGAGTCCGGCGGACCCGAATTGGATTGATTCCAGTTGGCAGGCGGTTTCGATTCCGCATTGTTGGGGCTGGGAAGACGCGCAGCAGGGAAAGGATTTTTATCGCGGGCCAAGCTGGTATCGGCGCGAACTCGGAGTGAGGCCGGAAGCCGGCAAAAGATATTTTCTTCGCTTCGAGGCGGCGAGTCTGGTGGCGGATGTTTATTTGAACGGCACCTTGGTGGGCGAACATCGCGGCGGCTTCGGCGCATTTTGTTATGAAATCACGACCAATTTGTCGGCGAGCGGCACGAATCTGCTCGCCGTGCGCGTGGACAACACCAAGTTCCCGGATATCGCGCCATTGAGCGGCGACTTTTCGGTTTACGGCGGATTGTATCGGCCGGTGCATTTGCTCGTGACGGGTGGGGAGAATTTCACCCCGACGGATCATGCTTCCCCGGGCGTCGAATGGCTTCAAACCAGTGTCGCGCAAACGCAGGCGGTGCTGGACGTGACGGTGCAAATTTCCAACGGAACGAAGACAAATCAATCGCAAACATTGATCGCGACAGTTTTGGATGCGAATGGAAATCCCGTAGCAAGGAGCGAAGAAAAGATCACGCTCGCGCCGAGCGTGACCGCGCCGTATTGGTTGCGCGTAATGGTGCCGCATCCGCATTTATGGAACGGGCGCAAAGACCCGTATCTTTACAGGGCGGTGGTGGAATTGCGGGCGGCGAACGAGGTGGTGGATTCGGTCGAGCAACCGCTCGGCCTGCGCTATTATTCCATTGATCCGAACAAGGGATTTTTTCTGAACGGCGAGCCGTATCATTTGCACGGCGTGGACAAGCATCAGGATCGTTTCAACGAAGGCTGGGCGGTCTCCGAAGCAGACCTGGACGAGGACATTTCGCTCATCAAGGAAATGGGCTGCACGGTCATCCGCTGCGCGCACTACCAGCACAGTGATTATTTTTACAGCCTTTGCGACAAGGCCGGTATCCTGGTCTGGGCGGAAATTCCGCAGGTGAACGAAATCCGGGACACGCCACAATTTGAAGAAGCGTCGCGCAATCAGTTGCTTGATCTCATCCGGCAAAATGTGAATCACCCCTCGATTTTTGTCTGGAGCCTGTTCAACGAAATCAGGGGCAGCAAAGGCAGCGACGACCCGCACCGCGAATTGCAGGATCTGAAAATCACAGCCAACGGCGAAGACCCGACACGTCCGACGATTGCGGCGACCTGTGTTTCCATTCTTCCGGAGATGAATAAAATCCCCGACCTGCTCGGCTGGAATATTTATCCGGGCTGGTATAACGGGACGAAGGAGGATTATGGCACGGTGCTCGACCAGCATCGCTATGACAGCCGATCCGGGGGGATTTGCATCAGCGAATACGGCGCGGGTGCGAATACAACGCAGCACGAGCAAAATCCGCAGCAGCCGATGCCGACCGGCCAATGGCATCCCGAGGAATGGCAGGCAGAGGTCCACGAGGCTGCGTGGGCGGCGATTCAGGCGCGGCCATTTGTATGGGGCAGCATTGCCTGGAATATGTTCGACTTCGCCGTCAGCACGCGCCACGAAGGAGATCTTCCCGGACGCAACGACAAGGGGCTTGTGAGTTACGACCGCAAAACCAAGAAGGATGCATTTTATTTTTACAAGGCGAACTGGTCGGATGAACCGACACTTTATATCACCAGCCGCCGTTTCACGGAGCGGACGAACGCGGTGACGGATGTGAAAGTTTATTCCAATGCAAAAAAGTGGAACTACTGGTCAACGGCGTTTCGCTGGGTGAAACGAGAAATGCGAACAACTGTGTATTTATCTGGAAAAATGCAGAATTAAAATCTGGTGAAAACAAGATTAAGGCCAGGGCGGATCTTGATGGAAAAAATTTGAGCGACAATTGTGTGTGGACGTTGAAATCAATTCCGTAAGTCGAATATCTAACAAGCTGCTGCAAAACGGGGTGATTTCTGTCTGAACGGTTTTTCTGGATGGTTAAATTGATGATTCATGGTCGTTGAGAATGGAATGTTGCCTGGCGACCGCCCTGTTGAGTTGCTTCGATCAGATCTTCCGTTCGATCCGAGCAACTCATGAACTAACTGGATCCTTCATCGGGCCTGTAGACTCAATCCCAGGTTGGTTAACCGTAGCAGATTGTAAGTCCCCGCCACGAAATAAGCCCAGGCTTGCGTCCGTTCTATTCCGCGATAGCGACTGCGCCTCAATCCGCCCACCGTTTTCATCCAGCCAAAGATTTCTTCCACCCGTTTACGAATCCGCTGGCTCAAGCGATAACCGGCGCCCCCGGTCGTGCGACCGTCCAAACCGGCCACTTGGGTTCGGTTTTTGCACGCGGCGTGGGGCACGATCTCCCGTCCGCGACAACCCACCACGAACTTCTTTTGGTGATACGCTTTGTCCGCGCCCAGAGTCGTAATCTTGGCGGCGTGCAGTTGCCGGTGTTCGTCCACCTGCGCCAAGGCGACGGTGGGCTCATCTTGGGCAATCGGATTATGCACGGTGATGGCCGCACACAATCCGTGCCGGTTCTCCATTAACACCTGCGTCCCAAAGCACAGCTTGCTGGCCTGGCCATTAGCTTTTCGATACAGCACGCTTTCCGGATCGGTCGTGCTCCGATGCGTCATATTGCTGCGTTTCTCCCCGTGAAAGTTCACCGGCGGGTTGCCAGGATCGTCGTCTTTGGCCGCTTGCACTTTGGTCTGATCTTGGCCGTCCTTGCGGACAAACCTTTTTAGGCTGGCCCACGCCTCGACCAGGGTTCCGTCGGCGGTGAAGTGTTGGTTGCTGGTCCAGCCTTCCTGCCGCGACAGATCATAGATGGCCACAAAAAACAGCTTCGCGGCGTCTGCCGAGAGCACCCGCTCATAGTTATGGGTGAACCCCGTCGGGTCAAAACTGCCTTCGTCCAGTTCCCGGTCCAGAAACCAGAGCCACAGAAGATTGTAAGCCAGTTGTTCGCAGAACAGCCGTTCGCTACGCACCGAATAGAGCGCCATCAATATCCGGCTCTTGAGCAGTTGCTCCGGTGGAATCGAAGGCCGGCCTTCGTCGGCATACAACTCGTCAAACAAGGGCGAAAGCTGCACCAAGACTTTGTCCACCCGGGTCTTAATCCCGCGCAGCGGATGGTCATCGGGCACGCGCTGATTGAGGTTGATGGTCGTCAGAAATTCCGGCGGGGCTTGAGGTTTTCCACGCATCCTTATCTGACCTTTCCGCTCCACCAACATTCAAACTTTTTACGAGTTTTTCACCAAACTGCTACATGAACCGGCCAGCCCAAACGCTGCGTTACGCTCACGGCTTCGCAAATTCACAAGAGAGCCGGAAAGTGATTAACGCGGTTGTCATGCCTCATGCAAATGCCATGAGCCACGCCAACCGTGCCCGCTGACGCGGAAATCCGCCGCCGTTTCACCGGCGCAGGCGCGTGAGTTTGTCCATTGTCCGGCAGGAGAGCAATCCGGCCTCATCCACCAGCCAGACAGCCCCGCGAGCTTCGCGCTGGAAATGTTCACTTGCCAGCAACTTCGCAACCGTTTGAGCATCTTCAAACCCGTCTTTGCGCATCGTGTCATGCGCCGTGATCGCCATCGGCGTCAGCACGACCAGTTTGTTTCCGCGCCATTCGATGCCGCGCCGGACCTCATGCAGCAGGCGACTTTTGCCCACGCCGGATTTGCCCTCGATGCCGACAATGAAATCATGCGAGCCGAGAATATGAAACACGCCGGCCTTTTGTTGAAAGTTCAGCGATTCATCATGAATTCTCCATGTCGGATTGCCGACAAAGACAAGGACGGACGGAAGCACGCGCAGATTGTCGCCGGAAAACTTCACGGCGTTGCGAAATCCGTCCGCGTGATTGAACTGCCGGACACAAACGGCAAGCCGGTAAAAGATGCACACGATTTTTTCGCGGCTGGCGGCAACACCGCGCAGATTTTTGAGATCGTTGGCATCGCGCCGATGTGGACACCGCAGGCCGCGCCGCTGAAATCGGTTGCCGGTTCAATCGCGCCAAAGGCGAGCGCGTCGCCGGAAATCATCGTTTTGCCGTCCGGCGCAGTTTCAATTTCAGAATCCGCCCGCGTCATTTTTCAACGCATCGCGCCAATGCGGACCTTGTTCTGGCGCGGCGGCGTCCTGGTGGAGCTTGTCGCGGTGGACGGTGTGCAAGGTTTAGAAGTTTTGAAGCCGGAAAAATTTCGCAGCGACGTTGAAAAAATCGGCCAGCTTTACGCCTACCGCGCTGCTGGAAAAGGCGAACCAGCTTTGAAGCCGTCCAAAATGAGTTTAGACGACGCCAAGGCGATTCTGGCGGCAAGCGAGTCCCGCGCATTTCTTCCGTCCATTGCAAGCGTGCTTCGTTGTCCCGTCTTGATCGAATCAAAAACTGGCGGAATTGACATTCTCGGCAAAGGCTATCACGCGGAACTTGGCGGATTGCTGATTGTGAACGGTGACACTCCGCCGCCTGTCCCGCTGGCGGAAGCCATCGCAAGTTTGCGCTGGATAGTCGAGGAATTTGATTTTCAAACCGAATCAGATCGCAGCCGCGCATTGGCCGCGTTTATCACGCCAGCTTTGCGGTTTGGTGGATTCATTCCCGGATATCCTGCGCGAACTTTACGGCGTTGTGACGAATCTCATTCCACGAAAGTTGCATGACTGACGATTTTTGACTTTTACCGGCTTAATGGAAATGCTAAACTCATTTCAGGTAAAGTGAAAACGAAACCACAAAAACAAACCGGCGGCTTGAAGCTGGACATGGATTTTGACGAAGCCATGCGCCGTGCGTTGCGCGTCAAGCCAGTCAAACAGTCATCCAAGCCGCCCGCCAAACGGAAAAACTGATTTTCCGCCACAATCGGCATTCCCATCCGTTTTCAGGTCAAGACTTGTGAAGTGCATAATCCCGCCAGAGTTTGAAATCTTTTATGAGTGGCACAAAATTTCAAGTCCTTAATACCAATACCACAAGCCATTTTGTAAGTGCCAGCCTGGGCTTTGTTGAATTTGCTGGCTCTGTTGAATGACGTTGACCGGCTGCGATGGTTTTGTGGCGTTGAACATCAGCGCATCCGCTTTTTGCCTGTCAGCCTGCGCCTGTTGCTGTGCAGCCCATGCTTGCTGTTGAGCCGCATCCGCCTTTTCTTGTTCAATCGCAAGTGCGGCTTCGCGTTCCTTTTTGGCCTGCTGGTCTCTTTCGTATTGGGAGGTCAAAGCCGCGCCAGCCGAGACTGTCTCAAAACTCTGTAACTCCCATGAGTTGGCTGGCGTCGAACAGAGCGATGGCACAACCAATTGCTCCCGACTACGGCCAACAATTTCTTTTTCCACCCGCGCTCGAAGACTGGGTGCCC
>Ga0224557_1002938_pt1 | contig 13882 bp, 11 predicted proteins | sample 714S31014metaG_FD_180677 | JGI IMG/M metagenome (GOLD analysis project Ga0224557, IMG submission 180677) | Peat soil microbial communities from Stordalen Mire, Sweden - 717 S3 10-14 | ecosystem: Environmental > Terrestrial > Soil > Wetlands > Peat | place: Sweden: Norrbotten County, Stordalen...
AAAATTGCAGTTTATAAAAATGGAGGTGTTATATGGAAAATGAGACGATTTCAGCACAGCCTGTGTCTGAATGGACAAGAAAAAAGGTGCCGATATGGGGCACAATCGGGGAGGCGCTGGGTTTTGCCGCGAAAAACTACCAGCTGTTTTTCCTGATAATGCTTGCGGGTTTTGCGATTCAGGCCGCAAATATATTCATACCTTCAACAAAAAATCTGCTTATAAATATAATAATCATATTAATGGCCCTGGCCGGGCTGTTCATGTCGCTGTGGTCAAATGTGGCAATAATTACGGCAATGGACGGGCGGTATAATAAGCATGATATAAAATTCAAGGAAAGTTTTGCCGCATCTCTGGGGAAAATATGGCAGTTTGTAATAAACAGTATTGTAAAGTTTTTTATAACCATTTTTGGCGCATTGCTTCTGGTTATACCGGGGCTTTATTTCGGCATAATTTACGGATTTGTGCCGATAGCGGTGGTGGTCGAGGACCACAGGTTCATAAGCCCGTTTAGAATGAGCGCTGCGCTGGTTAAACATTATTTTTGGATGGTGGTTGGATACGGTTTGGCAATGTTTGCTGTGATGGTGCCTGTAATAATAGCGTGCGCCACACCGGCGGTTTATTTCGTGATGAAAGACCCTGAAGCGGCGAAAAACCTCAAAACAAATCCTTTGATGCCCTTTATACTGGTTGCCATATATCTTGCAGACGCGGCTATTTTGCCGTTTATACACAGCATGAATTATTTGTTATACGCGAAGCTGAAAGAAGCAAAAGAGGGGTCAAAGGAATTGTCGAGCCTTGAGGCTTTAAAACCGAAAATGAACGGGTGCCTTATAGCTGTGTTGTTCGTTATACTGACGCTTGTACTGACCCTGATTTTCTATTTTTTATTCAGGGGAATTGTGCCGCATAAATAGTTTTATTTAAAATAATGAAAAAAATGATTAAACAGAATACTTCCGGGTCAAGAAATGTTTGCGCGGTTTTTCGGTAGCGCCCACAAATCTAATTTAGTATAAAATAGTTAAATAAAGCTATTTTTATCTTGCGAATTCTGAGTATTGCAATATAATGTCGCGTTGTGATTAAACAGAAAACCGGAGGAACATGAAAACAATAATCCATGACCCTATTAATAAAAGGAAACTGGGTATATATATTAAAAAGCTGGAAAAAGAGGGCAAAATACTTGAGCACGGCGATTTATTATTCGATAAAAAGAGCCTCCTTGAAACCCGTTATACCTGCGATCCGAGGATATGTTTAAAGGTGAAAAACGGCGTTTACCACGGCTCGTGCTGCACGGATTACAGCGTTGACCTTTCAAAAGAGGAAGAAGATAAAATATCCGAACTGCTTGAAACTGGGAAAAAGGAATGCATTAAAAAGTATCCCTGGGTATTAACGGAAAAACTCTACGAACGCAACCATGACGGCAGCCATTATCTGAGCCACAGAAAAAACAACACATGCGCGCTTTCAATTGTAAAAGGCGGGGTCATTCTCTGCGTCCTGGATTTGCTGGCCAAAAAACACGGCCTTAAAAGGGCGCAATACAAGCCTTCCACCTGCTTTTCCTGGCCCTTTGACTGTATGAGTATTGGGGATAAAATATTTGTGACCACGATAAACGGAAAAAATTCAGGTTATCTATCACAGGGAACTTCCGGGCTGCGGTGCGTATCGGGGCTGGAAGGTAAAGCAGCCCACAAAGCGCTTGCAAGCCAGATAAAACACTATGCTGGTGAAAAAGCCCATAAAGCGCTGATAAAAGAGGATAAAAAGCTTAAAGCAGTAAAATAGAGCACTATAATTAAGGAACAGGGAAAATGGCACGGCCTATTTTTATGGTATTGACTGGTAAAATAACCGTGTTATAATTGATTTTGTTGTTGTTTTATTATGTGATATGATATACCTGTTTGTTTTATAAGGGTAAAGATTTAACGGGTGTTGTTTATTTGATTATTTATTAATAAAATAATAACAGGTCATACGGAGGAAAAAATGAAAAGAGCGGTAATTATCGCAATTGCTTTTATAACTATTTTATCTGTCGTGGTTTTAGCTGAGGATCCAGGCGCAGCAATGCTTCCTGATACGGGAATGCCTTCGCCGTCAGATGCAAGTGCGGCACCTGCATTGCCTGCCGATGCGAATGCGGCACCGGCATTGCCTGATGATTCAAATGCCGCACCCGCACTGCCTGCTGATTCGAACGCTGCACCGGCACTGCCTGCTGATTCAAGCGCTGTGCAGGCAGACGCTAATTCGTCTCTGCCGGACGCAAATTCTCTTCCCGGTGCAAACGGCGCGGCGCCTGCTGACGTAAACCCTGCACAACCTGCCGATGCGAATCCGGCCCAGCAGGCTGGAGCTAACGCCTCACTTTCGGCTGACGCAAATGCTTCGCTTCCCGGGGACGCAAATGGTTCCATATCAGCGGATGCTAATTTGACCCTGCCGGGAGAGGATAATGGGGCACAGCAGGTGACGCCCCAGGCTTCAGGCACTGATAATCAATCCGCGACAAACAGCATTAATGCCGCGCCCGAGGGCAAAGAAGACGCAAATATAATGTTTAATTCGGATTCAGGCAGCGGCGGAGTATCACCGCAGCAGGGGGCTTCCGTGAAGGGGGCGAACGCCGGATCTGCAAAAAAAGCAGTTCACGCGTTTCCGGAATATCTGGCAGTTCCGTTGACGAATGACCTGCGCGTAATGGATAAGAAAACAGGGGAACTCGGCGAAACCGATTCCCTGAAACGGTATATGGACTGGACGGTATCGAGTTCTTCTCAGATGAAAAAACAGCACGCACCTGACAACACCGAGGATTTGAACGCATACACCGCCTGGGTCACCAGAAAAGGCGACAACGGGATAGGCGAAAGCCTGACACTCCATTTTGATCCGGTTTATTTTGCCGCCATGCAGGAGGGCGGGGTGAATTCCGTAAAAATAACGGGGTTAAAAATAATAAACGGATATAATAAATCGCACGACGACTGGTTTAATAACGACAGGGTAAGGACCATGAAAATTTACCACAATAACAGGCCGTTTTGCAATATAAGGCTTTATGACACGACGAACTGGCAGGAAATAACCTTTAAAACACCGATGATAATAAGGCCGGATGACAAAATTAAGGCCGTTATAACGGATTATTTTGAGGGATATAAATATCCAAACGCGTGTATTACCGAGTTTTTGCCGGTCGGGCAGCCTAACGGAACGGTTGTCGGCGCGGATTATTTGAACGGCAAATCAAAGGCAATCATCCGCAACGGCGGCATGTTCGACTGACGAAAAAACCGATGCTTATTGTTTTTGCGCTGTAAAAATCAGCAAAAAAGGCGGCTTAATATGCCGCCTTTTTTTATATAAGAATACAAGTGAGGCATGAATGAAAATATTATTTTACCGTACGATTACAGCCGTCCTTTTATTTGCCGCGCTTTTACCGCGGCTCAATGCGGATTCTGCTTCAACCGCGCCGCAGTCCGGCGGGCAGGATGAGAGCCGGTTTTTCAACGACGAACCTACCGTGCCGCATAACAAGGCCCTTGATTTGCTGGAATTGTCCGGGATGTTCGCAGGCACATACCTTGCCTGCAGGTCCGATATAATGTCGGAAAATATGGCGGGATACGCCTACAGCCAGTTTTTTCCAAAGGTTGAAAAAAGCGGGATTGCGCTGCTTACGGCTTTTGCCGGAACGCTACTGGGCGGTGTGACAGCCGCCGTGGCATTCGGTCCTATAAGCCCCGACTACATGAAGGAAAACAATTTCAATGACGGGACAAAAGTTTTAATGGTAGGCTTTGGAGCTGCAGCCATGGCCGCGGGCGGTTATGCCGGCTACATGATGGGCGGAAATTCGCCGGATAAATACGGAGAGGAAATGATAGCCGGCTCCATTGCGGGGGCAATAATAGGCTCTTATTTCGGGAACCTTATTGGGGGTATTATTTTTCCAGACAATGGAAAAAAAAAGGCAGGCGTCCAATGAGGCGAGGTGTTTGAATCCAAAAAAAACCTGAATAAGCCATACCAGTCGCATATTTCAGGGGATATACAGAGGGCATACGCGCTCATAGTGGTTGAATGGATAAAATACATGGAACATCTGAAGAAACAGTACCCGTATCTATACTCGCTTGCCGTCAGGACAAATCCATTTGACGGCAAAGCGAAAGCGGAAATTGAATAAATAAACAAAAAGGAGCCTTATGAACCCTGAAGGAATGATACTTTATGAGGACGATGATTTTATCGCCGTTAACAAACCCTCCGGGATGCTTGTAATACCCGACAGGTTTGATAAATCAAAGGAAAACCTTTACGACGCCCTGAATGAAAAATACGGCAGGGTTTACGTGGTCCACCGGCTCGATAAGGACACCAGCGGCATCGTAATATTTGCCAAAAACCCGGAGGCGCACAGAGACCTTTCCATGAAATGGGAAGCCGGAGAGGTTGAAAAAACCTATTTTGCCATTGTAAAGGGTATGCTCAGGGAAAAAATCGGCACCATTAATCTTGGATTATCCCCTCTGAAAAAGAAAAAAGGGCTTATGACCATAGACGCCAGGAGCGGCAAACGCTCGGTCACAAATTATAAGGTGATGGAGGAATTCAAGGATTATTCACTTCTTGAGGTAAAACCCAAAACAGGCAGGACCCACCAGATAAGGGTGCATCTTGCCGCCATAGGAAACCCCCTTGACCCCGACCCGCTTTATAACAGGAGAGAGGCTATTGGCAGGGCAAAAAGGGAAGGGGTTTCAAAGAAGGAAAAAGTGCCGGTAAAAGGGAGGAATTATGTCCCGCCGGTTGTCCAGCCTCCCATGACAAGGCTGCCGCTTCATGCGGGTAAGGTCTCTTTTTTTCATTTCAGGCTGGGTAAAAAAATTGAAATAGTATCCGATATGCCGGACGACATGAAAACAGCAGTCGATATTTTAAGCCTGCAGAAATTTTTCGGCGGAAAAGAAAAAAACGGTGAAAAGGGAAGGCTTTCATGAATCCGGGAGGCGATACCGTGGAAAAATCCATAGTAATAATAGGCGCGGGGATAGCGGGGCTGTCCGCGGGTTGTTACGCGAGAATGAACGGATACAAAACCACCATAGTTGAAATGCACAACAAACCCGGGGGGCTGTGCACGGCATGGCAGAGAAAAGGGTACACTTTTGACGGATGTATCCACTGGCTCGTCGGTTCAAGGCCCGGCAACGACCCGATGAGGCAGGGGTGGGAAGAGCTCGGCGCCGTCCAGGGAAAGATGATTATAGACCATGATATATTTATGGTCATCGAGGACGGAAAGGGCGGCAGTTTTACGGTATATGAAAATGCCGACAAACTTGAAAAAGAAATGCTCAGGGTGGCGCCGGAGGACGGCAGGGAAATCAAAAAATTTACCGCTGATATAAAAAAATTCTCGGAAATGCATCCGGGCGCGGCTGAAACCGGTATTTTTGAAAAAGCTTCAGGTTTCCTTAAAATTATCCCGGCGCTCATATCAATGATAAAATATGCCGTGATGGACGTAAGAAAATTCAAAAAGAGGTTTAAAAACCCGTTTTTATCCCTGGCCATGGGGAAAATATTCGGCAATATAGAGGAATTCACGGCGCTCGGGCTGGTTTTTACCCTTGCGTGGATGCACGAAAGGAACGCGGGATATCCGGTGGGAGGCTCGCTTGAGTTCATTAATTCCATTGAGGAGAGATACCTGCAGTTGGGCGGTGAAGTCTTTTACAACTCGGCTGTTGACAAAATAATCGTGGAGGATGGCAGGGCGGCAGGAGTGAAATTGAATAACGGAGGCGTCATAAAAGCCGACACCGTTATTTCAGCCGCGGACGGACATAAAACCATTTATGATATGCTTGAGGGGAAATTTAAGGATAAAAAGATCGACAGGATATACTCTTCGTTCAGGAGGTTCCCGTCAATCATGCAGGTATCAATGGGAGCCGCGATGGATTTTGCGGGCAGGCCGCAGTCGATAGATTTTCCGCTGGATAAGCCCATAACAGCCGGAGACGGGGTTAACGACAGAATGTCCCTGAGAATTTACGCTTTTGACAAAACAATGGCGCCGGAGGGATGCACCGCGCTTACAACATATCTTGCCGGAGATTTTGAATACTGGACAAAATTAAGGGTAAATGACAAAAAGAAATATGATGAGGAAAAAAAGAGAATAGCCGCAGAGGTTATTGAGACTGTGGATAAGAAATTTCCCGGCTTCGGTAAAAGCGTTGAGGTTACGGATGTGGCCACGCCCGCAACCTATGAAAGGTATACAGGCAACTGGATGGGGTCGTTTGAAGGCTGGCTGATGACTCCCAAAACCATGCTTACAAAAATACCGGATACGCTTCCCGGGCTGAAGGATTTTTATATGATAGGACAGTGGGTTATGCCCGGCGGCGGGCTCCCGAGCGGATTGATGACGGGTAAAGAGGTAATAAAAAAGTTATGCGGGCTGGATGGAATCCAATTCACGGTTAACAAACCGTAAATAAAAAAGAAATTTATTCCGGGAGAAACCAGGATGAAAAGAAATTTTATCATACTTATAATGATTGCCGTGGCGGCAAGTATCTTTGCCGGGCCTCCGCAGATGGAACTTGCGCCCAGACAGAGCCAGTCAATGCTGACGTATGATTCACTGGCGCTTATCTGGGGTTATATGGCCGACAGCCAGAAACAGAATACACTGGGGAACCTGAAGGACAAATGGGCGCATATGTCCACTGATGACAAGGCAAAATTTGTGGATACCATGAAAGACTGGTGGGAGGGCTTAAGGCCGTCTGAAAAGGAACGTATAATCAGCCGCACCAAGGAAAAATGGGATTCTTTTACCCCTGATGAAAAGAACGCCGTCGTGGGCAATGTCAAAGACTGGTGGTTTTCCCTTTCTGATTCCGACCGCAGTGAAATGATAATAAAATTCCAGGAAAAGTGGCTCGCTTTTTCCGAACGCGACAGGGAGCAGATACTCGACGGCCTTGAGATGTGGTGGAACGCCCTTGACTATTCGCAGAAACAAAAAGCCGTGGAAAGGGCCGAATACTGGTGGCTGGGGCTTGCCTATGATATACAGGAAAATCTTATTATGAGCGCGGACCAGAATTACCATGCCATACCGGATTCTAAAAAAGACGCGATAAGGCAGAAAGCCACGGACTGGTGGAACAATCTGACAGTCGACGAGAAAGAACAGCTTGTGGCCAAGATAAAGGAAAGAATGGATAAAACAAAAGCTAAAAAGAGGTAAAAAGTTTAAGACTTAAATACCATTATGAAACCGAAAGGAAACTCAAATGAACCTTTTGCAGGTCGTTGCGAACTCGGCGCTGTTATCTCCACAAAAAACATTTCTTGTATGTGAAGGCAGAAAGATTACTTTTTCACAGTTTTACGAAAGAATCAGACGCCTTGGCTCCGGCTTTGACGCCATGGGCATAAAAAAAGGCGATAAAGTCGCGGTGCTGCTTAACAACTCCGTTGAATTCATAGAAACCTACTTTGCCGTTGTTTCCAGGGGGGCGGTGATAGTGCCGGTCAATTCTTTCCTGAAGCCGGAAGAGATAGAATATATTATAGCGGACTGCGGCGTAAAGACACTGGTAACTTCCGGCGAATTTTCACCGGCGGTAAGGGAAATTTATTCAAAAAGCCCGGCGTCTTTAAAAGATATTATTCTGACATCGCCTGTGGAAGGGGTAAACGGCCGTGATTACTTCTCGCTTTTTTCCGGGCTTTCTGCGGCGGATGTGGTTATCAGTATTGATGACCTGGCGGCGATTGTATACACATCAGGCACAACCGGGCATCCCAAAGGGGCGATGCTTTCGCACAAATGCCTTGTGTCCGACGTGGAAAATTCAAAAGATGTTATAGCGGTGATAGAAAAGGATGTTTTTATGTGCTTTCTGCCCATGTTCCATTCCTTTAGTTTTATGGCAAATGTAATAGTGCCGCTTTTTTGCAGGTGCAAGATTGTTATATTAAGATCGATACAGCCGTTTACAAAAGTCATAAAAAATATGCTGTTACACAGGGTCTCTGTTTTTGTTGCCATCCCGCAGATATATATATTAATGGCGGAAAAAACCATACCTTTTTATGTGCTCCTGTTAAACAGTATGAGGATATGCATATCGGGAGGGGCTTCGATACCGGTGGAATCCATAAAGAGATTCGAGGCAAAATTTGGAAAGCCTCTTATAGAAGGCTATGGACTGTCGGAGGCTTCCCCAATCTGCGCCTTAAACCCGCTTCTCGGCAAAAGGATACCCGGATCGATTGGCCCCGCGATCAACAACGTTCAGATAGTTATAAGAGACGATGACGGCGGTGAACTCGCCGCGGGGGGAACCGGTGAGCTCACGGTCAAAGGCGACAATGTAATGCTGGGATATTATAACAACCCGGGAGCAACTGCAAGCGTTCTAAAGGATGGATGGCTTTATACCGGAGATATAGGCAAAAAGGATGAAGACGGATATATTTATATACTCGACAGGAAAAAAGACATGATAATTGTAAACGGCATGAATGTTTATCCCCGGGAAGTCGAGGAAGTTATCTGCAGGCACCCGGCCGTTGCGGAGGCGAATGTTGTTGGTGAAAAGGATGAAATGCACGGTGAAATACCCGTGGCGATTGTTGTATTAAAGGAAGGCGCCGCCGCGGACGAGCATGTAGTAAGGAAATTCTGCAGGGAACATATAGCCAATTACAAGGTGCCGCACAGGGTTGAATTCTGGAAGGAACTGCCGAAGAATTCCACGGGAAAAGTGATGAAAAGGGAGATAAGAAAAATGATAGAGGCCCGCAAGAAACAGGTGTAAAAATATTTTGTGGAGCCGCCGCTTGTTGCGGCTAAAGCATCATGGCTCTATTGTTTTGTATTTCTGTGCTATAATAAACCCGCCTAAAAAAAACAAAACACGAGGTATCATGTTTTTACCCACGACCCGCGAGGAGATGCAAAAACTCGGATGGACGCAGTGCGATGTCATCCTTGTCACAGGCGACGCATATATCGACAGCCCGTACGTTGGCGTGTCTGTCATCGGGCGTGTCCTTATGGAAGCCGGATTTAAAACCGGCATAATCGCACAGCCTTCCATAATCGCCGGGAAGGATTCCGACATAGCAAGGCTCGGCGAACCGAAACTGTTCTGGGGGGTTTCCGGCGGATGCGTGGATTCCATGGTGTCAAATTACACCGCTGTGAAAAAACCTCGCCGCAGCGACGATTTTACGCCGGGCGGGGAAAATACAAAAAGGCCCAACAGGGCTGTTATCGCATATTCCAACCTCATAAAACAGCAGTTTAAAAATACCGCTCCCATAGTTCTCGGCGGCCTTGAGGCATCCCTGCGCAGGATGGCCCATTACGATTACTGGCAGGACGGCATAAGAAAATCAATTCTTTTTGACGCGAAGGCGGATTATCTTATATACGGAATGGGTGAAAAGGCCGTTGTGGAAATTGCAAAAGCAACAGCGAAACCCGGCACTGCGCTGATTGAGGATATTAAGGGGCTGTGTTACATAGCAAAGGAAAAACCCGAAAGATACATTGAACTGCCGTCATTTAACGACATTATTAAGGACAAGTTGAAATTCATTGAATCGTTCAAACTTTTTTACAACAACAACGACGCGGCCACGGCAAAGGGGCTCGCGCAGAAACAGGACACGCGCTGGCTCGTGCAGAATCCTCCGGAACCGGTGATGACAGAGGCGGAACTGGACGCGGTTTTTGAGCTCCCTTATGAATATGACGCCCATCCATATTATAAGAGCATGGGTTCCATAAAGGCGCTGGAAACCATAAAATTTTCCATAACAACGCACAGGGGATGTTTTGGGGAGTGTAATTTTTGCGCGATAACCTCGCACCAGGGAAGGGTGGTCACAAGCCGGAGTATTTCTTCCATAGTCAGGGAGGGGGAAAGGCTGACAAAACTCCCGGGATTCAAGGGGTATATATTCGACGCAGGCGGCCCGACCGCCAATATGTTCAGGATGGGGTGCGCGAAGGTTAAAAACGGACACTGCATGAACAAACGGTGTATTTATCCGGAAGTCTGCGAAAATCTTGAGCATGACCACGCCGCTGAAATAGAGATGCTGAAAAAACTCAGTTCAATAAAAGGTGTTAAAAAAGTTTTCATTGGCTCAGGCATAAGATATGACATGATAATGGACGACAAAAAAAGCGGGGAGAAGTTCCTGAAAGAACTGGCGGTAAACCACGTTTCCGGGCAGATAAAACTCGCACCGGAACATTCCGAGCCGGGAGTGCTGTCGCTAATGGGCAAACCTGGCACTGCCTCCCTGAAAAAGTTCAGGGAGCAGTTCTTTATAATCAGCAAAGAAAACAACCTCAACCAGTTTTTGACCTACTATATTATAGCGGCCCATCCGGGTTGCACGGAAACCGACATGGGAAGGCTCAAACAGTTCATAAACGCGGACCTAAAGGCACACCCCGAGCAGGTGCAGATTTTTACCCCCACACCGGGGACATGGTCGGGGGTTATGTATTATACTGAAACCGACCCGTTTACCGGGAAGCATGTTTTTGTGGAAAAAAGCCAGGGCGGGAAAGAAAGGCAAAAAGCGGTTATTGTACCGCAATCAACCGGATTTGGCAGGGGGGACGGACGAAAAGGCGGCAGATGAAATACGGTTTATGGTAAAAAATATTGACATATTTTTTCTTTGTGTTAAAATTTTTAGCATTAAGGCCTTTTAATATCTCAGGAGGTTCGGGTATGCATAAAAAGTTTTCAGTTATTCTTGTATCTATGTTATTGCTTTCACTTTCATTAACGGCTGTTTTAAACGCCGAAATCATGATTGAACTCCGCGGCGGCACCGCAATGATATCTCCAACAGTACTTAATGCTAATTTAACCAACGCATTTTCACTGGCATTTGGCCAGGGTGCCACATATGGCGGCTATGCCATAATGGACGATTCTTCCCAGGTTCAGGGTTCAACGCTCAGCCAGATGTCGCTGATGTCGGGCAACATTCAGTTCTTTTTAAATCCAAATTTTGCTTTAAGTTTAAGGACTGATTTTTTATATACTGAATCCACTGATACGGTTCAGATAGACGGCGTTGACGCTTACACGTCGCATGTGGCTCTCAACGTAGGATACTTCGGCGTCGGCGGAAGGTATTATATAGGCAGGAGCGGCGGAAAAGGATTTTTTCCGTATGTAGGCGCGGATCTCGGTATGTTCTTCCATTATGACAGTTTCTGGGAGATGTACGCAAATCCTGATAACACTGTTATAGGTTCCAGCGTTAACGCGAATAATTATTATTCTGATATTGATTTTAAGGATTCGTTCTTCGGCGGAAATATTGAAGCCGGAGCTGTGTATATGTTTAACGACTCGGTCGGAGTCGGGGCCGGAATCGGCTACAGAATTGCCGGGCCGGTATCTGTTTCGCCGGGCGCGGGTTCACAGGCGGGTGTTTTCGCCACGGCGCCTTTCAGCACCATGACTGAACTTAATATTTCCGGGCTTTATCTCTCGGCCGGGCTTAATTTCGCCTTCGGCGGGAATGGATCTGCGGCGGCTTCTTCGGCAAGCGCGGGCGGCTCCAAATATGAGCAGTACGGAGATTACTATCAGAAAAAAGGAAATTATGCCTATGCCCTGAAATATTATGCCGGGGCACTGAAGGCTGACCCGAAGAACGCGGGGATTTACAAGAAAATAGGTTTCTGCTATTACTACATGAAGGATATGGCGCACGCAAAACAGTACCTTATGTATTACATCAGGCTCAACCCGGACGATGCGCAGATTAAAAAATGGCTGGGACAATAGGAAGCAGTCAATAAAACAAAAAAGCCCCGCGGGTTATCCCGCGGGGCTTTTTTGTTTTATTGACTTAAATTAAAAACTTATAAGTTAAAACCAAGAATTGCAACTTAAAGCCGGTAAATTAATGGCATTAATGTGTTTTTGTTTTCACGTCCAATCGCGTTAATTTCCGGCTTAATAATTGTAATTATTGGTTTTGCCTTTTGACTTTTGAATTTTTCCCGCAACTGTAAATATCTTTATCCGTTAGAATGTTGTATATTATGGCGTGATAATATCATTTTTAAAAGGGAGCTGCCGTGGAAAAAATTGTTTTGATATTTGTCCTTTTGTTCGCGTGGTCGTCCGTTTTTGCGGTTGATGAAGAAATAAAGGTGGACCAGCTCGGCTACAGGCCCATGGATAATAAATTTGCCGTTATCGCAATGGATAAGGCACAGTATTTCAGGGTCTTAAGGGCATCAGACGATAAACAGGTATTTACCGGCGAGCTCAAGGACCCCATAAAGGACGCCGATTCCGGTGATAACTGTTATATTGCGGATTTTACCGGTTTTACCGGCGAAGGGAAATATTACATAGAGGTTGACAGGCAGTTTAAATCATATCCTTTTACAATAAGCAATGATGTCTATAACACGGCTCTGGATAAAACCCTTAAAGCTTTTTACCTGGCCCGTTGCGGCACTGCCGTGAGCGACGGACCATTTTCACATGACGCCTGCCACACAAAACCCGCCCTTTACCATCCATCCACGGGCAGGGGGGCGGCGGAAACACGCGATGTTTCCGGCGGCTGGCACGACGCCGGGGATTACGGCAGGTATGTGGTCAACAGCGGACTTTCGACGGCGACACTCCTATATATGTTCGAAAGGTACAAGGCAAAACTTGTAAAGTATTCCATGTCCTTCCCTTATAAAAACGTGAAATATCCCGATATACTCGAGGAAATAAAATGGAACCTTGACTGGATGCTGAAAATGCAGAGGGAGGACGGAGCCGTTTATCATAAGGTGACGCCGCTTGTTTTCCCGGGTTTTATAATGCCGGAAAAGGATTTAAGCCAGGAGTTTGTTTTTGATATTTCCACCTGCGCCACGGCGGATTTCGCGGCCGTAATGGCGATAGCCTCAAGGGTTTACGCCCCTTATGACGCGGAATTTTCAAAGCGCACACTTGAATGCTCCGAAAGGGCGTACGGCTTTTTATCCGCAAACCCTTCCATACTGCCGCCGGGAGGATTTAAAAACCCGGACGGAGCCAGGACGGGGCAGTACAGTGATGACAAGGATACGGATGAAAGGACCTGGGCGGCGGTCGAGCTTTTTAACACCACCGGGGATGCGGATTATGAAAAAAATGTCGAGGCCTATATGAACACCGACCCGGAGATAGATTCCGCGGCGTGGTGGAGGGAAGTGAGGCCCGCGGCTGTTATTTCATACCTTTACAGTACGCAGAAAGGGCGGTCGCCGGAGCTTGTTGAAAAAATGACGGGTGATTTAAGAAGGCACGCCGATGTGCTTTTGGCGCGTATAAAGCAGAGCGGCTACAGGCTCATGATGAAAAGCGATGATTATATCTGGGGTTCAAATAATATAGTCCTTAATTACGCGATTAATCTCCTGGCCGCTTCGGATATATGCAAAGATCCTTCGTATATACAGGGCGCGGCTGAAGCGCTTCATTATGTGTTTGGAAGGAATCCGTTTAATATCAGTTTTGTGACAGGGCTGGGTTCCGAATATCCCATGAATATCCACCACAGGCCCTCCGCGTCATACGGCGGGGAAGAGCCGTGGCCGGGATATATTGTGGGCGGCCCCAACAGCGGGAAAAATGATTCCGTACTGCAGGGGCTGTCGTTTGACACGCCGCCCATGAAATGTTACGCCGACAGCAGGCAGTCCTACGCCGGCAATGAAGTGGCCATAAACTGGAACGCGCCGTTGTGCTATGTTCTGGCGGATTTTTACAAA
>Ga0224557_1002941_pt1 | contig 13866 bp, 14 predicted proteins | sample 714S31014metaG_FD_180677 | JGI IMG/M metagenome (GOLD analysis project Ga0224557, IMG submission 180677) | Peat soil microbial communities from Stordalen Mire, Sweden - 717 S3 10-14 | ecosystem: Environmental > Terrestrial > Soil > Wetlands > Peat | place: Sweden: Norrbotten County, Stordalen...
CCACCAGGATCAGGGCGGCCACGATCATGATCCCGCCATACCCGGCGGCGATCGAGCGCATCCGGGCGCGCTGCACCGCGGGGAGGTCGACGGAGAGGCGGGCCAACCGGTACGCGGGCTCCGCCACGGCCAGGCACCAGACCACCAGGAGGAGGTCCAGCGCCAGCTTCTGCTCCGGACCAGGCGCGACGCCGGGGCCGGCCGCGGCCGGCAGGTTTGCCACGAAACTGAGCGCGGTGGCGCCCGCCAGGGCGAGGCCCGCCAGCATCAGCGCCCACCACGGCAGGGGCAGCACGGAGTGCCGGTAGAGGACGAGTGCTCCAGCCGAGATCATGGAGGTGACCACCAGCACGCTGGCGAACGCCGCCGCGTGGCCGACGAGCGGCTCGATCCCGGCCCCGAGCGCGACCAGCCCCAGGCTTCCCAGCGCGATCGCCAGGTAGCCGCGCCGTCCCTCGCGGCCGCGCCACCAGTCGCGAAGGGCCAGCACGCCGATGAGCAGGAAGGCGGCCGCGTCGACGATCTGGAGGATGCGCAGGGCGAGGTCGCTCACGGCCGGAAGCCCTGCGGACGGGGTACGGCGGGGGCGGCGATGACCTCGCGGAGGCCGGGGGGCGGGCTCACTCGCTGCAATCCTCCCGCTTTCCGGGTCAGGTGGCGAGCGGGAGACGCTCGGGAGTGGCGATCCAGGTCCCGGAACCGCCGAGAGCGCGCGCCAGCGGGCGCTCCCCGCGGCCGTCGCCGAGGACGACGGCGGGCACGCCACCCTCCAGCGCGCGCCGGGCGGCCAGCAGCTTGACCCGGGCCCGGCCCCGTGCCAGAGGGAGGTGGGGCTCGATCTCGTCCGGGCCGAGGCGCGGGATGAGGCTGGTCTCGTCGGCGGGGTCGCGGAGCAGGCCCGGCACGTTCATCAGGATCAAGAGGCGCTGCGCGCCCAGCGCGATGGCCACCTCCGCCGCCAGCCGATCACCGTCGACGTTGATCGCCTCGCCCTGGTCGGAGATGGCGGGGGGCGTCAGCACCGGGAGCCGGCCGGTGTCGAGGAGGAGGCGGAGCAGGGAGGCGTCGATCGCCTCGATGGTGCCGGCGTGGTTGTCGTGGAGGAGGCGCCGGCGGTCGCCTTCGACGATCCGGAGATCGGGCTTGCGCCGGCCGGTCGCGATCCCCCCGTCCATCGCCGAGAGCCCGACCGCGTCCGCCCCCTCGCGGCGCAATCCCTCCACCAGCCGCTTGTTGACCAGCCCGCAGTACGCCATCAGGAACTGGTCCATGGTCTCCCGGTCGGTGTAGCGGGTCACCTCGCCGCGGACCGACGTGACCATCCGCGGGGGATGGCCGAGAAGCGTGGCCAGCCGGTCGAGCTGGAGGTGGGCGCCGTGGATCACGACCAGACGCCCATCGAAGCGCGCCAGCTCGGCGAGCAGAGGCCCGGCGCCGGCGAGCTCCAGGCTGCCGCCGATCTTGACGACGGTGGTCACAGGGGGTAGATCGCGCCGAACTCCAGGCCCGCCGTCTCCGGGAAGCCCAGCCGGATGTTGGCCGCTTGGATCGCCTGCCCGGCGGCGCCCTTGACCAGGTTGTCGATGGCCGCGGTCACCACCAGGCGGCGGGAGTGCGGGTCGCGGCTGAAGCCGATGTCACAGAAGTTGGTGCCCGTGACCAGCCGCGGATCCGGGTGGCGGTGCAGCCCGTGGGCCTGCTTCACGACCCGGAGGAACGGCTCGGCGCGGGTCGCCGTGCGCAACACCCGCCAGATCTCCCTCTCCTCCAGCGCCACGCTCAGCCAGACGTGGGCGGTGACCAGGATGCCCCGGACCGCCTCCACGGAGGTCACGCTGAGGGCGACCTCGCTGACCATGCCGATGGCCCGCAGCTCCTGGAGGATCTCGGCGGTGTGGCGGTGCCCGGTGGCGGCGTAGCTGTGCATGGCGCCGCTGCGGTGGGGGTGGTGCGACGTGGCGGTCGGCTCCGAGCCCGCTGCCGAGGAGCCGATCAGGGCGTCGACCACGATCGGCATGGCCGGGTCGACCAGGCCCGCCCGGACGAACGGCGCCAGGGCGAGGATGCTGGCCGTCGCCACACAGCCACCGACGGCCAGCCGGTCAGCGGTCGCGATCTGCTCGCGGTGCCGCTCCGCCAGCCCGTACACGAAGCTGGAGAGCAGCTCCGGGCGGGGGTGCTCCCATCCATACCAGCGGGGATAGTCGGCGGGGTCGTGGAGCCGGAAGTCGGCCGAGAGGTCGATGACGACGGGGGCCAGGGCCAGGGTGCGGTCGATGCGCGGCGCGGTCTCGCCGTGGCGCAGTGCCGAGAAGATGACGTCCGCGGGCTCCAGGTCGTCGAGACCGCAGAAGCGGAGCTCGTTCCGATCGCGGAGCTGAGGATGGACGGCGGCGACCGGCTTGCCGCGCAGGCGCTCGGAGGAGACCTGGATGACCTCGATGTCCGGATGGCCGGCGAGCAGCCGCAGCAGCTCACCGCCGGCGTAGCCCGACCCGCCCTGGACGATGGCCTTCATCGGCTGAGCTCCGCCAGGGCGCCGCTCAGGACTGCCACCGCTCGCTCCAGCTCGGCGATGTCCACCGCCTCGTCGGGGGTGTGGTCGAGATGCGAGTCGCCCGGACCATAGGCGACGGCGGCGCAACCCCAGCGGGGGACGAGGAGGTTCATGTCGGCAGTACCCGTCTTCACCTTGTGTCGAGGGGCCCCTCCCTGGCGGCGGATGGCGCGGGTGAGGGCCCGTGCCACCCGGCTGTCCCGGGGAGTGTGAACCGCATCGGTGGCGAATTGCACCAGCAGCTCGGCCTCGCCCCGTTCCCCGTCGAGCCAGTCGAGCAGGGAGGTCGAGTCGAGGTCGGGGGGGAGCCGGAATTGGAGCCGCGCCACCGCGGTCTCGCGGAGCCCGGTGTCCATCACCTCGAGCCCGGTGACGCGCAGGTCGGCCCGGTGGAAGGGGCCGCGGGCGGCGCCCCGCTCCTCGAGCTCTGCCTGGAGCCGGGCGAGCAGGGCCACCAGGCGGTCGGCCACCGTGGATTCGGGGGCGGCTCGGTGGCGGAGGGCGTCCTCGATGCGCAGCTCGGCCCGGACGATCCCCCGGTACCCGACGGTCACCGCATCCCAGCCGCTCGGCTCCAGGACGATGAGAGTGGCGGGGGAGGGGCGGGTCGCGACCTGGCGGGCGCCGCGGGAGTCTCCCTCCTCGTCGACACAGCCGATCACCGTGAAGCGCGCCGGCCCGTGCCTCGGCTGGAGCGCGACCGCGGTGATCGCCGCCGCCAGCGGGCCCTTGGCGTCGACGGAGCCACGGCCGAAGATCCTGCCCGCCTCGCGGCGCGGCGGGATGGTCCCGGGGACGGTGTCCAGGTGGCCGAGGAGCATGACCTCACGGGGCCCGTCGCCCCAACCGGCGACGACGTTGCCGGCCGGGTCGATCTCGGCGTCGAAGCCCGCGCCGGCCAGCCGGTCGCGGAGGGCGGCCGCCAGGCGCCATTCGCTCCCGGTCGGGCTCGGGATGGCGAGCATCTCGAGCAGGAGGTCGTCGACCGCGATCGTTGTCGCGGCGGTCGCGGTCACGATGCGGCTTCCGGGTGGGCGCCGGTGGGGCACGTCGTCTCGGGGGGACCGGCGTCGGACAGCTCTGCTGTCCGCGCCTCGTGCTCGGCGGCATTGCAGCTGCCGCCTGCGCAAGCCCCCACTTCGACGACGTGCCCCGCTGGCGCCGCACCGACTCTCGCGGTCATGAGGCGGCGCCCACGGTGGCGCTGGTGCGCGCCAGCGAGAGCACGTGGTCGGCCATCCTGCCGGGGATGTCGACACCGGTCGTTGCGATGCTGTTGCGGAACTCCATGGTGTGGTTGACCTCGGAGATGAGCAGCTCGCCATCGCCGCGCTCCAGGAGGTCGACGGCCACCATCCCTCCGCCCACGGCATCGGCGGCGCCGAGGGAGAGGCGGTCGATCTCGGCCGTGACCGGGCAGTTGGAGGCGTGGCCACCGCGGGCGGTGTTGGTGATCCAGTGCTCGGACTCCCGGTAGATGGCGCAGATGGTCTCGCCGCCCACCACGAAGCTGCGGATGTCGCGCCCCGGCTTGTCCACGTGCTCCTGGATGTAGTAGACGGAGTCGGCGGCGGAGCCGAGGGCACGCTTGTGCTCGAGCACCGCCTCGGCGGCGTCGCGGTCATTGAGACGTGACACCATCCGGCCCCATGAGCCGACGGCGGGCTTGATGACGACGGGGTAGCCGAGCTCCTCGATGGCGCGCAGCGCCGCCTCCGGAGTGAAGGCCACCAGGGTCCGCGGCGACGGCAGGCCACGGCCGGCGAGGGCCGCGCTGGTGGCCAGCTTGTCCCCGCAGGTGGCGACGACGGCGGCGGTGTTGACGGTCGTCACCCCCTGCGCCTCCAGGACGCGGAGGGCGGCCAGGGCCCGGGTCTGGCTGAGGCTGCGGTCAAAGACGACGTCCCACCGGGGCGGGGCGCCCGCCGGCCCGCGGATGTCGAGGACGACCTCGTCGTCATCGATCCGCTCCGGCTCCGCGCCCCGCGCCCGGAATGCCTGCAGGAGCAGCTTCTCCTCGACCCGGATCCGCGAGCAGAGGAGGCCGATGCGGGAAGGGGTCACTCGCCCCAGTCCTCCTCTTCGGGCGGGGCGACCTCGAGCTGGGCAGGAGCCAGCCCCCGGATCTCCAGGTCGGCGCCGCACTCCGGGCAGGAGACGATCTCGCCGACCTCGGCGTCGCTGCCGATGGCCACCTGGGCGTCGCACTCGGGACAGGCTGCGGTCAATCCAGCCATGGTCAGACCTCCTCTGCGTTCGGCACTGTCAGACCACCTCTTCGATGGCGGCCCAGCCATGATTCTTGATCAATTCGACGAGCGAGCCGGCCTCGCTGATGCGGCGGGCGACCGCCGAGGGCGCCTCGCCCTGGAAGGTTCGGCCACCGGCCACGATGGTGCCGTGCTCGATGTCGACCACCACCTCGTCGCCGTCCTGGACGGCGTCGTGAAGGTCGGCGCAGCGGATCACGGGCAACCCGAGGTTGACCGCGTTGCGGTAGAAGATGCGGGCGAAGGAGCGCGCCACCACGGCGCTCACCCCGCTCGCCTTGATGGAGAGGGGGGCGTGCTCTCGGGAGCTGCCGCAGCCGAAGTTGTTGCCCGCGACGATGACGTCACCGGGGCGCACCGCCTCGTGGAAGTCGGGGCGATTCTCGATGAAGCAGGCCTTGGCGAGCGCAGCCGGGTCGGTGGTCAGGTTGTAGCGGCCGGGCATGATGGCGTCGGTGGAGATGCCGTCTCCGAAGCGGAAGACCCGTGCCATCAGTTCTCCTCCCGGGGGTCTGCGATGACCCCGGCCAGGGCGGACGCCGCCGCCACCGCCGGGTTGGCCAGGTAGATCTCGGCGTCCGGGCTGCCCATGCGGCCCGGGTAGTTGCGCATGCTGGTCGAGAGGGCGCGCTCGCCGGGGCCGAGGGTGCCGTGCTGGCGGCCCAGGCAGGGGCCGCAGCCGGCGGCCATCACGACCGCCCCGGCGCGCACGAAGGTGTCGATATAGCCGCGCTCCAGCGCCTGCACGTAGGCGGTCCGGGTGCCCGGGATGATGATGGTCCGGGTGGTCGGGCTGACCTGGTGGCCCTCGAGCATGCCGGCAACGATCGCCATGTCCTCGATCCGGCCATTGGCGCAGCTCCCGATGAACACCTCGTCGAGGCGGGTGCCTGCCAGCTCCGAGAGGGGCCGCACGTTCTCGATCGCGGGCGGCGCCGAGACCTGTGGCTCGAGCTCGCTGACATCGACCCGCAGGACCTCGGCGTAGGAGGCTTGGCTGGGGCGCAGCTCGCCGCCGTCGGGAAGATGGAGATACTCCCAGGTCTTGGCGTCGACCTCGCAGAGCCCGCACTTGGCACCGAAGTCGACGGAGAGGTTGGAGAGGGTGAGCCGCTCCGACAGCCCCATGGCGGTGACCGTCGGCCCGCCCCACTCGACGGCCAGGTAGTTGGCGCCCTCGGCGCCGAGCCGGCGGATGACGCTGAGGGCGAGGTCCTTGGCCTGGACGCCCCGGGCCAGATCGCCGGTCACCTCGATGCGGAGGGTCTGCGGCACCCGGAACCAGGAGCGCCCGGTGGCCATGGTCACCCCGATGTCGGTGGAGCCCATCCCGGTGGCGAAGCATCCCAGGGCCCCGTAGGTGGTGCTGTGGGAGTCGGCGCCGACCACCACGCCGCCGGGGCGGACGAATCCGCGCTCCACCATCACCAGGTGGCAGATCCCCTCGGCGAAGAGGTTGCGGATCCCGTACTCGGCGGCGAACTCACGGATGCGGCGGTGCAGCTCGCTGGCGGCCACGCTGTTCGAGGGGAACACGTGGTCGAAGCTGAAGATCGTCCGCGATGCGTTCCAGATCGGCATCTCCAGGCTGCGGAAGGCGTCGATGGCGAGCGGCCCGGTGACATCGTGGGCCATCACCGCGTCGACCTCGGCGACCACCGTGTCGCCGGCGTGGACGGGCCGGCCCACGCGCCGGCTGAGTATCTCTTCGACCAGTGTTCCCATCTCGGTATGGATTCTCCTGATGTGCGGGTTAGGCGGCGGGGTTGCGCCAGCCGAGCAGGAGCGCGTCCACCTGCTCGTCGGCGAGGGCGGCGGAGTCGGCCAGCCGCTTGATCTCGGCGGTGGCCGCCGCGATCTGAGCCTCGTCGAGGTTGATGCCGAGGCTTCCGGCGCGGTCGCGGATGGCGTTGCGGCCCACGAGCCGGTGGCCGATGAGTATCTGCCGATCCAGACCATAACGCTCGGGCTGGAGCACCTCGTAGCTGCGCGGATCGCGAAGCACCGCGTTGCTGTGCATCCCCGCCTTGTGGGTGAAGGCGAAGGCGCCGGTGATGGGGGCGTTGAAGGGCACCCCGATGCCGAGGATCCGGGCGACCAGGGCGTCGAGCTGGGGGAGGAGGTCGAGGCGGTAGGGCGCGACCCGCTCCGGGGAGACGGTTCCGATCCGGGCGATGAGCCCGGAGAGGGAGGCGATGCCATTGCGCTCGCCGATGCCGAGCACGGTGGTGTCGATGTGGGTGGCGCCGGCCTCCAGGGCGGCCAGGGCGTTGGCCACCGCGCAGCCGGTGTCGTTGTGGCCGTGGAACTCGATGTCGCAACCGACGGCGGCCCGCACCGCCACCACCATCTCCTCGACCTCGCGAGGGGTGGCGATGCCGACGGTGTCGGCGATGCCGACCCGGTGGGGCCCGCAGGCGTCGACGGCCCGGTAGACCGCGAGGATCTCCTCGAGGTCGCTGCGGAAGGCGTCCTCGCAGCTGAAGCGGATCTCGCGGCCGGCGCCGCGGACGTGGCCGATGACCCCGCAGGCGATGTCGATCACCTCGTCGAGGGAGCGGCGGTGGCTCGCCCGGCGGAGCACCTCGGAGGTGGCGAAGAGGACGTTGACGCCGTCCGCGCCGGCGGCGAGCGCCCGGTCCACGTCCTCGATGGAGCAGCGGGTGTGGGTGAGCACCCGGGCCCGGGGGCGGGCCGCGACCACCGCCCTCAGGTCGGCGTCGGACTGGGGCGAGGCCGCCGGGGAGGTCATCTCGATGTAGTCGACGCCGAACTCGTCGAGGGCGGCGACGATCTCCAGCTTCTGCAGGGTGGTGAAGTCGGCACCGGCGAACTGCTCGCCCTCACGGAGGGTCGAGTCGATGATGGCCATGCGCTCGACGGTCACCTCCGAGCCTCCAGCGACGCGCGGGCACTCAGGGCTTGGAGCACGGCCTCGGTCATCTCGCCGGTCGAGCTGGTGCCGCCCAGGTCGGGGGTGCGTGCCCCGGCGTCGAGGGCCGAGTCCACCGCGGCGCGGATCTCCGCGGCGGCCTGGGGGAGGCGGAGCGAGTGCTCGAAGAGGAGGGCGACGCTCAGGATCGAGCCCACCGGGTTGGCGATGCCGCGCCCGGCGATGCCGGGTGCGGTGCCGTGGATCGGCTCGTAGAGGGCGGGGCCGCCCTCGGGGTTGAGACTGGCCGATGCCATCAGGCCGAGCGACCCGCTGATGGCCGCCGCCTCGTCGCTCAGGATGTCGCCGAAGAGGTTCTCGGCGACCACCACGTCCAACGCTGACGGCTGCTGGAGCATGCGCAGCGCGAAGCTGTCGATGAGCTGGTGATCGAGGGCGACGTCCGGGTGGTCCGCGGCCAGCTCGGAGGTGACGTCGCGCCAGAGTCGCCCGCTCACCAGGGCGTTCGCCTTGTCCACCGAGGTGAGGTGGCGACTGCGTGCACGCGCCAGGTCGAAGGCGAAGCCGACCACGCGGGCGATCTGCTGGCGGCTGTAGGTGATGGTGTCGTGGGCGCGCTCCTGCGCACCCTCGCCGGTCCGGCCGTGAGCGCCGTAGTAGGCACCTGCGGACAGCTCGCGGACGACGATGAAGTCGGTGCCGCGGGTGACCTCGGGGCGCAGCGGTCCGCAGCCGGAGAGGGCCGGGAAGGCGCGGACGGGGCGGAGATTGATGCTGAGGCCGAGCCGCTGGCGCAGCCCGTGGATGGCTGCTCCCGGCCTCGCGTCGCCGCGCAGGTGGTCCCAGCGTGGGGCCCCGGCGGCGCCGAAGAGGACGGCGTCGGCCTCGCGGCAGAGCTGCAGTGTCGCCTCGGGGAGGGGGCGTCCCTCCGCCTCGATGGCGGCTCCGGCGATGGGTCGCTCGGTCAGCTCGAGGTGCAGGTGGTGGGCGGAGGCGACACGTTCGAGGACGCTCACCGCGCTGGCGATGACCTCCGGGCCGATGCCGTCGCCGGGAAGGACGACGACACGGATCGGGTGCAAATGCGAGTGGATGCTCATGGGACTCCCGCGGACTGCTCGTGAACTGCTCTGGACAGACGAAGAGGGCTCCCTCGCTCTGGGGGAGCCCTCTTCCGCGGCGGCGGGAGCGCCTCGCGGCGCGCGCCTCTACTTCGTACCGGCGGATCTGGCCCCTGCGAGGGCTTTGCGTCCGGCGAGCTGTTTCGAGGCGTGCGCGACGTGCATAGTCGGGCAACTATACGGGCTGATCGGTTGCGGCGTCAACCTGACCTCGGGACCGGGGATGCATGCTCGATTCCGGCATCAGGCGGCCAGAGCGACGAGCAGAGAGCTTCGAGAGCCGCGGGCCTCCCACTCCGGGTCCGGCACCAGCATCGCAGGGCGCGCCGGCCCTCCTGGTTCGGCCCCGCCTGGCCGGGTGGGGCGACCCCATGCGCGGGTGGAAAGCCCGCCGAGCGGCGCACCGCCGCGCCAGGAGAGCGGGACTCGGGCTCAGACCCCCTTAAGGACAGCTTTGTCCTTAAGGGGGTCTGAGAATGCAGGGGGCTGCTCCGACGCCGCGTACGCTCACTTCGGAAGGTGTGGACCGTTCGGGATGAGCTGTCGCGCGGGCTCGCTGCGCGTGGCCGTGCCGGAATCGGGAATGCCGATCGCCGGATCGGGGGTGGCATCCCATGGTTACGGAGAGAGGGGAGGGCCTCGGATACACTCACCGCCAGTGGACGCGAGCCTCCGACGTGCGCTCGTCGAGGCCGTGGGGCCCGACGCGTTCCTTCACGATGGATCGATCCTGGCGCCCGCGACCGCTGACGGCGTGTCGGACGTGCTGCGGATCGCTGAGGATGGGCATCTCCCCGTCCGGCTGACGAGTGGCGCGGGCGAGGCCCTGATATCCCCGGAGGGTGGAGCCGTCCTCAGCCTCGCCCGGCTGGTCGCCCTGAGTGTCGACGTCTCCAACGGGGTGGCGCGGGCCGAGGCCGGGGTCACGCTCGCGGCCCTCGCCGCCGCCCTCACGGACGCGGGCATGGCCGTTCCCGGGCTCGCTTCCGCTCCCGACTCGGACCACGTCGGCGCCCTGATCGCCCGCGGCGGGGTGCCCCGGCGGAGCCTCACGGGGATCGAGGCCGTCCTCCCCGGTGGCGACCTGATCCAGTTCGGCGGAGCGGTCCTCAAGGACGTGGTCGGATACGACATCGCGTCGCTGTTGCTGGGCAGCCGGGGCAGGCTCGCGGCGATCATCGCGGTCCACCTCCGGCTGATCCCGGCGGCGGCAGCGGTCGAGGTCGCCCAACCGGCCGGCGCGCGGGACGTCGGCGAGCTGACCGGCGTCTTCGATCCCGAGGGGATCCTGGTCGGAGGCTGAGGCCCGGTCAGAGCTGCGAGGGGCCGGCTGCCGGCGCCTCACCGGCCGGGCCGCCCGGCCGATCCGCCCCCGCCGGGGCGGCGGCGACCTGGGGCGGCACGTAGGTGACCTTGACGAGCTTCCCGCTCTCGTAGTCGAGGGCGAGCAGGCCACCCTTGGCGCATTGCAGGTGGTGGAGGGCCCAGGGGTGGCGGTGGAGGTAGGTGATCCAGAAGGCCTGGATGGGGTCACCGTGGCTGACGCAGACGCCGGTCCCGTCGCCCACGCTCTCCAGCAGCCGCTCCAGCGAGCGCTCGACCCGCCCCGCCATCGCGCCAACCCTCTCATCGCGCCGGAGCAGGCCGGGGTAGGCCATGTGCACCCACCAGAGTGGGCGTCGCCATGGCACCTGGGCATAGGGGACGCCCTGGAGGTAGATACCGAATCGCGCCTCGACGAGGTCGTCGTCAACGATGACCTCGGGGCTGTCGAGATGCCGGGCGATGATCGAGGTCGTCTGGCGAGCCCGCTCCAGCGGGCTGGTCCGGATCATCCGGACCGGCTGCCCGGCCAGCCGCTGGCCGAGCGACTCGGCCTGGGCGAGGCCCTTGGCGCTCAGTCCGAAGCCCGGCAGGTAGCCGTAGAGGACGCCGTGCGGGTTGGCCACGTCGCAATGGCGGACGAGGTAGAGCCGGGTTCTCTGCTGCACCGCCCGATGCTACCAGCGGGCACGGCGCCTTCCGGTGCCGTTTGGTAACTACACGCCCGTCACGCGGTCCCCGAGATGCCGCAGGGCGTTCACAGTTCGATGACGCGCTCGTTCGCCGGCCTTGACGTCCCGGCACGATCTGGGCAGCGGATCCACAAGGACCGCCTCAGCCCATCGGATCTCTCGCGTGGCTCGGAGTCCGAGCGGGGTCCATAGCGAGGTCACAGGTAGGAAACAGTGGCTGTAAGTGCCCAGCGCCGCCGCCGCGTCCTCGTCGCCGTTGTCGCCGCCCTGATCGCGGCCGGCGCCTTCTACCTTGCCATCGAGTACACCAACAAGACACCGTCCACCGGCTCGGGGACCACGGGCACGGCGACCGCTCCCCCGGTCACGACCGCGACGGTGGTGGAGGCCAGCGCCGACATCCCGGCGGGGACGCTGCTCACTGCCAGCAACCTCAAGACGGCAGCCGTCTCGACGGACGTCCTGAGCGTGCTCACGGCCGCCGGCGGGGCTGACTATCCGAGCGTTGCCGCTCTCACCGCCTCCAAGGAGTACGCCGCCTCCACGATCGTCGCCGGCTTGCCGATCCTGAGCTCCGAGGTGACCACGGCTCCCGCCCCAGCCGCGGCTGCGGCCGCCGGTCTGCCCGCCGTGCTGCCGGCCGGCTACGTCGCCTTCGCGCTCCCCTACAACCCCGCCGCCAGCAGCGGCACCGGCATGGGCACGGGCGGCTTCATCCAGACCGGCGACCGGATCGACATCCTGGTCAACAACGGGACCGGGACCGTCTACTGGGCCTACGAGAACGTGTTGGTCCTCGCCCTCGGTCAGTCGACCGGTGTCGCGCCGCCCTCGTCGAGTGCGTCTCCGGCGGCGTCGTCCAGCGCCGCGGCGGCCGCCGCCCCCGACCTGGTCATGGTCGAGCTTTCCCGCCAGGATGCCGCGGCCATGGCGGCGGTCGAGGACAACACCTGGACCATCCAGTACCTGATCGTCTCCTCCCACGATTACCCGAGCGCGAGCGCCTCGCCGGTGCCCGCCATCGGCGCCGGACCGGGGAACGTCACCGCTCCGAACAACTTCTTCGGGGGCTGAGCGCCCTGAGCGCCGGGAACGATCGGAGATGACATCGCCCACCATCCTTCTGGCCGGCGGTGGGGCGGTGGCGCTCTTCGCCGCCATGCTGGTCTTCATCCTGCCCAGCGGTGACTCGATCCTCCACAACCGGTTGCGCCACCTCGGGGACGTCGCGTCGCCGGCGCCCAAGGAGGCGGCGGCCCCGCGGAACGCCCTCGGACAGGTCCGCCACGCCGTCCAGTCTGCCGTCGGCAGCCGGTTCGAGCGGACCGACCGTGGGTCGCACCTGGCCGATCGCCTGGCGCGTGCCGACCTCAAGGTGCGGCCCACCGAGTGGGTGCTGATCTCCATCGGAACGGCGGCTGTGGTCGGAGCGCTCGCGTACCTGCGCTTCGGAGCCATCCTCTTTGGCCTGATCGGCTGCGTCCTCGGGTATGTGGCCGCTCAGTTCTTCGTTCGCTTCCGGCAGTCGAAGCGGACCAAGGATTTCAACGCCCAGCTCTCGCCGACGATCCTTCAGCTGAGCGGCTCGATGAAGGCCGGTTACACCTTTGCGCAGGCGATCGACCTCACCGCCAAGAACATGCCGGCGCCCATGGGCACGGAGCTGGGACGGGTCACCCGTGAGGTCCAGCTCGGCCTGCCCATGAACGAGGCGCTCAGCCGGATGGTGCGGCGCAACGACTCGGAGGACCTCCGCCTGCTGCTCATCGCCGTCCAGATCCAGTCGCAGGTCGGAGGCAACCTCGCCCACATCCTCGACACCATCGAGTTCACAGTGCGCGAGCGGGTGCGCATCAAGGGCGAGATCAAGTCGCTCACCGGTCAGGCTCGCGCCCAGGGCTGGGTGCTGATCTGCATGCCCTTCGGCATGGCCGGGATCCTCATGTTGATCGCCCCGAGCTACTTCGACCCCATGCTCCAGAAGACCGCCGGGCAGGTCATGCTCGGGCTCGCCGGTTTCCTGGTGCTCTGCGGCTATGGCCTGATCCGCCGCCTCGTGAACATCAAGATATGAGCAGTCACCTCATCGTCCTGGTCGGTGCCGGGGCCGTGGTCGTGCTGGTGGTCTTCCTGGCGGTCTGGCTGATGGTGCCCTCGACACCGCTCGCCAGCCTGCTGGAGCAGCGACTCTCCAGCGTCCCCAACGCCACCACCTATGACATCGACCTGGACACCGGCGACTTCACCCAACCCGCGTTCGACCGGCTCGTCCTGCCGATCCTCAGTGCGATCGGCGGCGTCATCGCCAGGCGGACAAAGGAGGGGCAGCTCCAGACGCTGCGCAAGCTGGTGACCAAGTCCGGATCGCGTCAGAGGCCTGAGACCCTGCTGGCGCTTCGCCTGATCCTCCCCGTCGCTGGCGCGGTCATCTGCTTCGGGCTCTCCCTCCTGGCCGCCCTGACCCCCCCTGAGAACTACCTCTTCATCGTGGTCGGAGCTGTCGCGGGGTACATGTACCCGACCCTCTCCCTGGAGCGGAAGGCCAAGCGCCGGCAGAAGGAGATCCAGCTGGCTCTCTCGGGCGTCCTGGACCTGCTCACCGTCTGCATGGAGGCCGGCCTGTCCCTCGACATGGCGATCATGCGCATCGGCGATGCCGACCAGAGCCTGCTCGCGATCGAGTTCCAGAAGCTGCTCAACGAGGTCCGGCTCGGCCGCCCCCGCGGCGAGGCCCTGATGGCGATGGCCGAGCGCAACGACGTCGACGAGCTGACCGAGTTCTGCCGGGCTGTCGTGCAGGCGGAGCCACTCGGGGTGAGCGTCGTCAACGTCCTGCGGATCCAGTCAGAGGAGATGCGCCGCAAGCGCAAGCAGCGTGCCGAGGAGGCCGGCCACCGGGCTCCGGTGCTGATGCTGCTGCCGATGATGGGCTGCATCTTCCCGTGCATCTTCGTGGTCCTGCTGGGCCCGGCGCTGATCGAGCTCTTCTTCAAGTAGCCGGCCCTCGAGC
>Ga0224557_1002944_pt1 | contig 13857 bp, 10 predicted proteins | sample 714S31014metaG_FD_180677 | JGI IMG/M metagenome (GOLD analysis project Ga0224557, IMG submission 180677) | Peat soil microbial communities from Stordalen Mire, Sweden - 717 S3 10-14 | ecosystem: Environmental > Terrestrial > Soil > Wetlands > Peat | place: Sweden: Norrbotten County, Stordalen...
ATTATAGCGTGTATGCTCGAATTGCGGCGTAATATAGCGCATTTGCTGCTCGGCACGTTTTTTGCGTTTTTGGTCGTTTCACTCCCGCACGGGCTAGTACTTATCTGCAACGCGGTGCTCATTGGCTGGTTGATCATCGCTTCCTTCCTCTATCAAAGGTACAACATTACTTTCTTGACCTGGCTGTTCACGCGCTTTGACAGGCCGAGCAGATTCACAGCAAAGGGAGCAATCACTTTTTTTGCCGGGACGTTCATCGCTGTCCTGCTCTTCGCACCGCTTTATGCCGCTCTTAGTATACTCGTGCTTTCTATAGGTGACAGCCTAGCGACGATTGCCGGCCACTACGTGGGCAAACACGCACTGTTCAAAAAGAAGACATTTGAAGGTACCCTCACATTTTTTGTTTGCGCTTTTGCGATACTGATTTTTTTTGTTGCACCAACAAAAGCAGTACTAGTGGCACTAATCGCATCCGCTACGGAACTGATTACGCCGCCCAATCTGGATGATAACATCACCATCCCGTTTATAACTGGGTTGCTTCTCAGTCTGTAAAGCGCTTCCGCGAAGCACGCAGGCTGGACAACTGAGCAGGCAGACAGCAACCAGTTTCGCCTTCAAAGCTGTGGCAGACGAAAAGCTTAAAGTGGAGTGTTAAGCCACACAGAAAGGTTCGTTTATTAAAAGTCTTGCCCGTTTTCAGCGGTGCGCATCGCAAACTGTTCCGGGAATATTTTCTTAAGCGCCCCTAGTACACGAAACATTTTTGGATCTAGCGTGTCCTCTGGATTATCTAGAAAAAGGCCTAGTGTGACTGTATATGCGATATCGTTTATCAAGTTCTCCGGGATATTCAAAGCACCCTGCTTCGAAAGGTCCGAGAGGATACAAGAGATGTCAAAAGCACAGTCCATTATATAGTCAGCACCGACCCTGTTGACACGTTTGGCGACGTTATCCATTTCCGCACCTAGAATAGCCTTTGGATCGTCTATCGCAGGGATGCCAAGACTCCTGTAAACGAGGTCACTCTGGTCCTGGACCAAAAGATACAGATGCTCGCAATACGTACCGGTGTCTGGGTGATTGGTGCAATCCTCGTCGCAGAGAACCTGACAGTGAGGGAGCATGCCTCGCGCCCGATATGCATCCATTCGATACTTGTCACACATGAACATTGCAATCGTGATTTATGTAATTCCTAATATAAATTTCAGCCTGGATAGTTGGCCAGCTACCCCGTGATAGATTCACTTCAGTTGTGGGCACCACATGCTTCACCGGACTCGGGATGATCTTCTCCTGTTTTGTACAGATGAGGACACGGCTAACGCGCTGCCAGTGCGATAACCTTCCCGACGCTGTTCCTAGCCGGCAACGTTTATTCCTCGTAAAACAATGCCAGACTACCTGCAGACCGTGGCCAAACTGCTTCCGCTACGTACTTGAACTACGGTCTAAGAGACGCGATGGCCTAGCAGAGACCCTAAGCGCCTTGTACAACATGTCAATAGTACTGGTCGCAGGCGTAATATTCTTCATAATCGGCCCGCTTATCACCGATTGGCGAGAGTCGAGTGTTGTTGAGAGAGCCTGCACGCTTGTAGCGAGGCACAGACCCCTAAAAAGCTTAAAAAAGAAAGACGCAGAGCGTCTTACGCCCTGCATAGTACAGCGTCCGTTTTCCTCCAGGCCGCACCCCCTTGATAGGCCTTCACGGCGTACTGCTTGCTATCTAGTCGTTTTTTCATCGATCTAGTAAATAAAGCCGAAGAGGCTTCTTGACTTATGCCGCCTCCGGTTTAACGACCAGATTGCTCACCGCGTACGAATCCTGGACCGGGTAGTTCTTCATCGTGACGCTGTAGAACCTCAGGAACTTCTTGTCGATGTCGTGCATCACCACTGGATCCGTCGTGCCGTTAGTGGCGTCGACCCAGATCGTCCGCTTGTTGCCCTTGCTCACAACTTCTCCGTCGATCACGACGATGTCGCCGCCTTTGATCGTGTACGCTGTGTCTTTGAACGCCTTTTCAATGCCTGCAGGGTCAGTTGTGGGATCCATGGCCTTTGGGTCGTAATTGTATATCGCGACGTCAGCGTCAGCGCCGACCCCTAGATGGCCTTTCATATCGCCAAGTCCTAGCGCTCGCGCAGGACCTGCGCGCGTCATCTTGGCAATATCGTAGAAGTCAAATACGCGAGAGATCCCGCCGATGGCTGTCCGATCAGGTACCCACTTATGCAACGTCTCAAGTCGATCCAGCCGAGCTTGATTTGACATAAGCCAGCTGATGATCCGTGGATACCGCCTGAAAGGTCCGGCATTGGGATGATCGGTCGTAATGAACGCCTGCATTGGGTCGTCGATCAGCAGCGCCAGCTCGAGCCCAATCGCCCACTGGATGCCACATACGTGAATCTTCGGGCTGTAGACGTAGGGCACAACGCCCGCTGCGGTTTCGAGTTCGATGTCGTCGTTACACCATTTGAGGTGGTTCGTGTTATGGAGGTAGAACTCCATCGGACCGTCAGCCGTCATCGTGGTCGTCTCGTCAAGCGTGACGAACCCCACGTCGACCGTCATATTCTTGTTCTTGTTTATGCGGTCAGCGACCTTTTCGGCCTCGGTTTCAAAGTCTTTCCACGTGGTGCCTCCATACGCATGGAACTGCATGTGGGCGAAGTTGATCACTTGGTCCCGGGTTTTTGCGTTCCTTGGGAGGACCCCCTCAAGGAGTTTGATCGTATCAAGAGTGGTCGTGTAGTTGCCGGGATGTCCTAGGTTATTACAGTGGAGGTGAATCGACGTCGGTAGGTTCAAGGCCTCATTCGCTTTGGCAAGCCCGGTGATGATCTCAGATGGCATCACATCGAAATACGGGACGGGATCCGCGACGTTGACACAGTTCATGCCCCATCCCCACGCCTCTGAGCCACCGGGATTCACCAGCTTAATACAGTATCCCTTCGTCGCTTGGAGCATCCAGGCAACGAAGGCGTTGAGTTTGTCCTGCTCACCTCGTTTGATGTACTCCATCACGAGCCAGTTGTTGCCGAGTAGCGTGTAAGCCGACTGATCGATCAGCGGCGTGTCTGACATTTCTTCGTGCGTGTGCCGAGCCATAAGCGGTGGCATTGCCGCTTCGTTCACTTGGGTGTAGCCCATGCGGGAATACACGTAGCCGGTCTCAAACACCGACGGTACCGAGAACCCGCCACCAGATCGCGTCATTTTGGTTAGCTTCTTCGTGTGAAACAGCTTGTCCTCGGGCCTCATTATACGGCCAACGTTTATTTTGGGACCGGCGACGTGGGCGTGTATGTCTATTCCACCTGCCATCACCACTTTGCCGCTGGCATCGATGACTTTGGCTTCAGGAGAAACTTTGTCCACTATCTTGTCGTCGCGAATGGCAATGTCCATGACATCGCCGTTCACGCCATTTTTAGGATCGTAGACGTATCCGTTTTTGACTAATATTTCACTCAAGTTCTCTCACTCTCCTTCCAGCCGTTAGGGCGGGGTCAGAACTCGTCATCCGCCACGACACCTACCTGCCCAGCTGCACCAGCTGCACCTACCTGCTTCAAAGGATTTGGTCCAAGTTTCTTGATGGTGTTGACCATGTCCTGAACCACTTCAGCCCAAATGGCGCCTTCTGAAGCGGATATAAATGTCATGCGCAGGCGCTCACGGTCGTAACCGTACTCTTCGATAAGCTTTCTCAGCAGCGCAACACGTCGTCGCGACTTGAAGTTGCCTGCAAGGTAGTGACAGTCGCCGACGTGGCAACCAGACACAAGTACGCCATCTGCTCCGACGCTCAGGGCCTTCAGCACGAATGCGGGATCGAGTCTGCCCGTACACATAATACGTATGACTCGCACGTTCGGCGGGTACTGCGTTCTCGAGGTACCGGCGAGGTCAGCCCCCGCGTAGGTACACCAGTTACAGAGTATGCCTAAGATGTTTGGTTCAAATTCCTCTGCCATGACTCTCACCACCCCTGAGCAAACGCTTCAATTTCGCTCATAATCTGCTCATTCGTGAAGTGTTGCATCTTTATGGCGCCGCTCGGACACGCTGAGCCGCACGTTCCGCAGCCCTTGCACTTCGCCTCATTGACGCTCGCAACAAGCTTGCTGTCAACTTCGTTCAGCTCCGTCGCGCCGTACGGGCACACGCCGATACACGTAGCGCAGCCTCCGCAGTGTTCCTGGTCTACAATGGCGTAGATCGGTTCAAGGGTGACTGATCCCTTGTGTATCGGGATTGATGCTGCTGCTGCTGCTGCTGCTGCGTGAGCAACGACGTCAGGAATATCTCGAGGTCCTTGGCACATCCCGGCTAAGAACACCCCATCAGTTGTCGTCGACATGGGGTTAAGCTTCGGGTGCGCCTCAAGCAGCCAGCCGTCGGGACTGTTTGAAAGCGTCAGAAGCGTCTTTACCTTCTGTGTACTCTCAGCGGGCACTACGGCGTTTGCCAACACTACCAGGTCAACCTCCATCTCGACAGGTGTTCCAAGGAGCGTGTCCTCAGCAGTGACCGTAAGGTTCTTCGTGATCGGATCTTCGGTGATCCTCGCAACGCGACCTCGGATAAACTTGCCGCCTTCATTCTGAATACGGTAGTAGAACTCCTCGTACGCCTTGCCAAAGGATCGTATGTCCATGTAGAACAGGTAAGGCACGCAGCCAGGGATCTTCTCTATCAACTGGTGAGCGTGCTTCAAGCTGTACATGCAGCATACACGCGAGCAGTACGGCTTCGCACCGTCCTCTTCATCCTGATCACGTGAGCCTGCGCAGAGCACGAAGCCAACGCTCTTAGGCTTCTGTCCGTCAGACGGTCTGATGATGTTACCACCTGTCGGACCAGATGCGCTGATCAACCGTTCCATCTCAATCCCAGTCACAACGTTGTCGAAGACCTTGTAACCCCATTCTTCCTTGCGCTCAACGTCGTACATATCGAACCCGGTGGCGACGATAATTGAGCCCACCTTGACCGTCGTGAGCTCATCGGGCTTGTCGAAGTCGATTGCCTCGAGATCACCGCATGCTTCCTCGCCTTTGCAGAGGTCACATTTGATACAGCTGTCCATATCAATGGTGAACTTGAGCGGCACTGCCTGTGGGAACGGCACATAGGCCGCCTTTCGAGGCATTAAGCCCAGGTCAAACTCGTTTGGCCGTGAAACAGGACATACCTCTTGGCATTTGCCACAGCCGTTACACTTGTCTTCATACACATATCGCGACTTCTGGCGAATGGTAACGTCGAAGTTTCCGATGTAACCGCTTACGTCTTCGACCTCCGAATAGGTCATCAGCTCAATATTTGGATTGCGCTCAACGTCGACCATTTTGGGTGTAAGGATACACTGCGAGCAGTCGAGTGTCGGGAACGTCTTGTCAAGACGGGACATATTGCCGCCGATGGACGGCTCCTTCTCCACTAAATACGTCTTTATTCCCGCATCGGCAAGCTCCAGTGAGGCTTGGATGCCGGCGATTCCTGCACCGATAACGAGTGCAGCCTTTTCAACCGGAACAGTCTTTGGAGTGAGGGGCTCTAGCATTGATGCCCGCGCGACCTCCATTCTGACCACATCTTTAGCCTTCTCCATTGCCTTTTCCGGCTCTTCCATGTGTACCCACGTGTCCTGCTCCCGGATGTTCGCCATCGAAAACAGGAATGAGTTCACCCCGCCCTCTTCGGTCGCTTTCCTAAACGTAGGTTCGTGCAGCCTTGGTGAACAAGCCGCCACGACAGTCCCGTTGAGGTTGTGCTCCTTTATGCTGTCCCTTATCATGGCTTGGCCGGGCGTTGAACACATGTACGTATAATCCTGGGCGTGTGCGACGTTCGGCAGGGTCTTCGCGTACTCGGCCAGTTCCTTTACGTCTATGACGCCCGCGATGTTAGTACCACAGTGACATATGAATACGCCGATTCTCTTCTCTTCGTCCATTTTTTGTGCCTCCTTCCTCACAGTATCTTTGCGAGCAGTGGCTCAACACTTATCTCGTGGGCATCAAGGCCCAGCTCTTCAGGGTTCATGCCCTGTGCCATGCCGAGAAGCTGGTTGTAGTGGAGAACCGGGAGGTTGTACACGTCTCCAAACTTCTCCTTGATTTCAACCTGTCCACGATCCAACTGGAGGTGACAGAACGGGCAGACATCCACTATGACGTCTGCGCCTGCTTGAGTCATGTTGTAGAGCTTTTCGTTTGCGATATCAAGTGCGAGGTCCATCTTGTAGGATCGAACTCCTCCTCCAGCCCCACAGCACATCATCTTTTCCTTGTAATCGATTGACGTGGCCCCTAGCGCCTCAACCAACTCGTCGAAGAAGCGCGGTCGCTCGCTCGAGCCAAACGTTCTGTCGAACTTTGGCTTAAGCAAGTGACATCCATAGTGAATGGCCACGTTCAGTCCGGTGAGTGGCACTTCAACTGACTCTTTCACCTTCTCCGGTCCGACATCGTTGTACAAGATGTCGATAAGGTGTCGTACCTCTACTGACCCTTGAAACTCGTAGTCAATGTTTGCAAGAATCGCGTTGACCTTTTCTCTCATCGCCGGATCAGCTTTGAGCCGATGATTCGCCTCAAAAAGCGACTTGTAACAGCCGTTACATATGAGGGCAATATCTTTGCCTTCCTTTTCGGATAAGCAAATGTTTCGTGCTCCGAGCGCAAGCCACGCATTCACGTCCATTGACCCAAATGCACCGGGCGCGGGGCAGCACGACGCTCCCTTGAAATCGCGTAGTTCAATATCGAACTTCCTTGAAGTCTTCACTGCTGATGCTTCAATGCCGGGATATCGGTTAGGAGCGATGCAGCCTAAGAAGAAATTGTACTCCTTCATTGACTTTCCGCCTCCATCTCCTCTCTGATTTTAAGCAGTCCTGTAACCTCGAGTATCTTATTAATGTCTTTAATGTACTCCGGGTACGTGTGTGTCGTCGGGGGGTTCTCGGGCAGTCCCACCTTGACGCGATTTTTCATATTGGCCTCATTGTTCGGCACTCCGTGACCGGTCTTGCTGATCGCGCCCATGATCTTTATCATGCTCATCGGCACTTTCTTCTCCCGTGTCGCGATATTGCGGAGTGCGATGATGGCATCCGTCGCCATTATTCTCCGCGGACAGCGGTCGGAGCACGTGTAACACGTCGTGCACAGCCACAGGTCTGGATCGTCGAGGACGTCCCTCATGCCGAGATTGGCTTTTCTCATCACAGTTCTTACCCGAAGCCCGCTTCTCTGGCCCATCGGACAGCTTGCAGTGCACGTTCCGCACTGATAGCACATTTGTGCGTTCTTGCCGCCGAGGGCTTCGACCTCTTTAATGAGATCGGGGTCAAATTGAGTTTTTCCAAGCTGATAGTGCTTTGGATCTCTCATACCTTCGCTAGCCATCGTTTACGCCCCCATCTTTTCGATCGTCGGAGTCTTGAGCTCCATCATCTTGCCAGCCGTCTTCTTGTAAAGCTCCGTCTCCGTGCCTTCGATGTGTATCACGTCACGCTTGACCTCGATCGTGTTGGCAACCGGACAAACGTTCACGCAGGCACCGCAAAGCGTGCAGAAATCATCGTTCACTTCAAGCTTTGTTGCTATCTCTCCGGGCTCTTTTTGAGGCGGCAAATAGAGTGCGTTGCACGGACAGATCTCCACACACGCTGTACATCCTGCCGGGCAGTTTTCCGTCTTTATATTGATCGAGCCTTCAAAGATCTTCTTGATGTCAATCGTGTTCTCGATGGGGCATGTCTTTGCACACCACGTACAGTACATGCACTCATCTTTGTTGATTGTGACCTCACCTAGGAGCTTCGCCTCAGTGATCGTCCGATCGACCTTGATTGAATCTGTCGGGCAGATCTCCTCGCAAATCTTGCACCCGTCGCACTTTGAAGATTCAAACTTCACTTCTCCACTCGCTTCGATGTTGAGGGGAGTCGCCTCTTTGTGCTCCACCGTCAGCGCATCACAGATCTCACCGCAAAGGCCGCAGTAGGTACACTTGTTCTCACTTCCCGGGTCCTCGTTGAGTTGCATTTCGGCGGTGTACGTGATGGCTTGCTGCCGCTCAGTGACCTCTGGCACGTTTCGCTCTATCGCGTTCTCGCGTGGACACATCTCCTCACATACCTTGCATCTCACGCACGTGTCTGGGTTTATTTCGGCTACCTTCACGTAGTGTGGGAAGCCCTGCTGGTCAATGAGATCGGTCTTCGGCTCGCCATTTTCGGTGAGCTTTAGCGCAGTAAATGGACACAACTCCACGCATACGCCACAGTAGGAACACTTTTTCTCGTCGAAGACCATCTCCGGGACTTCCATCTCTTTAAATCCCACGGCTCCGACTGGACCTTTCTCAATCGCCTCTTCTGGGCATACCTCTTTGCAAATGCCGCAGCCAGTACATCGCTCCATATCAAGGGCGAGGTTGAGGGCCTGTACCAGCGTCTTTTGTTCTATGATCGATTTTCGTCCTTCGGTTCTCTTAGAGTATATCGGAAACAAAGCCAAAGCTCATTCCCTCCTTTTATCCCTGTGTTAGGATGATGCAATCTCGTGGACAAGCCTGAAGGCAAACGCCACACGCTTCGCAGACATCCTCGTCTAGGGTTATCGATTTGCCGCCCTGCACTTTGTACGTCTTCTTCGCCGTCGCAGGATCATCAACGACGAGTTCAAGCGCGTTAACAGGACACGCCACGACGCAGTTGTTGCAGCCAGTGCAAGTTTTTTCTATATGTAACGCAAATGTCACTTATTTCACCAGCTTCATGTCTACTAAAAAATCAGCTATTCGCACGTAGGTTCGAGATATTTAATATAAAAGGCTTATTATTTAGTTCAAATATCGAAGCCATCTGGTTGTTCTTCAAACCTACCCATCACTTAGTTTGGCGCGCCGAAAACAGCGCCAGCCGTTCTTCGTGCACCAGCATTCATATATTATTTAGTATGATTATATATTATTTACTTTAATAAAACAAATCAAACTCATTTTTGGGCGAATGCCAAAACAAAAGCGTTCAACCCAATTCTCTGTGCATAATATCTTCAGAATATTTCTTCAGAATATTCTTTAAAATATATACAATTATATATATCTCTCTCGTAGATGATAAAGCTGCTGCAAAGGCCGCCGCGTCAATAGACATTGCGCCAAGGGGCTTCTGAGCGGTCTAAGCCGGCACCGCGTGCGCACGGACGAAAACGAAGCGCAACGAATAGTCGGACTCGAAGAGTTGCTAGAGAAGATATCGCGTCACGTCCCTGAAATCAGGCAAAACAAGTTTATATATTAGTAATTTCATATAAATTACTAGTTAAAAGTGACAGCAGTTTCTGCGCCTCTGCAAGGAATATTTTTGAATTGAACTTCGTTAGTAACTTCACTCAAAATATTTTATATAGATGGAGCCGAAATACAAATGGGTCAAGAGTGTGAGGCAATTTTGCATATCTCTGAGAGGTCATGGCGTATTTTGATCTCATCGTTGACTCTCACTGCTTTTCCGGAATTCAGACACGAGGTGACTCATAAATGGGAGATAAGGTAAAGGTCCAAGAGGACTGGCTAGCCGTTTGTTCTGGTTGCGAGATAGCCGTTCTAGATCTGCACGAAGCGCTTCTAGACGTATTGCAAGCAATAGAGTTCGTTCGCATTCCAGTTTTGATGGACATTAAGGACTTTGATCAACACACTACAGTCGGCATACTGACTGGTGGCATTCGCAATGAAGACAACTTGCACGTCGCACAGAAAGTCCGAGAGACCTCAGACATCATAGTTGCGCTCGGCAGTTGCGCGGCGTTCGGTGGCGTACCAGGTTTGAACAACATCAACGCGATGTCAGACATCAAACAAGCAGTTAAAACGTCGACGTCAACAGCTCCTGATCAAGAGATCCCGAATTCAAAAGAATTGCCAAAACTCTTTGACACGCTCAGACCGGTCTCAGACGTTATCAAAGTTGACTATTTCATCCCCGGATGTCCGCCAGATGCTTTCCTCATCGCGGAGGTTCTTACCGCACTTCTAAAGGGCGAAGAACCTCAATTAAGCAATAAAAACGTTTGTGAGGACTGTCCCCGAGAGAGGAAGGAGAAGAGGATAGCCGATATCAAGCGGCCAATTGAAGCAAACGGGGAACCTGTCGAATGTCTGCTTAACCAAGGATTCATGTGTATGGGGCCCGCAACGCGTAGCGGGTGCGGCGCGCAATGCCCGCAGGTCAATGCGACGTGCACAGGCTGCTACGGCCCAACAGACGCTTCGTATGAACAAGGTGCGGCGATGCTCAATGTGGTCGGCTCAGCATACGGTTTAGATGAGGACTCCTCAGTCGACTTAGACGAGATGGTAAAGGACGTCTATGATCCAATAGGCACCTTCTATCGCTACACACTGCCTGTATCAATGATTAAGGCAAAGGTCACCGAAAACAAGAGGTAATACACATGGGGAAGACGATCACAGTTGAACCTGTATCGAGAGTTGAGGGTCACGCAAAAGTTACTGTCAACCTCAACGATGCAGGACAGGTCGACGATGCGCACGTACACGTTGTCGAGATGCGTGGCTTTGAAAAACTCCTACAAGGGAGACCTATAGAAGACGCCCAGAGAATCGTGACGGCCATTTGTGGCATCTGTCCAGTCAGCCACCACCTCGCCTCAGCGAAAGCAGCTGACAACACCTTTGGCGTTGAGATTCCACGTCCCGCTGCGCTACTCCGGGAGCTTATGCACATGGGACAGATGATACACAGCCACACGCTCCATTTCTTCTACCTTGCGGCGCCGGACCTCATATTCACGCCCGATGGCGATCCAAAGAAGCGGAACGTCTTTGGAGTGATTGAAGCAAATCCTGAGCTTGCAACACAAGCAGTCCTCAACAGAAAACGAGGCCAGGAGATGATACGGGCTATTGGTGGAAGAGCCGCTCCTATCACCGCAAAGCCTGGCGGGCTCACCAAGGGGATTACCGAGGACCAACGTCAGAAGATGCTCAAGGACGCCCAGGACTCGATTGAATTCACAAAACTTGGCTTAGAAGTGGCTGCTCCGCTATTCGACCAGTACCTGGATGTCATAAAAATTCTCGGAGTCGTCAATACCCCGATGATGGGCTTAGTCAAGGACGGAAACCTCGAGATGTACGACGGAACGCTTCGCATGATGGATACAGACGGCTCTATCATTAAGGAGTTTGACCCCACCAAGTACGCGGACTACATTCAGGAGAATTACCAAGAATGGTCGTACCTGAAATTCCCGTATTGGAAGGAGAAGGGCTGGCCTGATGGCATCTATCGCGTTGCGCCCTTGGCCCGTATAAACGTGTGTGACAAGATTTCAACACCGCTAGCCAACGACATGCTCACGGACTTCAGAGCCGCTTTTGGGAGGATGCCACAGCAGACGTTACTCTATCACTACGCAAGGCTTATTGAGCTGATGTACGCCAGCGAACATGCTGTTGAACTCCTAAACGATCCAGACATAACCAGCACAGACGTTTGGGCAAAGCCCGAAGTACGAGCGGCGACTGGCGTTGGTGTTCTCGAAGCGCCGAGAGGGACGCTCATCCACGAGTACACCACAAACGATGAGGGCTTCATAACGAAGGCCAACATGATCGTTTCGACCGGTCACAACCAAGGAGCGATGGATTTAGGGGTTCGCGAGGCTGCGAAACTCCTGATAAAGGACGGCGAACCACAGGAAGGATTACTCAATCGGCTTGAAATGGTCATCCGTGCGTATGACCCGTGCTTCTCGTGTGCAACCCACACGATTGACGGACGTTGGCCAGTCAAACTTGAACTTGTGGGACCCAGCGGAAGAACCAGAACGTACACCAACTACTAGATAGAGTCGATAAGGCATTTTTGCCTTATCTCCCCCCTCTTTTTTTGCCTATTTGCCTATTATTACCGACTTACTTTTTTACGCCTTAGCACCGCTGAGGCCTATCTGCACGTGACGGGACCGATACCCATAATGGTGTCCCGAGCAAAATCCCATACAACCACACTTTCGGCATTGTTCGTGATCTCCAGCTTTTTCGTTCCGGTGATCTCGCCGATTTTCGCTGCTTGCATGCCGGCCTCTTCAAAGATGCGTATCATCTCTTGCACGTGCTCAGGTTGGGCTGTCAACAAAAATCCCATCCCGGGATACATGCGCAACCACAGGTGCATATCCATACCCTCAGGGATGGGTATCTGTTCCAGTTCTATGACAGCGCCAACTTCCGACACTTCGAGCATCATTCCGAGTGTGCCGAGCAACCCTGGATTGCTAATGTCTTTCGCAGCCCCGGCCAAGTGCTGTTCCCCGACGCGCTTCATCGTCTCGAGCTGCTTGCGCAACACCTCCGGGTGCTTCATTGTGGTTGTGTCCCAACAGAGACTGCACGAGGGGTGTACCCTGCCGTCCAAATCTATTGCAGCAAGAACATCTTCCCCATCACGCGCCTTGCAGCTATAAATGATCGAATCGGTCTGTGCGGTGCCTATGATAGCGACATCAAGTGCATTATAAACCGTGTCGGGATGGACGTGCCCACCAACGACCGGCACACCAAATTTTTTTATCGCCTCGCTCATACCTGCCAGAACCCGGTTGCAGACGTCGGGCGAGTTGGCAGAGAACACGTCGACCATCGCAAGCGGGGTCCCCCCCATAGCCAAAATGTCGTGAATATTCACGAGAACGGCGCAGTACCCTGCCCATTCAGGGTCCGCATCCATAAGCTTTGACCAGATGCCATCAGCGGCTATAAGCAGGGACTCGTCGCCTCGCTCGATTACCGCAGCATCCTCCCCAAAGTTTCCTGTGCTGAGATCCTCGTCAAACCACTTCACAAGCGAACCGATTGAGCGCTTCCTTGCGATGCCTTCAAAGTCACGAAGCGACTGAGCCAATTCGTCCAGTTTCATGTCGTTCACAAAACATTAATAGGCACAAGGGGTTCTTATATCCGTATACTGCCCTTATCCCTTGATTTCTACGCTTGATTCTATGGATCTAGTTGAAAAATACCGTCCGCGGACTCTCTCAGAAGTGAGGGGCAATCACAAAGCAGTGGAAGAGCTCCGCAAATGGGCGCTGAACTGGCCCGCAGAGAAAACGGCAGCATTGTTATACGGCAAGCCCGGCACCGGCAAAACGTCGTCTGCGGTCGCGTTGGCAAACGACATGGGGTGGCAGTTGCTAGAGCTTAATGCCAGTGACAAGCGTACTCAAGGAACTATTAACGCGACGGTAGGAGCAGCGTCACGAAACGCGTCACTCCAAAATGCTCAGAAGCTAATACTGCTTGACGAAATTGACAACCTGCACGGCAATTCTGATCGCGGCGGGGCAAAAGCAGTGACAGAGCTCGCAAAAAAAACGCGCGAGCCTGTGATTCTGACGGCCAACGACCTGCACGGTGTCTCATCGACACTACGTGGACGATGCAAACTCATCGCTTTTGTCGCCATCAGGGAGGAAAGTGCGCAAAAAGCGCTGGTAGATATCTGGCACAACGAGAGGAGAGAAGCTTCGCACGCCCGCGAGGCCGTTGCTGACTTCATCGCCCGGCTCGAGCAGCCTGAACGGGCTTCACGAGATACGGCAGCACTGGAGGCGATCAGCGCTGATCTTGAGATTCTCACACGACTCGGCTTTGACCTCGAAAGGCCAGCGATTTGCGACGCTCAGGAAGCCGTTGCTGACTTCATCGCCCGGCTCGAGCAGCCTGAACGGGCTTCACGAGATACGGCAGCACTGGAGGCGATCAGCGCTGATCTTGAGATTCTCACG
>Ga0224557_1002946_pt1 | contig 13850 bp, 13 predicted proteins | sample 714S31014metaG_FD_180677 | JGI IMG/M metagenome (GOLD analysis project Ga0224557, IMG submission 180677) | Peat soil microbial communities from Stordalen Mire, Sweden - 717 S3 10-14 | ecosystem: Environmental > Terrestrial > Soil > Wetlands > Peat | place: Sweden: Norrbotten County, Stordalen...
GATGAAGGCGTGGCGAATGACCAGATCGGCGCGGCTGCAACCGAGCGGTACGGCGCGCAGAAGGCTGCACACGCGTTTGCAGGCGGCCTCTGCGATGGCCGGCTGCGCCCATCGCGCGCTGTCTCTGGGCAGCAGATCGATGTAACAACCCATGGCGTAGGCAATGCGGCCGGGCGGCGCATCCAGCTCGCCGGCGTCAAATTCATCCGCTTCGAGGCGCGGCCAGAAATCGCATTTGGAGGTCCAGACCGGCGAAGCAGCGGCATTCAGCTTTGCCAGGGCCTCGGCCAATGCGGGAAGCTGAGCGGCCTCCGGCAAATGCCAGGCCCGTTCCGGGGCGCGTCGCAGATCGACAAACCCCGGCCAAAGAGCGTCGATGACCGGCGCGGCAAGGCCCGCCGCATCAGGGCCCACCTCGAACTCCCAGTCAGCTTCCATAAGCCTCACCGGTCGCCGCCATCAGAAACCGCATTACCGTCGCCTCCGCCCAGTGAATCTCGTCGCCGGGCTCGCGGGAAAGATAGCCGCAGTGGCCGCCGTGACGGGTCTCGACAAAGGTCACGCACGGGTTGGCGAGCAGCTTCGCGCGCGTCTCCGGCAGCAGGCGGATGAAGGGATCGTCCTGAGCGCGCAGAATCAACGTAGGAACCGCGATCTTATCCACCACGCGGGCGCTGGCGGCGCGATGGTAGTAGTCGTCAGCGTTGCGGAAATCCCAATAGCGGGCCAGTATCTTGTCGTCGAACTGGCGGATGGAGCGCACTGGCCCGATGGCCTTCCTGGTTGCATAAATACCGGGAAACAGCTTCGCCTTGCGCGTGTAGCGCGCCATCAGGCCGCGCAGAAACTTACCCTCATAGCCGCGGTTGAGCGGCTCGTGCAAAGCGTCCGCGCCGACGGCCAGATCGATGGCCGGGCAAACCGCGGCCACGGCGCAGAGGGGCGGCTGGTTGCCCCACTCCCCAGCCAGCTTCAGCACCATGTTGCCGCCCATCGAGTAGCCCGCCAGCGCCACCCGCTCCAGGCCGAATCGCCCGGCATAATGGCGTACCACAGCGCCCACGTCTCCAGAGAGACCGGAGTGATAGAGCGTGGGCGTCAGCGTCTCCGTGCCGCCACAGGTGCGCATATTCATCCGGACGACGTTGCAGCCGGCCTTCCAGGCGCGGGCGGCGATGCCCAGAATGTAGCGCGAGTCTGACGAGCCTTCCAAGCCATGAACCAGCACCACGGTCAGCCGCTTGGCTGGATCCCGCTCCGGCTCCGCCTGCCAATGGCAATGGCAGAGCACACGGCTGCCATCGGCCGGGTCTACCTCGACCGTCTCGGCGACAGACGCGAGCCGGAAGGCCGGCCGGGGAAGAAAATTTCCGACGATCGTCTGCAAGTGGGCGTTGGCCAGACCGCGGCGAGGCTCAAAGGCCGACAACCACCCCGGCGGCAAAGACCCGTCGCCCGGGGCTTCGCGCAAACCCGCCGGAACTCCGGAGGAATCATTGTCAAACCCTGTATTTTCTTTGATATTCGGAATCACGGAGGCTCGGTAATCTAGGAGATTGGCTCTTGCCGCGCGAGCAAACTTGGGGCGGTTAGAGGGGATCGAACCCTCGACATCCTGAGCCACAGTCAGGCGTTCTGCCGCTGAACTATAACCGCCATATACACAGATTGTAGCATTGAATCAGGTGATTCGGCTCAGCCGCAGGTTCATAGATCCCAGGGAATTCCAGTTAATGGAAGTTTGTTTCTGGCCGCATTCGCCGCTCAAGGGATGGCGTGGTGATACGTCTTCCTCAAAACTGCGCCAGGCTCAACACATTCCCATCCGGGTCGTGAAACCAGGCGATGCGCGCGCCGCTGGGCGAGGTCCAGATGCCGAGCGGGTTGGAGTCATTCAGGCCAGGATAGCGCAGAAATTGAACTCCCACCGCGGTGAGCCGCTCGACGGTGGCCTCAATGGCTTCGACCTCCCAGCCCAGCACCGTGCCAGGCGCTGGTTTATGCTCGCCTCCGGGGGTTACGCGCAGCATGATTCCGTTGGCATCGAAGACCAGCGCGAAGGGCTTTTCCTCTTCGACCAGGCGAAGCCCCAGCACGTCTTCATAAAAAGCGCGCGCCCTCGCCCAGTCTGTAATGTGAACAAAGGCGATGATCTTGCTGCCGCCCAGAATCGACCCATCCATCATGACTTACCTCCACTAGGATTCGCTACCTATCTCAACTCAGGGACAAGAACAAAGCGATGCCCCCGCATATGGGAGTATTGGCGCAGCCAGAAATATGCAAAAAAATAATTGCTGCTGCCCCAGGCAAGAGTTATGATGCTAGCCAGCCGCCTCTGCTGACAAAGGAATTTATTTCCATGGCTCCCAATAAACGGTACCAACTAAAGTGAGACGAACCAGAAAAGCAATCTTGCGGCCTTCAACACGCATTTCAAGGAGAAGAGTTTGAGCAACGACTTGGGCAATGACGCAGGCGCGGCGGCCGCTGTGCGCCGGGATCATGAGCCTCCATCGGCGATCGCGGCCGAGGGCTGGCGCTATCACCACATCGGCATTCCCACGCGCGTGCCGCGGCCGGACGAGGTGCACGTTCCGCATCTAAAGATTCACGTGGCGGGATTCGAGTCCAGCCCCTACGGCATTCAATGGATGCGCTACGACGCGGATGCGCCTTATCCCGAGATCATCAAGACCGTGCCCCACGTTGCCTTTGAGGTGGATGACCTTGCCGCAGCGCTCGAAGGAAAAGAGATTCTGACGCCGCCCAACAGCCCGAGTGAGGGCGTCATGGTGGCGATGATCCTCGACCATGGCGCTCCGATTGAGCTGATCACCTTTTCGCCGGCGCTGAAAGCGACGTCGGACGCAGCCAGCTCCATCACTCGTCCAGATGAGCGCGAAGGATGAGAATGCCGACGTAGCGATCCATCCATACCGCCTTCTCCGGCGCAATCAGCCGGAATTGCTCGGTGACAGCAGGCTCGTCCACTGCCTCGATACGTAATCCGGTCGCCGCAATCGCGTTGATGTAGTCGGAGATGCGCGGAATGGCGTGCTCCAGCAGCACATCTTCCTTCCACGGCGAGGGATAGCGATAGGGCGCGGTCTGCTGGTAAGCGCGGCCGTGGCCCCAGCCCTCGATTTCGTTGCGCAAAATGGCGAAGCGAAAAGGATGCGGCACGGAAATCACCAGCTCTCCTCCGGGAGCCAACAGACTGCGCAGCATCTGCACCGCCTCCTCCAGGCTGGCCGCGTACATCAGCGCCTGGAAGCAGACGATCAGATTAAAGTTCCGCGAGGCTACCACGGGCAACGTTGCCAGATTTTCAAAGCTGCCCAGCGCGAAGCAGAGATTCGAGCAGTCGGGGTGGCCCTTCCAGTTCTGAGAGAAGCCCTGGCTGGGATCGACGCCGACAACCTCCGCGGCGCCATGCTCCGCGAAAAACCGGGCCTTGTCGCCGGTTCCGCAACCCACATCCAGAACGCGCTTGCCCTGAAAAGCGCCGCACATTTTGAGTTGAGCCGGCCATTCGATGAGCTGATCGGCGGAGACCTGCCGTGAAGCTGCGTAGACCTGCGCCAGTGCCTCCCAGGCTTCAGCGGCGTGCGACTCAAGGAGTTCGTCCTGCATGAACTGAGTTTAGAACGGACGGCGGCGGGGCGATAGAATCGAGTCCAGTGGCAGAACGGCCTTCAACTCAATCCTCTCAGCCGGCGCGGTCCAAGTGGGCGCGCGGCCTGGGATTGCTGCGCCCCTCGCACGCGCATACGGTTTTTTCCGCAACCATCTTGATGATGGCCTTCGGTTTTCTCTCGCGCATCATGGGGCTGGTTCGGACCAAATACATTGCTTATCTCTTTGGGCACAATACAGACGCCTTTTACGCCGCCTTCCAGTTGCCCGACATGGTCTCGTACTTCCTGGTCGGCGGCGCTCTTTCGGCCACATTGGTCACCATCCTCACCAGCTACCGCGACAACGGTCGAGAAGCGGAGGGTGAGCGCTCGCTCTCCGTCATCCTCACCACGATGTTCCTGGTGCTGAGCGGCGCGATTGTGGCGGCCGAAATCCTCGCTCCGTTCTATGTCCACCACTTCTTTCACGGATTTGACCCGGAGAAGGCGCGGCTTTGCGTGAGTCTGACGCGCATCCTGCTACCCGCCCAGCTTTGCTTCTTCGCCAGCGGCGTCTTCGGCGCTGTTCAGTTTGTGCGCAAGCAGTTTTCGGTGCAGGGGTTTGCGCCGCTGATCTACAATCTGGGCACCATCGCCGGCGGCCTGCTGCTGGTCAAGCATATGGGCATCTCTTCGTTGGCTTTGGGCACGGTGGCCGGGGCCTTCTTTGGCCATCTTCTGTTGAATTGGTACTTTGTGCATCGCGCGGGGGTACGCTTCCGACCGATTCTCGATTGGCGCGATGAGGGCCTGCGGGAGTGGGTGCGCCTCTCGCTGCCGCTGATCGCCGGCGCTTCGCTTGTATCAGTTGACCCGTGGATCATCTCGTACTTTGCCTCGTCTTCCGACGGCGCAATCACGCTGATGAATGTTGCCAAGCAGCTCTTTGCCGCGCCGATTGCGATTCTGGCGGGAGCAGCAGGCATGGCCTCCATGCCCTTCTTCGCCAATCTCTGGTCCAGCCAGCGGCACTACGAGTTCGCTATCGGTGTCGCCGACTCCGTGGCCCGCGTCACCGCTTTGGGATTTCTGGCTGCTTCGGCGATGGTTGCCCTAGCCACGCCGCTGGTGGAGCTGATTTATCTGGGCGGACGCTTCTCCGCCGCCGATTGCCGCGAGTGCGCCAACTACTTCATCGTCTTTTCCCTCTCGCTGTTTCTTTGGTCGGCGCAGGCCATCTACTCGCGCGCTTTTTACGCCGCTGGGAACACCTTCATTCCGATGGTCGCGGCGACGGCAGTGACCGTGGTTTCCATTCCCATCTATGCAACGCTTTACCGCTGGCACGGAGCGATGGGGTTGGCGATTGCCTCGGACCTTGGCATTGCTCTACAAACCGTTTCCCTCGCCCTTCTGCTGCACGGCCGACGCATGGTTTCGCTGGCCAGCCTGGATTTTGCGGAGATGGGCCGATGCCTGCTGGCAGGCTTGGCCAGCGGCGGGGCGGTTTGGGTGGTATTCATCGAAGTGGAAGGCCGCTTGCTTCCTCTGCTGGGAGTACATGCGAGAGCGCACGCCCGCTGGACCGATATTGCAGTGCTGATCGTTGGAACAGCTCTTTGGGTGCTCGTTACCAAATGGGTGCTGGAAAAGACCGGATCCGCGCTGCCCAGGGTGGCGATGAAACGGCTGGGGATGGGTTGAGCGATTTTCAGGTCATATCGAACTCATATTTTTCTATCTGTTTCATTATGAATTGGTTGCAAAGATTGATTGTCAATTCATTTCTATATCACTTCAAGAATCTGATCTCGGCAAGCCGCATTTTTGATCGGGAGAAAGGCATCTTTTGCCCCCAACAGACACAAACGCCCCCGCGACGGCAGGGGCGCTTGTCTTGGGGCTGAGCCCAGGGCGGGGCTACGGCTGGACCGGCTTAGGCGCCTCCGGCGTGACCGGGACCGGCGCGGGAGCTGCCGGCTTGGCGTCGGCCTTCTTGATGTCGATGCCGCCCTTGAAGAAGGCGCCATCCTCGATGCTGATGCGCGCCGCGGCCACATCGCCGGTCAGCGCGCCCTCGGCGCGAATGTCCACCCGGTCGGAGGCGGCGACATTGCCGCGTACCTTGCCCAGAATCACGATTTCGCGGGCGGCGATGCTGGCCGAGACCTGGCCGTTGCGGCCCACGGTGACGCGGTTGCCGGGCAGGCTGATGCTGCCCTCGACCTTGCCGTCGACAAACAGCGACTCGGAGCCGGTGATCTCTCCCTTGATAATCAGGCCTTTGCTGATGGTGGCCTGGTCGCCGGCCGTAACCGGGGGCCGATGGGCGGGTTCAGCGACGGGTGCGGGCGATACGGGGCGGGAGGGTTCTGGCGGGGGGCTGAGTTGTACGGGGCCGGGTTGGCTGGGTTTCCACATAGCGCTCATGAGGTTCCTTTTCTGTCCTGAGAGGACGGGCTGGCAAGGCAAGGGCCTTTGCCTTGGGCCCAAAATCAAAATGTGCGGAGTGCCGGGCGTGGGACCCCGTGCAACCCGCGTATAGCCACAATTAGAATGTTACCTCTTCGCGGTCCGCCGGTGTACTGCAATGCCGTTATTCTATGCCAGCGCGCGGTGAAGAATCGCATGCGCGGGCAAGGTTGAGCAGAGGGAGCCAATTTTGACAACAGCGAACCGGCCGGACCGAAAGGGGAAGGCCGCGCGCCGGCTACGCTCGTGGCCGGTATGAGCTGCGCGAATCAGGATTCGCGCGGGGGAAGTGTTTCAACCGGAGCAACAATAGCCTACTCTTGAGTTATGACCGATAGGGAACTATTGGCGCGGATTGCCCGCTCCGCCGGACAGAAGGCCGGATACAAGCAATTGGTCCGCGAGCTGAGCCTGGGCGGCGGGCGGGAGCGGCGTCTGCTGCTGGAGCAACTGGCCCGCCTGACCGTGCGCGGCGCGCTGACCAAGCTGGACCGTGAGCACTGGAGCATTCCCAGGGCAATTTCCGGCCTTGGGGGCGCGGGCGGCACGCGCGACAATCTGGCCGCCGGGCGGCTGGACCTGCATCGCGACGGCTACGGCTTTGTCCGGCCGAATGCACGGCAGGCGAGCAAGACGACGGAAGTGCAGGAAGACATTTTCATTCCGCCCAACGAGATCAACGGCGCGATGCAGGGCGATCAGGTGCTGGTTGAGTTCGAACCGCCCAAGGCCGATGGCCGCCGTATGGGCCGTATCGTGCGCGTCCTTGAGCGCCGTAACCCCACCGTGGTCGGCATCTTTCACTATTCGCGGTCGGATCGCGCGGCGGGACACACGGTCGTTCCCTTCGACGAGCGCATGCCGCAGCCGATTCTGATTCCCGAAGGCTCGGAGCTTCCCCCGGCCGAAGAAACGGCCACGCCGCATCGGGTTCTGGGCAGCCAGGCGGCAGCAACCGCGGCCCACGAGAGCCTGGAAGGCTTGGTCGTCGATGTGGAGATCACCAGTTGGCCGACGCCTACGCGGGCGCCGGTGGGCCGGGTGATCGAAGTGCTGGGTGATCCCGACGACTTCGGCGTCGATGTGGAGATGATGATCCGCAAGTACCAGTTGCCGCACGTTTTCCCGGAAAATGTTCTGGCCGAGGCGCGCGCCGTGGCCCACTTCGACCTCTCCGAGGTTTTAACTCGTCAAGATTTTCGCACGCTACCAATCGTCACCATCGACGGCGAGACTGCGCGTGATTTCGACGACGCCGTCCTGGTGACTGAGCGAGTCGGCGGCGGTTACGAGCTGCAAGTCCACATCGCCGATGTGGCCGAGTACGTACGCGCGGGAACCGATCTTGACCTCGAAGCGCGCCTGCGCGGAACCAGCGTTTACTTCCCCGACCGCGCCATTCCCATGCTGCCGCAAGAGCTATCGACAGGCATTTGCAGCCTGCGTCCCGGCGAAGACCGCCTCGTCCTGAGCTGCCTGATGCAGCTCGATTCCACCGGCCGCATTGAGAGCTACGAGATCGTCGAAGGCGTGATCCGCTCGGCGGCGCGCATGACCTACACCGAGGTCCACGCGATTCTCGAAGACAATGCGGAGACCCGCGCGCACTACGCCAGCCTGGTTCCTGAATTCGAGCGAATGCACAAGCTGGCCGTGCTGATGAACAAGCGCCGCAGTGAGCGGGGCAGCATCGACTTCGACCTGCCCGAGCCGGTGATTGAGTTTGACGAACTGGGCCAGATGCGCGGCGTGACCAAGTCCGAGCGCACCTGGGCCAACCGCCTGATCGAGGAGTTCATGCTGGCCGCCAACGAGTGCGTCGCCACCTGGCTGGAAGACCTGGGCGTGCCCTCGCTCTATCGCATTCATGAGAAGCCGGAGCCGCGCCGCGTGGTGCAATTCGAGGAGCTGGCCGCGGCCTTCGGTTACACGCTCGGCCTGGGCGCGCTGCCGGTCAAGCGCATCCAGACGCACGGTGACCGGCGCGACGCGCAACGCACGGGCCGCAATCCGCGGGTGCTCGAAGTTCCCGAAGACATACCCGTCACACCGCGCATGTATCAGAAGCTGGCCGCGAAGATTGAGGGCAAGCCGGAGGAGCGAATCTTGAGCTACCTGATGCTGCGCTCGCTCCGACAGGCGCGCTACTCGGAGATCAACGAAGGCCACTTTGCGCTGGCCGCGCCGACGTACACGCACTTCACCTCGCCCATTCGCCGCTACCCCGATTTGATCGTCCATCGCATCGTGAAGGCGCTGCTGCGCGAGGGCGTGAGCGGCGAGGGCGTGGTGGCCGAGGGCCGCCACAGCTCGCCCTGGACGCATCCGAATGAAGGAAGCGGATACGGGTCCGTGGTTTCCCACCCTAGCCGCAAAATGCCACCTCACGGACGAGGACCTGTCCGTGGGGACCCCGGAGACGCGGCGAGGGTGGGGCACCCAGCTTCTGGTTATTCCGGCGAGGCACCGATCCCAGAGCCCGAGCTGGCGCAGATTGCCGAGGAAACCAGCCAGACCGAGCGCCGCGCCGCCGAGGCCGAGCGCGAGTTGGTCGAGTGGAAGAAGGTTCGCTTCATGCAGGATAAGGTCGGCGAGGAGTTTGCCGCGCTGGTGCTGAACCCCGCCAAGTACGGACTCTTTGTCGAGCTGACTGACCTCTTCGTTGAGGGACTGGTGCCCATCGATTCGCTCGCCGGCGACCGCTACACCTGGCGCGAGAACACGCACGAGATTATCGGCGAGCGCACCGGCCGCCGCTTCCGCGCCGGCGACCGCGTGCAGGTGATTCTGGACCGCATTCTGGCCGCGGAGCGCAAGCTGCAATTCTCGATTGTGGAAGAGGGCATTCCCCTGACCGGCAAGAAAGCTGTGCCGGGCAACTCGAACAAGCCGAAGAAGAGCTCGCGCAAGGACGCTTCACGCCCAAAATTCAAGCCCCCGAAAAAAATGAGCAAAAAAAGCAAGCGGCGCTGAGGCCCACGGCCCGCAGCGCCACAAGCGGTGAACAACGGCTGGCTCAGGCTCCGGCTTGCTTCGCGGCGAGCGGGCCAATGATCGGCAGATTGATGCGTTTGCCGTTGAATGCGTTGACCATCACCACGAGCCAGAGAATGAGGAAGCCGAGGCCCAGCAGTGGGAACAGAATCACATCGAGTAGATTGAGGAATGGAATGGCCCCGACGAACATCAGGACAATCCATATCGCAAACCAAACAGCCGCCAGGAAGATCGACTGCCAGGAGTGAAAACGCACCTTCGCGCTTTGGTTGTACGGCGGGACCACCAGAAAGATGATCGCCGGAATGAACGTGAGGTAGGCAAGGCCACATGCGGCATCGTCGCTTAGGCCAGTTTGCGGAATTTCTTCGGGCATCGTTTCTCCTTTGGACGTGATCAAACGACTTTGATGAATTGCCCAGGTTCGTGACAACGCGGAATGCGGGAGGATGCGCCAGCCGTGAGCCATGTACCAGTATGAGCACGGCCGCCGTGTGGAAGCCGTGCCCGTGCTTGATACTTGCCTTCGGGGAGCTACCCGTTGGCCTGCCGTTCGGCAAGGGCGCCAAAAATCGGCAGCTTGAACCGCTTGCCATTTAAGGCTTTGATCGCGCAAAAAGCCCATACAAGCACCCAGAAAAGCGCGATCAGCAATATGGTGGGTACAGCAAAGAATAACCCCGATTTTCCGCAGTAGGAAAGGACAAAGTCCAGCGCATAGCTGACGACCAACAGCAAAAAGTTGAGGTAGACGGATTGCCAGGCGTGGAAGCGGACAAAGGGGCTCTTTTTGTAGGGGACAAGGACCAGGAAGGCGACTGCCGGGAGGAATGTGATATAGGCGATCGCGCCGGCTGCATTGTCAGAGAAGGTAGACTGTTTCGGTTCGGACATGGTAATTCCTTTCTTTGTCGAGACTGGAAGGCTGCAAACGAATACTCCGCGCCCTGGCCAGACTCAGCAATCCGGGGGGGAAATCCGGATAGCCTTGCTCGGAAGGCGTGGAATTGAGACGAGATAAGAAGAGCGCCGGCGCTAGGCAATTGTCAAGTGGAATTTTGCGAGGGGCGCGGATGGTTACCCGTTGTGAGGAAATATCCCGGTGGGAGGCGCGAACGCACGAACGGCCTCTAGGCGGAGGCCGTCCTTGCGTTCGCGTAGTTGGGGAGGGCCTGTTACCGGTTGGCTTGCTTCTCCGCCAGCCCGCCAATGATCGGCAGCATTATGCGCTTGCCGTTGAAGGCGTTGACGAAGACGATGACCAGGATGACGAAGAAGGCCAGATCAATCAGTTGCCACAGCGATAAAGTGAGGAATACAATGGCCGGAACGAGGTTTTGTACGACCTCGACCAGAATATGTACTACCGCCCAGGCAACGAAGAAGAAGATCGACTGCCAGGCATGGAAGCGGACATACGAACTGCTCTTGAAGGGCGCAACGATCAGAAAGACGATGGCCGGGATGATGGTGACGTAGGCAATGCCGCCGGCGGCGTTGTCAGTGAGACCGGATGGATTCGAATCGGACATGGTGGCTCCTTTGGGGCGGGGCTGCTCTCTTGGCTCGGCTGTTGGACAACCCAGGAGAGCGCCAATGAGATTGTGAGCGTGGCCGCGAGAATCCGTCAGGTCAGATTTGCTCAAGTAGCTGGGGATCGTTATTGCGGACGTTTCCAACGCGGCCACTGACCGGCCACGCCAGCATTTTTTCGGCGGGAAACGGGCGGAGCAGGTCGATGGGCGGCCGGGCCGGGTCGCCGGGCGAGAGCCAGCGGTCGTAGTCGTGCGGCTCCAGAATGACCGGCATGCGGTTGTGGATGGGCTGCATGATTTCGTTGGGAGCGGTAGTGAGGATGGTGAAAGTCTCCAACGGTGCGCCTTCGCTAGGTTGCCAACGCTCCCAGAGTCCGGCGAAGGCATAGGGTTCGCCGGAGTTGAGGGCGATGGCGAAGGGTTGTTTTGTCTTGGCGTCAACCTGTTGCCACTCGTAAAATGCGTCGGCGGGCACCAGGCAGCGGCGCGACTTCAATACCTCGCGGAAGGCGGGCTTGCGGGCGGCTTCCTCGGCGCGCGCGTTAAAGGTCGAGAAGTCTGGCTTGGCGTCCTTGGCCCAGAAGGGCACCAGCCCCCAGCGTTGCAAAGTAAACTCTCTGCTACCGCTAATCGGATTAAGCCGCACCACTGGCTGAACGCTCTGTGGAGCGATGTTATAGCTGGAGGCAAAGAAGGGAATCCCGCCCAGTTCCACATCAAACCAGCCGGAGAGTTTCTGCAGTGAGGATTGGCGCATGAATCGGCAGCACATACCCGCACAGGATAATCCGCTGCGAAGGCAAATACCAGCACCGGGCGGATGCGCCCCATCCAATACAATGGGTTCAGGAGCATAACGGATGGCACACATGGTTTTTTGCGTTCGCTACAAAAAGGAGATGGAGGGCCTGGAAGAGCCTCCCTTCGACTCGGAGTTCGGCCAGAAGATCTTCAAGAACGTCTCGCAGGCAGCCTGGGGCGAGTGGGTTGACCGGCAGAAGATGCTGCTGAACGAGTATCGCTTGCAGCCCTGGACCCCGCAGGCGCAGCAGTTTCTGGTCGAGCAGATGGAGCAGTTCTTCTTCAGCGATGGGCTCGGCCTGCCCCAGGAGTTCGTTCCGCCGACTCACTGATTCTCTGATCGAGCGCAAGCGCGCAAGGCCTCTCTCGTGTAAACTAAGAACGACCCCAACAGCCGGCTCCCCGCGAGCCGGCTCGATTGTGTCGGGACGTGGCTCAGCCTGGTAGAGCACTCGCTTGGGGTGCGAGGGGTCGGCAGTTCAAATCTGCCCGTCCCGACCATTTTTTCTGCATTTTTGACTCAAGAACAGAATGGGCCGCGCCTACACTGGCGGGGCCCATTCTGTTTCCTGCCTCCCACCCAGGCTCAAAAATGAATTACCGGTTAACCTCCTGCGCCTCTCCGGCGATCAATTTGAGGGTGATCTGCTTGCGGCCGCGATAAAAGGTCACGCTGACGGTGTCGCCGGCCTGGTGTTTTTCCATGATGACGTCGACCTCCTGGGAATCGCTGACCTGCTGGCCGTCGATGGCCACGATGAGGTCGCCGCCCAGCAGGATGGGGGTGTTGCCCACGTAGGCCTGCTGATTGCCGCCGCGCAGGCCGGCCCGCTCCGCCGCGCCGCCGGGGATGACCTTCTGGATCAGGATGCCGGAGTCCACCGCCAGGCCCATCTGCGAGGCCAGATCAGGGCCAATCGCATAAGAGACGATGCCCAGCGAGGGCCGCTTCACACGCCCGTAGCGGGTCAGGTCGTTCAGCACCGCTTTGGCCGTGTTGATGGGAATGGCAAAGCCGATGCCGGAGCTCTGGTCGGCGCCGTTGGAGGCGATCATGGTGTTGATGCCGATCACCTCGCCGCGCGAGTTGAGCAGCGGGCCGCCGGAGTTGCCGGGATTGATCGCCGCGTCGGTCTGGATGGCGTTCTCGATGGGCGCCCCCTCCGAGCCGCCTATGGAACGGATGGAACTGATGATGCCGCGCGTCATGGTGCCGGCCAGGCCAAAGGGATTGCCGATGGCGTAGACCTTCTGGCCCACGGCAAGCCCACTGGAATCAGCCAGTGTCACCGGCTCCAGATTGGGCGCGTCGATCTGCAGCAGCGCCAGGTCATGCACTCGGTCTGTGCCCACCACCTTGGCCGAATAGTTGCGCTTGTTGCTCAGCTTCACTTCGATGCCGCGGTTGGCGCCCGCGATCACATGGAAGTTGGTCAGCACATGGCCGGCCTTGTCGAGGATGAAGCCCGAGCCCTGGCCTTGTTGCGGCACCGGTTCAAAGAAGAAGTTGTACACCAGCGATTTGGAAGTGATGTTCACCACCGAGGGCAGCACCCGCTTGTAGATGGCAATGTTGTTCTGCTCCTCGGCGTCGTAGGTGGGCGCGGCCTCAGCCTCGGTGAGCTGGAGCGCAGAGCCATCAGCAGAGCCGGCGGTGTGAAAAAAGCGGCCCAAAGAGGAACGGTCAAGGCTGGAGGGAAGATGTGTGGTGAGAAACCAGAACCCACCCACCAGCAGAACAACCAGAAGAATTCGGCGAATTTTCATAAGGTGTCAACCTCTACAACCGTTAGAAAGCAGCGATTTCTCGGAAAAAGCGGAGTTAGCGGGGTTAGCGTAGCTAGGCGACCGGCGCTAACACGCGCGAAGCACGGCTAACTCCGCCAACTCCGCTATGAACAATCCCTGTTCCCTATTCTAAAGACTCCTCCGCCGGAGATTTGTTGCTCTCGGCCTGAAGGCGCGGCCACAGCGCTTCAACCTGGGCGCGAAGAGCCGCCTGATCTCCCGCATTATCCAGCACATAGTCGGCGCGGGCGGCTTTGACCGCGTCGGGAATCTGATGCGCGAGGCGCAGCCGAGCATCGGCTTCGGCTGTCGCGCGGCCTTCGCCCGTGGGGCAGATGTGGGCGGCAAAGCGGGCGATCTTCAGTTCGTCGGGTGCGGTGACCACGATGACCCGGTCCATGCGTCGCCGCCAATCGGCCAGTACAGACTCCTGTTCGCCACGGGCGCGGGCGTCGCGTTCGACTTCAAAGATCAGCGCCGACTCGATCACGGCCACGGCATTGGGATTGCGGGCGAAAACCTGCTCCATCCAGCGCCGCTCGGCGCCGATCACTGCCGGATGCACAATCGCGTTCAGTTCCTGTAGACGGCCTTCCTTGAAGGCCAGCTCCGCCAGCCGCGCGCGATTCAACGGTCC